>Ga0209379_10000058_pt1 | contig 166841 bp, 145 predicted proteins | sample tdDd001_FD_187124 | JGI IMG/M metagenome (GOLD analysis project Ga0209379, IMG submission 187124) | Marine sediment microbial communities from the Atlantic coast under amendment with organic carbon and nitrate - tdDd00.1 (SPAdes)... | ecosystem: Environmental > Aquatic > Marine > Coastal >...
CGATTGAAAGCTATCATAACCAGCTCAGAAAAGTAACCAATAGAAAAGGCGCATTTCCGAATGAAATGTCACTCTTTAAGTTGCTGTTTTTGAGAATTAACGATATTCAAAGTACTTGGTATAGGCCCGTTCACAATTGGCCCAAGGTACTCAATGAACTAGTCCTGATATTTGAGGATCGGATTACTCAACACCTTAGGTACTAAAATAATTTACACAGAGAACTTGACAGGTCCGACTGTTATGCTAAATAGTATTAGAAGCCTTAAAGATTACACAATAATGTGTACAGACGAAGAACTAGGAAAAGTTAAAGAACTATATTTCAATGATCAGAATTGGGATATTAGTTACATTGTTGTTTATACAGGCAATTGGTTGATCGATAGGCAAGTTCTTGTTTCACCATTAGCGGTGGCATCAATTAACAGAGACAAAAGAATTATAAACATAAACATTTCAAAAAAACAGGTTGAAAATAGTCCTTTGTTAGCGAGTGAAAAACCTGTGTCAGAACAGTTTATCAATGACTTCAACACATATTATTCTTATCCAACGTATGGTGGGATGTACCCTTTGGGTAATGTGCCGCATTTAAAGCCTAAAAAATCAGAAAATGATATCATGAAAGAAAAAAAATGGGATCAAAGTTTAAGAAGTTCACATGAAGTTAGTAGATACAATGTTAAACATTCTAATGAAAGTATTGGCTTTCTTGATGATTTTTTAGTGGATTTAGATGCTTGGAAAATCCATTATCTCATCGTTAAAACACATTCTCTATACAAAGGGAAAAATGCACTGGTTGCAACCAGTTGGATTAATTATATCAGTTATCCAGAAACTGCAGTTTATATAAATCTAAGTGGTGATGAAATTGAGAAATCTCCACATTATTCAGATGAGGAATTAGTATATGTAAATCCAGATTTCGGTATATAATCAATATGTTGAGAAATACTGGAGTGGCAAACACCTCATTTGTTGAGTTATTTAGTAAGTATGCAAACTCATAAAGAGCAATGATAATCAATTGTCATAACAGAAAGTTAAGCTTCATGAGAAAGGTTTGCTCGCTTACTCATAGTAATTATAAAACTGCAAATGAGTTATTATAATTGATTCTAGTCAGTGAGATGAAAAAATTTTTCCCAATAACAATAATGGAAGAGTCCGCTGAAAATAGTCGGAAAAGTATGGAAGATGTTGTACAAATCCTTAGGTACAGTTAAACATATTTAAACGATTATTCAAGATTCTCGAATAATTTTATGCGCATAATGCCTAAATAACAAAAAACGATATTGGATGTAGATTATGAAAAGTAGAAGTATTGAAGAATATTTAAGTAAATTTGAAAGCAAATATGCAATAGATAACGGTATTGAGTTAAGAGAGTTCGATCAAAAGTCTGTTAAAATCATTTTAACAAAATTAACCAATAAGAATATTGCATATTTATTAAAAACTGGAAATGTTGATTTGCGTAAGTTAATAATGTCGTTAATAGATTATGATCGATTAGTTTATATTTTTCAGGAAATGAAAACAGATGATGTTGTTGACATAATTGGCTTATTGAAAGTAGATAAACGTAAAGCAATTTTTAAGGATATTAAGAGAAGTGACTTAAGTTCTATTGAAAAAATGTTAGGCTATAAATCTGATGTAGCTGGTGGTATTATGACAACAGAATATATCACACTTAACAAAAACATGACATTGGAAGAGGCATATCTAAAAGTATGTAAAATTGGACCTAAATCAGAAGTTATAGAAGACTTATATGTTGTAAATGACGAAAATAAGTTGATTGGTAAAATAAATATTCGAGACATACTTGTACCTGACAGAACTCGACTCTTAACTTCGAAAATGAATAACAAAGTTATTTCCGTAACACCTGATATTGATCAGGAAGAAGTCGCTAAACTCGTCTCAAAGTATGATTTAGTTGCAATTCCAGTAGTAAACAATGATGGGATCGTATTAGGAGTAATAACGCTAGATGATATAATTGATGTTATTTATCAAGAACAAGCAGAAGATATTTTGAACATCGGTGGTGTTTCAAGTTCTGAAAAAGTTAGAGTAAAACCTATACCTTCAATAGCTCAAAGATTACCTTGGTTAGTAGTAAATCTGGGAACAGTTTTTTTTGCAGCGTTTGTTGTAAGTATGTTTGAATCTGAAATTGAGAGGTTTGTTGCTTTAGCAATGGCAATGCCAATAATTGCAGGTATGGGAGGTAACTCTGGTAATCAAGTGCTTGCTATGACAATTAGAAATCTAATGTTTGAAGAATCGATCCCACCAGACAAGATTATAATAAAGATTTTAAAAGAAATTCTAATAGGCTTTATTAATGGAGTTTTTTTGGGTTCATCTGCTGGCGTTATTATTTATCTGAGATACGAAAAGATAACTTTGTCGATTATTGTTGGAGTTGCAATGATATGTAACTTTATTATAGCAAATATTGCAGGTCTCTTAGTACCGACTATATTAAAAAAATTAAAATTAGATCCAGCGGTAGGTTCAAGTGTTTTGCTGACAGCTATTACAGATTCATTTGGTTTTTTTATATTGCTAACTTTAGCAAGAACGATGATAACATATCTCTAATGTTTATATGAGAAATCAAACAATTATTTGCTGACAATTAAACATGTTAATGAATATCCTAATGAGTCAAATCTTGGAGTTGTAGAAATTAATTGTATGCACATATAATAGAAAGATTAGTTTTTAGGACAAAGGTAGGGATATTTCTCGTTTACTTGGAAGTGAAAAAGTCTTTGATAACTCACAGATTTAGCTGAATAAACTGTGGATGAAAGAGAGGGGTTAGCATTGAATAAAGATGTAAAGACTTCCCAACATTTTCCCAACAAAGTTATAGATTGATATCGGATCATATAGAAGTTATAGAACGAAAATGTACTGTTTTCAGACGTTACAGAAATTAGAGAACGTTATAGAAAAGAATCGCTGATTCTGTTTGTCGGGGGTTCGAGTCCCTCACGGTGTGCCAGAAGTATTGGAACTCCTAGATTGTATCTAGGGGTTCTTGTTGTTTTTGTATAAACAGATGATATTTCATTGTTTTTGAGTTGGGAAAAATTGGGAAAAGTAGCGATATATCAAATAGAATGATTCTACACTTCACTGTTTGCAAATGTTTTTGTCGAATGGACCCTCGACTCGACTACGGTGGACGTAAGTATTTCAAATCAATTTCGTTTGGTGTTATCATCACTATTAGTATTGTAGACAAACTCTAAATACAGATCATTCCATTAACAATTGAAGTTGAATGCTAAAAAAAGATTTGACAAATTATAAATCGTATAATAATATATTGTTAGCATTCGTTGTTGTCGAGTGCTAATTATACCGCTATCGGATATTTAACGCTTGGGAAACCAAGATGATGATTTCATTTATTCTAGACAAGACTGAGTAAAATCATTTTGATTGAATGCCCTTTAAGGTTTTGTATGAATAATTGTAATCACATAATGGTGTACCTAGGATAAATGTCCTAGGTTTTTTTGTTGAGAAAAAATGAAAAGCCAAAAATGTTATTAAGGAGGTTGATTATGAAGTTGAAGCCACTAGGAGACAAGGTTGTGTTAAAACAGATTGAAGCAGAAGAGATTACTAAATCTGGGATTATACTTCCGAGTTCAGCAAAAGAAAATCCACAGGAAGCAGTTGTCATATCAGTTGGAAATGGAAGTTTAGTGAAAGGGGACATAGTACCCATGGAAGTACGTCCAGGAGATAAAGTTATTTATGCTAAGTATAGTGGAACGAGCATAAAAATTAATGGAGAAGAATATAGAATTGTTAAGCAAGCTGATATTATTGCTGTTGTCGAAGATTAAGGAGGTTAGTATGGCAAAACAAATGATATTTGGAGATGAAGCACGAAAGGCACTAGAGCGTGGAGTAGATAAGCTAGCTGATACAGTAAAAGTTACATTAGGCCCTAAAGGTCGAAATGTAGTTCTACAGAAAAACTATGGTTCCCCATTGATTACAAATGATGGTGTAACAATTGCAAAAGAAGTAGAGTTAGAAAATCCTTTTGAAAACATGGGCGCTCAGTTATTAAAGGAAGTGGCGACGAAGACTAATGATGTAGCAGGTGATGGCACAACTACAGCTACAGTTCTAGCCCAGTCAATTGTAAAAGAGGGTATAAAGAATGTTACTGCTGGTGCAAACCCAATTATTCTTAGAAAGGGTATGCATAAGGCAACTGATGTTGCTGTTCAATCTATAAGAGAAATGAGCAAAGTGTTAGCAGGAAAAGATCAAATCGCTGAAATAGCGGCTATCTCTGCAGGAGATGAAACCGTAGGAAAAATGATTGCAGAGGCCATGGAGAAAGCCTCATCGGATGGTGTTATAACAATTGAAGAATCGAAGACCATGGCAACTGAGTTGGATATAGTCGAAGGTATGCAGTTTGAAAATGGTTACTTATCTTCTTATATGATAACAGATAGCAATAAAATGGAAGCTGTACTCGAAGATCCTTATATCTTATTAACCGATAAAAAAATCGCTAGTATCCAGGAAATTTTGCCTATATTGGAGCAAATAATTAAGACAGGTTCAAAGTTACTAATTATTGCAGAGGATTTAGAAGGTGAAGCTTTATCTACACTTATCGTGAACTCTTTAAGAGGGACTTTTAAATGTGTAGCTGTTAAAGCTCCGGGCTTTGGAGAAAGAAGACGAGAAATGCTTCACGATATTGCAGTATTGACAGGAGCGACTGTTATCAGTTCTGAAATGGGTTTAGACCTTAAAGAAACAACCTTAGAGCAATTAGGAAGAGCCAAAACTATACGAGTTAATAAAGATAAAACTTTGATTGTAGATGGTTTGGGAAATAAGAAAGATATAGACCTGAGAGTTGCTCAAATAAAAAATCAAATTGATGGAAGTCAGTCCGACTTTGATAAGGAAAAACTTGAGGAGAGACTTGCTAAATTATCAGGTGGGGTAGCTGTGATAAGAGTAGGTGCAGCCTCTGAAACTGAAATGAAAGAAAAGAAACTTAGAATGGAGGATGCATTAGCTGCTACAAGAGCTGCTGTTGAAGAGGGTATTGTACCAGGAGGTGGAAGCACGTATGTACATATAAGCAAGAAGGTTGAAAAAATGGTTAAAACACTTGAGGGGGATGAAAAAACAGGTGGTGAAATCATATTAAAAGCTCTTGAAGCACCTTTGAGACAAATTGCTATCAATGCCGGACGGGAAGGCTCTATCATAGTGAGCCGGTTGAAGGAAATGGAAGAAACGGTTGGATTTAATGCATTGGAGGGAGTTTATACAGATATGATTAAGGATGGCATTATCGATCCATCAAAGGTAACGCGAAGTGCGCTCCAAAATGCAACCTCTGTGGCATCTACCTTATTAACAACTGAAACTATAGTAGTAAATGTTAAAGAAGAGGGCGTGTCTTTGCTACCTGATCCATCTATGGGAATGATGTAAAATTTTCAAAAATCTATTGACAGATTATTCTGAAAGTTTTATAATAAAAGTGTAATTAGCACTCGACTAAGTAGAGTGCTAACAGAATTCGAAAGGAGGTATGTATGTTTAGATTAACACCTTATAACAATCGTTCAATTGTAGGAAGAGATGAAAGAGAACGCAATGATTTTTACAGTATGATTGATAGTTTCTTTGATGACTCTTTATGGTCAATGCGAAATCTTCAACGCGATACCTTCAAAGTTGATGTTAAAGAAGATGATGATGCATATTTAATTATCGCTGACTTACCGGGAGTAGACAAAGAGGAGATTAGTTTACAGTATGATAAGGATATTCTTTCTATCTCTATTGAAAGAAAAGAAGAGGAAAATAGTGACTCAGAGAACTTTATCCATCGTGAACGCAGACAAGCATCCATGACAAGAAGAATGCAGTTAAAGGGTGTGGATGACAACTTAATTGAAGCAAAATTAGATAATGGTGTTTTAACAATTAAGGCCCCAAGAACGAAAGAAGAAAAGATTCAAAAGACTATCGAGATTCAATAGGAGCCGTAAGGCTCCTTTTATACTTTTGATAGGGAGGGAGAAACATGACAATAAAGGGTAAGGAACTAATACTAATATTAATGGCAGTAGTGATAGTTATTGGTGCAATATTTTCTTCCACGCTTTATTACTTTGAAAATAAATTGAACCAAGCTATTGAAACACACAATACCGAAACAGTGGTACAAAAAGTGATCCGTACTGATGATGTCCATATACAGGAGGTTATAGAAGAAGCTAAGGGTTCTATCGTTTCAATAACAACAACTCGTGATGTCAATTCTTTTTTTACAGGTACATATGAGACGGAAAGTTCAGGCTCTGGAGTTGTATATCAAGTAGAAGAGAAAGGGGTATATGTCATAACGAACCATCATGTGGTTGATCAATCGAAAGTTATATATCTTGATTTTGGCTTGAATGATCAAAAAACTGCTGAAATAATAGGATCTGATAAAGAGGCTGATTTGGCAATCCTATTAGTAAAAAGTGAGGAGTTTGAAAAAAATGAACTTGAAGATATTTCAGTCGCAAAACTTGGTAATAATAAAGATTTAGTACCTGGAGAAATGGCAATTGCAATTGGCAATAGTCTAGGATATGGTGAAACGGTAACTGTTGGTGTAATCAGTGCTGTAGACAGGAGTTTGGGAGTTACAGGTAGTCAACTGTACTCCCTGATTCAAACTGATGCTGCAATAAATCCAGGAAACTCTGGTGGTGCATTATTGAATGCTTATGGTCAGGTAATTGGCATTAACACAATAAAAGTTGCAGATACTCGTGTTGAAGGTGTGGGTTTTGCAATACCTATAAGTGATGCCCTTATTATAGTTGATCAACTCAAAAAATATGGTTATCTACCCAAACCTTATATTGGCATTACAGGCAAAAGTGTAGAAGATGATATAGCTGAAAATTATAGTGTCCCCAAGGGAGTATTCATTATGGAGGTTTTGGATAATAGTCCAGCCAAGAGAGCTAATTTAATGGAAAAGGATATTATTATAAGTATAGATGATTTAGCTGTAAAAAGCATTGAAGATTTGATTAAAGAGGTTAGAAGAAAGAAGCCGGGAGACACAGTAAGCTTACGATTAATTAGAAATCACCAAGAGATAGAAGTTGATTTAGAACTTGGAAAGATGGAAAATGACTCGTAGTATTTAAGAGTTATTAACTATTAACCTTCAGATTACCAGGTAAAAAAAGGTTGCAACCTGTTGAAGTCAACAAATATGTGATTGTTAGAAATGAAATTGCTACAATCATATACTTAGTGCGACTTGATTCTATTTTCAGAGGTTCGAGTCCCTCACAGTGTGCCAATTGGAACTCCTAGAATATATCTAGGGGTTCTTTTTACGTGTAGAACATGTCACCTTATTTTCATCAAGAGATTTTAGCCATGGAGAATGGAAATCTATGTAAGTAGGGAACTGTTCTAGTTCAAGGTTGAGGTAAAGTGTAGGGCCTAATTCTATTTGCTTATATGAGGAGGCAAAGTTGATTAAGTTGTTATGTACTATTACTTTCCTATGATATAAAATAATAGAGAGGAAAGGTAGGCATTTATGGCTAGTCATTTGTATCAATTAGATCAAGTAATTCAAGTAGAAAAATTTCAAAAGATTCAAGATGATATTGCAGCTGCTACAGACATGGCAATTATCACTGTGGACTATAAGGGGAAGGCTATTACTAAACATTCTTCCTGTTCAGACTTTTGTTCTATGGTAAGACGAGAACCAACCCTGTCCAAGCAGTGTGAAAAGTGTGATTCTAGGGGGGGCATTGAAGCTGCTAGGGAGGAACAACCCTATATTTATCGCTGTCATCTTGGTTTGGTAGACCTGGCCATACCCATCATCGTGGATGACCATTATCTTGGTGCTCTTATGGCAGGACAGGTGATTCTAAAGGAAGAGGCCAATAACAAATACCTGGAAACCATTGTCAGTAAAAAGAGTCAATCTGACCTGAAAGCCTATCCTGGTCTCGAGGCAGCCTACAAGCAGCTGAATGTCATGACCTATGATAAGATACAAAAAATCGCCCAGATGATGAACCATTTGATTCACTATATGGTTGAGGAAGCCATCTCAAAGGATCGTTTGAACGCAGAACACAGGTCCCTCTTAGAAATCCATGAGGCCAAGGGTATTGATATAAGACTCCTAGACGAGGGCAAAAAAAGTGAAAGCAGCCTATTAAGACCCGCCCTTGAATATATTGCAGGTCACCTTGGACAGAAGGTGTACTTGGATGATCTTGCTCATATCTGCAATGTGAGTCCTGGTTATTTCTCGAAGATTTTCAAGTCTCATATGGGCTGTAATTTCTCTACTTACATAAAAAAGTTAAAGATGGAAAAGGCCAAGGAGCTTCTTGTCAGTACAGACCTTCCTGTGTTGACCATAGCCTTAAATCTGGGCTATGATGATCCGGGCTACTTTATTAAGGTCTTTAAGACCACCTGGGGATTAACACCAGCAAAATATAGGAAAAATCAATAAAATCGTAATATTCTGCTTGAAAGAGTGGAATATTACGATTTTCTTTTATTTTCAGAATTTTCAAGATATATCTTCCATAAAGTGAACAGGTTTTTCCAATGGAAAGATCTCCAATAAGGGTTAAGCTAATAATAGGAAAAATAAAGGAGGAAGAGATGAAAAAAGTATTTATATCACCATCAAAGTATGTTCAGGGATTTGGAGTCCTAAAAGAACTGGGAGCATATGTTAAGGAATATGGAAGCAAGGCCCTCTTGGTCGCCTCAAAGGATGATCAAGCTCGGGTACAGGAGGCTTTAAATCATACTGAAAGTGCTTACGGAGTGACCCTGATCTACAGCAGCTTTGGGACTGAGTGTACCGGCCAAGAGGTTGACCGGTTGACAAAAGTGAGTCAAGATGAAGCCTGTGACTTAGTTATTGGTCTAGGGGGAGGCAAGGCCCTAGATACTGCTAAGGCAGTTGCAAATGGCAGTTGCCTACCCGTCTTTACTGTACCAACCATTGCTTCAACAGATGCTCCCTGTAGTTCTCTGTCTGTTGTATACAATGACAAGGGGGAGTTCCAGGAGTATAGATTCTACAGGTCAAATCCTAACTTGGTCTTGGTGGATACTGAAATCATCTCAAAAGCCCCTACTCGATTTTTAATTGCAGGTATGGGAGATGCCCTTTCTACCTACTTTGAAGCTAGATCTTGCGAAAGAGCCTTTGCTGACAATATACCGGGTGGAATGTCAACCAAGCTGGCTGTGGCAGCAGCTGACCTATGTTACAAGACCCTCTTGGAGGATTCATTGAAGGCCATTGCAGCTTCTGATAGACAAGTGGTAACCCCTGCACTGGAAAACATCATAGAGGCCAATACCCTGCTGAGTGGTATGGGATTTGAATCCTCAGGCCTTGCAGCAGCACATGCTATCCATAATGGCCTAACAGCCTTAGAAGAAACCCATGCCTATTACCATGGAGAAAAGGTTTCCTTCGGAACCCTGGTTCACCTAGTCTTAGAAAATGCACCTGAAGAAGAAATTCAACAGGTTATAGGCTACTGCAAGTCAGTTGGCCTACCTGTTTGTCTTAAAGACCTGGGTGTTGAAGAGGTAAGCGATGAAAAAATATGGGCTGTCGCTGAGTTGGCTTGTGCAGAAAATGAAACCATCCACAACATGCCTTTTAAGCTAGGGGTAGCAGATGTGTTTGCAGCTATTTGTGTAGCAGATGAGTTAGGAGGGAGAGCATAATGAAAAAAATAATCAACAATCCTGAAGACTTAGTCATTGAAATGTGTGAGGGCATGGTAGCTGCCCACCCCAATCAATTAACTCTTAATAAAAAAAGAAAGCTCCTTCTTAGAAAAGACTTGAATCCCGACAAGGTGAGTTTGATCAGTGGCGGTGGTTCAGGTCATGAACCTGGCCATGCAGGTTATGTTGGCAAGGGTATGTTAGATGTGGCTGTTTGCGGGGATGTCTTTGCATCTCCCTCAACCATCCAGGTTTACCAGGGCCTATTGGCAACAGAATCTGATAAGGGGGCCCTTTTGATCATCAAAAATTATTCTGGTGATATTATGAATTTTGAAGCAGCTGCTGAAATGGCAGAGGAAGATGGCATCAAGGTTGAGAAGGTCTATGTCAATGATGATATAGCCGTCAAAGATAGCCTTTATACAGTGGGTAGACGGGGAGTCGCTGGTACGGTTTTGGTTCATAAAATTGCCGGTGCAGCTGCAGAAGAGGGCAAGAGCCTGGAAGAGGTTAAGACCCTGGCCCAGGATGTTGTAGACCATGTACGCTCAATAGGTTTTGCCTTGACTTCGTGTACAGTACCAGCAAAGGGGAGTCCTACTTTTAATCTTGAAGAGGATGAAATTGAGTTTGGTGTTGGTATTCATGGAGAACCAGGCACTGAGAGACAGGGGCTCAAGCCTGCCAAGGACCTGGTAGATGATTGTGTCCACCGGTTAATGGATGAGGGACTGTATCATGAAGGGGACCAAGTGGTTGCCATGGTTAATGGCTTCGGTGGGACCCCCCTCCAAGAATTATATGTCATTAACAAGAACTTGAGTGAGAATTTGAGTAAGAGAGGCATCAAGGTTTATGATACCATGGTTGGTAACTTTATGACTTCAATCGACATGGCTGGAGCCTCTATTACCCTTCTTAAAACAGACGAGGCCATGAGGGCTTATTATGATGCACCAGCAGATACCATTGCCATAAAAAAATAGGAGTTGTTATGAATAAATTAGAATGTAAACACGTTATTGAGTTAGTGAGAGAAATGGGAAGAATCATTATTGCCAATGAAAAAGAGTTCTGCGACTTAGATTCTGTTGCTGGAGATGGCGATTTCGGTATGTCTCTTGCCAAGGGCTTTAGGGCCTTAAATGATGAGTGGGATGACCTAAACAAGGAAGGTATTGGACCCTTTTTAGTGGATGTCAGCATGGTGATTGCTGAAAACTGTGGCGGGGCATCCGGTCCAATTTGGGGATCAGCATTTAGGGGGGCTGGCAGACAAGTCCTTGATCAGGAGGACTTAAGCGTTAAGACGTGTGGTCTTATGTTAGATGCCGCTGTAAAGGCCATACAAAAAAGAGGTAAGGCCCAGCTCGGAGACAAGACCCTATTGGATGCTCTTATTCCAACAGCCCAGGTCTTTATGACAGTAGAAGACACTGATTTTTTAAGGGTCTTTCAAGAAGGAGCCTTGGCAGCTAGACAGGGGGCAGAAGCAACTAAGAAGATGGTTGCCTCTAAGGGACGGGCTTCTTATGTAGGAGACCGTAGCCTAGAGCATCCTGATGCAGGTGCCATGGCACTAGGCATCATTTTCACTGGTCTAGCTGACCACATGAAAGAAATCCAGTAGGGGGGCTTATGAGGGAGTATAGACTAGAACACAGGGCCAGTGATGGCATGGTAATTCATGCTTATGAGTGGTTGCCAGATGAAGGGGCAGAGATCAAGGGAGTTGTCCACATTGTCCATGGATCTGTAGAGCATATCTATCGCTACAAGGATTTTGCGACCTATCTCACATCAAGGGGATTTGCTGTTTATGGCAATGACCACCGGGGCCATGGTAAAACAGCAGGCGGGCTAGAAAACCTGTCTTACATGTCAGATGAAAAAAATGGATTTGACCTTACCCTGGAGGACTTAAAGAGACTCAATGGTCTCATCAAGGGCAAATATCCTGATTCAAAGGTGATTATGCTGGGCCATAGTCTAGGGTCCTTCATGCTTAGAAAGTATGCCTGTCTATACCCAGACACCTACCATGGCCTAATATTGACAGGCACGGGTGGTGGTAAAAAACTGATGCTTAGGGTGGGACTTGCCTTGGCAGGTCTACTCTCCCTAATCAAGGGGAGGAAGACTCCCTCGCCCCTCCTGCATAAGATGATGTATGACCCCTTAAATGCCAATGTTAAAAATAGCAATTCAAAGGTGGATTTTATCTCAAGAGACCAAGGGGTTGTAGATGCCTATCTTGAGGATCCCTACTGTGGCCATCTCATTACAGTCGACTATGCCATGGAATCCTTAAAGGGCATATACTTCTGTCAAAAGAGGGCATCCTTTGCTCTTGCCCAACAAGTTCCCTTATTCATTTTGTCAGGAGAAGAGGACTTGGTTGGGGGAAAGAAGGGCAAGGAAGTGACAAGGGTTTATGAGGGCTATAAGAAAGGTGGTTACAGGGATATCCGTTTGAAACTGTATCCAGGTTGTAGACATGAGATTTTAAATGAGTTGAATAAGGAAGAGGTGTATGAAGATATATACCTTTGGATAGAGCAAAGATTTTGTTGATGCATTTAAATAGATATCATACAATAGTAGTAGATATAAATTGGAGGTAAAATGAAAAAAATCATAAAATTCACCCTCGTTCTATTAGGCCTTGTTCTGCTGGTCTTATGCGGTATGCTTATATTTTTAAGTGTCACAGACTATCAACCAGATGCCATGGAGACCCTAGTCGTAAAGGGAACTGCTGAAGACCAGGCAACTACTGGAAACCTGTATTCTCTTTATACCTGGAACATAGGCTATGCTGGTCTAGGAGACGAGGAAGACTTTTTTTTAGATGGTGGCCAAAAGGTCATGGCTAAAGATGTAGAAACCGTTGAAGGGTATTTGAAGGAGGTCCTCAATACTATAGAGGGCTTTGATTCAGACTTCCTTATGTTACAGGAAGTAGACATTGATTCTAAGAGGTCTTTTAATATCAACCAATTAGACCAAATCAATAGTATATTGGATGGCCATGACTATGTGTTTGCCAAGAATTATGATGTTAAGTTTGTCCCCATCCCATGGCCACCCATGGGCAAGGTCAAAGCAGGTCTAGCGACTTATAGTCAGTCCCATATTGAGTCGGCTGAGCGGGTAGCCTTTAAGAGCAATTATTCTTGGCCTCAAAATACCATAATGTTAGACCGGTGCTTCCTAGTAACCCGGATACCCTTAAATGACAAGGATAAGGATTTGGTCCTGATTAATGCCCACTTCTCTGCTTATGATGATGGCAGTCAAAAGGAGGAGCAGCTTCAAACCATAAAGGACTATGTTCTTGACCTTTACGACCAGGGCCATTATGTGGTTTTGGGCGGGGACTGGAACCAGACCTTTGATGTGGTTGACCACGACCAGTATATGCTCTATGAAGAGGGGGATATCTTTAAGCCATCGATTATTTCTAGTGACTGGTTAGAGGAAGGCTGGACCTTTGGTGTTAATGACAATGCCCCAACCTACCGCCTTTTACATGAGGCTTATGATCCTTCTAGTTCACAGGTAGGTGTTATAGACGGTTTCTTGCTTTCACCAAATGTTAAGATGGAATCCGTTGAAGTGATGGATTTAGGCTTCAAGAGTTCAGACCATAATCCTGTAAAAATAATATTTAGCTTGCAATAAGACCAGTGGCCCTTAGGGGTCACTTTTTATGGTTTGATGCCCCTAATATAGGGATACTACCTGTAGAAAAGTTGACCTTAATTTTTTTTTATGGGTAATTTCTAAAATTATTCAACTTTTATTCTGGTATTGCGTATACTATATAAGGAGGTTGAGATGAAAGAGATGAATATAGACTTATTGGTTAGACAGGTTCAGGCCGGAAAGACCAAGAAATTTGAGAAGATTATTGATCATTACAAGAATCGCCTGTATGGCTATATCTTTAGGCAAGTGAAAAACAAGGAGGATGCTGAAGACATTCTTCAGGAGGTCTTTATAAAGGTTTACCGAAAGCTTGACTTGTATGATCCTGAGCAAAACTTTACATCTTGGATTGTGACCATTTGTAGGAATACGGTTATGGACCATTTTAGGCGAAAAACTCCTGATAATGAGCTCATAGATCATATAGACCTAGTCGACCAGGAAACCCCAGAAAGGGTTTTTATGGCTGGGACTTTTTCTAAACTACTAGATAATAAAATAGACCAGCTACCAGGTAAGTATAGAGACTTGATTCTACTCAAGTACTTTGAAGACCAATCCTACGACGAGATAGCACTGACCCTAGGTATACCTAAAAACCAGGTCAAGTGGCAATTACACCAGGCCAGAAAGAAGTTGATGGGGCTAGCAGAAACGGAGGTGAAACTATGGAATGCAAAATAATACAACAGTGGATTGATTTAGACTTAGATAATTTAATTACAGAGGACCAAAGGCTAGCCTTGGATGACCATCTGACGACCTGTCAAGACTGCCGAGCCTACCAGCTTGAGGCAAGGAAAATGGACAGTCAGCTTCATGACCACTTTGGCCCCATGGAGACAAACTTAAAGAGCTCGAAAATCATGAGAAAGATTAAACCACCTAGGAAAACAGGTATGATTGCCGCCTCCCTGCTGATTCTCTTGGGTCTAACCTTTAACAACCAGCTCTTTGCCCTTCTCTCTAGTTTCCCCTTGGTTGGAGACCTATTGGACTACTTTGAGGAGAATGAAGGAACAGGCTATGCCAAAGAGCATGGTTACCCTGTTCATGACATGATGTTCCAAACAGAAGACTTGACACTCTTCGTTAAGGATTATTATGTAGATAAGCATGATGCAACCTGTAAGTATGCAGTCAAAATTGGTGATGACTTTGTTTTTCCGGATTTGATAACGATTGAAGGCAACGGTGAGAAATCTTGGAAGGCAAACTTCTCCCCCAGTAATCAAGGTTTCCTTTCAACAAAAGATCCTTGGTCTGATTCAACGGGTTTTCCAGGTTTACTTTTACATGAAAGACATGAAGATTATACAATGACCATCACAGTGGGAAAAAAAGAGTATGTGATCAATGATGTGGTATTCACTTATGATAAGCCAGATTATGAAGTTAAAATCATCCATATCAATCAGACGGTAATGACTTCAGACGGTCCAGTAGAGTTTCAAAAGATAGAGGTTCATCCTGCTCATATGTACCTCCACCTGGTGGGAGATGAGGGGGATCTGCCTCAGATAGACTGCCTAGTCAACGGGGAGCGTTTAATTGAATATGGCTATCATACTTTTCATCCATATGAATCAGAGGCTCAGGTCTTAAAGTATTCTTCCTCTATTTTTTATGATCAGGTGACCAGTCTAGCGTTCGAGTTTGAATATGCCCCATCTGCTTATGGTCAAGTCGGCCGGGTTCAAGGCCAGGATTTTGACCTGGATATCAGTAGCTATTTATATTCATATGAGGACGAAGACTTATACCAAATCGACTCTATTCGTCATAGTGAAAACGCATTATCCTTTGATATTACTAGAAAGACCATGAAGACTCCAGGATCTTTTCCTCTTATTTTTATTGAAACATACTTCGGTTTTGAACCAATTGATAAAGAGCCACCACTTTCAGATGAGGACCGATATGCCCGAGTACCCTATTTCGTCTTGTTCGACTGGTTTGGCTTAAATATTGATAAGTTGGATCTGGAGGGGACAGAGTACGTTGATTATACTTACTTGCAGCATCAAAAATCATGGCTCTACTCTTTAGCTGAATTAAGAGACCTCTTAGATGCTTATAGTGTGAAATCAGTTGATTTAGATGATCATTTTGACTACGATGTCTTTATTAGCCTCAGGGAGATTGAACTGGTCCTTGAACGTGACTTGAACAAGGATGAATGGCTCGATGAACAACTGACGGAAGAGGAAAAAGAAGCTTTCCAGGTTTATTTGTATGAGGAGTATGGTATTGTTACTCCCTATCATAAGCTTTTTAGTCATACGGTAGGTGGCCTGTCTGAGGGTGTTCAATATACAAGTATAGATTCCATGTTATATCCCTATATGACTTATACTATAGAAGATACAGAGGATGATCTTATACTCTATAAATCTGAGTATCGTGAAAAAGAAGTGTTTGTCATTGAGGTTAACTTAGATGACAATTAAAATTATAAGAAGGTTTCCAGTTGAGTGCTGGAAACCTTTTTTGTGTTTACAGGGACTTAATGACTTAGATGTGTTTAAGTGGTGAGAAAGTAGGTATAGGTATAAAAACTAACTAAAGGAGGAAGTAATATGAGCATGTTTTGTTATCAATGTCAAGAAACTGCCAAGGGAACTGGATGTACCATGCGGGGTGTTTGTGGTAAGACTGAGGATATAGCCCGCATACAAGACTTGTTGGTTTATACCACCAAGGGATTGGCTGAGGTTGTGTACAAGGGTCAAATTGATGTGGCGACGATTTCCAAGGCCAACCATGAGTTATTGAATTCTTTATTCATGACCATTACCAATGCCAACTTTGAAGATGGCATGTTAATTGGTCAAATCAAAAAAGTGATTGATATCAGAGAAGAACTAAAGGCAAAATGTAGCCTAGATGGTTTGTCGGACGCAGCCACTTATACCTATACCACTGATGAAGCCATGCAGGAAAAGGCCAAGGCTATTGGTGTTCTTGCAACCGAAAATGAAGACATTCGGTCTCTTAAAGAAATGATTGTATATGGCTTAAAGGGAATGGCAGCCTATTCAGAACATGCCCTAAACGGCAAGAAAGAAAATGATGAAATTTATCGTTTCATATATGAAGCTCTTTACAAGACCACAACTGAAATGGGTGTAGATGACCTAGTGGCTCTTGTTATGAAGACGGGTGAACACGGTGTCATGGCCATGGCCCTGTTGGATGAAGCCAATACGACGAATTATGGTCACCCAGAAATCACAAGTGTTGATATTGGTGTTAGAAATAACCCTGGTATCTTAATTTCAGGCCATGATCTTGTGGACCTAGAGCAGCTCTTGGAACAAACTAAGGGAACGGGTGTTGATATTTATACCCATAGTGAAATGTTACCGGCCCATTACTATCCAGCCTTTAAGAAGTATGACCACTTTGCAGGTAATTATGGGGGCTCATGGTGGCATCAAGTTGATGAGTTCTTCCCATTTAATGGTCCTATTTTATTTACAACCAACTGTATTGTACCCCCTCGTAAGGAAGGCTACCGAGAAAGAGTCTTCACCACAGGTTCAGCTGGCCTACCGGGAGCAAAACATATATACAAGGATGACAAGGGTAAGAAGGACTTTAGCGAAATTATTGAGTTAGCAAAAACCTGTCCACCACCCAAGGAGTTAGAAAAAGGGTCGATTGTTGGTGGTTTTGCCCATAATCAAGTATTTGCTCTTGCAGACAAGGTGGTAGATGCTGTTAAGACAGGTGCCATTAAGAAATTTATTGTTATGGCTGGCTGTGATGGTCGAATGAATTCAAGAGCCTACTACACAGAGTTTGCTGAGAAGTTGCCTAAGGATACAGTGATATTGACAGCGGGTTGTGCGAAATACAGATACAACAAGCTTAACCTAGGAGATATTGGTGGTATTCCAAGAGTACTCGATGCCGGTCAATGTAATGACTCTTATTCTTTAGCAGTTATTGCCATGAAGTTAAAAGAAGTCTTTGAACTGGACGATATCAATGATCTTCCAATCGTTTATAACATTGCATGGTATGAGCAAAAGGCAGTTATTGTCCTCTTATCATTATTATACCTGGGTGTAAAAAACATCCACCTAGGACCAACGTTACCAGGCTTCTTATCACCAAATGTAGCCAAGGTCTTGGTAGATAACTTCGGAATTGGAACGATTTCAACTGCTGACGATGACATTGCTAAATGGATTTAATATCTGGAGTAGGGTACTTGTATCCTACTCTTCTTTTATTGATGAATCCATCCCTAGTCTGTTGACGGTTCTAGCCGATTATAGTAAGATTCAAGTAAGTAACTTTATACGAAGATAGGTTATCTTGTTTGGACAAGATCTAAGAGGGAAGCCAGGTGTAAATCCTGCACGGTCCCGCCGCTGTAAAAGCATAGTATTCATGTTAACCACTGAGTAATCGGGAAGGTATTGGATAGGGTGTGTGCTTGAGTCAGAAGACCTGCCTATTTTGAACTACTGTAACTCCACGGGTGCTTGGAGGGTATTGGGGAGAAGACTACCTCTATATCTGGGCCTATAGGCTCTTTTTTATTGAGGCATAAGCTTGTTTTCTTTGACCGAAGTCATCCTAGCTAGGACAATAAGAGAAAAGAGAGGATTTAATATGAAAGAGGGAATTATCATTGCAAGCTTTGGAACATCTTTTGAGGATACATTGAAGGCCTGCATACAACCCATTGAAGACATGGTTAGGGCGGCCTTTAAGGATAGACCGGTTCGACGTGCCTTCACATCTAATATGATTATAAAAAAACACAAAGAAAGAGATGGCATACACATCCATACTGTTGAAGAGGCCATCAAAGACATGGTTCATGAAGGGATTCATAAGATTCATGTACAGCCCCTTCATATAATCCCTGGCTTTGAGTATGATAAAATTCAAAGAGCTGTTAAGGTGGCCAACCACCAGGAGGGGGTTGAGGTCAGCATCGGACTCCCCCTTCTTTATGAAAGCCACCACTATGACCAAGTCATTGAAGTGATTACTCAGGACTTAAAAGAAGAAGAGGACAGGGCTTATCTTTTCATGGGACATGGTACAGACCACCCAGCCAATGCTTGTTATAGCATGTTACAGGCTAAGTTGAATGATATAAGATCAGATATCTACCTTGCCAATGTAGAAGGTTATCCTGAATTAGACGACCGCCTAGAGGCTGTGAAGGCCTACAAGCACGTAACCCTAAAGCCTTTTATGCTGGTTGCTGGTGACCATGCTAGAAATGATATGGCTGGAGAGGATGAGGATTCTTTCAAGTCTCAATTACAAGCCCTAGGCCTTGAAACAGACTGTCTTCTTGAAGGCCTGGGTCAGATGGCAGGGATACAAGAAATTTTCCTTAACCGGGTTAAAGAGAGCCTGGAAGCATAAGCTAGTGAAGAGCCTTGAGGGGCTCTTTTTCACTTGCTGGTAGAATTGTAAATCTAGTGATAGGTTATTGTTCTGGCCCTAAATATATCTTATGCTATTATTGAGCTTGCAGGCCAACTATGTTAGAAACTGGTATCTATATTGGAGGATGGTATGATTGGAAAGAAAATAAAACACTTAAGAAAACTATATAAGATAACCCAGGAGGACCTGGCCAAGCATTTAAACATAAGCTTTCAGGCGGTATCCAAGTGGGAGAATGGTGAGACCCAACCCGATATAAGTCTCCTGCTTCCCTTGGCAAGCTTTTTTAGGGTCACTGTTGACAGCCTGCTTGGGGATGAAAATGACCATAAGTCCTACTTGTCCGACAGAGAAAAGTTGGGCCTAGAATTTGAGCGGGATGGGACTGACTTGAGTTTTCAAAGGGCACGTCGGGCCTATGAAGACCTCATACTAGAAGACCAAGCCACAGTCAAAGACCTATGGCACTATGCTTATCTTTATGAGTCTAGGGCCCGATTGGATACTAAGAGGGCTCTTATGTACTATGAAAAGGCCATAGAATCAGCGGGTCCTGATGATCAAGAGGAACTTGCCCTGGTCTATCAGGAGATGGGGCGCTTGCTTTATCAGAATAACCGACAGGAAGAAGCTCTGGACTTTTTACACAAGTGGCAAAATAAGAGTCCAGAAAGTCCCTATCCTTGGATTCAACTGGCTGCCTTTTCTTCTATGATAGGAGACTATCAGGCAGGTCAGACCTATTTGGACCAAGTGCCTAGGCAGCAGACAGAGATCGCCTCTTACTACTGGATTAAGGGAGAGGTCCTAGAAGGCTTGAATGACTTTGAAGGAGCTCTTGAAGCCTATAGGGCATCCTATGATCTGGACCAGTCCAAGGCCTTTGCCCTCTACAGCATAGCGACCCTATATGACCAGGCCGATAGAGGGGAGGAGGCCTTAAAAGCATGGCAGGAGGTTATAGGATGGCACAAGCGTCAAGGCTTTGACGATTCTAAAACCCTTGCTTATGCCCAGGGGAAAATACAGGCTCTCCTGAGACTGTAATCCTTGAAACTTCCAGATGCGTTATTGAATCTGGAAGTTTTTTTATGTGGTGGAGGCCTTGCCATAAGAAGGTTCATCCATACTTGCAGTTACTTTTTAGTAAGTGGTTACTCAAAAGTACATACTTCTCATAAGATAGTGGGCCCCCTATAATGAAGCCATAGTTAAAGGGTTGTATCAGCCCTTAGGTGGTTTAAGAAAAGAGGTTATATGTTTACTATCAATAACATGTCCGTGGCCTGGGATTTCTTCAAACTGATTTTTATTGAATTGGTTGTCTTATTCCTAGTCATTAGTTTTATTGTTGCCCTCCTACAACGGTATATTTCTAAGGACACGATTAAGAGGATTCTAACAAAACCCCATAAGAAATTGCAGAATATTATAGGGGCTGGCCTGGGTGTTATCACACCATTTTGCTCTTGCTCGACCATCCCCATCCTGGTGGGCCTGTTTAAAAGTGGGGCTCCATTCGGGGGAACCATATCCTTTTTAATCGCATCGCCGGTTTTAAATCCAATGATCATCATTTTGTTCCTTAAGTTCTTTGGATTAAAAATTACGGTCATCTACTTTATCTTTACTTTTATTTTCTCTGTTCTAATTGGGACCCTGCTTGAAAAATTAGGCATGGAATCTCAAATAAAGAAGGTTACCCTCCAGGGGAAGGGGGAAGATGAAATAACCTTTGATAAGATAAGGGGTAACCTGGCTCAAAGACACTGGTCAGTATCTAAGTTTGCCTTGAAGGACACGGTGGGGTTATTTGTTAAAGTTATCCCCTACCTCCTCTTTGGAGCAGGTATAGGAGCCTTTATTTATGGCTTTGTTCCCCAGGAATTTATTGTGAAGTATGCTGGTCCTGAAAATGTTCTGGCTGTACCAACTGCTGCAGTGATTGGGGTTCCCATGTATGTCAGAACTGAAACCATGATTCCCATAGCCAAGGCCTTAAATGCATCGGGTATGAGTATGGGGGCTATCATGGCCCTGGTTATCGGAGGGGCAGGGGCGAGTATTCCTGAGATTACGCTTCTTAATACTATTTTCAAGAAGAAGATGGTCTTTGCCTTTATCATATCTGTTTTTACGGTTGCGACTGTAACAGGGATTGCTTTCAACTTAATATTGTAGGAGGTATTTATGTCGAAAAAAGAATTCTTAAAGAACTTGTTTAAATCAAAGAAAGAGTGTGGCTGTGGGGTTGTTGTTGTAGAAGATCATCAGGAGGATCAGACTGAGACTGAAGAGAAAAAGGACTCCAAATAAGTGTATTTATTGAGGCCAGATGTAGTATAATTAGGTAAGGCAAGTGAATTGGAGGTTGGTATGTCTAAGTTTGATTTACAGGTTTTAACTTCAGAGGAGTGTGGCATAGAATATACCCTGAAGAAGATGGGGGGCAAATGGAAGCCCTTTATTCTATGGTACCTGGCTAAGAATGGTTCCAAGCGATATGGTGAAATTAAACGATTCATCCCCAAGGTAACCAGTAAAATGCTGAGTCAGCAGCTAAAGGAGTTGGCTGAAGATGGCCTAATCAGACGAAAGGATTACCAAACGATCCCCCCTAAAGTGGAATACAAGTTAACCTATGAGGGAGGGAGTCTGGAGCCGATATTAGACCTTATGTGTGCCTGGGGCTATGAAAGAAGCCTCATTAAATAGTATGATACTTCTTAAAAGAGATCCTAGGGTCTCTTTTTTTTGCTTAGAAGGTCTATTTATTGGACACAAGTTTATGTGGTATAATAAAGTACCCAAATAATGTAAAAAAACCGAAGATGAGTGCTTGAAAACCCAAGAATAAGGTATATATAAGGGAATGGAAAAAATGAGGTGACCAGATGAAAAAATGGATTGTATGGATTGTATTACTTATATCATTAATAGGGTGTGAACATTCCCAGGCTATAAAAATCGGTGTTGTTGGTACCATGTCAGGCCCAAGTTCAGACCTAGCTGTATCAGGGAGACGGGGTATAGAGCTTAAGGTTCAGGAGATTAATGATGCAGGCGGCATCTTTGGTCGTCCCATCGAATTGATTATTAAGGATGATCACAACGACCGCATTCGATCAGCAGAGATTGTTGAAGAATTTGAGGATGAAGGGGTTCAGCTGGTCATTGGTCCCTTTACAAGTGGCATGATGGTTGGTGCTTATGATAGCCTCTTGGAGAAAGACATGCTTTATCTTGCCCCGACCGTGAGTGGGGATAATTTTAATGGTATAGATGACAATTTCATAAGATTCATTGCCTCGACCCAGGAGCAGGCCTATGCCCTGGCAGACTTGAGTGAAAGCTTAGACCACAGGAGATTTGCGATTATCATGGACAGTAAAAATAAGGGCTTTAACACAGCCCTAGCCAATAACTTTAAGAAGGAAATAGCAGGCTTTGATGGTCAGGTCTTATGGGAAGAAGACTTCCAAGAATTGAATGAAGAGACCCTTAAGCATTTGATGGAGGTTGTCTATAGTCACAGGGGGCAATTGGATGCGGTTTTTATTATTGCATCAGCACGGGATTTATCGATTATTAAACAGAGAATGGTCCTTAGGGGGATCTACACCAGTGTGTACGGTCCTCTTTGGTCCCATACATCAGATCTTCTAAGACTGGGAGGCCAGGCTGTAGAAAATGATTACTTTGTCTCTGGTATAGACTTATCTAGCGACAATCCTACTTATAAGGCCTTTGTAGAAGCTTATCAAGCAGCCTATGGAGAAGCCCCCACCTTCCCATCCCTATATGCTTACGAGACCATGTCAGCACTGGAATATGGCATCTTGCAAGCGGGTAGTGAAGACTGGGAGGGGGTTAAAAAGGCCATTATATCAAAAGATTCTTTTGAGGGCCTTCAAGGGTCTTATGGCCTAGATGAATATGGAGATAGTACACGGCGCTATTTGATTGATCAAGTTATAAATGGGGAGTTTAAGAGGTTCTATGAAAAGTAAGCGGTTAGAGACGAAAATCATAAGTATTTTTACAGTTATCATGTTGACCATGCTGGTCTTTTCCATGATTACCATAAGCTTTATCCGGGCAACCCGCTTAGAGGACCTGGAACATCATAGTCAGTCCTTGTTAAACTTATCCTATAAGCAAATTAGGGTTTCTGTAGAACAACCCCTTGAAAGCATTGAGTCTGTCAATGAACTTTACCTAGAAGGCAATCCCCTAGAAGGGCATGTTATGCGGACTTTTATCACAACTTATGCTCAGGACTATGCACATTTTTCAAGTGTTGTTATTGTCAACAACAAGGGGCGAATCGTGAACACCAATGAAGAGCAAATTCATACCATCGGTTATGATGTTATTTACGAACCCTATTTCAACAACCTCGACCAAGAGGGCTGGACATGGTCTAAGCTCTATACATCCAACATGACGGGGGAAGCGGTTATTGCTGCCAGTCGAGTCTTTAATGATTATGTCCTTGTTGTAGAGATGGCCTTTGACCACCTCGACTTGGTCATAGAAAATGAAGTTCTCTTTAAAGGAGAGGTCAGTTTAGAACTTTTGGATGAATGGGGAACCTATGTTAAGTCAGACCAAGAGGAAATGGTTCTACAAAGAAGGACCAATCCCTATTTTTCCTACATAAAGAAACATTTGAATAGGGGTTATATAGTGGATGGTAATAAGAAGTTGCTTTACAAAAAATCTTATACCATGCCCTGGTACCTGGTTTTGAGTTTTGATATGACCCAGATTCAAGACGATATCTATGAAGCCATGTTGATAGTGGTTGGTATTTGGCTTCTTTTCACAATTTTCATTCTGATCATACTGGTTCGCTACTTCAAGCGGGTCAAGGTGGGGATAGAAACCCTAAGACAGCATACCAGTTCTATTGTGAATGAGACCTACCATGGTCAAGAAGACTCTGTCCTGTATTTTGATGAGTTTATTGCCTTGGACCAGGACTTTGCCCACATGGCCAATAAAATTCAAGAGAGAACAGACCAAATCGTTGAAATCAATGAGCACCTAGAAGACCTGGTTCATTCCAGAACCATCCTTTTAGAAGAGACAAACGCTCAATTAGAAGAAGAAATCCAAGAGCGGGAGATTGTAGAAGAGGAAATCCGTGAGATCAACACCTCGCTAGATGAGAAAATCAGAGAACGTACCCTTCAGCTTGAAGCTCTGAATCGGGACCTACAAGTTACCAGTCAAAAGGCCCTAGAAGCCAATGATGCCAAGGGCAAGTTTTTAGCGATCATGAGTCATGAAATGCGAACCCCCTTAAATGCTATTGTAGGCTTTAGTGAAATACTTTCAAAAGAAGTAATAGACAAGGAGCAGGTAGAAATTGTTCAACATATCCTGGGAGCTACACGGGTTCTTTTGGCCTTAATCAATGATGTTTTAGATGTATCCAAGTACGAAGCCAAGGAAATGAAGTTTTCAACTGAGGTATTCAATGTTGGTCATGCCCTAGGGGAGATTGTCCAGACCCATAAGGCTTTGGCAAGAATTAAGGCGGTTGACTTCAGGTTGACCCTGACTGGGGACCAGGACCTGTGGGTTATCGGAGACGATATCAAACTAAAACAGCTATTCTCTAACCTACTTGGCAATGCCCTTAAGTTTACGGATGAGGGTTACATACATTTAAGTGTTCAAGTCCAGGCTCAGGGCGATCAAGTCAAGTTGACTTGTGCTATAGAGGATACTGGAATAGGCATATCGAGTAATCAAAAGGATATCTTCCAACCCTTTACCCAGGGGGATGATAAGATCCATAGGCGGTATGGTGGAACAGGCCTTGGGGTAACCATCAGCCAGGAAATCGTGACCTACATGAGGGGGCAGTTGGAGTACAAGGCCAATCAACCTGTGGGAACGATTTGTAATTTTGATCTCAGCCTTCCCCTAAGTCAAGAACCTATCTTGAAGGATGAAACTACCTACAGGGATACCTGTGTGACGGCCAAGAGGGTTTTGGTGGCTGAAGACCATGTGGTCAATCAAATGTTGCTTCGCAAGTACTTGGAAAAGAACAAGGTTTGTTATGATATTGTCTCAAATGGACAAGAGGCGGTTCGGGCTTTTGAAAGAGTAACCTATGATATTGTCTTAATGGATTGTCAAATGCCCGTGATGGATGGTTTTGAAGCCAGCCGATTAATAAGGGACTTGTCTAAAGACATTGATATTGTTGCCATGACGGCCTATACCAGCAAGGAAGACCAAGCCAAGTGCAAGGAGGCGGGGATGAATATTTATATCCCTAAGCCTGTTGATTTAGGCGTCTTGGACCAGGTACTGGGCCTTGATGATAGGGCACCCTCTCCTAGTCCATCTAGGGGTGAAATCCTGTCTAGTCATGTGGCCAATCTCCAGGCCTTTATTGGCTTTGACCAGGAGACATGTTACGAACTAGTGACGGTATTCATTTCGCAATTGGGCCAGGGCTTAAGAGAAATAGATGCTAGGCTAGCTGAGGAAGACTATCCAGGGCTTGCTAGAGTACTTCATCAATTAAAGGGGGCATCTGGAACAGTCCGCATGGAGGCTATTCGGGAACTTGCTGAGCAGGCAGAGGCCCAAGTCAAGCTTGGACAGCCCCAGGAAGCCTTGGTGTATATAAGGGACTTAGAGACCCTGTATGAGGAATTAAAATGAGGTGTGTATGGAATATAAGGTAGCAGTCGTTGATGATTCGCCGGTTGATAGAACCCTGATCAAAAAAATTGTAGAAAAAGGAACCAGTCGAGTTAAGGTCTTGGAATGTGAAGATGGTCAGACCCTCAAGGCCTTGATCGAGTTAGAGGATATAAAGGTCATCATTTTGGACTTAATATTAAAGAATGAGAAGGGCCTATCCATCCTCAAGGGACTTAAGGAAAGACAGGAGACAGCCAACATACCTGTGATTATTTTCTCTGCCCTAACAGGGGCAGAGATTATAGAAGAAGCCATAGACCTGGGGGCCTATGATTATTTCGAAAAGCCACTTTCGAAAAATGATATCAGTTTTGCCCTTGCCTTGAAGGTGAAAAATGCCTTGAAACTTAAGTTGAGTATGGACCATATGAGTTTCTTGAGAGACCATGACCTTCTAACGGGCCTCCATACGAGGAGTTATCTTGAGGGTGTGATCAACAAGTGGAGTTATAAGGAAGATCCTGTGGCTTTAATTATTATTGATATTAATGGCCTCAAGGTCATCAATGATGTGTATGGTTTCAGGACAGGGGATGATATATTAAAGTCTATTGGCCGGGAATTGAAGGCAAGCTGTAGCAAGGCAAAATGTGTCGCTAGGTGGGGGAGTGATGAGTTTGCCATTCTAATGGAACCTAGGGAAAAAAAGGGCTTAGAGGTCTACATAGATGGTCTGATAGACCAACTCTACCTTAGCCAAGAGACAGATTTTGAGTTATCCTATGGCTACAAGTATGATGTTATATCCAGTGACCATACCTATGAGTTTATTAGGGAGGCTGAGGACCACTTGTCCTCAAACAAGGTCCTGGCTTCTTCTAGTTTTAAGAACAATATGATCAAGACCATAATGAATACCCTTCATCAGAAGAATCACAGGGAGGAATTGCATTCCAAGCGGGTGAGTGCCATTACCAGGTTGATTGCAGAAAAAATGAATTTCTCCTCTTATGAAATAAAGAAAATACAGGTTGCAGGCCTCATGCACGATATAGGCAAAATTGCCATAGATGAGGCCGTCTTAAACAAGGTTGGGGCCCTGGATGACCAGGAATGGCTGCAAATAAAGAAGCATCCTGAAACAGGATTTAGGATTTTAAGTACCTCTGCTGACACTCTAGATGTGGCCCATGCGGTCTTGGGTCACCATGAACGATGGGATGGAAAGGGCTATCCCCAGGGATTAAAGGGAGAGGAAATTCCCCTTATGGCTCGAATTATTGGAATTGCAGATGTTTTTGATGCTATGACAGCAGAACGGACCTACCGCAAGGCCGTTCCAATCAGACAAGCTATAGAGGAGATACAGGCCTGCTCAGGCAGTCAATTTGATCCCTACTTGGTTGATATCTTTGTTGAAGTCATGCGAGAATATGACGATGCTGTCCATTTAATTTTTGACTAGGAGGTTATTATGAAAAGACTCTTACTGGTGATTTCTTTCAGCCTTCTCTTTGTAGCTTGTGACCAGGAGGTCAAGGATTACAACAAGGAAGCTCGGTCTTATATCAATCAAAAAAATTATACTGAGGCCCTTAACCTTTTAAATGAGGCCATAGAGATTGATGATAAGAATGATATCACCTGGAATAACCTATCTGTTTGTTACGAGGCCATAGGAGAATATGAGTTGGCCCTTGAAGCCGCTAGAAATGCCATTAATTATGGAGAAAAAAAAGCCGCTGAATATGCCAACCTGGGAAATGCCTATTATGACCTTGGTTTCAAGGAGGAGGCTCGAATAGCCTATGAGCAGGGTTTGGACTTGGATAGAAGCCATTTCTTCTCTAATTATGGTCTCGGTGTTTACTATAGTAAAAAGGGGGCCTACCAGGAAGGACAAGTTTATTTTATGTATCTCTTTGATAACTATCCTCTTAATGTTAATGTTGTAGAGTACATAGCCTATAACAAGTATAAGATGGGTCAGGTAGATGCCGCCATTGTTTTTCTAGAGGAGGCGACTCAGATGGTCAATGCACCAACTCTGGAGCAACTACTAGAAACCCTAAAGGGACAAGAATAACACTGGATGACAGTGTTATCTTTGTATGGGCATGAATATTAAAAAACAATTACTTTCCCCTTACAATGACTAGGGGGGACTTGCCTCAGCCAGACTGAGCCGATAGAATAGAAGTAAGACAAGAAGGAGGTAGGCATGGAAACTATTTTAGACATGAATGTATTTGCACAGGTGATCATTGGTTTAATTGTATTCTTATTTATTGTGACGATGGTATATTCCGCAGTGATCAAGAATACCTATCGACGGTTGATAAAGGATATTAGCAATAAGGACAATCGTACCAATGTCCTCTTTAAGTATAGAATGCACAATGATATGATTGACGACTTCAATGAAGCTATGGGACGCAATATAGATGAAGTCAACACCATTTCAATTATTGAGAAAAATATAAGCCTGCACATGAAGGGGGTTCACTTTGGTGAGCGCTTGGTCAAGAAGGCTTCATCCCTTATGATTATTCTGGGCTTATTGGGAACCTTCTATGGATTGGTGATATCGATCGATGAATTGGTTGTCCTTCTAAGTGATGGTCAACAAGCCAATAGTGTTGAAAGCATCACGTCTGGCCTGATATCATCTATTACAGGTATGTCTGTGGCCTTCATTACTTCTATGTTTGGTATTGGAGCAGCTATTTTAACATCCTTCACCAGTATATTATTTGGCCTAGCCAGCCAAAAGGAGACATTGATTGTATCCCTAGAAGAGTACTTAGACAACCACTTGAGCCTGGCTAATAATGGCCTAGGTGGCGTAGACAAGGATGGCAAGACAGCCCTGTCTATTAGTTTTGATAAGTTTAATGAGAGCCTGACTCAGAGCCTAAGATCAGTGACTGAGGAAATTACCAGTCGTCTATCGGAGGCAACAGGAGATATGGTCTTAACAGCTGAGTCGGTGAAAAGTTCAATTGTAAAGTTCGACCACTCTCTCAATATGTTTTCTGATAATATCAGAGACTTTACGGAGTTTAACCACCACCTAAGAGCCAATATACAGCGGTTGAATGTTGGTCTTGATAACTTTAATGATCAAATAGAGGCAAAAACCAAGTTGCATGAAAACCACAATGAAAAAATAATCCAGTTGACTGAGTCCCTTGACAATATGCGCAAGGAAGGGTAGGTGATAGGATGAAGAGAAGAAGACGTGAACGACGCCACCTTGAAGATAACGAAAACTTCTGGCCAGCCTTTACCGATATGATTTCTACGGTTGTACTGATTCTGTTCTTCCTAGTACTGGTCTTCTACATGGAGGATATTTCCCATGGTCACCGGTATGCTTCTCTTAAGGAGCAGGCTGACCAGACCACCATTCAGTTAGGAGAGAAGGAAAAAGCTCTGGCAGCCAAGGAAAATCAACTGAATTTGTTAGAACTTGAACTGGAAGCCAAGTTGTTAGAAATTGATAGGGTGAACAGTGAGCTAGAGGCAAGACAGGCCGATCTTTTAATTGCAGATGGGGCCATAGCAGACCAGGCCTTGATTATCCAAGCCAGTAATGAAAAACTGGATGAGATGCAGGCCCAGCTGCAGGGACTTTCTGTTTTGAGTGTGGAAATATTAAACAAGGTCAAGGAGTCTATTGAAGATGAACTGGGAGAATACAACGAGTCGGGTCAACCGATTGTTACCATAGGTGATACTGGTAATATTGTTATTAATGAGAGTCTTGTATTTGATACCAACTCCTCTGAGATTAAGCCTGAAGGTCAAGTGATCCTAGATAACCTGGCCATAGCCTTCGAGAATGTCCTTAAAAATGATGAGATCAGAAGCTTCATAGATGCCATTGCTATCCAGGGTCATACGGATTCAAGGTCATCTCACCAATACAACAGGGAGTTGTCGGCTAAAAGAGCCTACAATGTCGTCAACTATCTACTGGATTCTAATGAGGTTCTTGCTGAGGAATATGGGGCTTACTTCACTGCCAGTGCCTATTCAGAGTTCCGCTTGATTGACCAGGGGACAACAGACCAGGCACACGCTAAGAATCGTCGGATAGAAATAGCAGTTATCTTAAAGGATGCCCAAATTCAAAAAATAATTCAAGAATACTTAAGACAATCATTAGAGGGTCTAGATTAAGATAAAAGAACACTTATTCTGTTGGAATAGGTGTTTTTTTGTTACAATGAATTATGGAGGAAATCACATGATGCATATAGTCTTAGGTCGAAATAGTAGTGGCAAGAGCCAGTGGCTCTACGATAGAATAAAAGAAAAAATGAGCAAGGAGAGGGTAATCCTCATAGTGCCAGAGCAATATACCCTGCAGGCAGAGAGGGACTTGATTAAGGGCTTGAATGCTGAGGGCATCATCTCTGTTGAGGTCATGAGCTTCAATCGTTTGTGTTACAGGCTCTTAGAAGAAACAGGTCCCCTCCAGGAGGTCCCCATTAATAGTCTGGGCAAGGCCATGGTTTTAAGGAGTATCCTAGACCAGTGTTCAGATGACCTGATGGTCTATAAGGATATTGCCAAACGGCCAGGCTTTGTAGACCAGATGAGCCAGCTCATCAGTGAGTTTAAACGCGCTGGTATAGAGAGTCGGCATTTAGAGTCGCGTTTGACACCTGGTCAAGACAAGACCCTGGTGGAAAGAAAATTGAGAGATATTTCTCACATTATGATGGCTTATGATGATTTTATGGCTAGGGGTTACTTTGATGAAGAGGACCGATTGAGAATGGTCCTAGACAAGGTTGAAGCATCGGAGTTTCTCAAGGGGACCTACCTGATGATCGATGGTTTTGATAGTTTTTCAAGCCAAGAATATGAGATAATTGACCACCTCGCAGGGGTTGTGGAGGCGATTTACCTGGCCTTGACCCTAGACTACCCCATTGAAGCTAGGGACAGTAAGTTGTTTGAGAGGAGCCTTTCAACCTTTAACCGTCTTCAAGACATCATGGGTAAACATGATAGGACTTGTAACATTCACACCAGTCACTCAAATGACCGCCTGGAGGACCTAACATGTTTTGAGCAAGCCTTCTTTGCTCAACCCTACCAGGTTCACCAGGGGGATATTGAGGCTATAGAGCTACACATCTCAAGCGATTTATATGACGAAGTTGACCTACTGGCTAGACATATCATAGAGCAAGTGAGAGATAATAAGAGGCGTTACAAGGACCTGGCAGTTGTAACTGGCAACATTGAGGCTTATGGGTCGATTGTCAAGCGTGTTTTTGACCTCTACCAGATTCCTTATTTTTTAGATGAAAAAGTTTCTGTCCTCCACCACCCGGTTATTCAGTTTATTTTATCCAGCTTGAGGGCCCTCCATAGTGGTTTCAAGTATGAAGATGTGTTCAGAGTGGTCAAGACAGACCTCAGTAACTTAAGGCTAGAAGAGAGTTTTGACTTAGAGAACTATGCTATCGCCCATGGCTTAAGGGGAAAGAAATGGCTAAACCCTATAGAGGATGAAGGCCTGGATCGTCAGAGACAGACCTTGATTCAACCCCTTGTCGACTTCCAAGGTAAAATGAAGCCCTTGAAAACAATTAAGGACCAGGTGATCTGCTTGTACACCTACCTGGTTGACCAGAAAATAGAGATGAAATTACAAGCCTGGATAGATTCACTCAAGGCCAAGGGGGCCTACGAGGCTGTCCAGGAAACCACCCAAGTTTGGAATACGGTAATGGAAATATTTGACCAACTGGTGGAACTAGAGGGGGAGGACCAGAAGACCATCAAAGAATTCATGGTTATCTTAGAGGCCGGTTTTAATGAGATACAGTTGGGAATTATCCCGTCATCCTTAGACCAAGTAAGTGTTGGATCCATTGAACGGTCCAAGCACCATGGGGTCCAGGCCCTTTATGTCTTGGGCTTGAATGATGGGGTCATTCCAAAAAAATATAGTGATGAAGGCTTGATCTTAGAAGAGGAAAAGCTCTATTTGAAGTCAAGGGGACTGGATCTTGAGACCGATTCCAACCAGATTTTATCAAGAGATTATTTTGCAACCTATGTAGCCTTAACCAAGTCAACAGACCTTTTATGCATGAGTTATGCCCTGACAGACATCGAGGGCAAGAGTTTAAGGCCTTCTATTTACGTTGACAAACTTAAGCGGGTCTTCCCTGGTCTCAAGGCAACCAGTCATTTATTGGACCAGGTCAAGCCCCTGGAGGCCTATAGGGATAAGGTCCATTACAACCACTTGACCCAGGCCTTAAGGGCCAGTGCGGACCAAAAGAATTATGACAGCATGTGGTTAAGTGTTTTGACTTGGTATGGTAAGCAAGAGACCTGGTCTGATAAAATTCAAAGCCTAAAGGATGGACTCTTTTATGATAATCAGGTCAAGCCTATGGGGCATCAAGCGGCTAAAGATCTCTTTAATTTACCCCTTAAGGCCAGTGTTTCTAGACTTGAGAACTACGCTAAGTGTCCATATGCTCACTTTGTGCGGTACGGACTTAGACCTGAAAAGCGAAAGAAACATGAACTTCAGTTGCCGGATATAGGTCTTCTCTTCCATAGGACCCTAGAAAGTTTTGATGAATGGATGCAGGACCATAAACGAACCTGGCATTCTCTTGAGGAGGATGAGGTATACACCATTGTAGAAGACTTGGTTCTAGCTTTGGTAGAAGATTACAACCACTATGTTTTCCAGTCGTCTCATCGCTACGAGTACTTGATCCAAAAGCTTCTCAGGGTAGGGAAACGCGCTATATGGACCCTGGTTCTTCAGATACAACAGGGAGATTTTGAACCCTATGCCCATGAAATCCAGTTTGCCCTTCAAGGAGGCATGAAGACAGTACCTCCCATTATGATAGGTCTGGACAATGGAGAGAAAATCTTATTAGAGGGTAGAATTGACCGGATTGACCTCTTTGAGAAGGAAGGCCAGCAGTATGTGAAAATCATAGATTATAAGTCTGGAAACCAGGGCTTTGACTTGAGCAATGTTTATCATGGACTCCAACTACAATTGATGGTTTACCTAAATGCCATCCTAGATAACCATGATTTCTTTAAGACTGACCTCTTATATCCAGCGGGTGTCTTCTACTTCAAGATAGATGACCCCCTAGTGGAGGCGGAAAACCTTGAGGGGGATAAGGCCAGGGAGGCGATTTTATCCCAGTTGAAAATGGATGGCATGGTATTAAAGGACCTATCCATTGCCCAGGCTATGGATAAGAACTTGAAGGAAATGAACAAGTCTGAAATCATACCCGTGACCCTCAAGAAGGACCGGTCCATTGCTGCTAAGTCAAAGGTTGCAGAAAACCAGGAGTTCATACACTTGATTCAACATATTAATGGGGTTATCAAGGAGATGGGTCAGGCGATCCATGATGGTAATATCGAGATAAAACCCTTTAAACTCAAAAGCAGAGAGGGTTGCCAAATGTGTGATTATAAGAGTATATGTCAGTTTGAAACCAGTTTTGGTAACCAATACAGGCACCTGGCCTCTTATAAGGATGAAGAAGTATTTGAGATGATTTGTGAAAGGGAGGTTGAAAATGGCCCAGTGGACAAGTGATCAGCAGGCTGCTATAGAAGCTAGGGGGTCTAATCTCTTGGTATCAGCAGCTGCAGGGTCAGGTAAGACGGCTGTTTTAGTTGAAAGAATAATTGGTCTGATGTTAGAGGACCAGATTCCCATTGACCGCATGTTGATTGTTACCTTTACAAATGCAGCGGCCAGTGAAATGCGTGAGAGGATTGTAGAAGCCCTCTACCAGGCCCTTGAAAAAGAGGATAGTCCCTTTATTAACGACCAAATAAGAAATGTTCAGAATGCACATATTATGACCCTCCACGCTTTTTGCATAGGCTTGATAAGGAATCATGCTCATTGTATTGATTTAGATCCAGGCTTTAAGGTAGGGGATACGGTGAACCTGGATATGCTCTTGCAGGAAGCCTTGGACATGACCCTAGAGGACTTTTATGCTGATAGGCGACCAGACTTCATTGACTTTGTTGAGGCCTACAGTGAGAATCGAACCGACAGCCAGTTGGTTCTTCTGATAAGGGATGTTTATCGTTATATTCAAAGTCAGCCTCAGCCCCTTGTCTGGTTGAAGGAGGTACAGGAGAAACTTTTAAATCCTGAGGCCTATCGTGACCACCTGCAAGCCTACCTTGCCTTCAACCTCAGTCGATGTGAGGAGGTCCTTGACCAGGCCTTGGTATACACAGAAGATCCAGCAGGGCCTGCTGAATACCGTGACATGATCCTTGAAGGCCAGGACCAAGTCCATAGGCTCAAGGAGCTTCTGAGTGAGGATTTGGACCAGTTAGCCCTGGTCCTACAAAGTTTATCCCATTCACGGCTCAAATCCATAAAGAAGGACCGTAAGGAGATGATTGATCCCCTCTTGCTGGAGGAGGTCAAGGACTTAAGAGAACAGTACAAGGACTTAATCAAGGATCTAGCAGACTTTTTCCAGTACAAGACTTGGTCAGACTATCAAGAGGACACACGAGCGGTTCAGCCAATGATGGGGGTCTTGTATGACTTGGTTGCTGGCTTTCATATGAACTACCAGGCCCTCAAGGAAGACAAGAATTTGGTGGACTTTAACGACCTAGAACACTTTGCCCTTAAGGCCTTAGACCAACCAGCGGTCCAGGCCCATTACAGGGATAAGTTTAAGTATATCTTCCTTGATGAGTACCAGGATTCCAACTTAGTCCAAGAAACCCTGATCAATGCCATTAAGGGTAGGGACAATGTCTTTTTAGTAGGGGATGTTAAGCAAAGTATTTACCGGTTCAGACTGGCTGATCCCAGCCTTTTCATGGCCAAGTACCATGGTTATCAAAAGGACCAAGAGGCCCTTGACCGTCGTATAGATTTAAAGAAAAATTTTAGAAGCCGGGATACAATTCTAGAAGGCATCAACTTTATTTTTGAGAACCTCATGTCTGAGGACTTTGGTGAAATGGTCTATGATCAGGATGCCAGATTATATCCTGGACTTGAGTTTAAGCCTATTGACCAGCCTGAAATCCAGGTGAAGATTATTGAAAATCCTAAGACTGATGATTTAGAGGGCCTGACAGGGGCAGAATTGGAGGCCCTTGAGGCTGCCAGGACCATCAAGGCCCTTGTGGGTAAACAATCATACGACCGCAAGAAGGATGAATACTTCACCATAGACTATAAGCACATTGTCATCTTGATGCGGGCCATTTCCAATTGGGCACCTGTTTATAATGATGTCTTTATGAAGGAGGGGATCCCCCTATTTACAGACCATAGTGGAGGTTATTTTGAAACCCTAGAAATCAAAATGTTTGTGGATTTATTGCGTATCATTGATAATCCTAGACAAGACCTGCCCTTGTTAACGGTCATGCGGGCGCCTATTTTCTCTTTCACGACCCAAGACCTGATTGACATAAGACGGAGCCATAAGACGGGGACTTTTTATGACAGTCTTTCAGCATATGATCAAGAGGGAACGTGTTTGGACAAGATTAAGGCCATGAGGGCCTACTTGACCGACTGGCGTCAAAAAATGCTCTATATGACCCTGGATGAACTTTTATGGCATATTATGACCACAACGGGTTTCTACCAGTATGTAGCCTGTATGCCAGGCGGCCATGAAAGACAGGCCAACCTTAAGCTTCTGGTTGACCGGGCTAGGGTTTATAGCGCAACTGCCTCTTCTCTGTTCCAGTTTCTTCAGATTATTGATGGCATGAAGGGGGCAAGCAGTGATATGGGGACTGCTAAAATGATCAGTGAGCAAGATAATGTGGTGAGGATGATGACCATTCACAAGTCTAAGGGCTTAGAGTTCCCTGTTGTCTTGGTTTCTGGCATGAATAAAAAATTTAACTTAAGAGATGCCTATCAAAAGGTTCTTTGCCACAAGCATTTGGGATTGGGACCGAGAATTGTAAACCTTAAGGACCGGGTATACTTTGATTCTTTACCTAAAAAGCTCATCAAGCAACAAATCAAGTATGAGAGTTTGGCTGAAGAAATGCGGATCTTATATGTTGCCTTGACACGAGCAGTAGACAGGCTGATTTTGATTGGTCAGGTTAAGAGCCTAGAATCCGCTTCAAAGAAGTGGTTGAGGGGACCGAGCCGGCATCAGTTGACGCTTGGCCAGTCCTATTTGGATTGGACCATGGCAATACTTTCGCAGCACCCTGCTTCCAGGGACCTGTATGACCGTCTTGGTAAGGCCTACCTTGGCCTAGCCAGTCATCCAACCCAATGGAAGATTGAGACCATCCATAAGGAAGACTTGGTCTTAGCTGGTGAAAGTGTCAATGAGGACTTGAGACAGGTGTTTAATAACCTAAAGGCCTACGAAGATCCAGAAGTCAGTCAGGTGCTTGAGGCTGCATTTGCATATGTCTATCCCCACAAACTGGCCAGTCGCCTGCCCTCAAAATTCTCCGTGTCTGAACTCAAGGCTCTACAGAATGAGGACCTGGATAAGATTGGTTACAAGGGGGAAAGTTTAAAGGCTGGACCGGCCTTCCTCCAGAGACAGGAGAAAAGAACAGGTGCAGAACTAGGGACCCTTATGCATTATGTCATGCAGAAGCTGGATAGATCTTTAGATACAAGCATAGAGAGTCAATTAGAGGACATGGTTGCCAGGGGGTGGTTGCAAGAGGAGGATCTAGGAGATATCAACCTCAATGGTCTTAAGGCCTTCTTTGAGTCATCCTTAGGTAAGCGCTATCAGGCGGCTAGCCTGGTTGAGAAGGAAAAGGCCTTTGTAATTAAGCAGGCAGTCAAGCAAACCCTTGAAGGGCAAGTGTGTGATGATGACCTCTTGATTCAGGGGATTATTGACTGTTACTTTGTTGAGGGAGACCATGTGGTCCTGATTGACTATAAGACAGACTACATATATGGGGACGAGGCCATGCTGGAAAGACGTTATGAGAGTCAGTTGGCCCTCTATAAGGAGGCTATAGAGAAGACAACGCCATATTTGGTAAAAGAGACATATATTTACTCTTTCTTCAAAAATAAAGCAATTCCAGTCCATATATAAGAAAATTTTTATAAAAAAGCCTAAACTATTAATAGTTTTGTAACACTTTGTACATATAGAATACACATAGGGGTGTTATTATTGTTTCATAGAAGAGATGAATCGTTTGCAACCCAAACCGATTTGGAACTTCAATCCCCCCTATTAATATTTTTATGGAAAATCACTTAATGCAAATTAGGTGATTTTTATTTTTTGTTTTTTTGCCAAGATTCAGAATGTCATGAGAATGTCACCTAAATCCTGTCAGAGTATGATATACTATATTATGTGAAAATATTAATTAGGAGATGGAGAAAATTATGATGAAAAAAAGCGTATTAGTTTTACTGTTAATTATGTCACTCTTATTCATGATTGGCTGTAACAAGGATGAGGAAGTTTCAACAGATGACAAGGTATTTACTTTAGAAGAGTTGAACTTAGACTATTCAAAGGGATTAGCTGAAAACGGTTATTACAAGGATGTTGTGGCAAGAGATTCTGTACACTTAATTGACTTTGACACGATTGTAGTCCCTAAGGTTGTTCATGAAATAAATGATGAAAAAATCAACCAGAGTATCCAGGGTATTTTACACGAATATGGAACCTATAGCCAGGTTGTTGATCGGGGGATAATGCTTGGCGATAAGGTTAATGTAGATTATATAGGAACGATTGATGGTGAGGAGTTCAGTGATTCTAATACCAATAGAAAGGGTAAGGATTTAATCATTGGCATCACTGAGATTGTTGGAGATTTTACAGAGCAGTTAGTTGGCCATGCCGCTGGTGATGTTGTGGAGATTGAAGTGACTTTCCCACCCTATTATCCCAATACAGCGATTCGTGGTAAAACGGCAATCTTTGTAACAACCATTAATACGGTTGAAAGTCCGAACTTGCCAGACCTAACAGACGAGTTTGTTAGAGATGTCTTAGGCGAGACCTATGGCGTATATACAGTTGCTGAATTGAAGGATAACCTTAGAACCTATTATGAAGAATCAGAGGTTAACAACTACCTTTATAATATTTTGATGGAGAATGCCTTAGTTGGTTTTATTCCGGAATCAGTTATCGCTTATGAAGATGAGATGGAAAGAAATGCCATCAGAAGAAGTGCTGCTGGTGCAGGTGTTTCAGTTAATTCTTATCTAGAATTAGGTGGTTTTAAGAACTTTGATGAATACTCGAAGGCCATTTTAAATGATGTTCAGGGGATTGCAGTGAGCAACTTAATTGTTCAAGCAGCAGCAGAGGAGTTGAATCTTGTGATCACAGAAGAAATCATTAATGACTTCTTCTTAGAAGTAAGGGGCGAAGGAGACTACAGTGAGATCATTGATAGTCTAGGGATGCCTTTTGTGAACAAGAGTGTCTTACTTGAAGCAACGATTAGTGCCTTAAGAGACTATGTTAAATATGAAGAATAAAGCCTTGAAAGAAAACACAAACCTGTGTTTTCTTTTATATTAAATTTACTTAAGAAAAATGTCATAGAACTGTCACTTATATCTTGTAGTATAAGTATGTTATACTGGGATGGTAAGTATAAACTAAAAAAAATGGAGATGACTATGAAAATGAACAAGAAAAGAAGCTTTCTAGTAATTATTCTAGCTCTAGCTTTAGTCCTCATGATGGGCTGTAATTCAAATGAAAACAACAACAAGAAGAATGACCAAGGTACAGAGACAAGTACACCAGGTAATACAGTAAATGAAACTTTCAATTATTCAGATGGTTTAAGTGAGAATGGGTTCTATGATGGTGTTAAGGCAAGTGACCTTGTTGAAGTTCAAGCAAATAATGCCATGACAATTCCAGCGGATGTTCACACGGTTACTGAGGAAGGTATTCAAGCGGTACTGGATGAGCTATTAGCAAGTGTCGTTACTTACACTGAAGTTATGGATCGAGCAATTGCTGACGGTGATACAGTAAATATTGACTTTGTTGGTAGCATAGACGGCGTTGAGTTTGACGGTGGTTCAACCAACGGTGGTGGATATGATGTTATTATTGGCGAAACCAACTTCATAGATGATTTTATTGAGCAATTGATTGGTCACAAGCCAGGTGAAGTCTTTGATATTGAGGTTACCTTCCCAGAAGATTACCAAAAAGAAGACCTAGCAGGTAAAGATGCTGTTTTCGGCATTACCATTAACTTTATTTCTGAGCCGGTTACACCTGAATTAACAGATGAGTTAGTAGCGGAAAGATGGAGCGAGTCACACGATAGTGTAACGGTTGAAGAGTTAAAAGCAACTATTTCAAAGGACTTACAATTAAACGCAGTGAAGAATTACATTCAGATTCAACTATCTGAAACCTTAACTGTATCTTCAGTACCTGAAGCTGTAAGACAATATCAAATCGATACCATGAGACAATACTACACCAGTACAGCTGCCAGATATGGTGTATCTGCTGATGAGTTTGTAGCAGCAACACAAGGCTTTGAAACTCTAGAGGCTATGATTGAAGGGTCTGAAGAGGATATTATTTCTAATGCTGAAACTGCTTTAATCATTCAAGCCGTGGCTGAAGTTAATAACATTGAAGTAACATCAGATAATTTATCAGCTTACTTCAAAACATTTTTAGGTCTATCAGATTACTCGCAAGTGGAAGAAATCTATGGCCTACCCTACCTAAAGAATGCAGTCCTACAAGACACTGTATTAGAATACCTAGCAGGTATTGCTGTATTTGAGTAAAAAATAATTGATCGACCAGGTTTTCTTTATGAAGACCTGGTTTTTTTCTTGTTGCTAGATGGGCCTCTTATGGATATGATTATATTAGGATTCTATAAGCGCCTAAGACTGGGGTTTATAGTTGTTGAACCAGGGAGGATAAGAATGAAAAAGTACTGGCAGTACAACAAACGGGCTTATGGTTTGTTTTTTAGGCATATGAACAAGTTTGTCGGCTATAGGATTGTATCATCTATGATCATAACCCTCATGCTGATTCCTGGTCTGACTCAGGCTTCAAAGGGCTTGATGGCGGTGGGAGGCTATGATTACTTAACCAACAATCTAATCAAGAAATTCTTGTTATCCCCAGCTGGGGTCCTACTTATTATACTGGGATTAATTGTGGCCTTTCTAGTGGTCTTGATGGAGCTAGGAGGCATTGTCGTCTTGGCCCATCAAATGATCCGGGGAGAAAAAGAAAGTCGTTTCATTGATATTTTAAGGTATTCCCTCAAACAATTTAAGAAATTGGTGTCTACGGATGGTATTTTAATTGCCCTGTATTTAATTATCCTTGCCCCCCTCTTCAGTGAGGGGTTAAGCAGTTCCCTCTTAAGTAATATTAAGATTCCAGGTTTCATTATGCAGTCCATACATGCAAATGATGCCCTGTCTCTAGCCTTCGCGGGCCTAGTGGTCTTGATACTGGTCCTGTCCTTCCGGTGGATGTTTGCCTTGTTTGTTTTGATGTTAGAAGACGACGGCGATAAGAAGATCTTAAAAAGAAGTCATTTGATCCGTAAAAAAAAGCTCAAGGCCCTGATTCAATATGGCCTGGTGTCTTTGGTTTATAATTTGGGCGTCTTGTTAGTGGTCCTACTGGCCTATGGTCTTGTCGGTCTAGGCATTCTTGTGATTTTCTCTGCTTACTTAGAAGTGGCAGCAGTCTTGTTGGTGGGTCTGGTTCTGGTAATTGTGTTTATTCTTTTGGCCATAGAAGTGCCAGTGAACTTGATTGCTTTGACTTTTTTATACCATGACCTGTCCGGTCGTAATGAGGCCCTAGACATTAGGGTCATTGAGGGGTCGACCTGGTTGAACAGACTCTTAAAGAATAGGGTCTTTGTTGTTATGAGTTTGACTCTTGCGCTTGCCATAACCAGTATAGGAGCCTATGCAGTTTACAAGGGGGTCGAAGGGGTCAAGTACCAGGTCTTCATTACTGCCCATCGGGGATCATCCTTCGAGGCTCCCGAGAACACCCTATCAGCCATTGAAATTGCCTATAAGAATGGAGCCGATTATGTTGAAATTGATGTACAACTGACCCAAGATGGCCACTTGGTCCTATTACATGATGAGACCTTTAAGAGAACATCGGGTGTGGACTTACGACCAGATCAAATGACCCTAGAGGAAATCCAAGTTCTGGATGCAGGCCAGTGGTTTTCAGAGGCCTTCCAGGGGGAAACCTATGTGAGTCTTGACCAGGTCATGGTGTATGCCAAGGATAAGATTAAGTTGAACATAGAAATAAAGGGATCCAAGCATAGTCCCCAAGTTAGGCAGGCTGTAGTGGACCTGATTTTGAAGCACGATTATTTGGACGACTGTGTTGTCACTTCCTTAAATTATGAGGATATTAAGGGAGTTGAGTACATTGATTCTAGGGTCAAGACAGGCTATATCATGTTCATAGCCTTTGGAAATCTAGAGAAACTCTATACAGACTTCTATAGTATAGAAGCTTCCAATGTGAATGCATCTTTTGTCAGTGCTGCCCATGAAATTGGTCGTGAAGTTCATGTTTGGACAGTCAACACAGAAGAGGAAATGAAAAAGATGCTGGACCTTGGTGTAGACAATATCATTACCGATAAGGACAAGAAGCTTAAGGAAATAATTGACCAATCAAAGAAATAGGGCAGGGCCTTATTTCTTTTTGGTTGATTAAAACTCAACCATTCATTGCTAGTTAATAGGAAGTCCATGGCCTATAATATAAGTATGAACAGTCGACAGTTCATCTACAGAAAGGATGGATGTATGAATATTAGAATCTGCAAGAATATACAGAAATTTAGAAAAGACCAGGAAGTTACCCAGGCCCAATTGGCCAACTATTTAGGGGTTTCCCCCCAGGCAGTATCCAAGTGGGAACAGGAGGCGGCCATGCCTGATGTATACTTGATCCCCAAAATAGCCTTCTTTTTTGATGTGAGTATTGATACCCTCTTTGGGACCAGTAATATGGAGTCAACTAAATTGGCAGTAACCAAGTATTCACTTGTTCGAAATGATAAGAATTACAGGGAGGCTAAAGAGGCCCTAGAAAACATACTGAGTATGAATGATCAAGATCTAGAGGCCTTGGGCATGATGGTTCATTTAGAGTACCAGCGGTCCTTGGAATACATTGATTCCAGTCAAAGGGTGTGTCAGAAGTTATTAGACTTGGCCCAGGGCAAGGACGAAGACTGGGCGCGCAAGGCCCGGTATCAGATGATGCGTCATGATTCTATGTTGGGACAATTCGACTTCATCGATCGTTACATGAAGGCCTTTGAGGCAAATAAAACGAGAGAGGCCTTCAATGACCTGATGATAGCCCTCTTGGAGAGACATGATTATGAGGAAGTCATCCGGTGGGGTAGGGACTACATTGAATCCTTCGATGATGACGACCAGGCTACTATTTACCCCAACTTAATGGAGGCTGCCCTTAAGCTTTGCGACCTGGAGTATGGTAGGGTTTGCTTCCAGAAAATCTTAGACCTAAGTGAACAAACAGGCCAGGTCTTCAATGCTTGGTGGCTCATGTGGAAACTCTATAAGAAGGCTGGTGAAGCACAAGAAGCTGAAGCCTGCCGCCAGGAGTTAATCAAACAAATGCCAGATCAGAATTTCAACGATTATAATTATGAGTACTTTATGAACTCCTTAGAAGGGGGCAGCGACTCTCTGAGACACTTAAGTTAATTTAAAAAGCCTAGGCTCATGCGGCCTAGGCTTCATTTATGGTTTACAAAAAGGGTTTAAAGCAAGGTGGGATCTCATCTTTAACATTGATGCTGAGTTCGAACTCAACCTTGTATTTGTCTGAAAGGTCTTTTATTTTTTCCAGCCACTGGCAGGCTTCTTGATCGGTCATGATATAGAGATTAAAGAGACCATCCAAGTAAATTCTAGAGATATCATGGTCAGTGCTTAAGAGACCGTAGATAAATGGAATGACTTCGTTTGATGACTGGAGTGGATAGTCTGACAGGTTGATATAACGAATGTCATGGTTAATCTGCAACATGCTGTCATTGGACTCGTTGATAAAAAGAATGGTCCCTTTGGTAGTCTTCAATGCATCGTTAGCATGTTGGATCATGTCCTTGGTTTTACCGCTACCTGCCTTGCCGATAAGTAAATTGATCATATGAGTTCCCCCTTTTTCCTTTACCGTGTTTTCTTCCTAGTCCCTTAATACCCATATAGGATCAAAACTATCAGTTGAACCTGATAAAGTTAAGAATCAAGGTCAGTTTGTAATATATTTACAAATGGCTGGGCAGCCATGGAAAGAGGCGTGGATTTTTTATAGATCAATCCGATATGTCGAGGGGGGAGGGGAGCCCTTAAGTTGATAAGGACCAGTTGGTCCTGGTGGAGGTGGATGAGGTCTTGGGTGGTACATGCAACTCCAAGGCCTATAGATGCCAATTGTCCTACAAGGTCAAGACTCTCCACTTCAATTTCAGGACAAAGCAAGTGGCCTTCTTCCTTGAAGACCCTGTCAAGAAATTGTCGACTACTAGCCTTTGGCTCGAGGCTAATCAAGGGCAGACGTGCAAGATCCTCAAAATCATATGGACCAGTGGCCAGGTCTAGGGCCTGTGGGTTATAGGCAAAACAATCCTGAATATCTTTAATTGGCATAACTTCCAGTCCTTGGGTGTCTTTGAGGGGCAGGTGGACGATGCCCAGGTCCACTAGGCCGTCCTTGACCAGGGCCAGGGTCTCATAGGAAGTCCCATTGGATAGGGTTAGCTTAATGTCAGGATAGGTCTTATGATAGGATTCGATATAGGGAAGGAGGTACTGGCTGCATAGGGTGTCGCTGGTTGCAATCAGAAGCTGACCGTGATTTAAGTTAACCATCTGATCAAACTTGGATTGACCAGCGACAAGTAAGTCATGGGCCTTCTCAACATAGGCATAGAGGACCTGACCCTCCTTGGTAAGGGTCATCCCACGAGGCGTCCGGTGGAAGAGGGGGCCACCCAGCTTTTCTTCCAATTGCTTGATGTTTTGACTGACAGCCGGTTGTGAGATGAAGAGTTTTTTTGCAGCCCGCGAGATTTGCTTTTCTTTTGCTACTTGATAAAAAACCTTATACCATTCGAAATTAATAGACATATAACTTCTCCTTATATCTGATATAACTATAAACAATTATACTTATGATGATACCTCTATTATAGTATAAGTGACAGGAGATTAGTAGATTAAAAGGAGGTAGTGATGACGATTAAGGCAATTGTAGGAGGAAACTGGGGAGATGAAGGCAAGGGGAAGATGGTTGACCACTTGGCTAAGAGTTCTCAATATGTTGTACGGTACCAGGGGGGCAACAATGCGGGTCATACCATCATTAATGACTATGGCAAGTTCCAATTACACCTCTTGCCATCTGGTGTTTTCTACCCAGGAGTGACCAATGTATTGGCCAGTGGGGTAGCTTTGAATATAGAAGCCTTTTTAGAAGAGTATCAAGTATTGGTTGAGCGGGGAGTAAAAGCCCCAAGGATTTTGATTTCTCAGAATGCCCAAGTCCTTATGCCCCACCATATCCTACTGGACCAGTTAGAGGAGGACCGACTTGCAAAAGATCAGTTTGGGTCTACTCGATCGGGAATTGCCCCCTTCTACATGGACAAGTATGGCAAGGTTGGTATTCGAGTATCAGACCTCTATCATCCTGAAAGCTTGATGAAAAAAATCAACCGTCATATAGAAAAAAAGAATATTCTTATGGAACACTTATACAAGCAACCGCCTTTAAATGCGGAAGAGATCTATACTTACCTCCTGGACATGGGGGAGAAAATCAAAGCCTTTGTTGGTGATTGCAACCAAGTTCTCAACCAGGCCCATGAGCAAGGCGCTGATATTCTTCTGGAGGGACAATTAGGTGCCTTAAAGGATTCTGATCATGGCATTTATCCAATGACCACATCGTCATCTACCCTGGCCAGCTTTGCGGCAACCTCGTGTGGTCTTCCTGCTAAGGCCATCGAGCAAGTCATTACAGTGGTTAAGGCATACTCAACGGCAGTTGGTGGTGGTGCCTTTGTCAGTGAAATTCATGGTGACCAAGCCAGCCACCTTAGGGCCATAGGCGGTGATAGTGGGGAGTACGGTGCAACTACAGGCCGACCGAGACGTGTGGGCTGGTTCGATGCTGTAGCCAGTCGCTATGGTTGTCAGCTTCAAGGAAGTGATGAGGTTGTTTTATCCCTTCTAGATGTCTTATCTGCTTATGAGACCCTCAGGGTCTGTGTTGCTTATGACATTCATGGGCAGGTGGTTCATGATTTTCCTTCCTCAGAAGACCTAAAGGTGGCAAAACCCATTTGGGAAACCCTTGAGGGCTGGCAAACAGACATAAGCCACATAAGAGCTTATGAGGACCTTCCAAGGGAGGCTAAGGCTTATGTGACTTATCTAGAAAAGCTTATTGGTTATCCAATCAAGTATGTTTCGGTAGGTCCTAAGCGAGAGGACTTAATCATCAGATAAGTAAAAAGGCCCCCTTGAAGGGAGGCCTATTTTACTATACTAGTACTTCGTGTAGAGTTGATGCCCTGCCATCTTCAAACAAGAATATACTTGAGTGGGTTATGATGGCTTGGGTTTCTTGATTTTTCTGGATTTGAAATTGTCCAGGGTTGGCCTCTAGATAGATGGCTCCGATATTGGCGTCTTTCAAAGAAGTTAAGGTTTCCTTACCCTCCTCATTCAGGTGCCAAATCTTTAGTTTTGAGAAGATGAGGTCATTCTCATCTATCCACCCATTACTGTCCCCATCGTATTTGGCCAGGTCTTTAAAACCATGGTTGGATTCAGGACCAAAAAGTTCAGAACCGTCGTCGATATGACCATTGTTATTTTTATCATAAGCCAAATAACCATTGCCTTGTCCTACCATGTGAAAGGCATCGATTTGACCATCCATATTTAAGTCGATTTTGATAATCTTATCATCGAAACTGACGCCTCTGCCATCCAAGTTAAGAACAAGGGGATCTAAAAAACCACTTGTTACAGTCTCTTCATGTTTCTCATAGAATGTTCTGTCCATGCTGACCTCATAGGAATAGTCGAAGCTTTCACCGGTCTCGGTTGTGACTTGACCTGTAGACATAAAATGTAAGGATTCGTATTCAAAGGTCTCATGAAGGACCTGGCTGGATACCATGGCAGGTCCTATAGTTACTTGGACCAGGTTGTTGGTTTGATGAACTTCAGGCTCTTGACCCATTATCTTCCTGTGTAGCTTGAATTCGAAGGGCCGTTTGTCTAAATAGGCCATGAGAGCATCGATCAGCTCCTGCTTGGCCTCTTCTTCTACTTGCCTAGAGGTCCGAGTGACTTTTTTGGCCTGTTGGGCTGTGATTTGACTTTCCACTCGATTCAGCTCTGTCTTAAAGGATTCTTTATGGTGCTTAAGAAGAACATGTTGACTGCTTTGTTTGATACCATAACTTGATATTTTCATTGTTTCACCTCCCTTCTTGTGGATTAGCGTCCTTTCTAATAGCTATATCGACAGGATGGGGTAAAAGTGTTATGGTAAAGTAAATTGAAAGGAGTAGGGAATGAAAGGATATGTCCATCTTTATACAGGAAATGGTAAGGGGAAAACTACGGCAGCCTTTGGTTTAGCCTTGAGGGCGGCTTGTGCGGGCAAACGAGTATATATAGGCCAATTTGTTAAGAGCATGAAATACAATGAAGTGGCTATGGAAGAACTTTTCGACAAGGTCGTCATTGAGCAATACGGTCAGGGGTGCACTCTGAATAGAGAACTTGATCCAGGGGACAAGGATAAGGCAGAGCTTGGCTTTGAAAAAGTCTCAGAAATCTTACAATCAGGAGATTATGATCTTGTCATACTAGATGAGGTCACCATTGCCCTCTACTTTAAGCTCTTAACACACGAGCAAGTCATTCAAGCCATACAAGCCAGGGCTGCCCATGTAGAAGTAGTTATGACTGGCCGTTATGCGCCTCAAGCCTTAGTGGACTTTGCTGACTTAGTTACGGAGATGAAAGAAGTAAAGCACTACTATAAAATGGGGGTCCTGTCCCGTGATGGAATCGACCGCTAAATATTAAAGCTTTGTGAAATATGTGATAATTATTATTTTTTGGGTACCTAATCAATAGTAGAATCTATAGAAGTTGGGAAGGTAGTGATTATGCTGAAGATGATCCAAAAGAGAAATAAGAGTCTGGTACCATTTGAAAAAGAAAAGATTGAATCAGCTGTATATAAGGCCCTATTGATGACGAAATTGGACTGGGATAAGACCAGTTTAAGTCACCTGTGTCTGGTGGTTGTAGATAAGGTTGTACGAGCTCTTAATGAAAAATATAATAAACAAGAGTTGCCCAGTGTTGAGGATATACAGGACTTAGTTGAAATTGCCCTAATGAGTCTTGGAGAATATGAAACGGCCAAGGCTTACATTAAGTATAGACACCAACACTCTAACCATAGGGTGTCAAAGAAAACAAATTTGGGTATTATGTCTTTAATAGAGGATTATGTTGGCCAAGAGGATGTGCACAAGGAGCAGACTTATTCTCTAGATGGTTTGAACAACCACATTCTACGGTCGGTGTCTCAACACTTTTGGCTTTACAGGGTCTACTCGGACACGGTTCGGTCTGCCCACGAAAAAGGGGATATTCACCTACACGAGCTTTGTAAGTTGTCCTGCCATAGTAGTGGGTGGAGTCTGGTCGACTTGTTGACCAAGGGCATGGGTGGGGATGGTCATATCAATGCCCATCCAGCCAAGCATTTTGAGACGGCCCTCATGCAGGTCTTGAACTTCATCTTATCCATCCAAAAGGAGATGGCCCATGCTCAAACCATTAGCCATTTTGATACCTACCTGGCCCCCTTTATCCATCATGATGGTTTAAACTACAATCAAGTCAGGCAGTTAATGCAGGTCTTTATATTTAATCTCAACCTATCTAAGGGTATGGAGTCTTGTCAGAAGCATATTAGTTTAGTTTTTGACAAGGAAGTGCCTGAGGGCCTTAAGCAGAAGCCTATCATTATTGGAGGCCAGTACCATTATGACTTAACCTATGGGGACTTCCAAAAGGAAATGGACATGATTAATTTAAGCTTCTGTGAGGTAATGATGTCTGGGGATGCCAGTGGCAGGTTATTTGCTTTGCCAAGTCCTGTTTATAATGTGACCCGTGACTGGCACTGGGACAATATGGTGACCAATACCCTGGTGGACATGTCCAAGAAGATTGAGGGTGTATCCTTTGCTAATTATATCAATAACCACCTAGAGAAACATATGAGCCGCTTGTCAGAATGCCCTTTGGCGTATGATCAGGACTACCTTTACCACCGAGGTTTGGGAGCGACGGGCAGTCACCCTGATACAGGAGCCATTGGGGAGATTTCAATTAATATGGCTAGGATTGGCTATTTGGCTCAAGATGTTGATGACCTCTTACAGCGACTGGAACGTATAATGGATATTTGTAAGGAAGCCCTTGAGACCAAGAGACAGGTTGTAGAGGCTAATATGATTAAGGGACTCTACCCCCATAGTAAGTACTACCTGGAGGATGTTTATGACCAACATGGTGACTACCTCTATCATTATTATGGGGCGATTTCTATCCAGGGTCTGAATGAATGTATAGAAAATCTTACCCAACAGCGAGAAAATATTGCTACGGATATGGGCAAGGTGTTGGCCGAAGAAATTATGGATCATATGAACGAGCTACTTGTTGCTTACCAGCAGACCACGGGCCACCTATATACCCTAAAGTCCGGCAGTAAGAAAAAAGTAGCAAATCGTTTCCATCACTTAGACCAATCCTATTATGAGGAAGGTGACATCAGTCCCTATCGGTATACCAATGGATCTTATCTGCCAGACCAGGCGAGCCAGGACCTCCATGATAGCCTAGACCATCAAGAGTCTATTCAGGCCAAGTATACTGGAGGGAGTATGTTCTATTCCGGTATTGCAGCGGAAGACCTCTCCCTGGAGGGCATGAAAAAAAGCTTGAAATCCATGTTGACAAATTATGACTTACCCTATCTCTCTTTTGCTCATGAAAGAGAGGTCTAAGAGGTGGGCTCTAGGACAAAAATGAAGGATTTCTTGCATGGACTTGATTCAAAAAAAATATCCCATTCTTTTTTCCTATATTCATTTACATAAGGTGTCGTTTGTGTATAATGAAAGTGTTAAAAATATGCCACACTCCAAGGGTGTGAAATACTATAGAATCAGTTCTTTAGGAGGACGTTATGAGTAAAGTAAAAATTACTGAGACCATATTGAGGGATGCCCACCAATCTTTGATTGCAACCCGTATGAAGTTTCATGAAATGGAACCAATATTAAAAGACTTAGATGCCATTGGTTACAATGCACTTGAGTGTTGGGGTGGTGCAACTTTTGATACATGTCTAAGATTTTTAAGTGAAGATCCATGGGAAAGATTAAGAAAAATCAAATCTCAAGTGAAGAATACACCTTTACAAATGTTATTAAGAGGGCAAAACATTCTGGGTTATAAGCACTATGCTGATGATGTTGTAATTGAGTTTGTTAAGAAGTCCGTTGCAAACGGTATTGATGTTATCCGTATTTTCGATGCCTTGAATGATACAAGAAACCTAAGAACTGCTTTAGAAACAACTAAGAAGGAAGGCGCCCACGCTCAGGCGGCGATTTCATATACAATCAGTCCTGTTCATACAACTCAGGTTTATGTTGATTTAGCCAAAGAGTTAGAGAGCATGGGTGCAGACTCAATCTGTATTAAGGATATGTCAGGTTTATTAACGCCATATGCATCGTATGACCTTGTGAAGGCCATTAAGGACAACACCAATGTTCCTCTAGAACTTCATACGCATGCAACGAGTGGTTTGGCAAGTATGACCTATCTAAAGGGAATTGAAGCAGGTGCTGATATTATTGATACAGCAGTATCTACTTTCTCTATGGGTACATCTCAACCACCAACTGAAGCCTTTGTTGCAACACTTCAAGATACGCCTTATGAGACTGATCTTGATTTAGAGAAAATTAATAAGGTTGCTGAATACTTGGGACCAATTAAAGAAAAGTACATGGAAGAGGGAACATTAGACCCTAAGGTATTGGGTGTTAATATCAAGACCCTGATCTACCAGGTGCCAGGTGGGATGTTATCAAACCTAGTATCGCAATTGAAGGCACAAAATGCCCTTGATAAGTATGAGGAAGTATTGAAGGAAGTACCACGAGTAAGAGAAGACCTTGGTTATCCACCACTTGTTACACCAACAAGCCAGATTGTTGGTACTCAGGCTGTGTTTAATGTTATTGCAGGCGAGCGTTACAAGATGGTACCAAAAGAAGTTAAGGAATACGTACGTGGTATGTATGGTAAGTCAACTATTCCTATGTCAGAAGAAATGATCAAGAAGATCATCGGTGATGAAAAGGTGATTACTTGCCGTCCAGCAGATATTATCAAGCCTCAATTAGAGGACATCAGAAACAGCATGAAGGAATATCTTGAGCAAGAAGAAGATGTATTATCGTATGCCTTGTTCCCTCAACCAGCTGAAGCCTTCTTCAAGTATAGACAGGCTGAGAAGTATAAGATTGATTCAACTTTGGTTGATCGTGAAAATAAGACTCACCCAATTTAAAGACCAAGCCCAGATGATTCTGGGCTTTTTTTGTTTTTGACTGGCCGGGTCGACTATGGCAAGACAATTATCCCAGTCAAATTATTGAAAAAGAGCCCTTCTAGTGCTATACTGATAACGCAAAATAAGAAAGAATGAGGGAAGGTATGACTGGATTAGGTGTAGATATTATCGAAATCGACCGAATTGAAGAGGCTGTTAAAAAGAGTGATAAGTTTCTTGTCCGCATATTTACGGACCTAGAGAGGCAGTATATTGAGAAAAAAGGAAGCAAGTCAGAAACGATTGCAGGACTTTTTGCTGCCAAGGAAGCTGTTGCTAAAGTTCTTGGAACAGGCATATCAGGGTTTAGCTGGCATGATATTGAGGTCAGCCACAGTGACCAGGGTCAACCCCTTGTTTCTTTACATCAGGGTGCTCGAAAGCGGGCAGACGAACTTGGTATTAATAGGGTGCATTTATCGATAGCCCATTGTAAGACTTATGCAGTTGCTAATGCAATGGGGGATTAAGGGAGGACCTATGAACTTAAATAGACCAGTATGGATAGAGGTGAACTTAGACCACCTTGCCCACAACATTTCAGAAGTAAGACGATTAACCCCAAGCGATGCCCTAGTCACTGCAGTCATTAAGGCTGATGGTTATGGTCACGGTGCAGTTGAAATAGGACAAACCTTGTTGGACAATGGGGCTGATCGATTCGCGGTAGCCACACTAACGGAAGCGGTCCAATTAAGAAAACGTTTTAAGACTGTTCCGATTCTGATACTAGGTTATACGGAAGCTGAAAGTATACACCTGGCTATTGAGAATGACTTGATTCAGACCGTATATACTTATGACCAGGCAAGAGCGTTTGCCCAAGTTGCAAGAGCAATGGAAAAAACACTGACGGTTCATATAAAAGTTGATACAGGTATGACACGTTTGGGTATGCAGGCTAATAAGCAAAGTCTAGAAGAAATCCAAAACATGGTGGGCTTAACTAACCTAAAGGTAGAGGGGATGTATACCCACTTTGCCTGTGCAGATGAAAAAGATAAGTCCATGACCTACAAACAAATAGAGGCTTTTAATTGGCTAAAAGATGGTCTAAAAGACCAAGGGATTGTATTTGACCTTTATCATGTGTCTAATAGTGCTGCCATTATTGACCTGTCAGACCTACCATATGATATGGTCAGAGCGGGTATCATGCTCTATGGCCTTTATCCATCAAAGGAAGTGTCTCATAGCCGGGTGGATCTTAAGGAAGTTATGTCTCTTCATTGTAAAATATCAAGAGTGGAAGTTGTTGGCCCCAATAGAGGGGTGAGTTACGGCCACCGATTTGTTACAGACCAAGAAACTAAAATTGCAACTCTTCCTTTGGGTTATGCAGATGGCCTGGCTAGAAATTTATCTTTTAAGGCCAAGGGCTTGGTAAAGAAGACGGGGCTTAAGGCATCCATTATCGGAACGATTTGCATGGACCAGTGCATGCTGGATGTGACTGGCCAAGACCTTGCCATGGGAGACGAAGTAATCCTATTTGGACCGGGCCTGCCAATCGATGAAGTGGCAGATCAACTGGGTACGATTAACTATGAGATTGTCTGTATGATGAACAAACGTATACCAAGAGTCTACAAAAAGCAGGGACAGATTGTTTCAATTGTAGATAATGTATTGGCGCTTTGATTATCTTAAGGTATACTAGAGATGAACTAGGAGATCAATATGAAGACGAAGAAATTCCAATATAGCAATAAACAATTAAAGTATGGTTATGAAGCCATGGGCAAGATCAACTTAAATTTTGCTGAGTCTGGCTTGGCTGGTGATGCAAAAGATTTGGTTTCTTATGAGACCCAATTGGTTAATCGGCCTCTTGTCTGGGAAGGTGATGACCGTGACAATTAAAAGAGGGGGCTTGTATTTGGCTGACTTGAGTCCTGTGGTAGGCTCAGAACAAGGTGGGCAACGACCTGTCTTGATTGTTCAAAATGATATAGGTAACCGATACAGTCCCACTGTTATTGTTGTTGCAATAACAGCACAAATCACAAAATCAAAGCTCCCAACACATGTTGAGTTGCCAGGCAAGGAAAATGGCCTCTTAAGAGATTCAGTTATACTGGGAGAGCAAATACGCACGATTGATAAAAAGCGATTGATTCAACCCCTGGGCAGGCTTAAGGAAGATGTCATGAAACAGGTTGATGAGGCACTTGTGGTCAGTCTGGGTTTAGGTGAATCATAAGATTAAACTGCCAGTTCTTTTTCCGAGAGAGGGTTGGACTTTTTAAGTAGACAAAAGGCAAAATTCAATGAATTTTGTCCTTTATTATTTGCGAGGAGGCAATATGAGAAATAAATTACCCTTATACTTGAATATACTATTAATGGTTATACTGATGACCTTGATTATTGGTGGCATAGCTATTGGATCAAATCCTGGTGGAGCCACAGACCCTGTTGTGACCCAGTCCTATGTTGAAGGCCGACTCCAGGCCTTAAACGATAGTATCCAGGCTCAAATAGAAGAACTGAGTCTTCCGACCACTGGCGGTCAAGCCTTTGAGGTCATAGCTGTTGAAGCGGGTCAAACCATCTACTTGGAAGCCAATAGCCAGTTTATCTTAAGGACTGGGGAGGCTACTGCTATTGCTGGCCCAGGTGGAGGCTTGTCTGATCTTACTGGAGGCCTAGACCTTCAAACCAATGATTTAATTTCTAGAAATCACTTGCTCCTTGTTCCGAGATCGGATGGTCGTGGGGTTTACTTCATAACACAGGCCTATATTATGGTTAGTGGGTCTTATACTTTAGAATAGGAGTCTATATGAATAATGATACAACGAAACTCTTTGGGGTTAAGTTTCACAAGGGAGATGAAGATGACCTTTTTAAACGTTTTCTCCACCTTTTAAATCGGTCGAGATACTCAATGATTTTCACACCCAATCCAGAAATTGTCATGATGGCACAAAAAGACTTGGAGTATAAGGATATTTTAGCAGAGGGAGATTTGGTGATTCCGGACGGGATTGGTATCATCATAGCCTCAAGAATCAAGAAGCTAGGATTAGACAAACGTTTGCCTGGCATTGAAATGATGGAAAACATTCTTAAGTATTGCAATAATGCGAAAAAGTCGATATACTTACTAGGGTCAACTGAGGAGAATATCGAAAAGGCTGCAGAAAATATACAAGAAGCCTATCCGAATTTAATCATTGCTGGTTACCACCATGGTTATTTTGATGAGTCGGAAGAACTCAAAATAATAGATGGTATAAACGAAGTTAAGCCTGATATTCTCTTTGTGGCTATGGGAGCTCCTAAACAAGAAAAATGGATGTATAAACACCGAAAAATCTTAAATGCAAAGGTTGCAATGGGGATTGGTGGTTCTATTGATATTTGGTCAGGAGCAGTTAAGCGGGCTCCTAGATTCTTCAGGGCTATTGGTTTGGAGTGGTTATACTCCCTAATCAAACATCCCTCAAGATGGCGACGGTTTTTGACCTTGCCCAAGTTTTTATTGAAAGTGCTATTGTCTCGAAGGGGATAATCAAATATGAGTATGGAGGACTATCATGAATTTAAGCGTTAATGAGATGAAAAACGTTGCCAACCAAGTTCGTCAAGATATTGTGAAAATGGTTCATGCAGCGGGATCAGGACATCCAGGTGGATCGTTATCTTCTGCTGAGATTTTAACTCACCTATATTTCAAAGAAATGAACATTAATCCTGAACAACCAGAAGATATGAAAAGGGACCGTTTTGTCCTATCTAAGGGTCATGCAGCACCAGTGGTTTATTCAACCCTAGCTCGACGTGGTTTCTTTGATACTGAGGAACTTCTTTCATTAAGAAAGATGGGACACATGCTACAAGGTCACCCAAATATGAACTATGTACCAGGTGTTGACATGTCAACAGGGTCATTAGGACAAGGAATTTCTGCGGCTGTTGGTATAGCTTTAGCAGGTCAATTGGACGGTTCTGACTATAGAACTTACGCCCTACTTGGGGATGGTGAGTTAAATGAAGGCCTTGTATGGGAAGCCTTCATGAGTGCAGCCCACTATAAGTTAAGCAAGTTAACTGCAATTGTTGACTACAATGGACTACAAATTGATGGTAACAATGAAGATGTTATGGGGATTGCACCACTTGACAAGAAGTTTGAGAGTTTCGGCTGGCATGTAATCCCATGTGATGGTCATGACTTTGACGCCATCCAGACTGCCTTTGATCAAGCTAGACAAGAAACTGAAAGACCTTCAGTTATTGTAGCGAAGACCATTAAGGGTAAAGGGGTTTCATTCATGGAAAACCAAGCATCATGGCATGGATCAGCTCCTAATCAAGAACAACTAGAACAAAGTATTTCTGAATTAGGAGGACAAAAGTAATGACTCAAAAGATTGCTACTAGAGCGGCCTATGGTAAGACTCTTGCTAAACTAGGTCCTGAAAATAAAAATATTGTTGTTTTAGATGCTGACTTATCTAAATCAACTAAGACAGCTGACTTTAAGGCAGTATGTCCGGAGCGTTTCATCAATGTGGGTATTGCTGAGCAAAACTTAGCTGGTATTTCAGCTGGCTTAGCAACAGCAGGTAAAATTCCATTCATGTCTACATTTGCCATGTTTGCAGCTGGACGTGCCTTCGAAATTATTAGAAATGCGATTTGCTATCCTAAGTTAAATGTTAAGGTATGTGCAACTCATGCTGGTTTAACAGTAGGTCCAGATGGGGCTTCTCACCAGGCGATAGAAGATATTGCACTTATGCGTTCTATCCCTAATATGATGGTATTGAATCCTGCAGATGCTGTATCAACTGAAAAGTTAATCGAAGCTGCTATTGCTTATGATGGACCTGTTTATATTCGTTTAGGTCGTGCAGCAGTTCCAGTGGTATACAATGAATCAAGCAAGATTGAAATTGGAAAAGCCAACCTTATCCAAGAGGGTAAGGATGTAACAATTGTTGCAACTGGTATTATGTTAGCTGAAGCCATGGACGCAGAAAAGGTCCTAGCAGAAGAGGGTATCAGTGTAAGAATCCTAGATGTTCATACCATTAAACCTTTAGATGAAGAGGCTATTATAGCAGCAGCTAAGGAAACTGGAGCAATTGTAACTGCTGAGGAACACAGCATCATTGGCGGTTTAGGATCAGCGGTGGCTGAAGTTGTAACAGAAAATCATCCTGTTAAAATGCAACGTGTTGGTGTTCTTGATACCTTCGGGGAATCAGGTGAGCCAAGAGAGTTGATGGAGAAGTACAAGATTACAGCTGATGACATTGTAAAGGCTGTGAAAAAAGTATTATCATAGTTTAAAAGCACTGGTGACAGTGCTTTTTTTAGTTTATAATAGTACTTGATAAACGATAGGTACACGAAGGATAGTCCGTATAAAATAGAAGGGAGATTGAATGAGGAAACTGAGCATGAAGGGATTTATCGCTGTACTGGCAGTCAGTATGGTGGTCTTGAACTTTATCATTAATAAGTATAATTTTTTACCCCTCTTATCCAGCGCGCTTTCGCCAGTTATAACAGGCTTTTTAATTGCCTACCTGGTTGAACCCATGGTTAAGTTCATCATTCGGATCTCAAAGGGAAAGATTAAGAGGGGATGGGCAGTTTTAATAACAGTCATTCTTATCATTGGTTTTATCTTTGTATTTTTAGCTGTTATGGTACCCAGTATTGGGTCCAGTGTCGTAGATATTGTCGACAAGATACAGTATTATTTTAAATATCAGTTCAATATTCAATTCTTTGAAGACTTATTTAACAGGGTTGATAGCAGCATAATGGACGAGGTAGTCAAATATGCCAATGACATGGCCGACAGTTTTATGGTTAAGGTAGGAGAATGGTCTTCTAACCTGCTCAATGGAGCCTTTACCATAGCCTATAATACATCAACAGGTATCTTAAACTTCCTCATGGCCTTTGTTATAGCGGTCTATATGCTTTTAGACAAGGATGACCTGTTAAGAAAGTTAAAGCGTCTTAACTACGCTGTTAATGACGAGCAGACAGCCGATCGATTCCTTTATATTGTCCACAAAAGCCATGAAATATTTTCTCAATTCTTTGTTGGTAAGATTATTGACTCGGCAATCATTGGTGCCTTGTGCTTTATCATCATGTGGATATTCAGAATTCCCAATGCCCCAGCAATCGGCTTTATCATTGGTATAACGAATATTATTCCTTATTTTGGTCCCTTTATTGGGGCAGTACCAGCCCTCTTAGTTACCCTAGCCAGTGGGTCCCTCTTCCAAGTGCTCTTGGTATTGATTATTATCATAGCCCTGCAGCAGTTTGATGGTCTCTATCTTGGCCCCAAAATTCTTGGAAAGAAGGTTGGAGTAGGTGCTTTCTGGATTATTGTGTCTGTAACGGTTGGGGGAGCCTTATTTGGCCTAATCGGTATGTTTGTTGGTGTACCTGTAACCGTTCTGGGTAAAACCCTAATAGAAGCTTTTGTAGATAGAAAATTAAAAGAAAAAAAATTAGATATTTAAAGGAGACTTATTATGACTGAATCAATGGATGCTTACATGGATCAAATAGAAAAATCAATGCGTCAGTATAGACGTGGTGACCTTGTTGAAGGCCAGGTTTTATCAGTGAATGAAAAAGAAATCATGGTGAGCCTTGGAGCCAGCAAGGATGGCCTTGTACCCTTAGAAGAGTTGGAAGATGGAGTGGAAAATCCACTGGGCCACTACAAAGAAGGTGATACCATCACGGTTATGGTCATCAAGGAGGATGATGGTGAGGGCAATATCCTTTTGAGTAAGAAACGGGCAGATTATGAGCGTGTATGGGATGAGTTCCAGGAGAGTATAGAGGGGAAGAAGACCTTTAAAGTCAGAGTAAAAGAGGCTATCAAGGGTGGATTGACTGGTGAAGTCAAGGGTGTGCGTGCCTTTATTCCAGCTTCCCAAGTAAGTATGGACTATGTTGAAGATTTAAGTCCCTATGTGAACGAACTATTAGAGGTCAAGGTTTTAGAGTTTGACCAGGAAAAAAATAATGTTGTCTTATCAGCCCGTGCCCTCCAGGAAGCTCAAAGAGAAAAAAGAGGCACACAATTATTTGAACAGATTTCAGAGGGTCAAGTTTATTCAGGCCTGGTGTCTCGTTTAACAGACTTCGGTGCCTTCGTTGATATAGGTGGAGCAGATGGCTTAATCCATATTTCAGAGTTATCTTGGAAACGGATCAAGCATCCGTCTGAAGTCGTTGCTGTGGGTGACCAGGTAGAAGTAACAGTATTAAAAGTGGATAAGCCTTCTAAGAGAATTGGCTTGAGGCTGAATGATGTTCAAGATAATCCTTGGGCAGATATTACCAACCACTACCAAGAGAATGATGTGGTTACAGGCCAAGTCGCACGGTTAACAAACTTTGGTGCCTTTGTTGAACTTGAAAGTGGTGTGGATGGTTTGGTTCATATCTCAGAAATCTCTACAGAGAGGGTTTCAAGAGCAGCCGATGTTCTGTCAATTGGACAGGAAGTAGAAGTAATGATCTTATCAATAGATCAAGATAAGCAAAAGATTAGCTTGTCTATGAAGGCCTTAGAAGAGGCGGATGAGGATGTTGACCTTACAGAATACCTTGAGGAAGAAGCACCTGAATCAACCCTAGGCTCATTATTCAAGGACAAGTTTAAGGGGTTAAAGTTAGACTAAATGAGACGAGAAAAAGCCAATCAAATAATTGATGCCCTAGAATTGATGTATCCAGATGCTGTATGTGAGCTGGAGTTTGAAACGATCTACCAACTCTTGGTAGCCACTGTTTTAAGTGCCCAAACCACAGACCTTAAGGTGAACCAGGCAACCAGGGATCTTTATGCTGTAGCCCCAACGCCTGAGAAAATGATTCTCTTGACCCCAAGCGAAATCAAATCTTACATTAAGACGATTGGACTCAGCAACTCTAAGGCTGGATATGTTTATGATTTAAGTATGAAACTCTTACAAGACTTCGATGGCCAAGTACCAGCTGATATGGACCAGCTGGTTACCCTGCCTGGAGTGGGTCGAAAAACAGCGAATGTTGTCTTAAGTGTTGGTTTTGGTATACCAGCCATGGCTGTTGACACCCACGTTAGGCGTTTGGCCAACCGCCTTGGATTTTCAAAAACAGAGGATGTTCTAGTGATTGAGCAGGATCTAAAAAAAGCCATACCAAAGAAACGGTGGAACCAAGCCCACCACCTCTTGATTTTCCACGGGCGATATCACTGTAAGGCCAGGAAACCCTCTTGTGGGGATTGTCCGGTCAAGCACCTGTGCCGCTACTATAAACAAGCAGTAAAGGCCAGTCAATAGGAGGAAGATATATGGAACCCTTATTTTCATTAGATATAGGAACGCGGACGGTTGTAGGACTTGTTTCTGTATTAGAAGATGGTATCTACAAGGTGGTCGATCATGAAATCATGAGTCACCCTGAGCGGGCCATGTTCGATGGTCAAATCCATGATATAGAGAAGGTAACCCGGGTTGTTGAGCGGGTTAAGATGACTTTAGAAGAGCGGACAGGCTATACCTTTAAGAAGGTGGCTATCGCTGCAGCTGGTAGAGCCTTAAAAACGGTTAAAACAACAGTTCACCGCCACTTGGATATCGGTCAATCTATCAGTCAGGAATTGATTAATAATGTTGAAATGGAAGGGATACAGGAAGCCCAGGCAACCATTGAGAAAGAGCAGCAAACCAAGGTCGGTCATTACTATTGTGTTGGTTATAATGTTTGCCAGTACTACATAGATGACATAATGAATATCAATCCCAGGGACCACCGGGGTGATAAGTTAACCATTACTTTGATTGCAACCTTCTTACCCCACATAGTAGTGGACAGCCTCTACACAGTTGTAGACCGGGCTGGACTTGAAGTGCAAAATATGACCCTTGAACCTATTGCTGCAATCAATATTGCCATCCCAGCAAACCTTAGGCTTTTAAATCTTGCCCTAGTGGATATTGGGGCAGGGACATCAGATATTGCTATTACCAAGGATGGGACGGTTATTTCCTTTGGCATGGTCGCATCTGCAGGTGATAAGTTTACAGAAGCGATAGCCAAACATTATTTACTGGACTTTGACCAGGCTGAGGCCCTAAAGATGGACTTGAACCAAAAGGAAGACCATACCTTCTTGGATATAATTGGTATGAGTCACAGGGTAACGACGGCAGAAGTTGTTAAGACCATTGAATCGGTCTACCTAGAAACGGCCAGCAAGGTAGCGGACCAGATCTTAACTTATAATGAAAAACCACCAAGTGCTGTTTTTTGCATTGGTGGTGGGTCTCAAATTCCTGATTTCACAAAGTACCTAGCCCAGGCCTTGGACTTGCCTCATGAGCGGGTAGTTATCAAGCCTGTGGAAGTATTGGATAAGATTGAGTTTGACAAGCAGGCCCTTGAGGGACCAGCCTTTATAACACCGCTCGGTATCGGTCTAACAGCCTTAAAGGAAAAGGAAAAGGACTTCTTACAGATCATGGTCAATGATAAGTCTGTGAGACTCCTGAATGCCAAGACCTTGAGTGTTTCAGACGCCCTGATTTTAGTGGGCTACCATGCTCGAGCCCTCTTGCCTGAAAGGGGTCGATCACTCAAGTATACCCTCAATGGTCAGGAAAAAACCCTAAGAGGGGGCTATGGGGAAGCAGCGGAGATTTTTGTGAATGGCAAGAAGGCCAGTCTAGATGTTCCCCTCAAGCACAAGGACCAGATCCATGTGAAGGAAGGCCTAAGAGGCGAGGACGCCAAGGCAGACCTCCATGAGATATTAAAGCCCTTCCGATTTATTTTTAATGATGAGAAGATTGATGATATATACAATTATTCAGTTAATGGTAATAAGAGTCATTATGACCAAGCCCTAGTAAATGGTGATGTGATCCATGTTGATCGTTATAAAAGTGTTGGTGACATACTCAAATATAAGGGGATAGAAGGAGACCACTTAAGGGTCTATGTGAATGGACAGAGGGTAAGCCATGATAAGGTTATTGAGGCCTCTGATATCATCAGGACTCGGTGGGAAGAAGAAAAGGAAGATGTCTTATCCATTAAGCGACCTGACTTTATGACAAAGGAAGAAGAAGAGAGCCTTCAAACAGAGGCCTTTAGTTATGAAGTTGAGGTTGAGAATAAGGAAGAGCCTATTTTGGATGACCAGACCTATTCCTATGGTCTTTTGGTCAATAATGATCCTGTTCACATCAAAGAGGTGAAGCGGAAAATGGTCTTTGTTGATATTTTTGACCATATCAATTTTGATATAAGCAAGCCCCAAGGCATATTACAACTTCGGTTGAACGGCCGGAAGGCTAACTATACAGACGAGTTAAAAGATGGAGATGTCATTGAGATAAAATGGCAGTAAAGAAGGGATAAAAAATGACTACACACCTATATGATAAAACCATACGCTGTCCAATATGTAACAAGGATTTTGTCACCAAAAAGGCTAAATCCAAGTCTATCAAAGTTTTAACAAGAGACACTGACTTTAGGGCAGAATATGAGACTGTCAATCCTACTTTTTATGGGGTAGATGTGTGCCCGCATTGTGGTCATGCTCGGTTTGAAAGTGATTTTCAGGATGTCAATGTGGCGGCAAAGAAAATCGTTGAAGATCAGATATCGAGTAAGTGGCAAAGGAAAGATTTTGGTGGCGAGAGAAGTGTGAACGATGCGGTTGAGGCCCATAAGTTAGCTTTAATCAACTACAACTTGACCCATTATAAGGCAAGTGTTATTGCCAAGGCATGCCTGAGACTCAGTTGGTTCTTTAGGGGGCTCGATGGGGGTATGGATGAGAAGTTCGCAGAACATGCCATGATATCCTATGAAAAGGCTTATAGTACCGAAGACCTGGATGCCAATCCCAAGGAGGAGTTAACCATACTTTATCTACTAGGGGAACTCAATCGCCGTTTCAAACGATACAAGCAAGCCATGGACTGGTTTGGTCTGGCCTTGAAAAACCCGAGTATAAACGATGATAAGTACCTATCGGACTTAATAAAGGACCAGATGAGACTAGCAAAAGAAGAATATAAAAAAGAAAAGGAAAACCAATAAGCCTCTTATATGAGGCTTTTCGTCCGTTAAATAAAGGGGGAAATATGGGTAGACTCATATTAATTACAGGAGGTGCCAGAAGTGGTAAATCGACCTTCGCAGAAGACCAATTAAGGGCACAAGATAAAAAAACAGCCTATATAGCAACAGCCATTGCCTTCGATGATGGTATGAAAAGCAGGATTGAGCAACATGTTAAGCAAAGACCCAGCCACTGGACAACCTTTGAACAGCCTAGGAATGCTCATGAGATCATTGGTCAAGTTGCCAGAGACCATGACTTGGTTTTGTTAGACTGCATGACCGTTCTCTTGACCAACCACTTGCTTGAATCAGCCCACCACATAGATGAGATGTCATCTGAAGATATTCAGCTGATGGAGGGGGAGATTCAGGCCAAGGTAGACCTTCTGATCCAGGCCATAAAGGAGGTAGACGCTACTTTCTACCTTGTGACCAATGAGGTAGGGTCGGGGATCGTACCGGAGTACAAGTTATCCCGTGTCTTTAGGGATATGGCAGGACGGGCCAACCAAACCTTGGCTAGGGCAGCGGATGAGGTTCATTTCGTTGTCTCAGGTATACCCATGAGGATAAAATAATGAAAACCCTTATTTTAATGTTACAGTTCTTAACGAAACTTCCCCTTCCGTTTACCATCAAGGCCGACCAGGAGGATTTTCAAAGGGGTATCGTTTATTTTCCCTTAGTGGGAGGTGTCATAGGTTGTCTCTTACTTGGGGTGTACTGGGGATCACAGGTCTTCTTCTCTCCCTTAGTGGTAGCTGGCCTGGTCGTTGCTTTTAGTATATTTATAACTGGCGGTCTCCATCTGGATGGCCTTGCGGATACCTTCGATGGCCTCTATAGTTACAGGGACCGGGAAAAAATGCTTGAAATAATGAAAGACAGTCGAGTGGGAACCAATGGGGTTCTGGTTTTAATTGTTGTGATCTTACTTAAGGTCTTTCTAGTTTATGAAGTCATCCATAGAGAATTAGGTCTAGCCCTTGTATTGATGCCTGTATATGGTAGAATGATGGGGGTGTTTTTAGCCCGAATAGGTGTTTATGCTAGAAATAAAGGCATGGGTGGATTCTTCATAGGTCATACCAAGAATGGTCATCTTATGATGGGCCTAGTCTTTACAGGAATCCTATCCTGTGTTTATCTAAAAAGCCTAGTTTTATTACCTCTTATGGCTGCCTTGACCCTTGCTTATAACTACCATGTTAAAAGTAAGATTAATGGCATAACAGGAGACGTTTTAGGGGCTTGGATTGAATTATCGGAAGTTATTTTCTTGATGGGGGTATTGGTACTGTGAAAGTATATTTATTGAGGCATGGGGAAACCCTGGGCAACATAGAGGGACGTTTCTCAGGCGTGACGGACACCCCCTTGAGTGAGTTGGGCAGGGACCAGAGTCTAAGAGTTAAAGATAAGATTTTGGGTCTGGACTTTGACCATGTTATATCCAGTCCTTTGTCGAGGGCAATAGATACTGCACGCTTGGCTGGTCAGCCTCCTACAGCCATTGAAGAGGGGTTGAGGGAAATGGATTTTGGCAAATTTGAGGGCCTAACCTACCAGGAAATCCAGGACCAGTATCCTCAGGACTTTGACCAATGGACCCTAGAAGGTCGAGACTTTGTTTTTCCCGAGGGGGAAAGTTTGCCAGGCTTTTATAGGCGGATCATTGGTGTTTACAAGGATGTTTTAAATCGTTTCAAGGGAGAGAGAATATTAGTCGTTGCCCATTCAGGGGTCATACGGTGTATCCTTTGCCATGAGATTTCAGAAAATGAGGAGCATTATTGGAAGTATCGAGTAGATAATGCATCTGTATCAGTCATTAGTTATGAGTCAGACTATGTCATTCTTGACAGACTCAATGGATAGGAGTATATATGAGAGTAATGTTTGCAGGAACCAGTAGTGATGTAGGCAAGACAACAACTGTCCTTGGCATTATGCGAGCATTGAGAAATAGAGGGCTCAAGGTTCAGGGCTACAAGGCAGGACCAGATTATATTGACACGGCCTTCCATACCTTTGCAACAGGGGTCCCTTCAAGGAACTTAGATCCCTGGATGATGCCACAAGAAGCCTTGCTGGGCCTGATGGCAAGACATGAAGAAAAAACGGATATCAGCATACTAGAGGGGGTTATGGGCATGTTTGATGGAGTTGGTACGGATTCTATTGAGGGATCCTCTGCCCATTTAGCAAAAATGACCCAAACCCCAGTAGTTTTAATTATAAACGGTAAGGGGGTTGCCTTAAGTGGGGCGGCCATGGTTCTTGGTTTTAAAATGTTTGACCCTGCCATTAATATTGCAGGAGTCATCATCAATCGAGTGTCCGGTGATTACCACTATAACTTGATTAAGGATGGCATAGAAAAACATGTAGGCATACCTTGTATTGGCTACCTTGAACAGTCTGATAATATTACCTTGAGTAGTCGACACTTGGGCCTGATTCCTAGTGTGGAAGTAGAAGCCTTAGATGAGAAAGTCGACCAGGTGGCTCAGATGGTTGAGTCAACTATTGACCTGGACCTTCTCATGACCCTTGCAAAGGCGGCAGTGAGTCATAAGCCTCTAAGCCCGCAAATGGGTGATAAAAGGCTGCGGCTGGGACTTGCTAAGGATGAGAGTTTTAACTTCTATTATCAGGACAACCTAGACTTATTATCTGAATTGGGTTGTGACCTGGTGGAGTTTAGTCCACTTAAGGACCAAGCTCTACCTAAGGACCTGCATGGTCTTTATATAGGAGGGGGCTTCCCGGAGATCTTTGCTGAAGGTTTGTCTGCAAATACCAGCATGAGGACTTCTATTAAAGAAGCCATCCAGGGTGGCTTGCCAACCTACGCAGAATGTGGAGGCTATATGTACCTATCTCAAGGGATTGAAACCCTTGACCAAGAATCTTATGACATGGTGGGGATATTCGACCACCGGGCTGAGATGACCAAACGTCTACAGCGGTTCGGTTATGTCCAACCAACCCTTAACCAGGATACCATCTTGGGACCCAAGGGGACCAGGTTCAAGGGACATGAATTCCACCGTTCAAAGATGATGGAGGACCAGGGGGTTAACTATGCTTATGACATTGAGAAGGCCAGACGTGGACAGGTCAGCTACTGGCAGTGTGGCGAGTACAAGTATAAGTGTTTAGCAGCCTATGCCCATATGCATTTTTATAGCAATATAGATATAGTGAAGAATTTTATTGACGCATGTTTGACATATAAAAGAGGAGTAAATTATGAGGAATAAATCGTTAATGGTTCAGGGGACAGCATCATCAGTTGGGAAGTCAATTTTAACAGCTGGCTTTTGCCGTGTATTTAAACAGGATGGTTATTCAGTGGCCCCCTTTAAATCTCAGAATATGGCCTTGAATTCATATATTACCGAAGAGGGACATGAGATGGGAAGAGCCCAGGTGGTCCAAGCGGAAGCAGCCTGCATCAAGCCTCATGTACTGATGAATCCTATCCTACTCAAGCCATCTACAGACCAAAAGGCACAAGTTATTTTCATGGGAAAAGTTCATGAAAATATGAGTGCTGCTGACTATCATGCCTATAAGCCACAGTTAAAAACCATGATCAAGGAAGCTTATGATCAACTGGCTGATCAATATGACATTGTTGTTTTAGAAGGGGCGGGGAGTCCTGCAGAAATAAACCTTAGAGAAAATGACATTGTCAACATGGGCATGGCAGAGCTGTCAGATTCACCGGTGGTCTTGGTTGCTGATATAGATCGTGGGGGTGTGTTTGCATCTATATATGGCACCATTATGCTCTTGACTGAAGAGGAGAGGGCCCGAGTTAAGGGGGTTATTATCAACAAGTTTAGGGGGGACATCAACATCCTTAAGGATGGCTTGGATATGATTGAGGACCTGACTAAGATCCCTGTTCTGGGGGTTTTACCCTATGCTAGACTGAGCATTGAAGACGAAGATAGCCTATCAGAGCGATTTAAGTTCGATGAAAACAAGAAGGGACAAATTAAGGTTGAGATTCTTTATCTCCCTCATGTTTCAAACTTTACTGACTTCAACATGTTTGAGACCCAGGAAGATGTTTCCTTAAGATACGTTATGAGAGGGGAGTCTATTGGGGACCCGGACTTACTCATCATACCAGGTTCAAAGAATACCATAGAAGATCTTATTTATTTAAAGAACACAGGTCTGGCAGACCAGATTGTTCGTTTATCTAGAAAGGGCAAGCGAATCGTTGGAATTTGTGGGGGGTATCAGATGCTGGGTAAGGAACTCAGAGACCCCAACCATGTGGAAAGTGCTATTACTGAAGTGGCTGGTCTGGGACTTTTGAATACAGTGACCGTGTTTGAAGGGGAGAAAACAACAACCCAGGTTAAGGGCTATGTTAGTTCTGCTGCCAACCCAAGTCTAGAAGGGGTTCCGGTAAGGGGATATGAAATTCATATGGGCCAGACCCAGTTAGGTCAAGGAACCCAACCCCTGATTCATATGACAGAGAGTCTTAATGAAAAAATTGACCTTTATGATGGTGCTATTCGGGAAGATGGTCGTGTCATGGGATCCTATATTCATGGTATTTTTGACGATTTAGACTTTACCAGGGGGCTACTGGACTTGATACGTCTGGAGAAGGGACTGGATAGCCATGAACAACAGCAGATGACCTTCGAGGAGTTTAAAGATAATGAGTATAATAAGTTAGCGGACTTGATTCGTCGTCATATAGATATGAAAAAGGTTTACGAAATACTGGGGATAGATGCATGTTAACCTATGGCTTGGCTTATGTATTAGATTTGATTATTGGGGACCCCAATCACTGGTATCATCCAGTTCGCCTCATCGGAAGTTTGATTCGCTGGTTGGAAAAAGGCCTACTAAGGGCCAGTGACAGTCCTTTTAAAAAACGTTTTAAAGGCCTGATTTTAATGATAACAGTTGTAGGGGCATCCTTCCTGCTTCCCCTTGTCCTCCTCTGGTTCCTATTTAAGATTAACTTCTTTTTAGGCTTTGCAGTAGAGGTCTGGTTAATCTTTAGGGCTTTTGCCACCAGGCAATTGGACCGGGAAACTAAGCTGGTTTACAAGGCGCTGAAGAAGGGAGATCTTGAAGAGGCCCGCAAGTACATATCCTACCTTGTGAGTCGTGACACAGACCAAATGACAGAGGAGGAAATCGTCAAGGCTGCCATAGAAACCATTGCGGAGAATTTAGGGGACGGGGTTGTGGCACCAATGATTTTTGCTGTAATCGGTGGTGCCCCCCTGGCCTGGGCCTATAAGGGGGCCAATACCCTAGATTCCATGGTTGGCTATAAGAACGAAAAGTACCAGGACTATGGCTTTGTGTCTGCAAAGTTTGACGATCTTCTGAATTATATCCCTGCGCGTTTGTCCAGTATCTTCATTTTGCTGGCTGGAGCCTGTTTGAGGTATAAATTTAGAAATGGCTTGAAGGTCTTGGTTAGGGACCGACATAACCATGCAAGTCCCAATAGCGCTTACCCGGAATCGGCAGCTGCAGGTCTTTTGGATATTCAACTAGGTGGTAAGGCTAGCTACTTCGGAGAAACATCCATTAAACCGACCATGGGAGATGTTGGTAAGGTCATTGATGTAAATGACTTGGCTAAGGCCAGTCACTTGTTATATACGACTTCCTTTTTAGCATGGATCGTTTTAGGAGCCTTGGGCTACTTATGGAGGGGCTTATGATAAAAAAACATGGGGGCAATGTTCATGATTTTGCTAAAAGGATGAATCTAACCCTAGATCAAATAATTGATTTTTCAGCCAACATCAATCCCCTGGGTATGTCCAAGGCGGTTGAGGCTGGCATAAGAGAAGTTTTAACCACCTGTCTTCATTATCCAGACCCTGATTATAGGGACTTACTTGCTGCTATTAGTCAGCATGAGGGGGTAAGGGAGGAGAATGTCATCCTAGGCAATGGGGCAATTGAGTGTCTCTTTCTATTAGCTGAACACATGGGTCTGGCCCATGTGCATATGCAGGCACCAACTTTTGTTGAATACGAAAGAGCCTTTAAAAAGTACGGGAGTCGGGTGACTTTTGATTTTCTTAACCATGAGACCTTTAAGAATAGTCCAGAGGACATTATAGGGGGCATGCCCCAGGAAGCCGACCTTTTAGTTATATGTAATCCCAATAATCCAACAGGGAGTTTGATGACTAGAGAGGAAATGATCAGTTTGCTTGACTATACTAGACAAAGGGACATGTATCTCTTAGTTGATGAGGCCTTCATTGACTTTACCGAGGACGAAAAGACCTACTCCCTAGTGGATATGATAGAGGACAACCCTCACTTGATTATATTGAAGTCTCTGACAAAGTTCTATGGTATACCAGGTTTGAGGCTGGGCTATTGCCTGACTGCAAATAAGGTGTTGACCACCCAAATTAAGAACAACCGTATTCCTTGGATTATCAACACAGTAGCTGAAAAAGCAGGGATTTTATCTTTAGGAGACAAGGCTTATATTGAGGCGACCAAGACCTATATGATTAGGGAAAGACAGTGGATGTATGATGAAATGATAACCCTTGAGGGGATAGATGTATTTCCCAGCCAGGGTAATTATTTCTTCTTTAAATGCCTTAAAAAAGACCTCAAGCAAGCTCTAGCACATAAGGGGCTAATGATTCGGGCGTGTGATAATTATAGGGGCTTAAGTGACTCCTACTACAGGGTGGCTGTGAAGGATCATGAATCCAATCAAGTTCTCATAAAAGCCCTCAGGCAGGTATTAACATAAGTTCTAATCGCTGTCATGTAGTCAAAGAGGGGAATAACTGTTATAATAGAAGGAGATATCATGGCGAAGCTGGCTTTGATAGGGTGTGATCAATATGATGTCGCCCTAATCAAGAATCGTTTAAACCAAGCAATTGAGGCTATTGGAGGCTTATCTAATTATATGTCCCCTGGCCAAAAAATACTTTTAAAGGTCAATCTTCTTATGAAGCGTCGGCCAGAAGAAGCGACAACAACCCATCCTGCCTTTGTTCAGGCCCTGGGGGAAGTATTACTGGATTACGGTTTAGAGGTCATTATAGGTGATAGTCCTGGAGGCCCCTATAACCAAAAGGCCCTAGAGGGTATTTATAGGGTTTGTGGTTACACAGACCTGGTCCAACCGGGAATGTCCTTGAATCACAATTTTTCAAGTTCGAACAGCCAGTGCGATCAAGCCGTTATGATGAAGTATATTGATACCATTGAAGTCCTTGATCATGTGGATCATGTCATTTCAGTTTCTAAGCTGAAAACACATGGTATGACTAAGTTTACTGGGGCAGTTAAAAACATGTATGGTATTATTCCTGGATTGAAGAAGGCTGAGTATCATTACACCCTGCCCGATATTAAAGATTTTTCTCAAATGTTAGTGGATGTCTGTCTACATGCTAAGCCAACCCTAGCCTTTATGGATGGCATTGTGGGTATGGAAGGGGCTGGTCCTTCTGGTGGTGACCCTCGACACGTTGGGGTGATCTTGCTCAGTGATTCCCCCTATCATTTAGATGTGGTTGCCTGTCAGACTGTAGGAATAGAGCCTACAACAGTACCTACCATAGAACGTTGTCTTGAAAGAGGTATTCTTGCGAGAGATTATTCAGATATCCATATGGTTTTAGAAGACTATGAGAAGTACAGAATCACGGATTTTGATATTCCAAGTATAGCTGGAGTAGGCTTGTTGAAAAATAAGGTACCCAATTGGTTGGACAAAATGGTTGATTATGTTATGAAACCCAAACCCCTTATTCGCCATAAGAAGTGTGTGGGGTGTGGAGAGTGTGCTGTATGCTGTCCAGCACAGATTATTGAGATGCAAGACAAGAGGCCCTACATTCACCTAAACAAATGCATTCGATGTTTTTGTTGCCAGGAGTTATGTCCTGCTCGGGCCATTGATGTTCATCGTCATTTCATTGGAAAAAAACTTATAAAAATATAAATAAAAGGTTATCCTATACTGGGATGGGTATATGAGTATTACTCGCAAAGATAATCAGGAGGTATAAAATATGAATGTAAAATACATCAACCCTTTTATAAAGGCTAGTACAGAAGTACTAAAGATGATTGCACAAATTGATTTCACAACTGGAAAGCCCTATATGAAAATGAGTCCCTTTACACCTTCAAGTGTATTGATTGTTGTAGGGATTACAGGTCAAATTCAAGGTCAGGCCGTTATTTCTATGTCAGGTGACTTAGCTAAAACTGTAGCGTCTAAAATGATGATGGGAATGCCTGTTGAAGAGTTGGATGAAATGGCCAAGTCTGCCTTATCAGAACTCGGTAATATGATTATGGGTAATGCAGCAACCTTACTTTTCAATGAAGAAGTCATGGTTGATATTACACCACCTTCTCTTATGGTTGGAGATGGTATTACGATTTCTTCATCTACAATGACAACCATTGGTGTTCCTTTAAACTCTGAGTTTGGGACCATGAGTTTTGATATTTCTATAAAGGAGAACTAATGATACATATCGTCTTATACCAACCTGAGATCCCACCTAATACGGGAACCATTGCGAGAACCTGTGCCATTACAGGTATGAAGTTACACCTGATTAAACCTCTAGGATTTGATATTGATGAGAAAGCAGTCAAGCGAGCGGGTCTAGACTACTGGCATCTTTTAGACTTGGAAGTTCATGAGTCCTTAGAAGACTTTTTAGCCTTATATGGAGACAAGAACCTATTTTTAGCAACGACTAAGGCAAGCAAGTATTATGTGGATTTTAATTATCCAGAAGAAACCTTCTTGGTCTTTGGTAAAGAAACGGCCGGCCTTCCGGCCAGCCTCCATGAGAAATATCATGAGACTCAAATTAAAATACCCATGAAGAGTCATCCTGATGTTCGATCTCTCAACCTTTCGAATTCTGTTAACATTATTGCCTTTGAGGTCCTAAGACAGCATGGCTTTGATTCTTTACTATAAATAAGTAGCAAATCATTTCATCCTTTGGATGGGGCGGTTTGCTTTTGTTTGTAATAGGACTACAAGTTCATAGGTTAAGGAAAATACAAAAAACATCCGTAAAATTTGAATTATGGGTGTTTTTTTAGTGTTTTTCGTTAATACTTGAAGATTTGTGAGGGGGCTGGGGTATGGTAGTCATGTAGGCCTAGGATTTCTTGTATATTTTTAATAATGTTAAGTGAAACTGAAAAAGTTAACATAGTCTTAACACAAGTTAATAAAATGTGTAGTATGATAGCTTTGTTGGTTTTTTATGTTGGGATTTGGCGTAGCTTACGTTAAGAACATGTAAAAAAGAAAATATGCAATAATTAAGGATTGTATTATTAGGAGGACGTGTAATGTTTGACTTTTTAAAGTCTGATGGCTGGCAAATGTTTGCCATGATTTTCTCGGGATTAGGTTTATTCTTGTATGGTATGAACTTGATGAGTGAGGGTTTAGAGCAAGCAGCTGGTAGTAAGTTAAAGGGTATTATTGGTAAGTTAACAACAAATCGTTATATGGGGGCTGTTGTAGGTGCCTTTGTAACTATGATTGTACAGAGTTCATCTGCATCAACTGTAATGGTAGTTGGTTTTGTTAATGCAGGTATTATGAACCTAACTCAGGCTATTGGGGTTATCATGGGGGCTAATATCGGTACAACCATGACCTCTGTATTAGTTGCCTTAAAACTAACTGAACTAGCACCATATGCTATTGGTGTTGCTGTTATGATCATGATGTTCAGCAAGTCATCTAAGTCTAAGAAGTATGCTCAAATCCTTCTTGGTTTTGGTATCTTATTCTTAGGTATGTCAACCATGAAGCATGGTATGGGTGACTTAGACCAAAGTCAAACCTTTAAAGATATTATGACTTCATTTGCTGATGGTGGTTTTCTTAATACTGCTGCTGCAATCTTCACAGGTTTTGCTGTAACAGCAATTTTACAGTCGTCGTCAGCGACAACAGGTATTTTAGTAGGTCTAGCCCTTGCAGGTAATATTTCCTTAGAGGCAGCCTTCCCGATTTTATTAGGTACTAACATTGGTACATGTGTAACAGCTATGATTTCTTCTATTGGTGCCAACAAAAACGCTAGAAGAGCGGCGATTATGCATTTAACCTTCAACCTTTTAGGAACGGTTATTTTTATTCTTCTATTATGGCAACCAACTCTTTGGTTTGTTAATGATATAGTACCTAATTTTATTAAAGATATTGATGTGGCAGGTAAGGTAGCTGCTACTCACGTTACCTTTAACATTGTAACAACCTTCATACTCATCTGGTTCGCACCAATCCTAGTATGGTTCTCTAAGAAGGTTATTAAAGAAACAGAAGACGAACAAATGGAAGTTGAAGGTCTTAAGTACCTTGATGACCGTATCTTAGAAACACCTTCAATCGCAATGGCTCAGGCAGCGAGAGAAGTATTGCACATGGGTCAGTTATCTTTAAAAGAATTCAAGTATGCTGTTGAATCCTTTGTTGAAGGTGATGTGAATAAGGCCAAGCGTGTATTCAAGACAGAAAAAATTGTTAATGATTTAGAGCATGATATTGCCAACTACTTAATCAAGTTAACCAATGCTCCAATTACAGATGAAGAAAGAGCCATGATTGACGGCTTATTCTCAACCATTGGTGACATTGAACGTGTGGGTGACCATGCAGACAACCTAGCTGAAATGACAGTACACAGGGTTGAAAATAAACTGGTTTACTCTGACAAGGCCCTAGCTGAGATCGAGCATATGGCTGAGAGAGTTCTGAAGTCTTATAAGCAAGCCCTTACTGCTATCAAAGAAGGGGATCATGGAATTGCCAAGTCAGTTATCGAACGTGAGGGCGAAATTGATATGTTAGAGAAGAACCTGCGGAAGAAGCACATCAAGCGTCTTAACGAGGGTAAATGTACCCCAGCTTCTGGTGTTCTCTTCTTAGATATCATCAATAACCTTGAGAGAATCGGTGACCATGCGTCGAATATTGCTGATGCGGTTTTAGATAATACCATCACAATTTCATAGGATGATATGATATAAAAGGAAAAAGCTATTTTATGCTTTTTCCTTTTTGTATACTCAATAAATAAAGTTTCAAAAAAACCGCCAAAAATACAGGTTTCTACAAGAAAAAGGATAACGTTTTCCAGATGGTGTTAAAACAATAACAAAGTATCAAAAAAACGAAAATATTGCTTGCATTTTAAGATAAAGTTATATATAATCGAGAGGAACAAAAGATAAGAAACATCTTATAAAAAAGCAATTAAATATAAAGTTTCTGAATGATTGAACAGGGAGAGAACTCTAAGAGTCGCCGAAGGCATAAGTGGTACGCAGGCCCGCATACCATGAATTTCTCAGGCAAAAGGACCGGTTCATGACAGAACTCTGGAAAGCAAAATCAATTTTGCACCGACGGGGCAATTTCTTTAAGAAATTAAAGAGAGAAACTCTCAGGTTTATAACAGAGGAAGTGGCATGCTTATTTGTCGTTTCCTTTTTTTATTTCCCTTAAATCTATATGGTAAATAATCCTTGGGAAACAGTGATATCAATGTATTAAGCCGGATGAAATGGAAAAAAATACATGGTATTTACCTGAATAAGTTGTTAGCCACCGGGTAGAACATAATTGGTGCAGATAAGAAGGGAGGCCCCATGAGAATCGTCACGAATAATCCTTCAGTATATGAGGCCTATCACCAAGCTTGGCCGATAGAGTACTTAGAGGATAAGAGCTTTATAGAGGTCTTAATGACCTGTAGGGATTATGTCCATCAAGGGGCAAGGATGTTAACCCATCCCCTGACTGGATCAATTAAGCCCAATGAAACACCATATAAGTCTGTTATGCTTTCATCTGATACAGGAGCTGTTGATACAGAATCTCTTTTAATGATAGAAAGTGCAATAGAAGTTACAGAAAAGTTTTTAAACAATGCCAGAGTGAAAGATTGGCCGGCTAGAATACTGGACGACTTTAGGGTGATTGACTTCCAATTGATCACAAGTGGTATTGAATCAGTGAATAAATACAATTACTAGGAGGAAAAGTAAATGAGCAAGTTATATGATGTAATCATCATCGGTGGTGGTCCTGCTGGACTAGCAGCTGGTCTTTACTCAGCTAGAGCAACAATGTCTACATTAATCATCGAGAAAGACCGTAACGGTGGTCAAATCGTAACAACTGATGAAGTAGCTAACTACCCAGGTGGTATTTCAGAAGAAACTGGTCCTAGCTTAATCGCAAGAATGGTTGAGCAAGTAAACGAGTTTGGTGCTGAAAGAGTTAAAGGAACTGTGCTTGATATCGATATGTCAGGTGATATCAAAGTTGTTAAGTGTGAAGATGAGACTTACGAAGCTAAGGCAATCATCGTAGCTACTGGTGCTTCTCCAAGAAAGATTGGTTGTCCAGGTGAAGCTGAATTAACAGGTAAGGGTGTTACTTACTGTGCAACTTGTGATGGTGCTTTCTTCACTGATTTAGAAGTATTCGCTATCGGTGGTGGAGATACTGCTGTTGAAGAAGCTATGTTCTTAACTAAATTTGCTAGAAAAGTTACAATTGTTCACAGAAGAGGCGAATTAAGAGCTGCTAAGTCTATCCAAGAGAAGGCTTTCAAGAACGATAAGATCGACTTCATCTGGAACTCAGAAGTTGCTGAGATTAAGGGTGACGGTATCGTTGAATCAGTTGTTCTTAAGAACAGAGAAACAGGTGAGTTAACTGAGCACTTCGCTCATGAAGATGATGGTACATTCGGTATCTTCGTATTTGTTGGTTACATCCCTCAAACGACTCTATTTAAGGGTAAGTTAGATATGGACCAAACTGGTTACATTAAGACAGATGTAGAAATGCGTACAAACGTTGAAGGTGTATTTGCAGCTGGTGATGTAAGAGTGAAGTCGTTAAGACAAGTTGTTACTGCTGTAGCTGATGGTGCTATCGCAGCTGTAAACGCAGAAAAATACATCGAAGATAAGTTTGAGCACTAAGATCAAACATCAATATGTTGGTAAGCATTATGCTTAAATTATATAGGAGGTTATCATGTTAGAGTTAACTAAAGACAATTTTCAAGAAGAAGTTTTAGATGCACAAGGTCTAGTTTTAGTAGACTACTGGTCAGATGGTTGTGAGCCATGTAAAGCTTTAATGCCAGACGTAGAAGCTTTAGCTGCTGATTACGATGGTAAAGTAGTATTCGGTAAATTAAACACTATGAAGGCTAGAAGATTAGCAATCTCACAAAGAGTATTAGGTTTACCTACAATCATCTTATACAAGGATGGTGAAAAAGTTGGCGAAGTTACTAAAGATGACGCTAACAAAGAAGGTATCAAGAACTTAATTGAAGCACATATCTAATGTGTTCACACATTGTGCAGGGCATTTGTATTGGGGGCCTTGCACAATGGCATATACTATTTAATCAAAACAGGAGGTGACATCCATGCGTTTAGAATTAGGTCATATTATGATCAATGATGTTCAGTTTGGGGATGTTAGTAAAGTAGAGGGTGGCGTTTTATACGTAAACAAGGAAGAATTAAGAACTTCTTTATTACAAGACGAGCACATTGCTGACATTAAAATTGAGCTAGCTAAACCAGGGGAATCTGTTAGAATTACACCAGTTAAGGATGTAATCGAGCCAAGAGTTAAAGTAAGCGGCGAAGGCGGTATTTTCCCAGGCGTTAAGAACAAGGTAAAGACAGTAGGTAGCGGTAGAACTCACGTTCTTAAAGGTGCAGCTGTAGTTACAGCAGGTAAGATTGTTGGTTTCCAAGAAGGTATCATCGATATGGATGGTATCGGAGCTGAGTACACTCCATTCTCTAAGTTAAACAACGTGGTAGTGGTAATCGAGCCTAAAGAAGGTATCAATCAATATGAATACGAAGCAGCAGCTAGAAATGCTGGTTTATCTGCAGCTCTTTATTTAGGTGAGTTAGCTAGAGATTTAACACCAGACGAAGTTGAAGTATTCGAAACTAAGCCATTAATTGAGCAAGCAAATGAGTACCCTGAATTACCAAAAGTAGGTTACGTATACATGCTTCAAACTCAAGGTTTATTACATGATACTTACGTATATGGTGTAGATGCGAAGAAAATCGTTCCTACAATCTTATACCCAACTGAAGTAATGGACGGTGCAATCTTATCAGGTAACTGTGTATCAGCTTGTGATAAGAATACAACTTACCATCACTTAAACAACCCAATTATTAAGAACCTTTACGCTAAGCACGGTAAAGAAATTAACTTTATGGGTGTAATCATCACTAACGAAAACGTATTCTTAGCAGATAAAGAAAGATCTTCTGACTGGACAGCTAAGTTAACTGAGTACTTAGGATTAGATGGCGCTATCGTATCTCAAGAAGGTTTCGGTAACCCAGATACAGACTTAATCATGAACTGTAAGAAGATTGAAGCTAAGAACGTTAGAACTGTAATCGTAACTGATGAGTATGCAGGTCAAGATGGTTCTTCACAATCTTTAGCAGATGCTGATAAGGCTGCTGATGCTGTTGTTACTGGTGGTAACGCAAACGAAGTAATTACATTACCTCCTATGGATCGTATCATTGGTATGTTAGATTATACTGATACTATCGCAGGTGGTTTCAATGGTTCATTAAAAGAAGATGGTAGCATCGTTGCTGAGATTCAAATTATCACAGGCGCAACTAATGAATTAGGATTTAATAAATTAACGGCTAGAACTTACTAATAAGAACTCACAAGAGGCTTATTGTTAGAAGAAATATGAAAGGAACTGAAAATGAACTTATTTGAAAACAAAAAAGTTATCATTATCGGCGACCGTGATGGTGTGCCGGGTCAAGCAATTGAAGAATGTGTAAAAACAGTTGAAAGTGCTACAGTTGTATATTCAGCAACAGAATGTTTTGTCTGAACGGCTGCAGGCGCAATGGATTTGGAAAATCAAAATAGGGTTAAAGCATTAACAGAAGAACACGGAGCAGAAAATATCGTAGTGGTATTCGGTGCTGCTGAAGCAGAATCTGCAGGTTTAGCTGCAGAAACAGTAACTGCTGGGGATCCAACTTTCGCTGGTTCACTTGCAGGTGTTGAATTAGGATTAACTGTATACCATGCAGTAGAGCCTGAATTCAAAGAAGCTGTAGACGCTGACGTTTACGAAGAGCAAGTTGGTATGATGGAAATGGTTCTAGAAGTGGAAGAAATCTCTGAAGAGATGACTAACATGAGAAACGAGTTCTGTAAATACTTATAATATTTATTCTTTGTGTGGCGGGATCTAACCCATCCTAAAGCATAAATATTGTGTTGAAAGATCTAACCCGTCGATTGACACATCACATTTTGAAATCCAAATCAAAGCCTAAAATGGTTCAGTTTGAATCATTGGGAAAGTCCTACATGGCTACTGATGCAAGTCAGTATAACATAAACAGAGTATGGTATTTATACCAATATATAGAGGTGATAAAATGAGCAAATTAAAAGTAATTCATTATATCAATCAGTTTTACGCCGGTATTGGTGGCGAGGAAAAAGCTGATATAAAGCCTGAAATTCAAGAAGGATTTGTTGGTCCAGGTATGGCCCTTAACAAGTCGTTCGGCGAAGAGGCTGAAATTGTTGCTACAGTAATTTGTGGTGACTCATACTTCAACGAGAATATCGAAGAAGTAACTGCTGAGATTCTTGACATGATCAAGACATACGAAGCAGATGTATTCGTAGCTGGTCCTGCGTTCAACGCTGGTCGTTACGGTGTAGCTTGTGGTGCTATTTCTACAGCAGTACAAGAAAAATTAAACATCCCAGCTGTTACAGCTATGTACGAAGAGAACCCAGGTGCTGACATGTACAAGAAATTTGTATACACAGTAGCGACTGGTAACTCTGCTGCAACAATGAGAAAAGCAATCCCTGCTCTTTCTAAGTTGGTATTAAAGGTTGCTAAGAATGAAGCAATCGGTACACCAGCTGAAGAAGGTTACTTAGCAAAGGGTGTTCGTAAGAACCAATTTGTTGATAAAATCGGTGGCGAGAGAGCTGTAGACATGTTAGTTGCTAAGTTAAAGGGTGAAGCGTTCACAACTGAGTACCCAATGCCTGCATTCGATAATGTAGAGCCAGGTAAGGCAATCAAAGACTTATCAAAAGCTAAGATCGCTCTAGTTACATCTGGTGGTATCGTTCCTAAGAACAACCCAGATAGAATCGCTTCTTCATCAGCTCAAAACTACGGTCGTTATGACATCTCTGATGTTAAAGACTTATGTTCTGAGACTTATGAAACTGCTCATGGTGGTTTCGACCCAGTTTACTGTAATGCGGATTCAGACCGTGTACTTCCAGTAGACGTATTAAGAAACATGGAAGCTGAAGGAAAAATCGGTGAGTTATACAAGCACTTCTACTCAACAACTGGTAACGGTACTTCAGTAAAGAACTCACTAGCTTTCGCTAGAGATTTCACTAAGGAATTAATCGCTGACGGCGTAGATGCAGTTATCTTAACTTCTACGTGAGGCACTTGTACTCGTTGCGGTGCAACGATGGTTAAGGGTATCGAAGAGTCAGGTATTCCAGTAGTACACATTTGTACAGTAGTTCCAATTTCATTAACAGTTGGTGCAAACAGAATTGTTCCAGCAATCGCAATTCCTCATCCACTTGGTGATCCGAACCTTACTAAGGAAGACGAATACAAAGTGAGAGAGAAAATTGTAGAAAAAGCATTACATGCTTTAACAGTTGAAGTTACTGAACAAACAGTATTCGAAGACTAATTATAATCATAGGGAGGAGCATGCTTCTCCCTATTTTTAAACAAATTATCAATCACGGAGGTGTAGTGATGAACAATGCTGTTATTAAGGCGGCGGGATATGTATTGGTACATACCCAAGATATGATTATGCACAACGGTACTACTCAAACCGTTGAAAAGTTAAACAACCCAGAGTCTGAGTATTTAAAAGCAGTGCCAAAGCACTTAAGAAAATTTGAAGAAGTGGTTAACTATGCGCCAAACCAAGTTTACATTGGTAACATGACGCCAGATCAACTTGCAGAAGTTGAAAAGCCATGGCATGACAAAGATGTACCAAACGCTACTAGAGATGGTAAGTTCGGTGAAATCATGCCTCAAGAAGAATTCATTTTAATGTTAAAAAATGCTGACGTATTTGATTTAGTATTATTAGAAGCAGACTTCTTAGCAGCTCACAAGGACCAATATGCTAAGCACGACTTAATCACAGAGGAAGAAATTGCTCAATTAGGTGAAGGTGTTGCTTTAGCTGAGATTGAAGAAGCAGTTGCTAACCATGCAGAAGCTATCTACCATAACGAAAAATTAGTAGGTTGCGTTAAAAAGGCCCATGACGTTGACCCTAACTTAAACGCTCACGTTATGTTTGAAAACTTAGTTGTTAAGGCGTCAGGTGTTTTATCATTCAAACACTTAATTGCTAAGAGCAACATTGATGTAAACGACATCGATTATGTAATCGAGTGTTCGGAAGAAGCATGTGGTGATATGAACCAACGTGGTGGTGGTAACTTCGCTAAGGCGATTGCTGAAGCTGTTGGTGCTGTAAATGCTACAGGTTCTGACTTGAGAGGTTTCTGTGCGGCTCCAGTTCACGCATTAATTTCTGCTGCTTCATTAGTAAAAGCTGGTACATACAAGAACGTTGTTATCGTTGCTGGTGGTGCTACTGCTAAATTAGGTATGAACGGTAAAGATCACGTTAAAAAAGAATTACCAATCTTAGAAGATGTTTTAGGTGGTTTCGCAGTGCTTGTAAGTGCTAACGATGGTGTTAACCCAGTTATAAGAACTGAGTTTGTAGGCCGTCATACAGTTGGTACAGGTTCTTCACCTCAAGCTGTTATTCAATCATTAATTACTATGCCTTTAGATGAAGCTGGTTTCAAGATTACAGATGTAGACAAGTACTCTGTAGAAATGCAAAACCCAGATGTAACTAAGCCTGCTGGTGCTGGTGATGTTCCAGAAGCTAACTATAAGATGATCGCTGCTATCGGTGTTAAGAGAAAAGAATTAGAAAGAGCGGACTTAAAGTCGTTCGGTATCAAGCACGGTATGCAAGGTTGGGCTCCAACTCAAGGTCATATCCCATCTGGTGTTCCTTACTTAGGATTTGCTATTGATGATATGACGAATGGTCCTGTAAATAGAGCGATGATCGTTGGTAAGGGTTCTTTATTCTTAGGTCGTATGACAAACTTATTTGATGGTGTTTCTGTAATTATCGAAAGAAACCCAGGTAAGGTTGAAGAAGCTGCTACAGTTTCAAAAGAAGAAGTAAACAAGATGATTGCTGAAGCAATGAGAGACTTCTCAAAGCACCTATTAGCAGAATAAGGAGAAAACCATGTCTGAAAACAATATTAAAAAAATGATCGGTAACACGTTCATGGACATTGCTAATGCCATTGAAACTGGATCATTCGGACAAAAGGTTAAAATCGGTATTACAACATTAGGTAGTGAGCATGGTACTGAGAACTTAGTTCAAGGTGCTGAACTGGCTGCAAGAGATGCTGCTGATTTTGACATCGTCTTAATCGGTCCAAAAGTAGATACAACATTAGAAATCGCTGAAGTTAACTCTGAAGATGAAATGCACAAGAAAATGGAAGAGTTATTGGATTCAGGTTATATTTCAGCATGTGTAACAATGCATTATAACTTCCCTATCGGTGTTTCGACTGTAGGTCGTGTGGTAACACCAGGCATTGGTAGAGAAATGTTTATCGCAACAACAACTGGTACTTCAGCAACTAATCGTTCTGAAGCCATGGTTAAGAATGCCTTATATGGTATTGTTGCAGCTAAGGCTATGGGCTTTGAAGCACCGACAGTGGGAATCTTAAATGTAGATAACGCTAGAGGGGTTGAAAGAGCTTTAAGAACCTTAGATGAAAATGGTTACCCAATTAACTTTGGTGAGTCGGGACGAGCTGATGGTGGTTCAGTTATGCGTGGTAATGACCTATTAATGGGTTCTGTAGACGTAATGGTTACAGATACATTGACAGGTAACATCATGATGAAGATGTTCTCATCTTTCACAACTGGTGGATCATATGAAGCGACAGGTTTCGGTTACGGCCCTGGTATTGGTATTGACTATGAAAGAGCCATCTTAATCCTTTCTAGAGCATCAGGTGTTCCTGTAGTTGCAAATGCTATCAAGTATGCTGCTTCTCTTGCTAAGGGTAACTTAATCGACGTAGCGAAGTCTGAATTCAAGAAGGCTAAAGCTGCTGGTTTAGATGCTGTTTTAAAGAGCTTCCACAAAGAGGCTCCAAAGGCTTCAACTGAAGAAGTTGTAGCACCTCCAAAAGAAGTTGTAACTGCAGATATCTCTGGTATTGATATCATGGACTTAGACGCTGCATGTGAAGCTTTATGGAAAGAAAAAATCTACGCTGAATCTGGTATGGGTTGTACAGGTCCTATCGTTCTTGTTAACGAAAAGAACCACGCAACTGCTATTGAGATTTTAAATAAGGCAGGTTACGTAGCTTCTACAAAGCCTGACTGTTAATTAGCCAAAAAGGATAGCCCTTATCCTTATAATAAGCATATACTTTGTAAGAACACCCTAAGTCCCTTAGGGTGTTTTTACTATATAAGGAAGTCCCCCTTATAAGTGGTAAAATTCTTTGTGTATGTTTAACAAAAAAAACTGTGGGTATAATTCGGAATGTGGACATATGCCCCATTTTCATCTAAACTTATTTTTAGTGAACTCAATGTAGGGCACGGTGAAAACTTGTCATGTAAGTTTTCTGTACATTGAAAAGTAAAAAAGGACGCTTAAATGCAGTAGGTATGATTCATGGGCTTCAGGCAAACGTTTTTCTTATGATTTTCAAGGAAGGATGTTAAGAAAGGTTAATAGATTGTCTGAAATTTCGAGTATTCATACTAATATGTGCTTGAAAGCCTTAGGTTTAGATATGTAAAGTTTGTTAACTTATCATATTGAATTTTAGGTGATTTTAGGGCACAATGAAGTGTATGGTTTTTGCAGTGATCCACTGCATAATCGCATTACCATGGTAATGCAATATAAAATAGGGAGGAAAAAACATGTTTAAAAGAGCACTAACATTGTTATTAGTTGTTGTTTTAGTAGTAGGTTCTTTAGCAGCTTGCGGTAACAACAATGAAGAGAAAGTAAAAGTAGGTATGGTAACTGACTCAGGTACAATTACTGATAAGTCATTCAACCAAGGTACTTGGGAAGGTATTAAGTTAGCTGAGAAAGATCTAGGTATCGAAAAGACTTACTTAAAGCCTGAAGGTGAAACTACTGATGATTACTTAAGCAACATTGCTAACTTAATTGACGCTGGTCACGAGTTAATCATCACACCAGGTTACAAGTTTGGTGAAGCTATTTTTGAAGCTCAGGACAAGTATCCAGAAGCAAAATTCATCATCATCGATGCAGCTCCAAACAAGACTATCAATGAAGAGTATGTTGAAACAATCAACGAAAACGTTGTTGCTATCTTCTTTGCTGAAGAAGAAGCTGGTTTCTTAGCAGGTGTTGCTGGTGCTTTAGAATCAAAGACTGGTAAATTAGGTTTCATCGGTGGTATGGAAATTCCAGCTGTACAAAAGTTTGGTTGGGGTTACGTAGCAGGTGTTGCTTATGCTAACGAACATTTCGGTACTAACGCTCAAGTAATTGAGTACATCTACCAAGGTACATTCCACGAAGTTGCTGCTGGTCAACAGATTGCTGCTGCAATGTATGACAAGGGTGTTGACGTAATCCATGCTGCTGCTGGTGGTGTTGGTGCAGGTGCAATCACTGAAGCTGTAACTCGAAGAAAAGCTGGCGAAAACGTATGGGTTATCGGTGTTGACGTTGACCAATATGACCAAGGTTTATACACAGAAACTGAATCAGCTGTATTAACATCAGCTATGAAGAGAGTTGATACTGCTGCTTACGAATACATCAAGGCATTCTTAGATGATGAGTTCCCAGGCGGAACAAAGGTATTCTTAACTGCTAAGGAAAATGGTGTTGGTTTACCAGCAGAGAACCCTAACTTATCAGATGATACTAAAGCTAAGACAGATGAAGTTTTAGGTATGTTAAAAGACGAATCTTTAGATGCTCCTGAGTCATTAGATGCATTAATGGAATTCTTCAATACAGTAAACTACACTTCTCCAGAAGGTGTACAATACTAAGATATGAGCGGTCACTAAGTCTAACTTAGTGACCTTTCTTTAAGGAAGTATGGGGGCGGCAGTTATAGCTGAGCCCTTATTTTCTGTTTTTAATTAGAAGCACTTATTGGTTGTAGGCATGTACATTGTCTAGAGTAAATTTGTAGTGCGTGTTAGGTGTAGGAGGAAAATAAATGGATTACATTATTGAATTACTCAATATCACAAAAGAGTTTCCTGGCATAAAAGCGAATGATAACGTGACATTGAAACTAAAGCCGCAATCGATTCATGCAGTTTTAGGTGAAAATGGTGCAGGTAAGTCAACTCTGATGAGTATTCTTTTTGGTTTATATCAGCCTGATGAAGGTGAAATCAGAGTAAGAGGTGAAAAGGTACATATTTCAAACCCAAACATCGCCAACGATTTGGGGATTGGTATGGTTCACCAGCATTTTAAGTTGGTAGAAGATTTTACTGTAGTAGAAAATATCATCCTAGGTATGGAACCGGTTAAGGGAATGGGTGTTATTGATATTGAGTCTGCTGCTAAGAAGGTAAAAGAAATCAGTGAAAAGTACGGGTTGATGGTAGACCCTTATGCGAAAATCAAGGATATTTCAGTAGGGATGCAGCAAAGAGTTGAAATCCTAAAGATGTTATATCGTGATGCTGAGATTCTTATCTTTGATGAACCGACAGCTGTGTTAACACCTCAGGAGATTCGTGAGTTGTTAGCGATTATGAAGGGACTAATTAAGAAAGGAAAATCAATCTTATTAATCACCCATAAGCTGGCGGAAATTAAAGAAGTTGCAGATGAGTGTTCTGTTTTACAAAAGGGTCGTTATATCGGTACTGTAAATGTTGCTGATACAGACGAAAGAAAAATGGCAGAAATGATGGTTGGTAGAAGTGTTAACTTCTCTATTGAGAAGACAAAGGCTAAGCCTAAAGATGTCATTTTAGAAGTGAATAACCTGGTACTTCAAGGGAAAACAGAGAAGCCTATTATCAATGATGTTTCATTCAAGGTACATTCAGGCGAAATATTCTGTGTGGCAGGTATTGAAGGTAATGGACAAACAGAGCTTGTTGAATTGATTACAGGTCTTCTGAAGCAGACCAGTGGTACAATTAAGTTACTGGGTAACTCAATTGAAAATCTCTCAATTAGAAAGAGAACCGAGGCTGGTATTGGACATATTCCTGAAGATAGACATAAGCATGGTCTGGTATTGGACTATACAGTAGAAGAAAACATGGCTTTACAAACTTATTATAAAGAACCCTTAAGTAAGAGGGGGATGTTAAATAAGAAGGCTATTAGAAAACTCAGTGATGAACTGATTGAAAGATTTGATGTAAGATCGGGTAAGGGTAGTGAAACTATTTCTAGGTCTATGTCTGGTGGTAACCAGCAGAAGGCTATTATAGCTAGAGAAGTTAGCCGTAGTCCGGAACTTTTAATCGCAGTACAACCGACTCGTGGTCTGGATGTAGGTGCAATCGAGTACATTCACAAAGAGTTAATAGCAGAGAGAGATGCTGGCAAGGCTGTTTTACTAGTTTCTCTTGAATTAGATGAAGTATTAGATGTTTCTGACAGAATTGCTGTTTTCTATGAGGGACAAATCATGGATACGGTTATGTCAGATGAAACAGATGCCAATTCATTAGGTTTACTAATGACGGGTTCTAAGAAGGCAGGTGACAAGTAGTGAGAGAATGGTTAAGAAAAGAGAAGACCCTTGATAGATTAGCACCTTTCATTGCTATATTCTTTGGCCTTCTAGTTGGGATGTTACTAGTAGTAATCACAGGCAATAGTCCTTTTGAAGCTTTCGAAGCCTTACTAAGAGGTGGTATTGGTCTAAAGAATGGATCTATTGATAGTTTAGAGAAAATTGGTAATATGTTAATTAAGGCGACACCTTTGATGCTGACAGGTTTAGCAGTTGCCTTTTCGTTCAAGACAGGTATCTTCAACATTGGTGTGTCTGGACAAATGTACATTGGTGGTCTTTGTGCCATCTTAGTTGGAACGCAACTTGATTTACCAAGAGTGATCCACCTACCAGCAGTTGTTCTAGCGGGTATCATTGGTGGTGCTGCATGGGCCTTTATACCAGCTGTCTTAAAAGCTAAGTATAAAATCAATGAAGTTGTTACAACAATTATGATGAACTATATTGCCATAGAAGTTGTTAACTACATGGTTTATAATAAAATCACGCACATTGACTATGCAACTGAATCTGTGCGTGTAGCTGATGGTTCAAGTGCGACTCTTAGAGTTGAATGGTTAAAGAATATGTTTGATGGGGCCAATGTTCATATTGGTATCTTCATTGCTTTAACGGTTGCTGTATTCTATTGGTTTGTACTCAATAAAACAACCTTCGGTTATGAATTAAAGGCTGTTGGTTTAAACAAGGATGCATCAGAGTATGCTGGTATTAAGGTTAACTCAAGAATCCTTCAAGCCCTAATGATTTCGGGTGCTATCGCTGGTTTAGCCGGTGTAACCTTCTACTTGGGTAACACAGATCATATTGCTGCTGGTAAGCTACCTACAATGGGCTTCGACGGTATCGTTATTGCCTTGTTAGGTTTGAACTCAGCAATTGGTGTTGTTTTATCAACAATCTTCCTTGCTATTCTTAAAACTGGTAGTATTGCCGTTAATGCAAGTGTACAAGGTATTCCAAATGAGTTAGTATCAACTATGATTTCTATTATCATTTACTTCTCAGCGACTACCCTATTATTCAAGAATCTTGTGAAGAAGGCTTTGACTAAGAAGAAAAAGAAAAGTGGAGGTGCATAATGAAAGAACTATTAGAATTTCTATATTTTGTCTCTCCTTATGCTTTAGCATATACAGCTCCGATCTTAATTGCGGCAATCGGTGGTCTGTTCTCAGAGAGATCAGGTGTTGTTAACATTGGTCTTGAAGGGTTAATGGTAGTAGGTGCCTTTTCATCTGCTTATGCCATGTACTTAATGACGGATGGTGGAAAATTAGGTCAAGAAATCAGTATTGGTATGTTACTTATTGCCTTATTAGCGGCAGTGGTTGCAGGTGGTTTATTCTCTGTATTACATGCTTATGCAAGTATTTCTTTGAAAGCTAACCAGATTATCTCTGGTACAGCGATCAATATGTTGGCTGCATCATTAACATTATTCTTCTCAGAATTATTGACTGGTGCTCAAAATATCCAGGCTGCTGGTACTGTAAGCAGAGGGGATGTGCCTCTATTGAGTAAGATTCCATTCATCGGCGATATCTTCTTCTCGAGTACTTACTTCACAACTTATCTGGTATTAGCCATTGTAGTAGTGGTATGGTTTGTCCTTATGAAGAGACCATTTGGTTTAAGATTACGTGCATGTGGTGAATATCCGCAAGCTGCTGAATCGATGGGTATCAATGTTATTAGAATGAGATATACAGGTGTTATCCTATCGGGTTGTTTTGCAGGCCTAGGTGGCGGTATCTTAGTATTAACTTATGCGACAGAGTTCAACGGTTTTGTGAATGGTCTAGGTTTCTTAGCCCTAGCAACCTTGATCTTCGGTCAATGGAAGCCATGGAAGGTTGTTTTAGCTTCGATATTCTTCGGATTCATGACAACTATGGCTAACGTAGCTGACTTAAATGAAAGTTTAAAGGCTCTACCGATTCCACAAGAAGTATACAAGGCTTTACCTTTCGCCTTAACAATTGTTGCCCTTCTGATCTTCAGTAAGAATACAGTTGCTCCAAAAGCTTTAGGTGAAACATTTGATTCAGGTAAAAGATAATATATTAGACACCAACTCCAAAAGGAGTTGGTGTTTTTTAATTTTGGAAGCCAGGCTAAGTTTTAATTTGTAAAGTTAATATTGTTAAGTCTATGCTTCAATTTATCTACCCTAGCACCTTTATATTAACTTTAAATTAGAAAAAGATTAATATAATTAACTTGTAGTTGAATAATATTTATTTTGATGTTACTATGTACTTAGTTATAACAAAGGAGGACGTATGAAAAAACATGTAATTGGGACTTGTCCAGTATGTACCGGGCATCTGGATGTGGTTAAGTTGAAATGCGGACAGTGTGACACTGAGATATCTGGTAACTTTAAACTGGATAAATTCTCATATTTATCGTTAGAGGAAAAATATTTTATTGAAGTGTTTGTTAAAAACAGAGGTAATATTAAGGAAATAGAAAAAGAACTGGGAATCTCATATCCAACAGTTAAGAAGAACTTAGACCAAGTGATTGAAGCACTAGGTGGTAAAACTCAGGAAAAAACAATGAAGGAGAGCATATTGGATGCTCTAAGTCGTGGTGAAATCACTTCTGAGGAAGCCATGGACAAGCTTAAAAACTTATAGGAGGGTCATATGTCTGGTGAAAAGATGAAAATATTAGAGATGATTGAAAAGAAGATCATCAGTGTTGAAGAAGGAATGAAGCTATTAGAGGCGATTGATAAGCCGGAGGTTGAACCGGAGACGGTGATGCCTAAAATGCCCAAGATGCCCAAGATGCCTAAAATGCCTAAGCCACCCAAGCCACCAAAAGTAAAGGTGTTTGGTTTTAACTTGAATGATGACTTGAGTGATGAAAATATTGAGGAAATGAAGGTCAACTTTAAAAAGTCGATTGATGATATGGTTGCTGGTATTGAGACTATGTTTAAAACTGAAATCAAGGATAAGGCTATTGAGGAAGAAGTTGTTGAAATGTTTGAGGACGAACTTGACGACTTCAAGGACAAGGCGGAGGATGCTATTGATGAGATTGAGGATCTTTGTACAGATGAAGAGGACATTAATCCAGACGCCTTAAGACAGGCTGCTGAGAAAATGAGAGAAGAGATGCAAAAACTTGGCAGAGAGACAGAGAAAATAGGACGAGAGATTGGAAAAATCAGTGCCAAGGCCAGTGTATCTAGCAAGGGCTTTGTAAAAGACATTCTCTCTCAAGTCAAGGAAGCTATGAAATCGAGTGAGTTCACGTCGGCCGTCAATTTTGGTGAAGCCCAGGGTGACTTAGAACCTGGTGAAGCCCAGTATTTTGATTTGGACGGCATCAATTACATCGACCTTCAATTAGTAGCGACAGATGTTTACATGACCACAGAAAATCGTGAGGATATTGAAGTGGTGTGCTATGATGAGGCGGACCCGGAAAAACGTATTGAAATTTATTTTGATGACAAGCAGGGTCGCCTAGTCCTATCTGAAAGAAAGAAAAAGGGCTTTACAATCAGTTTCTCCAACCACAAAAAAGTAGAAATCAAGCTTCCTAGCCGTTTCAAGAAACACGTCAGTGTGAAAACAGTATCTGGCGACTTGTTCTTGAACTACTTAGATGTTGAGTCTTTTAAGTATGTTTCTGTATCTGGTGATTTGAGAGCAGACATTATCTATGCTCAAACAGGAATGGTTAAGACGACTTCTGGAGATGCTGAGATCAACCTCTATAAGGGGGATATGATGTTTAATAGTATTTCAGGTGATTGTATCATGGATTATGAAGTGTTAGATGGTGATATCGTTTTAAAGACCATTTCTGGAGATGTAGAAATCAATATCCCCCCGGGATCTGAGTTTAACATTGAGATGAAAACCGTTTCAGGTGACTTGGAGTGTGACTTCCCTGTGACCTATATCGGTCAGCAGAGAAGGGGAAGGATTCAAGGGCGAGTTGGTAGTGATGCTCACTTGATTTCAGCAACAACCACATCTGGTGACTTATACCTTAAAAGAAAATAATTTCTGGGCGTCCTTGATAGGGCGCCTTTTTAATTTACCTTCAAGTGGATAAGAAGGGGCAAACGGGGTATAAATAAACTAGGGCAAGGAAACTGGTAAATTTTAACGTTGACATAGTGTGTTATTTCAGTATACTTTACTCATAATGACTATAAGGAAGGAGGTCAAATATGAAAAAACTAGTGTGTATTTTCTTTCTTTTTATGCTGACCTTTAACATGACTTTTGCTGATATAAATGAGGATATTGAGGACTATATAGACCTAGTCAACCAGGGTGGTTTAAATGAAGAAACCTACCAGGCCTATATGGATAAGTTACCAGAAGGTGATGTTGGCTTAGCTCTGGGCATGTTCTTAGAGGCCCGCCTGGCCTTGGACCAATTTGATTATGCTCATGCCAGAGAGACCCTCGAAGAAGCTTTGGCTCTCTTAGAGGGACAGGGTGCAAGTCGTCTAGAGATTGAACTGCTCTTTTATTTGTCGGAAATGGACATGTTCTTCTTTGATCTCACATCTGCCGTTGACTACTCTTTAAGAATGAGAGACCTAAGTCTGTCCATTGACTACTATAAGGGGGTCATAGAGGCTGATTATAACATAGCCTTTAGCTACATTTATAATTATGATTATGATCAAGGAACAATTTTTGCATCCGAGGCCTTTGACTTGTCTCGTCAACACGACTATCAGAATGGGTTGGCATCTTACTATGGATTTTTAGGTGATTTTGATTACTACTATGGTAGTGATGCTGATTATATATCTAAGTACGAACAGGCTCTGGACAAGGTAGATAAAGATGAAGCCATCATAGTCGTTGAAAGTCCTCATCAGCGTTATCGACGTATACTTGCTTATGAATATATGGTGAATGACCGTGAGCAAGAGAGTTTGGATATGATTATGGACCTCTATGATAGTTTGGATCCTAGGGATACCTATGGTCTTTATATAGTAGAGGAGCTTTTGGGTGACCTATATGTAATTGATCAGGCTGATAGAGCCCTTGGACACTATTTAAGTGCATATGAATATTATCTTATGTCATCCATACCAGAAAACTCTTATCCCTTTGAGTTAAGTGTGGTTAGGTCTCTTGGAGACCTCTACTATGATAAGGGAGACTTTCAATTAGCAGCTGATTACTATTATCAGGTCTTATCATATGACTACAAGGATGATACTCTAGAGTTTGGCCATATGGTGGAAGAACTTGACCAAATTAAATATGATGAGATTAACAGTAAAGTCAACTTGTTAGAGCAGCTCAACCAGGCAAATGCTGAACGAGTTGCCTTATCAAAACGCTTGGTTTTAATACTGACCATAGGTATCCTCATCCTACTAGTTGCCATTGTTTTAATTATTTTCGAGATTAGGGCGAAGTCTGTTACCGAGAAAGAGCTATACTTTGCTTCGATTACTGATAGTCTAACTCAAGTCTACAACCGTGGGAAGATCATCGACCTATTTAAGGAAAACTTGACAAGTTCAAACGCTGTCTTGTTAATGGACATCGACAATTTTAAGGAAATCAATGATAAGCATGGTCATATCGTGGGAGATGAAGTTCTGGTGACTATGACGGATATCGTCAAGGGATCTATAAGAGAGGGTGATGCCATGGGGCGCTATGGAGGGGAAGAATTTTTAGTGATTCTACAGAATATTACCCAAGAGGAAATGAATGAAGTTGCTGAACGTATTAGAGCTAATGTAGAAGGACATTCATGGCCCTATGATGACATGGTGGTAACCGTTAGTATCGGATTGACTTCTTGTTTTTCTAATGACCCTGAGGAGGTCTTGCATGAAGCTGATACTCTTATGTATCAGGCAAAGAACACAGGTAAAAATAGAATTGTTTTAGGTCATTAATGACCTTGTTTTAAGAATCCACCCTCCTAGGGTGGATTTTTTAGCTGGAGCATTTATTATGTGTTACATGACAGAATACCATTGTTAAGGACCTCGTAAATTGATATAATGCATAAAGAGGAGGTGGTTAAGTGAAACTCGGTTATCAAATGAACTTACAACAACAACAGAAGCTTGTGATGACACCTGAACTCAAGCAGTCTATTGAAATTCTTCAATATTCAGCCTTGGAGTTAGACCAGTTTATAAGCGAGACCCTCTTGACCAATCCTGTCCTAGAAAGAGGTGGAGATGATTCAGAAGGGGCTGTGGCTTCAGCTGATGAAGGCAAAAGCGACTTCGAATCCAAGATGGATCAAATTGATTGGAAGCAGGTATCGGATGATATACAGATAAAGTCCCAGTCAAGGAAGTACCAAGAAGTAGCTGAGGATGTATCTTATGACAATTTAATTGTTGTAGAGGAGACCCTACATGATCATTTGATTGGTCAGCTTCAATTGACGACCATTGATCATAAATATCTTGGCCTAGCAACCTACCTAATTCAGTGTATCAATCCATCAGGTTATTTGAAATTGGATAAAGATCATGTTATGAGCTTCTTCAATGTGGATGAAGACGTCCTAGAAGAGCTTATTTTGACCATACAGACCTTTGAACCAATTGGGGTTGGGGCTAGGGATGTTCAGGAATGTCTTTTGATACAGCTTGTTTATAAGGGGATAGAGGACAAAGTCGTATTAGGAATTGTCCTAAATCATTTAGAAGACCTTGCTGCTAACCGGTTAGATTATATTGCCAAGTCCCTCAAGGTGACCCTTGAACAGGTTAAGGAAGCAATTAACCTCATTAGAACCCTTGAACCCAAACCGGGAAGAGAATATGCCAGTCTTCAGGATATTGGATATATTAAACCTGATGTTAATCTTGTTAAGACTGAGGATGGTTATGAAATACAGGTAAATGAGTCAACAGCGCCTAGGCTCCATATCAGTCGTTTTTACAAGAAGATGTTAGACCAGGCTAGCCAAGAGGGAGAAGCCTCAGAATACATTACAAAAAAGCTCCATGGTGCCATGCGGGTAATTAAGAGTATTGAGCAAAGGCGACAGACCATATACAGGGTTGTAGCCTGTATATTAGAGTTTCAGTATGATTTCTTTGAAAAAGGACCCATCTACTTAAGAACCCTTAATCTAAAAGATGTAGCAGACAAGATTGGTGTTCATGAGTCTACTGTCAGTCGGTCAACAAATGGCAAGTACCTCCAATGTCCAGGTGGGCTTTATGAGCTCAAGTACTTCTTCCAAAGCGGTGTTTCTACAAGCAAGGGACAGGGGATATCGTCTGAATCCATAAAAACGGTTATGAAGGAGATGATAGACAAGGAATCCCCTAAAAAGCCCCTAAGTGACCAGGCAATCTCCTTGGCCTTCGATAAAATAGGCATAAAAATTTCTAGAAGAACTGTGGCCAAGTATAGAACTGAAATGGGGATTTTATCAACGTCGAAACGTAAAAGCTTTTAATTGAGCAGATGGAAATAAAATCTTGTAGAAGATAGATATGAATATATAGGCACCTCATCACATATGGTTTCGTATGTATGAGGTGCTTTTTTAGACCCATGTATATGAATGAAGACATTAATACACTTGGCTGTGAGCTGTAGGGTGATTGAAATCATTGGGATTCTATATTGAAAAACATAGATCTTTACTGTAAAATTTTAGTTGTTATGAAGTTTATTATAGAAAGTTTTAAGAAAGTAGGGGCTATGATTAAGAGATATCATTGTGTTAAGCAACATGACCTCACTGATTGTGGGGTTGCCTGTCTTGCAACAATTGCAAAACAGTATGGGAAGGCAACATCAATCTCAAAATTAAGACATATCGCATCAACTGACAGGGAGGGGACAACCATATATGGCTTAGTTGAGGCGGCTGAGAAAATGAGTTTTACAGCAGATGCATACGAAGCTGATATAGAGGACTTTAAAGAGGAGTTTCCTTTGCCTGCAATAGCCCACGTTGTTATTGATGGTGGAATGAGTCACTTTGTAGTTGTCCATAAAATTAAAAAAGATAGTGTTTTAGTTGCAGATCCTGCAAAAGGGATGGTAACCTACTCTTTTGATGAGTTTGAGAAATTATGGACAGGTGGTTTAATCATATTGACCCCTACAGTTGATTTTAATACGGATCAAAAAGAAGAGACTACTCTAAAACGGTTTGTATCTCTTGTGAGTCCACAAAAAAAACTACTGACTCAAATATTTTTGTCGTCTTTAATTTACACAATTTTCGGAATACTTGCAGCCTTTTATTTTAAGTTTCTTGTTGATGATATCATACCAGGTGACCTGAGAAATAGCCTTATTAGTATCAGTGTATGTATCCTCTTGCTCTTGCTATTTAAGTCGATATTAGGGTTTATACGAACACAAATGATGCTTTTGTTAAGTCAAAAGATAGATATTCCCCTCATATTAGGATATTACAATCATGTTTTGGACTTACCCATGAACTTTTTTGAAAGTCGACAGGTTGGTGAAATTATATCTAGATTTATGGATGCTTCTAAGATAAGAGCTGCTATTTCAGGAGCAACTCTGACGATTATGATTGATGTTTTGATGGCCTTTTCGGGTGGCTTACTATTATACATGAATAATAAACTCTTATTCTCTATAGCTTTTGGAATGTTAGTTTTATATATTTTAATCGTACTTCTTTTTAATAAGTCCGTTAAGACCTACAATTCTAAGGCTATGGTTGAAAATGCGAGCCTAACCTCTTATCTTGTAGAGAGTTTAAATGGTGTTGAAACCGTTAAGGCCTTTGATTACCAAAATCAGTGTAAGGTTAAAACCGAAGAAAAATTTATAGTCTTGCTAAAATCAGTTTTTAAATTGGGATCCGTAAACAATATGAGGAAGTCACTAACTGTAGCTATTTCATCAGTTGGTGGGACGATTATCATTTGGGCCGGTGCTGTTCAGGTGATGAATGGTAGTATGTCTTTGGGACAGTTGCTTGTGTTCAACTCCTTGTTGCTCTACTTCATAGAACCGGTTCAGAATTTAATTGACTTACACCCTACCTTGCAGGAGGCAATTGTCGCCTCAGAGAGACTATCGGATATTTTAAACTTAGAAGGTGAGCTGTCTAACGAAAATAAGCAGGCCATAAGCCATGTTGATTTGAAGGGAGATATAGAGTTGAATGCCATAGACTTCCGTTATGGTAATGCTGATAAGCTCTTTGATAAGCTTACCTTTAAAATCAATGCAGGCGAGAAGGTTGCTTTTGTTGGTGTAAGTGGATCTGGAAAAACAACACTCGCAAAGCTATTGCTAGGATTTTATGAAATTGAGGATGGAGATATAAGTGTAGGTGGTCAGGCTATATCAGCTGATAACTTAAAAGCACTTCGAAACAGGACTGCATATGTTCCCCAGGAAACCTTCCTCTTTTCTGATACAGTCTATGAGAATATCACTCTTGGTGCAGAATATGACTATGAGGAAGTGGTAGGGCTTGCTAAAGAGGTGGCTGCTCATGACTTTATAATGAAACTACCTCAAGGATACACTACTCATATCAATGAAAATGGAGCTAACCTGTCAGGGGGGCAAAGGCAAAAATTATCCTTGGTTAGGGCATTTCTTAGACAGCCTGACCTCCTTATATTGGATGAGGCAACTTCGAATCTGGATTCTCTTTCAGAACGGTGTATCACACAACTTATTGATAGCCGGCTGAAAGATACAACAACTATTATTATAGCGCACAGGTTAAGCACTGTAAAAAACTGTGATCGTATCGTTTGTCTCGATGGTGGATCAATTTGTGAAGTGGGAACACATCAGGAACTTATTAACAAAGAGGGCTACTATTATAAAATGTGGTCTAACCAATATATTGACATTTAGATAAGGGAGGTTCTATTGAGACATATTACAAGAAAGCTATCAGATTTATCTGATGGAAGGCAAATGATGGAGGCCAAACCCTCTCTTGGAACTAGGTGGTTGCTTTATACCTTAACCTTTCTGGTGCTTGTTTTTACTATATCATCCATAGTATTTAAGGTAGATGTTGTTGTTAAGGGAAAGGGGATTATTGAGTCTAACAACCCACTTTTTAGTGTTGAATCAAAGGTGAAAGGGGTTGTAGCTGTTATAAGAAAAGCGCCAGGTGAAGAAGCACATGAGGGAGAAGTTATTTTTGAATTAGATCATGCTGGACTTCTTAAGAAAAGAAGCGAGCTAGATGATCTGATAGTGGAATCGGAGGACATTGATTATGTTTATGGTCAAATGGTCCAAGCCATTCAAACAAGGAGTCCCCTTGAAATTGAAGTTAATTCTCTACATAGATCCAAAGCCATGAGTGATATTGAAAGATACCTTTCAGAGTATGCTACAACCTTAAGAAGTATTTCTGATACAAAAGAGCACATAAGCATGAGTGAAGAGGAGAGAGGACTGTATCAGGTCTTCTATGAATCGGTGGTAAGTGGTGACAACCTATTTGAAGGTCACTTGAGGACAGAGGACCATAAAGACCATAAAGACCATGAGGACCATGAGGACCATGAAGACCATGAAGACCATGAAGACCATGAAGACCATGAGGACCATGAAGAGCATGATGGCCACGACCACTTGAGTTTATATGATAGGGTCTACTATGAATACTTAGCATATTTGAATGCTCGTCAAATGCAGTATAAAGATTTTAAGATAAAAGAATCAAATTATGAGTATGTTTTAAGAAACCAAATCATTGATGAGATAGGTTTAATAACTACAGATGCAAAAAAACACATGATGGATAAGGCATATCTGGCCTATGAACAGATAAAGATTAATAAGCTTATTGAAATTGAGGATAAGTTATATTCAGCTGAGCACATAATTGAACACGAAGAGCAAAAGTTAGCAAGTTATTATATAACAATTGATAATCAAGATGTTTTAAGGTTAACATATGATCTCTTAGATGAAGTAAGAAAAAGTAAATATGAGAACTTGTTGAAGTTAGATGAATTGCACATAGAAAGAGATTTGCTGGCTGAACAGATAAAGGATTATATTTATACGGCTCCTTTTGATGGTGTTCTGAGTTATAGTAATCTTCAAGTGAGTGATCGTATTGATGTTGGCGAACTGCTGGGGATGATGGTTAAAGGTGGTGTTGAGTTTAACCAAGTTAAGACATATGTGAATGAACGAGATGTAGACTTGCTAGAAGTTGGCGATGAAGCAACTTATCGAATGATATCAAATGATAAGGATTTTAGCGGCAGAATTATTAGGATTAGTGAGTTTCCAACATATGTTAACGGCACAAAGGTTTATGAGGTGACCTCGACTTTAGAGGCGAGTGATACTTTTAAGTATGAATTAGGTGTCGAATCGAAGTTTATAATTGAGGAGGAGCCAATCTACAAGTATTTAATGAGAAAGATGAAGCTATTTAATTAATATGTATTCAAACAAAACAGGGGGGAGTCTCCCTGTTTTCTTTGGTATATAGATGTTGTTTTTCAGAATAAATAAAAGCCAGTTATAGCCGCCTTGACGGTTGTATAACTGGCTAATGATTAACTTAATTTGAGTGAATAGTGTTCGTTATGTATTTAAACTCTAACGACCTGGACCAAATGCACAATAATCTGGAGCTGAGCAGTATACGATATCCTTTGTGAATTGAACGCATCCACCTTTAACTGACTTTTGCTTTTGCTTTTTCATTTTCTTCATAATAATTCCTCCTTATCCCTTGGGTTTTTTATTTTCAGATTATTCACTCAACTAATGATACCACAAAACTTTTCTATATAGAAGTCATATGAGGGATTTTTTTTGATTAATTGTGGAGTAGAATAGTTCTTATAAATCTTTAGTTTTAATAAGAAAAATATAGGATTCCTATTGAATGTTTTTCATAGTGTGGTACAATTGAATTCGGAAAGAAGTTTTTTTTTGGCCTGGTCGGGTCAAAAAAGTAACACAGGGTCATAAAAGGTCCCAGGGAGTGTGACAGGTATGAAAGAAGATTATGAATTAAGCTTTGATGAAGTAACCGATGTCTTAAAACAAGTTGCACCTGAAGTTACTGAAATCTTAGAAAATAGATTTAATATTTTAAAGGTCATAAGTCTGATGCAACCAATCGGTAGACGGGTTTTATCAACTAAGGTTAACCTAACAGAAAGAATCATACGTAAAGAGGCTAACCTTCTAAAAGAACAAGGACTTGTAGATTTCTCCTTGGAGGGAATGACCATAACAGATTCTGGCATAGATACTATTGAGCTTCTATCTGCCTTTTTTAGAAAGATTCGTGGTATCCATGAATATGAGCAGAGGCTTAAGGAAAAACTTAATATCAAGAAGGTCATCATTGCTCCGGCTGTCAACAACGATCCAGAATTAACCTTGGATGAAGTTGGCCGTAAAGCTGCAGCTTATGCCAAGAAACTAATGGATAGGGATAAGTTGATTGGTTTAACAGGAGGATCGACCATCTATACGGTTATCGATCAGTTTAAGCCTGCTAATCGAGTGAATGACAACTTATTAATTTTACCAGCAAGAGGGGGACTTGGAACTAAATCAGACCACCAAGCCAACACCATTGTTGAAAAGTTAGCTGAAAAATTGAATTGTCCTTATAGACTCTTGTACACACCAGACAGGATGTCAGACGAAACCAAGCAAACCCTTTTAAAGGAACCTGAGATCAAAGAAATTGTTTCAAAGCTAGAAAATCTGGATATATTATTATTTGGAATAGCAAGAGCAGACACCATGGCTTTTAGAAGGCAATTGGACGAAGAGGCAATCAAGAAAATCACTGAGAAGAAGGCGGTTTCAGAAGCCTTTGGTTACTACTTTGACGGGGACGGTAATATCGTTCATGAGATAACAACTATCGGTATTGAACTTGAGAAGCTTAACAAGGTTAAAGAATTGATTGCTGTAGCTGGCGGTGTAGAAAAAGCCCAGGCTATTGTATCGGTTTCTAAAATAAATAAGAATTTTGTTCTAGTAACAGATGAGGAAGTTGCAAAAAAAATATTGGAAGATATTTAAAAAATGGAGGAAGAATATGAAGACAAAAGTAGCAATTAACGGATTTGGTAGAATTGGTAGATTAGCATTCAGATTAATGTTTGATAAGCCAGAGTTTGAGATTGTAGCTTTAAACGATTTAACTGATGCAAAAACATTAGCAAACTTATTAAAGTATGATTCAGCTCAAGGTAGATACAAGGCTGACTCAATTACTGCTGGTGAGGGTTCAATCACTGTTGATGGTAAAGAAATCAAGATCTACGCTGAAAGAGATCCTGAAGCATTACCTTGGGGTGAATTAGATGTAGATGTTGTTATTGAATCAACAGGTTTCTTCAGAACTAAAGAAGCTGCTGGTAAGCACATCACTGCAGGTGCTAAGAGAGTTGTTATTTCTGCTCCAGCTAAGGGTGACTTAAAGACAATCGTATACAACGTTAACGATCACATCTTAGATGGTTCTGAAACAATTATTTCTGGTGCATCTTGTACAACAAACTGTTTAGCTCCTATCGTTAAAGTATTAAACGATGAGTTTGGTTTAGAAAAAGGTTTAATGACGACTGTACATGCATACACAAATGATCAAGTTACTTTAGATGGTCCTCACTCTGACTTAAGAAGAGGTCGTGCTGCTGCTTCAAACATCGTACCAACTACTACTGGTGCTGCTGTAGCTGTAGGCCTAGTTTTACCTGAGTTAAAGGGTAAGTTAGATGGTGGTGCTATGAGAGTTCCTACTATCACTGGTTCTTTAGTTGACTTAACAGTTGAGTTAAAGAAGAATGTTACTGCTGAAGAAATCAACGCTGCAATGAAAGCTGCTGCTTCTGAAACTTTAGGTTATACTGAAGATCCAATCGTATCTACAGATGTTATCGGTATGGAGTTTGGTACTTTATTTGATGCTGGTTGCACAAAGGTAATTGAAGTTGAAGGTAAGCAAATGGTTAAGGTTGTTATGTGGTATGATAACGAAATGTCATATACAGCTCAAATGGTAAGATTAGCTCAAAAGATGGCTTCATTCAAATAATATTCAAGGATCATAGCGGGGGCTTTTCCCCGCTATGAGATTTGTTAAGGCAAATATCCAAATCTTGGTTGACATGACTGAGGATGGTGTTTAAAATTTAATAATTAAGTGGGTCCATTGAATTGCTTACCCCCAATAGTAATTGAATAGGCGATTACTTAATTATTAACTTTTGCACATCAACCCAACTTGAGATAGGAGGACCATTTCATGGCAAAGAAAAATTTACGAGATGTAGCATTAAAAGGCAAAAAAGTTTTAGTAAGATTAGATTTTAATGTACCAATGAAAGATGGCGTTATCACAGATGACAACAGAATCGTACAAGCCCTACCAACCATCCAGCATATTCTAAATGAGGGTGGTCGAGTTATTGCATTTTCACACTTGGGTAAGGTTAAAACAGAAGAAGATAAAAAGACAAAGACTCTAGCACCTGTTGCTAAGCGTCTAAGCGAACTATTAAATAAAGAAGTTAAGTTTGTTGCTGAAACTAGAGGTCAAGCCCTTGAATCAAGTGCTCAAGCCTTAGAAGATGGACAAATCTTATTATTTGAAAATACAAGATTTGAAGCAGGTGAGACTAAGAATGATGAAGAGATTGGTAAGTATTGGGCCAGTCTTGGTGATGTATTTGTTAATGATGCATTCGGTACTGCTCATAGATCACATGCTTCAAATGTAGGGATTGCTTCCCAATTAGGTGGTGTTGCTGGTTTCTTAATGGAAAAGGAAATCAACTTCATCGGAGGTGTTGTTGAGGCCCCTCAAAGACCTCTAGTTGCTATACTAGGTGGTGCTAAGGTTTCAGATAAAATAGGGGTTATTAATAACCTAATCGAAAAAGCTGATAAGATCCTAATCGGTGGTGGTATGATGTTCACCTTCTTAAAGGCTCAAGGTAAGGAAATTGGTAAGTCGTTATTAGAAGAAGATAAGGTTGAGCTTGCGGCTTCTCTTATTGAAAAAGCTAAGGCTAAGGGCGTTGAACTTATTCTTCCTGTTGATACAGTTGTCGCTGAAACCTTCTCAAATGATGTTGCCTTTGAAACTGTATCAGTAGATGCAATTCCTGCTGATAAGATGGGACTAGATGTAGGCCAGGCAACAGTGGAATTATTCACTAAGGCTCTTGAAGGGGCTCAAACTGTTGTATGGAATGGTCCTATGGGTGTGTTTGAAATGTCGAACTTTGAAAAAGGAACAGTTGGTGTTTGTGCATCAATTGCTGAATTAGATAATGCAACAACGATTATTGGTGGTGGTGATTCTGCAGCAGCTGCAATCCAACTAGGATTTGCTGATCGATTCACTCACATTTCAACTGGTGGTGGTGCTTCTCTTGAGTACTTAGAAGGAAAAGTATTACCAGGTATTGATTCTATTGATAACAAGTAAGGAGAACTTATGAGAAAACCAATTATTGCCGGTAACTGGAAGATGAACAAGACAATTAAGGAAGCAGTTGCCTTTGTAGAAGCAATTAAAGATCAAGTTAAGGATACAGATGTAGAAGTGGTATTATGTGCTCCAGCTACTATGATTGGCCCAATGAAGGCTGCAGCCAAAGGATCCAATGTAAAGATTGGTGCTCAAAATATGCATTACGAAGCATCAGGAGCTTTCACTGGTGAATTATCAGCTGAAATGTTAACTGAAATTGAAATGGATTATGTTATTATCGGACACTCTGAGCGTCGTCAATACTTCAATGAGACAAACGAAACGGTTAATAAGAAGGTGGCGAAGGCCCTTGAAGTCAACATTAGACCAATCTTATGTTGTGGTGAGTCTCTTGAGGAGCGTGAAGGTGGCACTATGGAGACTGTTGTTAAGGCCCAAATTGTTGAAGGTCTTAAGGATATTTCGGCAGAGGATATGCCTAAGGTAGTGATCGCTTACGAGCCAATCTGGGCCATCGGTACAGGTGTAACGGCATCAAGTGCACAAGCTAACGAGGCAATTGCCTTTATTAGAACAATCTTAAAAGACTTATATACAGAAGACGTATCTGAAGAGGTTCAAATCCAATATGGTGGTTCAGTAAAGCCTGCTAATGTAGAAGAAATCATGAACCAGTCAGACATTGATGGCGCCCTTGTTGGTGGTGCCAGCCTAGAAACAGAAAGTTTCTTGTCATTGGTAAACTTTTAAGGAGTTATTATGAGAAAACCTATTGCATTGGTCATCTTAGATGGTTGGGGGATTAATACGGCGTCTGAATCAAATGCCATTAGTCTGGCTAACACTCCTAATATGGACCGATATACAAAAGAATATTCATCGACCCTGCTTCAAACGAGTGGTTTAGCTGTTGGATTACCTGAGGGTCAAATGGGTAACTCGGAAGTTGGTCATTTGAATATAGGTGCTGGTCGAGTGGTTTATCAGCCCTTGACTAGAATTACAAAGTCGATTCAAGATGGAGATTTCTTTGAAAATCAAGCCTTGAATGTGGCAATTGATAATGTAAAAGAGCAGGGTTCTGCTCTGCACTTGATGGGACTTTTTTCGCCGGGGGGTGTACATAGTCACACGGACCATGTGAAGGGCCTATTACAGCTGGCTAAAAAGAATGATATCCAGAAGGTATACCTACACTGTTTCTTAGATGGACGGGATACACCACCTCAAAGTGCTGTTGGTTTCATTGAGGAAATGGAAGCCTATATGGCTAAGGAAGAAGTTGGTCAAATTGCTTCGCTATCAGGTCGCTACTATGCCATGGATAGAGATAACCGTTGGGAGCGTGTTGAAAAGGCTTACAATAACTTGGTACACGGAGATGGCATCAAGGCCTCTTCAGCTGTAGAGGGGATTAAGCAGTCTTATCAAAATGAAATCAACGATGAGTTTGTTTTACCAACGATCATCAATGAGCAAGCTACTGTTAAGGACAAGGATAGTATTATCTTCTTTAACTTTAGACCGGATAGGGCTCGTGAAATCACAAGAGCTTTTATGGATGATGACTTCGATAACTTTGACCGAACCAAGAGAGATATCGTTTACGTTTCTATGACTGAGTATGACCAAACCTTTAACAAGGTACCGGTTGCATTTAGGGCTGAAACCTTACAGAATACTCTTGGGGAGTACTTGGCTGCCAATAATAAAACCCAATTAAGAATAGCTGAAACTGAAAAGTATGCTCATGTGACCTTCTTCTTCAACGGTGGTGTTGAAGAGACTGTTCAAGGGGAGTCGAGAGTATTAATCAACTCACCAGCAGTTGCAACTTACGATTTACAACCAGAGATGTCTGCCTATGAAATGACAGAGGCCTTTGAGAAGGAAATTGATAAAGATATCCATGATGTGATTGTTATGAATTACGCTAATCCTGATATGGTAGGCCATACGGGTGTTATCCCTGCGGCGGTTAAGGCTGTGGAAACAGTTGATACTTGCCTGAAGCGTGTTGTTGATAAGGTGTTATCGGTAGGGGGAACCCTCTTAATTACTTCTGATCATGGTAATGCAGAAGAAATGACTAATGCAACAACAGGAAAGCCCCAAACAGCTCATACAGTGTATGATGTGCCACTGATTATGATTGGTGACCAGAGACAGCTGAGTGACGACGGAAGTTTGTGTGACCTTGCTCCAACACTACTGGAGTTAATGGAACTTGAGCAACCAAAAGAAATGACAGGTAAATCATTATTAAAATAAAATATATGGAGGTAGAATATGTCAACAATTTTAGATGTATACGCAAGAGAAATACTTGATTCAAGAGGTAACCCAACAGTAGAAGTAGACGTTCAATTAGAGTGTGGTGCTTTTGGTAGAGCTGCTGTACCATCAGGTGCATCTACAGGTGAAAGAGAAGCTGTTGAATTAAGAGATGGTGACAAGGCGAGATACCTAGGTAAGGGTTGTCTAAAGGCTGTTAAGAACGTTAACGAAGTAATCGCTGACGCTATTATTGGTATGGACGCATTAGACCAAGTAGCTATTGACCAAGCAATGATCGAGTTAGATGGTACTAAGACTAAGTCTAAGTTAGGTGCTAACGCTATCTTAGGTGTATCTTTAGCAGTAGCTAAGGCTGCAGCTCAAGCATCAGGTATGTCTTTATTCAAGTACATCGGTGGACCAAACGCTAAAGAGTTACCACTACCAATGATGAACATCTTAAACGGTGGTTCACATGCGGATTCAGCTGTAGACGTTCAAGAGTTCATGGTTCAACCAGTAGGTGCTAAGACCTTTGCTGAAGGTTTAAGAATGGGAACTGAAATCTTCCACCACTTAGGTAAATTATTAAAGGCTAATGGCGATTCTACTAACGTTGGTAACGAGGGTGGATATGCTCCTGCTAAAATCAACGGTACTGAAGGTGCATTAGATATTATTATGGAAGCAATCAAGGCGGCTGGTTATAAGCCAGGTGAAGACGTTACTTTAGCTTTAGATGCTGCTGCTTCTGAGTTCTGTACTAAAGACGGTGAAGATGGACAAAAGACTTACCACTTCGTTAGAGAAGGCGGCCACAAGCGTACAACTGATGAGATGGTTGACTGGTACGAAGGTCTTGTTAACAAGTATCCAATCGCTTCTATCGAAGATGGTTTTGATGAAAATGACTGGATCGGTTTCGCTAAGCTTGTTGAAAGAGTAGGCGATAGAGTACAAGTTGTTGGTGATGACTTATTTGTTACTAACACAGAATACCTAAAGAGAGGTATTGAGAAGAAGTCTGCTAACTCAATCTTAATCAAGTTAAACCAAATTGGTACTTTAACAGAAACATTAGAAGCTATTGAAATGGCTAAGAAGGCTGGTTTCACAGCTGTAGTTTCTCACAGATCAGGTGAAACTGCTGATGATACTATTGCTGACGTTGCAGTAGCTACAAATGCTGGTCAAATCAAGACTGGTTCGGCTTCAAGATCTGATAGAATGGCTAAATACAACCAATTATTAAGAATCGAAGAAGAGCTAGGTTCTACTGCTGTATACCTAGGAAGAGATACTTTCTACAACTTAAATAAGTAATTAAATAAGGACCCAGTTACTCGCTGAGTAACTGGGTCTTATTAGATTCCATATATATAAGAAGACATTAGACCTTCTGAGTAAAGAGAAATGACTGTCCCTTTTACCCCTAGAAGATAGGTCGTGTCCCTAAGAATCTAGTTTTCAAGCCCTTTGTAGTCTATTGACATTCCTTTGTCAGAGTCTGTAATTATTATTGCTTTTCAAGATGCCATGTGTTAGAATATTTATGTTAAATACGACGGAGGCTATTTTGTGGTGCCAATTTTTTATTGAATCAAAGGGTACCGTTGTACAAAATAATGTAAAAAGGAGGTACTGCAATGTTAGAAACAGTAATCAATGTAATTTTCGTGATCGCAAGTTTAATCTTAATCTTTAGTATTTTGATGCAGTCTGGTAGTTCAGCTGGCTTATCTGGCTCAATTGGCGGTGGTGCAGAGCAAATCTTTGGTAAGAATGAAGCAAAGGGTTTAGAAAAATTATTTAACAGATTAACAAAAATCGCAGCAGTAGCGTTTATTTTATGCGCTGCAATAGTTTACGTTGTATAGTTTACGTAGTAAAGTAAATTTATTTCGTTTAGGAAATTAGGGGGACAGTCGATGTTTGAATTAAATGTATTTCCAATGATTTCAGCTGGTGTAGGGGTACTGGCTTTAATTTTTGCACTGTATTTAGTTGTATCAAAGATTAATACAGTGGAAGTTGGAACAGCGAGAATGAAGGAGATTTCTACCTACATTCAAAAAGGTGCCATGGCATTCTTAACAAGAGAATACAAGGCATTAGTAGTATTTGTAGTTTTATTATCAGGAGTTATAGCAGTTGGTTTAAATGTTAAAACAATGATCGCCTTCATTATTGGTGCGTTATTCTCTACATTAGCAGGCTTCTTCGGTATGAGAGTTGCTACTAAAGCCAATGTTAGAACAGCAAACGCTGCAAAAAATGGTGGTATGAACAAGGCCCTTTCAGTTGCCTTCTCAGGTGGTGCTGTAATGGGTATGTCAGTTGTTGGTTTAGGTATCATTGGTGTGAGTGTTGTATACTTCGTATTCAAGGATGCTGAGATCTTAACTGGTTTCGGTTTAGGGGCTTCATCAATCGCTCTATTTGCTAGAGTAGGTGGTGGTATCTACACTAAAGCTGCCGATGTTGGTGCAGACTTAGTTGGTAAGGTTGAAGCTGGTATTCCAGAAGATGATCCAAGAAACCCTGCTACTATCGCAGATAACGTTGGTGATAACGTAGGTGATGTTGCGGGTATGGGTGCCGACTTATTCGAATCATATGTTGGTTCTATTATCGCAGCAATCACTTTAGGTGTTGTTAAGGGTGACAACTTTGTTGTATTCCCATTAATCCTTGCAGGTTTCGGTATCGTAGCATCTATTATTGGTACCTTCTTCGTTAAGGGTAAAGAAAACTCGGATCCACATAAGGCACTTAAGATGTCTACATATGTTTCAGGTATTCTTGTAATTGGTGTTGCATTCTTCTTCTCAAACTACTTATTCGAGGAATTAAATGTTGCTTATGCTGTATTAGCTGGTTTATTAGCTGGTATCTTAATCGGTCAAGTAACAGAAATCTTCACATCAGAAGAATACAAGCACGTTAAGAAAATTGCTGAGCAGTCACAAACTGGTCCAGCAACAACTATTATTTCTGGTTTAGCTGTTGGTATGTACTCAACTGCTGCTCCAATCATCTTAATCGGTGCTGCTACTTTGGTGGCATATGGTTTCGCTGGTTTATATGGTATCGCTCTTGCAGCTGTAGGTATGTTATCAACTGCTGGTATTACAATCGCAGTAGACGCTTATGGCCCTATCGCAGATAATGCGGGTGGTATTGCTGAAATGTGTGAGTTACCAAAAGAAGTTCGTGGTATTACAGATAAATTAGATGCTGTAGGTAACACAACAGCAGCTATTGGTAAAGGTTTTGCTATCGGTTCTGCAGCCTTAACATCTCTAGCCTTATTCGCAGCCTTCTCACAAGCAGCTGGATTAACAGGTATTAACATCATGGATCCACTTGTAATTGTTGGTATGTTTGTTGGTGCTATGTTACCATTCTTATTCTCAGCAATGACTATGGAGTCTGTTGGTAAAGCAGCAGGTGCTATGATTGATGAAGTAAGAAGACAGTTTAGAGAAATTCCAGGCATCATGGAAGGTAAAGGTACTCCTGAGTACGAGAAGTGTGTTGATATTTCAACAGCTGCAGCCTTAAAAGAAATGATTCTACCAGGTGTTATGGCGGTTGTTTCACCACTTGCAATGGGCTTCTTCTTTGGTCCTTCTGCTCTAGGTGGTATGTTAGCTGGTGCTTTAGTATCAGGTGTTGTTATGGCGATCTTCATGTCAAACTCAGGTGGAGCATGGGATAACGCTAAGAAGTATATTGAAGAAGGTCACTTCGGTGGTAAGGGCTCAGAAGCTCATGGCGCTGGTGTAGTTGGTGATACAGTTGGTGATCCATTCAAGGATACATCTGGTCCTTCAATCAACATCTTAATCAAGTTAATGACAATTGTTGCCCTAGTATTCGTACAAGTATTAGGTGACGGTCTATTATCTGGTTTATTCTAAGAAAAATGACCATCTCTTCGGAGGTGGTTTTCTTTTTAACTAGGGCCCCTTGGAGGGGCCTTCTTTGTTTTTTTAGTGGTTAAGTACCTGTTAATTTCCTGGGAAATAAGCTACAATAGAGTAAGTTGCTGCTTTGATGAATATCCAAAGGGTATAAATATTAAAAAGCAGAGAAAGAAGGATATTATGTTAACAAGAGAAAGTATATTGAAGGTATTAAGAGAAGAGGTAGAAAAACCTATTTTTGACTACCAGTTGTTTGAATATATGAACTTAGATAAATCAGATGGAGACCGGTTCTTAACTTTTTTAAGAGAGTTAGAAGAAGAAGGGCTTGTCCTAAAAACCAAGAAGGACAAGTATGGTATTCCTGAACGCTTTGGTCTTTTGAGTGGAAGGGTTCAGGTAACTAAGAAAGGCTTTGCCTTTCTCTTGATGGAAGAGGGAGATATCTTTATTCCTGCTTCGGAGTTATCGACTGCCATGGATTCGGACACTGTCTTAGTTAAGATTATCAAGTATCCTGAGGGAGACCGCCGAGGAGAAGGTCGGGTTGAAAGGGTTATTAAGCGGGCTCACGATACAGTGGTTGGGCGCTTTGAAAAAAGTAAGAATTTTGGTTTTGTTGTTGCAGATGACAAAAGACTCTCAAGGGACCTCTATATAAGGGAAAAGGATACTATGAATGCTGAAACTGGCGACAAGGTGGTTGTTAAGATCACTAAGTTCTCAGAGCAGAATCGTAACCCTGAGGGCCGTATTATTGAAATACTTGGGCAAGCTGGAACCAACGAGGCTGAAATTCAGTCCATCATAAAAATGCATGGCCTACCTGAAGCGTTTCCTAAGAAGGTCCTAAGACAGGCTGACCGTATAGATACAACTATCAGCCCAGAAGAGGCTGCTAGAAGGAAAGATTTTAGGGGGGATATGGTTGTTACCATTGATGGCGCTGATGCCAAGGACTTAGATGATGCTATTTCTATCTCTAAGCTTGACAATGGCAACTACCAGTTGGCTGTCCATATAGCAGACGTAACCCATTATGTAAGAGAGGGGACTAAGATTGACCAAGAGGCAATTAAACGGTCAACTTCTGTCTACCTAGTGGACAGGGTTATTCCTATGTTGCCTAGAGTCTTATCCAATGGTATTTGTAGTTTAAATCCCCATGAAGACAGGCTAACCATGTCTATTGTTATGACCATCAACAAGCAAGGCAAGGTAGTGGATCATACCATTTATGAGTCAATTATTCAGTCCAAGGAGCGATTAACCTATACAGATGTTTCTGATATTTTAGAGGGAAAAACCGAGGGAAAAGATTATCTTGGCAAGTATGACTACCTCAAGGAAACCTTTGAACATATGGCCGATCTTGCGGCTATTCTACGTAAACACCGTGAAGTGAGGGGGATGATAGACTTTGATTTCCCTGAAGCCAAGATTATGACAGACGATCAAGGTAAGGTTACAGGCATAGAGATGCGTGAACGTCGGGTATCCAACCGGATCATTGAAGAGTTTATGCTCAAGGCCAATGAAACGATTGCAGAATACATGTATTGGATGGAGCTACCCTTTGTATATAGGATTCATGAACAACCAACAGAGGAGAAAATTGTTGCCTTTAACCAATTAATCCATAATTTTGGTTATAGTTTAAAGGGTAACCTAGATGAAATACATCCCAGAGAGATTCAAAAGCTTCTGAAAGAGGCTGAAGGAACCAAGGAGGCAACTCTGATTAATAAGATGATGCTCCGGTCCTTGAAGCAGGCCAAGTACTCTCCTTTTAATGATGGTCATTTCGGTCTAGCAGCCAAGTATTATTGTCATTTCACATCGCCAATTCGTCGATATCCAGACCTTCAGATTCATAGGATTATCAAGGAGTCCTTGACGAGTAAGCTGACTAAGGAGAGGATTGCTGATTTGGATGCTATTGTTGCATACGCTTCGGACCAGGCTTCCAAGCAGGAAAGAATTGCTGAAAAGGCTGAGAGGGATACGGTTGACCTTAAAAAGGCTGAATACATGGAGGCCTTTATCGGAGAGGAATTTGAAGGGTTCATTACATCGGTGACTTCTTTCGGTATCTTTATACAGCTGGAGAATACGGTTGAGGGCCTTGTGAGCATGGTCTCTTTAGATGATGACTACTATGAGTTTGATCCTAAGCAAATGGTATTAGTTGGTGAAAGAACTCGAAAGGTCTATCGTATAGGGGATGAACTAAGGATTAGGGTCGAAAAGGTAGACGTAGCGACTAGAGAAATAGACTTTTCTATTATTGAATAAGGAGAAATATGATTAAATTAATAGCGTGTGACCTGGATGGCACCTTATTAGACCAGGACCACGAGATAACAGATGATAATAGGGCTGTAGTAGAGCAACTTAGGGACCAGGATTTTCCTTTTGTTATAGCGACAGGACGTATATATCCTTCTGCTTTAGAGTATTCTAGAGCCCTAGGTTTAAGTACGCCGATTATATCTTGTAACGGGGCGGTTATTAAAGATCCTATAAAGGATGAAATTATATTCGACTATCCTCTAGGAAAAGAAACCCTTTATAGTATGATAGATATATGTCATAAGTATAAGATATATTTCCATTTCTACGGTGTAGATACCATCTATGCAGAACGTTATGAACGTCTTATCAAATCCTATGATGAATGGAAGAAGAAGGATCCTTCTAAGAGTCTTGTTAAGACCTGCTTGGTAGATGACATGAGTCAGATTGTTGAAGAGGTTACCCTCTATAAGTTAGGCTTGTACACAGATGAGCCCCTAGCCAAAGAGGCCCTGGCAGACATGATGACCCTAGCGGGTTTAACATCCTGTTATTCCTTAAGTACCCTGGTGGATGTTTTTTGTGAAAAGGCATCTAAGGGTCAGGGGCTTAGAGACATAGCCAAGCTCTATGGTGTGGATATGAGCCATACCATGGCCATAGGTGATAATGAGAATGACATTCCAATGATAGAAGCTGCTGGTCTCGGCGTTGCCATGGCAGGGGCCAGAGACTTCGTCAAGGCAAAAGCGGATGTCGTGACTGGAAGCAACGATGACAGTGGGGTCGCTCAAATCATCAGAAAGCACCTGAAACTTGATTAAGACTATATTACACCAGGGTCAGCATATTGACTCTGGTGGTTATTTTTGGTACACTTTCTAAGTAACTTAAAGGAGTATATCATGGCTATTGGAAAATTAATTGCAAATAACAAAAAAGCCAGGCATGAATATTTTATAGATGAAGTCCTTGAAGCTGGAATTGTATTAGTGGGGACGGAAGTTAAATCTATTCGAATGGGCAAGGCTAACATAAAAGAATCATATGCAGTTTTAAACAAGGCTGAGGTATTTATACAAGGTATGCATATCAGTCCCTATGAAATGGGGAATCGATACAATGAAGATCCTATGAGAACCCGTAAATTATTACTCCACAAGCGGGAGATTAATAAGCTCATCGGACTGACTCAAAAGAAGGGTTATACACTTGTACCGTTAAGATTATACATCAACGAAAAAGGCTTAATTAAGTTGGAACTTGGTCTTGCTAGGGGGAAAAAACTCCATGATAAGAGACAGGATATTGCAAAGAAGGATGCAAATCGTGATATGCAAAGAGCTCTTAGAGAAAGACAAAAGTACTGATGTTAATAAAGTGTGAATTCCTGTTAATAAAATGTTAATAACTGTTGATAAGTTGATAAGTCTGTTGGTAAGTCTATAAAATGTGGCTTGAGAGGGCACGCATAATATGCATACCAGTGGATAAACATACCTGCATAGGGAGTTATCCACAATAAAAGTGGATAACTTGTGGACTAAGGTGTGTAAAACTATTTTTTTCTTGTTGAAAACCACATGTTGATAGAATTGATGTGTGGATAATACAAGGGGATGTACAGGTTTCGACAGGGGTTTAGAATATTGATAAGCGAGCCGTGTTTCTTTTTCCTGGGGTACACGTAAAAGAACTGGGAAACCTAAATATAAACGCTAAAAATAATAACTTAGCTTTCGCAGCGTAATTGCCGCGACCCACTCCTAGATAGCCTTTCTCTATTGCCGCGCTAGGACTGGATAATCTTGCAATAGACAAACCTACTGGGTGTTGTGACAGTAGGGGGTACTTATGGCAACTGGCTTATTATTTCGTTTGTTAAAGAACCTGGTAATAAGTGAGATTTGATCTTTAACTGCGCTCGGAGAAAGTTAATAGGAAAAGCTTTTGGACGTGGGTTCGATTCCCACCATCTCCACCAATAAAAGACTCGAGCCATCGAGTTATATGAATCACTTGCCTGAGGCAAGTGATTTTTATTTGACAATTTTGTTGCAGAAAGGATAAGATGATTTCCATTTATAGCATGTGAAAGACATATAATGTATAATTAGTAAGAAGATGATATTACTGAATATGGATGGAGAAAGAGATGGGATTAAGAGTGAAGAAGATAGGTTTCCTGGCTTTACTGGTGGTCATGGTATTTATGGTTGGACAAACCAGTGTCCTTGCAGAGACTGACAAGGTAGTTTTATGTGAAGGCGTTGAGGTTGGTCATGCAAGGCTTGTTTCCAACAAGGTCTATGTACCCTTGCGGGCAACCCTTGAAGCGATGAACTTTACAGTTGACTGGAATCCAAAGACCCTTGCTATTATAGTAAAAAATGATTACTTGACCACAGAATATAATGGATGGAAGAAGGCAAGTATAAATGGCTTTGACAGAAGATTTTCTGATGCCTTAAGAGTTATTGATGGTTATACCCATATTTCTTTGGATATGCTGTATGAATCAACCAACTTAAAGGCAAGGTTGGAGGGGGACAAAATCCTCATAAGTGAAAGTGAAGACTATGATGTTTTTTCTGATATTGTTAAAGCTCAAAAGGTAACGGCCCTCATGTATCATCATATTCTATCTGCTGAAGATAAACTTAAAGGGGGTTGGTCGCAAAATGGCGCTGTTAATAGCTTAGAATCATTTGAAGACCAAATGGCTTATATAAATGACCGCCAGTTTAACACTATTTCAGCAAAAGAACTTGAGGATTTCTTATATGAAGGTAAACCCCTACCCGAGTCGACTAACAACAACAATATCTTAATTACATTTGATGACGGCTACTTGAGCAACTATATCAATGCCTATCCTGTCATGAAAAAATATAAGATGAAGGGGATTTTTTTCCATGTAACATGTAATGTACCGGCAGAGTCTGTAAATAGACTTGATATCCTGAAACTAGATAGGATCAGTTTGGAACAAATGGAGGAGATGTCTGACTTAATTGAGCATGAGTTACATACTCATATGGGACATGACAAGGTAAATGGTGTCGCTGATTATGTTTGGATGAATCGAGAGGAGATTATCGAAGACCTAAGGAATAATAAGGATCGACTCCCTGCTTATTCGTCAAAGACTTACTTTGCATATCCCTTTGGTATCTATGATGAAGAGACCATAGAAGCCTTAAGGGAGGCTGATGTTACCCTTGCTTTTACCACACAAGGCGGTTATATAAGGTCTTCATCTGATCCTTACACCCTCCATCGTTTTGGTGTATTCCCATGGGTTAAGTTCGAAAAGTTTAAGAGGTACTTGAACCAATAAAGTTGACTTATAACAGCATCTAATTAAGTAAAATAATTGTATGAATGTATATTACAGGCTTAAGCCACTCTACTATGTAGGGTGGTTTTTTAGTGCGATTTTCAAAAGGAGAGGTGATCTTATGACGAAAAAAAACTTTGTAACATGGCTTGGAGGACTGGTTATAGGACTTGGACTGTTGACTGTGGTCGACTTATTGGGTTTGGTTAAGTTAACAGACTATTTCCAATCGATGGCGGACCAAGTCATTGATGGAGGTGGAAATGACCTAGTCAGGTGTTTGAAAGAAGGCGCTGACTTATTGGGCTTGCTTGTCCTGATTAAGGTCGGCAAAAGTTATTTATTAGCTTGGTTTGTTAATCAGGCCTTGCTAGGTATCCGAAATGATTTTTTTTCAGCTATCTTGAGAGCTGAAAACTTACTAACACATTCTATTGGCCTAGGGGAGAGGGTTTCGGCTTTCAGTATTGATATGGCTAGGGTCGAGAGCTTGCTTAAGAACCTTCTGCCTCGTATCTTGTATACCTGCTTGTCCCTTTTAGTGTTCTCTCCTTACCTCATTAGGCTTAATCCAAAGGGGACCTACCTAATGGTTTTTACATCTTTACTTTTGCTGCTTGTGAGTCGCCTTATGACTAATAAATTAGGACCCAATCAAGAAGTCTATTTAAGTCACTTGGACCGGTCGAACATACTGATTGAAGAGGTCTTAGAAGGTTTTGAAAGTGTAAGGGGCAATGGAATGCAAGGACTTATGATGTCTAAGTTTAAAAACGTAATGACTGACTGTAAGAGAGCGGGCCTGAAGATTGAAGGCATGCTATTCAAGGTGGACCTGGTGGTCAGTTTCTTTCAGTTGGCCCCCTATATTATACTCTGCCTGTCCTCTTATATGGGCTTAAAGTCTGGCCGGATGACAACAGGAGGCCTAGTGGCATATATGACCCTATACCAAGGGCTTTATTCAAGTTTGACAAGTTTGCCCTATCTGTATAAAGACCTGGTCATTGGATTAACGAGCATTAAACGCTTAAAGAGACTTATGAAAGGGTCAAGAGAAAGAGGAGGGGGTGTAAGTCCAAAGGAACTCAAGGACGATAGAGGCCCTCTTCTTGCCTTGGAAGGGGTTTCCCTTACCTATCCTAATGGTGTACAAGCCTTAAGAGGCGTTAGTTTTAAGCTAAAAAGAGGTCAAGTTTTAAGGGTGGTAGGAACGAGTGGGTCTGGCAAAACAAGTCTTGTCAACCTCATTTGCAAGTTTATACAAGCTGATCAAGGAAGTATTAGTCTTCGGGGTCATGATTTTAAAGAGATGACTGGTGAAGAGGTCAGGAAAAATATTGCTCTTGTGGCTCAAGAGGTCTGCCTCTTTTCTACCAGTGTTGCAAGCAATATTGCTTATGGTAACCCCAATATGGATGAGGATACTTTACTAAAAGCTTCTAAGATAGCAGAGGCCCACCCCTTTATTATGGAGATGGACCTGGCTTATGATAGTCTGCTGATGAATGGGGCTAGGGAGTTATCGGGTGGGGAAAGACAAAGAATTGCCATAGCTAGGGCCCTAGTTAAAAAGTGTCATATTCTCATCTTGGATGAAGGAACCTCCCAACTAGACAGGTCCTGCCGGCAACGTATTGAAAAGCAAGTGACTGAGGCGATGGGGGACCGTGGCTGCCTGATGATCACCCACGATCTTGAGAGGCTAGGTGACCAAGATCATATTCTGTTCTTAGATAAGGGAGAGGTTAAAGGTCAGGGAACCTATAAGGAACTTGTGATGACCAATTGTGTCTTTAAGGCATTTTGTGAAAGAGGAGGGGCAGACTGTGATGAAGTTGATTAAATCAATAAAAGATATAATGGCTCTGGCTAAGGGATATTATAGGGCCTATTTGATATCCTTACTTCTGGCAGCTGGCCTATCTGCGGCTAGGGGCAACCTTATAACCTACATTTTTAAGGGTCTTCTGAATCGTAGGGGGACTATTGCCTGGTGTTTACTCATAAGTGGCTTGACTCTTTTGGTCTCTATGGGTCAAAGGTACTTTGAATACAGAATAAGAGTTTATATGAGGTTGATTCCCTTACGTTTGAAGGAGGGATTGTTTGGTGGCTTAGTCCAAGCTGACTATGGTCATTTAAGAGACCTGGGGTCAGGAGACCTTCAATCAGCATTTAATAAGGACCTGGACCAACTTGAGAGTCTTTATGGGAATGGACTGTCTAGCTTGGTCACCACGACGGTTTTAGGCCTCAATGGTGTCCTTGTGAGTCTGATTTTGGATTATCGTGTAGGCATCTTGTCACTTGCTCTATGCTCGGTGGGCAGTTTGATTAATCTAAAGGTTTTACCAAAATTACGGTCGAGAGAAGGACAGTACTTGACTCATCACAGGGACCTGGTCAAGAGGGTGTCTGAAATGGCTTACGGCTATAGGGAGGTGAGGGTGTTTAACCTTGAAGACATGGTGGAAAATGAGTTTAAAAAGGCCAATAAAGAGACGAGCCGGCATTGGTTTGCAAGTTTTACCTTAAATGGCCTTCTGGCTAGTGTTCAGTGGCTGCTTGGTAAGGTGACTTATTTGGGTGTCTTGATTTATGGCTTAAGCTTAATCCATAAGCAGACATTGTCCTTGGGTACGCTGGTCGCCATCATGCTCCAAGAAGAGATGATCATTTTTATGTATGATAATTGGATGTCTTATCTGAGGGATGTTCAGAAATCATTGGGCAGTATGGAGGGCTTAATGACTCTTATGGACTTAGCAAAGAAAGGCCAGGTCCTAGATAAGATTAAGTCCGGTGGTTCTGCTTATATCCTAGAGTTAAAAAACCTTAGCCTATCCCTGGCTGGCAGGCAGGTTTTAAATCAAGTGAACTTGAGGCTTGTGAAAGGAGACAGACTGGTCATAAGTGGACCGAGTGGGCAAGGGAAATCCAGTCTCTTGAAAATCATACTAGGCCTGATGACTAGTGACGAGGGCCAGGTCTTGTTAGGCGGCATACCCATGGACGTTTTTGAAGCAGATGACTTAAGGGATCAGTTTTCCTACTTGCCTCAAAATCCCCACTTGTTTGCAGGAACTATTGGTGACAATATAAGCTGTGGTAGGGCAAGGGGAGTCGTGGATGAAGAGGAACTTGTCCAAGCAGCCAAGTTGGTGGGCATCCATGACTTTATAATGACTTTGCCAGCTGGTTATGAGACACCTGTTGGAGAGCGGGGAGCCAACTTGTCTGGTGGCCAAAGGCAGAGGGTGGCCTTGGCTCGTGCCTTTTATCGGCAGGCTCCCATTTTAATTTTAGATGAGCCCTTATCGTCTCAAGACCAGGCGCATAGGCAAATACTTTTAAGGGCCATAGATAATATTGCTAGAGTGAGGACCCTAATCATAGTGAGTCATAGACCAGAGCTTTTGAACTTATCCTGCAGGCATCTGAGCCTACAAGAAGGACGATTGATAGAGAGGGATTAATATGAATCACCTGAACTTCTTGCTTATAATTATTTTTCATGCAATATTTATCTTTTTCAGTCGTCTAATAGATGAAAGTGATGAGAGATCAGAGAGGATCAAATGTTTTTTATGACACTGAGTATGATACTAGTAGTATTTTTATTGGATGTATGTTTGTCGGTGATGAGTTACAAGTCTAGAAAGAACCCTATCCCCGCAAATGTAAAGGATGTTTATCAGGAAAAGGATTATAGGAAATGGTTGAACTACACCATGGAAGGCTTCCGGTTGAGAATACTTTCCAGCGTCTTAGATACAGTTATCTTACTTGTATTTTTGCTTACAGGATTATTTAATAGTCTAGCGACTTGGGTTGACCAGTTGACTCAAAATCAAGTCCACCACGCCCTCTTATTTTTAGGTCTATATGGAGCACTCTCTTATTTTATAAACCTAGGGTTTAAACTGTATCATACCTTCAGTATAGAGGAGAGATATGGCTTTAATAAAAAGAGTGTGAAGACTTTTATTATTGATGAAATAAGAAACAAAATACTCTTACTAGTTGTAGGTGGCGGGCTATTATGGACGGTGATTAGTCTTTATTTGAGTCTTGGCATGGTCGCCATGGCCTATGCGTGGGGGCTTATAATGGGCTTGATATTACTGATCAACCTTTTATATGCTAGGGTTTTCATACGTCTTTTTAACAAAATACCCCCCCTAGAAGATGGAGAGTTAAAAGATAAGGTCCTTCAATTGAGCCAGGACTTGGGTTATGAAGTTAAGAGTATTTCTGTTATGGACGCATCCAAGCGTAGTTCCAGACTCAATGCATTCTTCTCGGGTTTTGGGAGGTTTAAATCTATTGTTATCTATGATACGCTCTTAGAAAAAATGACGGATGACCAAGTGCTAGCTGTTCTTGCTCATGAAATGGGGCATGCCAACCATAAAGATGGCTTTAAGAACTTGATGATTGCAATGGTGCAGATTGGTGTCTATATGTCTGTATTGGGTTTCTTCTTGAGTTCTGTAGGTTTTTCAACCGCTTTTGGATTTGAGAGTGTTCACTTGGGTTTCACCATCATTATTTACATGGCACTATTAAAACCAGTCAGTCTTTTGATTAATATCCCCCTTTCGGGTCTGTCTAGACAATTTGAATACAAGGCGGATGCCTATGCAAAAAAAGCGGGCTGTGGTCAAGAGCTTCAAGAAGCTCTTAAAATCCTTGGTCGGGAGAATTTTGCTAACCTGACTCCCCACCCACTTGTCGTGGCCTTGACCTATAGTCATCCCCCCATTCATCAAAGGTTGGAGGCTTTAAGTGCTTAAAGCTTAAACTAAGATCAGCTTATATATGGTATACTGGGTGTAGGACTTAAGGAGGAGATTATGAAAGAGCTTCTAAGAGATTATATGGCTAGGTTTACAGACTTGCCCCTGGACCGGTTAGAAGATATATTGGCTGATATTGATGTGAGGCATTATCCTAAAGGAACACACCTACTGGAACCTGACCAGGTTCCTAGATATTGTTATTTTGTCCTCAAGGGATGTGTTAGAGAGTACAAGATCGATCAAAGTGGCTTAGAGTCTACTCTTGAGTTTTATACTGAAGAAGATGCCCTTGCTGCAATGACAACTTATGATGATATACACCCTGCTGATTTTTATTGGACTTGTGTTGAGGATTGTGTATTAGTTGTAGGAGATTTGAACCAGGAAGAAATCATGTTTGATAAACATCCTGGTTTAGAACGGATGGTTTTGAAGATGGTTGAGGATAACTTCGGACGTGTTCAGAAACGACATGCCATGCTTCTGACAAAATCAGTAGAGGAGCGTTATATTTATCTTGAGGACAATCGTTCAGATTTGTTTAATCGTGTTCCCCAGCATCAAATTGCAAGTTACCTGGGAGTAGCTCCTGAATCCTTAAGTCGGATCAAAAAAAGGATCTATAAGTCAAAATTAAAGATGATCAAGTAACTGTTCAATGTCTTAACTTCGGTTAAGGCATTTTTTCAAGCTTTAAACTTGGCTTAGTTGAAATTTAAGCCTTATTTTCTTAAGGGAGGGAAGGAACAAGTTACCATAAATTTGACTTAAAAGTATCTCTTATAAGACTTTTTCTTTTACAATTAATGTAAAAGGGTATAAGAGGAATATTATTTGTAACAAATGATGCTTATGGTGGTCTTATAAGAAAGGAGGGACAAGTGAATAGCTTTGATGAAATATATTCCCTATATTTTACCCAGGTCTATAAGTATATCTTGTCCCTGTGTCGAGATGAAACTATAGCTGAAGAAGTTACTCAAGAGGCCTTCTTCAAGGCCTTAAAAAATATAGGTCAGTTTAAGGGGGAGTGTAAGCTGAGCGTATGGCTGTGCCAAATTGCTAAGAATACCTACTTCTCTATGTACAAGAAAGAAAAGAAAATTAGAAAAAAGGACATGGCCAACCTAGAAGATGGACATGAAAGTATCATTCAGAGTTTGATTGACGTAGAGAGTGCTATTAAAATTCATAAGGCCTTACATCAGTTGAAAGAACCCTATAAAGAGGTATTCTCTTTGAGAGTTTTTGGTGAGTTGTCCTTTGCCATTATTGGTGAAATATTTGAGAAAAATGAAAATTGGGCTCGGGTAACCTTTTTCAGAGCCAAACAGAAAATTATAGAGGAGGTGGGTGAATAAATGAATAGAGATGGTGACTTAAGAAGAGCCCTATTTCCTTTGTATGAAAATGGACGACTAAATCTTGAAAAAGTAAAACTTATTAATCATTACATGGCTGAGTTTGAAGAAAGTAAGGCCTATGATAAGTTGCTTCATGAGACAGAAGCAGATAAGGCAGAAGATGCTAGACGCTTAAAAATGTTGAAGAGTGTTAAGAGACGGATGATGAGGACTAGGATTATGACGTCAATCCTTTCTAGTTGCTTGACCTTGGGACTAGTTCTTCTTGTTTTTCTTTATTTGAACACAAAACTTCTTCCTATAAACTATGATGGACAAATTTGGGTGGAGGTGACCACACAAAACCAGGTTGTTGCCCAATTAATGGGTGGGGTCTATGATGATTTTCAAGTCCACCTCATTAAGGTCAAGACGCCAAGGGGTGAGGATTATCACTTATACTTCCAATTGCAAGCAAGTGTCCTTCAGACCTACCTATACAAGTATGAGGGGGTCGAATCGGAGGTTGAGTTAATGAGTCTTTATACCCATTCTCAAATAAAGGTGGAACCCAAGCGTATTGACCGCATATACTATTATACAGGCAAGTTTGACGAGGAGGTTACAAAGGGGAAACCGGTTGATAAGAACAGTTTCTTACTCTGGGAGAAATAGTCTCATGATAAGGTAGTTGGTCTTGATTGAAAACGTGACTTCATATAACAATTGTCCTTTGAGACAAGAAGCATAGGTAAGAAAAGTACAGGGATCTGTACTTTTTTTATTATGTACTTGAATTATATCGAGTATTGATATAACCTATTAATATATCAATACTCGATACACTTTAGGAGGAAGGCCTATGGCAAGAAAGCAACTACAGAACCTAACAGAACCCATGTATTATGTACTCTTATGCTTAAGGACACCCTTACATGGCTATGGCATCATGCAAAAAATTGAAGCAATGACCCAGGGTCGTCTCCGAGTAGGTCCTGGAACTTTGTATAACTTGCTAGCCCGATTTGAAAAAGAAGATATTGTCAACCAGGTCCAAGGCTCTGGCAAGAAAAAGTGTTATTTATTGACCCCTAGGGGAGAGGTTTTTCTTAAAAAGGAACTAGAGCGACTGAAACAATTGGTTATAGATGGTGAGAGGATTCTGCAGGAGGATGAGGATGAGAAATATGTTAAGGCCTGAGAGTGGAGAGAAGGCAAGAAAAAAGAAGTTTAAATTGGTATCGTCAATTGACAAAAAATATCTTGAAAGGACCTATGAGGACATGGCCAGGAAGGGGTGGTTGCTTGACGGTGGCAAGGTGTTTTGGGACTCATATCGTCCTATTGACCCATGTGAATTAGAGTTTTCAGTGACCTGCTTTCAGCCTCTGACTCCTTTTGACTATCCCGATCCTGAGGAAGGGGTGACCTATCAGGAATTATGTGAGGATACTGGGTGGACACTGGCGACTAAGGATGATAGGTCCTTTACCTATTATAAGGAGAAGGGGGCGGATGCACTGCCAATTCATACAGACCCCTCTGAAGAATATAGGTCTGTTTGTAATGTACTTAAGAAGGGGGAGTTAATCATCTTTCCTATTTTAGTACTCATGATGGTCTTCCAGTTGTATCTTGGTCTTAGCAGCTTTACTTATGAGGACCTCTACCGTCCTGGTGGCCTATTTGGCTTGATTTATCCTCTAGGAATGATGATCGTTGTTGTTCCTTATATGTCTACATTGATTGTATGGTTATTAAAAAACAGGCCAAGAGCCAAGGGGGGACTGGCTCTTGAATACCCTACTTATCCTAATATAAAAAGAAGAAATCGTCTGTACGGATCGGGTTTAATCATCATCTTTCTATATTTAGTTTATAGTGTCATAGGCCTCTTATCTCTCAGTGTAGATAAGTCGATCTTTGTCGCTGGTCTTTTGAATCTCTTGATTATTATTGGTTTTAGCGCCCTCTTAACACAAAAAATTAGAAAGGTTAAGAGTAAACGTTCAACCAACCTTTTACTAACAGTCTTGGGATTTATGGTCGTTTGGTTGGTAACAGTTGTGATTTCCTTTAGTCTTGTGGCTGGTGGGGGGCAAGAAAGGCCCCTAGAAGGTCTTCCTGAACATGTTGCTATTTTAACTCATCATGACTTAGGTAGAGACCTAGACTTGCAGCTAAGATCTGTTCAAAAGTACCATACTTTGTTGGTACCCTTAAGTTTTGAATATACCAGTTACCATGCAGGTGATAAAAATGACTTTTCTGACATTGAAGTGACCTACATAGAGGCGAGAAGCAAAAGTATTGCAAACTTTATTGCCCAAAGGGTGGTGAAAGATGAGTTGGATAGGATAAAGGAAAACAGGTTAGATTTAGATAGAGATGGACAATCTAGAGACTATGTCTACAGGATAGATTCTGAAATCTACGGACTGGATATGGTTTACAACTTGTCTGCCTACAAGACCAGGGTCATGCTTGTAAAAGAGAATATTGTTTATATCATTCAGTTGGATACCCTCATAGACTGTGAGGTTTTGAGAAAAATGGTGTCTTCCTTATTCGAATAAACATACAAAGCCTCACCCAACTAGTTTGTCAAGGGTGAGGCTTTTATCATCTGAAGAATTTTACTCCCTTAATAGGGGGGCGGTAAAACCTATTTTAAAGCCTTGATCTGTATTATGGAGAAAGGCCTTGTAATGATGTTTTTTAAGTGTTTCCTTAACCAGATGAAGACCAAGTCCAGTACCGCCTAAGGCCTTGTTTCCCGACTTGTCTACCCGGTAGAAGGGCTCCCAAAGCTTGTCTAAATCGTCTTGCTTAACATGGGCTGGAGTGTTTTCAACATAACAGGTTACCTGGTTGCTATTCGTGGTTAGATTGATAAGGATATGTCCACCTATAGGCGTATAGCGGATGGCGTTCTCAATTAAGTTCTTTATGACGTTTTCCATCTTCTCAGGATCGCCACTGATGAAATCGTCTGAGAGCGTTCTTTCGACCTTAAGTTCCTTTTTATGAACCAGAGGAGAGAGGTGGTCACAAACCTTTAGTATAATATTAGAGAGTTGCAAGGGTTCTAATCTTAAGGTGACATCATCCCTCTCTAAAGATGAAATTTCTAACAAATTATGAACCAAATGACTCATATGATCGATTTCGTAGAGCAGGTTGCTATAGTTTAGATCGTCATTCCTGTTGTATAGCCCCTGCTGTAATCCTTCACTAAGCCCCTTTAAGATGGTCAGAGGGGTTTTAAGCTCATGAGATGAATGGGCAATGAAACGTTTTCTAAAGGCTTCGGTCTTTTCCTTTAGTTGAAGGTCCTTTTGCAATTGGGCATTTGAGGATTTCAAGTCAGAAAGGGAGCCCTCTAATTGCATCGATAATTCCCCTATGCTGTGGGCAAGCTGACCAATTTCGTCTTGTGACTTAATTTGGATTGCATGGTCAAAATTCAGTTCAGCCATTTGCCTTGCGACCTTATTCAAATCTCTGATGGGTTGTGTTATTTTTTTTGAGTAAAAATAAGTGGTGATTAAGGCTATAAGGACAGCAATGGCAACAATGTATAAGAGAAAGCGGTTCATGACATTAACAGCTTCGTCAATAGACTGCAGTGAAGTCGAAGCAAATAAGATAACCTGATGGTCTGCGTTGATTCTTAATTGCTTGCTGTAAAATAAGTAATTGGATTGGGTCGTTTCATCATATCGGTCGTAGATGACAGAGTCCCCCCTTTGGAGCTTTCTAAGGAAGGCGTTAGACTCAAGCTTTCTATAAAGTTCATTGCTGGTAATTTCCTTGATATAGTTCAAGCCCATGAAATCTGTTGGCTGTAATTCGAACTCTGTAATGATTCCCTGGAATTCAACGTACTCATCTTCAAGATAGATGTCATCATTGTCTTCTTGGTAAAAGGTGTCGCCAGCAAGTTGTATGGAAACAGGGTAGACGATGTCGTCAAATAGGTAACCCTTAACTATAACTTCTTCGTCCTCTATAATGGCATCTATAAGCTGATAGTCATCAAGAAACATGTCTAGGCTGATCCTATAGAGGTCAGATTCGTTTTCAACGTCAAAAAAGGAGGGTGAGAAGTCTTCTTCCTTGTCTAGAAAAAGATCACCATCGAAATCAGAAAGTTGGATTGAAATCTGACTTTCGGCTGTGAACTCATCTAATCTAGCTATGAGTTGACGCTCGGTGAATGACTGTCCTTCTATATCCTCTAAGAGGTCTTCGATAGCTAGGGATACGGCATCTTCCTTTTGTCTCATATAATAAGGTTCTAATAAAAAGTATTGACTGATTACTTGTAGACTTAAGACTAAACTAATGAGACCAAAGGTTAAGAAAAACAGCTTGTGAAATATTTTTATTTTCATAGCTTCACCTCGAACTTATAGCCAACTCCAAATACAGTAACAAGGTAATAGGCCTTATCAGCCAAGGCCTTTCTCAGTTTTTTGATATGGTTGTCAACCACCCGACTGTCTCCGAAGTAGTCGTAACCCCAGATTTCATCAAGGATTTTGTCGCGGCTAAAGACCATGTTCTCGTTACGAGCTAGTAAACCTAATATATCAAAGCACTTCATGGTCAGATCAATTAAGTCATTGTTTACTTTAACGGTTCTGGATTTGAAGTCGATAACCAAGTCCTTGTAAGTCAAGATGTCCTCTTCTTGCTTATGGCCTTGGTGGTTCTCTAGTTGCTTTTTTACTCTAGCAACTAAGACTGCTGGACTAAAGGGTTTCTTGACATAGTCATTTGCCTTGAGTTCAAAGCCTAATAGCTCATCATCTTCATCACTTCTAGCTGTCAGCATGATGATGGGAACGTCAGAAATTTTCCTAATGCGCCTGCAGACAGACCAACCATCCATTTTAGGCATCATAATATCCAAGAGAACTAAGTCAAATGTCTCGTCGAACAAGTCGAGGCCTTCTTGGCCATCCGATGCTAAAACAACGTCCATGGACTCCTGGTTTAAGAAGTCTGAAATGATTTTTTGAATGCCAACCTCATCTTCAATTACTAGTATTTTACCTTTCATAGGCCCTCCTCTTGTATAACGCCTTTCTTTATTATACATGGACAAAAGGAATTCATAAAGAATTCCCTGTCTAAAGTAACTATTCTGTTTCTTGCATCTCAAGAGATGACCAGAAGTCGTCCCATAACTTATCAGCTGCCTCGTAATCTTCTTTTTCCTCTAAAGCTTGAATTTGCTTATATTTGTCAACCAGGTCAGCTTGGTCTTGGGGACTAAGATTGTAGCCCTCTTCCTTTAGTTCTTGAATTAAATCTTCTGGTGAGAAGGCTTCTTCAGGGAGATATTGAGCCATCAGTTGATCAACTTGCTCCCAAAGCTTGTCGGCGACATCGAAGTCTTCTTTTTCTTCGAGAGCAGTGATTTCCTTATAAAGGTCAGTCAGTTTATCTTGATCTTTCTTAGAAAGCTCGATGCCTTCTTCTTTAAGGTCACTGATCATATCTTCAAGGCTGAAGTCCTCAAAATCATAGTATCCATCAATAATGGTGAAGGCTTGGTCCCAAAGCTTGTCCGCGCCGTCGAAGTCTTCTTTTTCCTCAAGAGCAGTGATTTCCTTATAAAGATCAGTTAATTTATCCTGGTCTTCTTTAGAAAGCTCGATGCCTTCTTCTTTTAGGTCACTGATCATATCCTCAGGGCTGAAGTCCTCAAAATCATAGTATCCATCAATAATGGTGAAGGCCTGGTCCCAAAGCTTGTCTGCGCCGTCGAAGTCTTCTTTTTCTTCAAGGGCAGTGATTTCCTTATAAAGATCAGTTAATTTATCCTGGTCTTCTTTAGAAAGCTCGATACCTTCTTCTTTTAGGTCACGGATCATATCTTCAAGGCTGAAGTCCTCAATATCATAGTATCCATCAATAATGGTGAAGGCCTGGTCCCAAAGCTTGTCTGCGCCGTCGAAGTCTTCTTTTTCCTCAAGGGCAGTGATTTTCTTATAAAGATCAGTTAATTTATCCTGGTCTTCTTTAGAAAGCTCGATGCCTTCTTCACTAAGTTCTTTGAGTAAATCATCTATGGAGAATTCATCATCCATATCCATATCCATGTCTTGGCTATATTCCTGGTCGTAGTCCTGGTTTTCCTCTTGTGTTTGATTGTCTGCTAGAGCAAATGCAGATGTAATAGTTAAACTTGTGATTAAAAATGCCACACCTAAAATTTTCTTGTTCATAGTCATCTCTCCTTTTCTATTATCTGTTGACACTTTGAATAATATCAAGGAGATATAGCATCGATATGAACTACTTGTATCTTTTTTATGTCTTTTAGATAAAAGAGTAGTCTCCCTGCCAGGCTAGGGAGACTATAATGGGACTGATTAGAGTTACTTATATAGAAGGAAGTTTCAATAAGTCTTTCATGAAATCATCAATCTTAGTGTTTTCAATGAAGATATCTGGTTGGACGCCAGTTCCGTTGATTGTCTTATTGTTTACATGCCAGTAGAAGTTGACTATGTAGTAGAGACGCTCTTTGGTTTTATCATCAAAACTTTGCTGGCCGACATTTTTTCCGTAACTGGCTTCACCAACTATTGTCAGGTTTGTGAGATGGGTCTTTAGACTCAAGGCAACAACTTCGGCTGCTGAGGCTGAATACTTGTTTTGTAACAGGTAGACTTCTTTAAACTGGGCCTTAGACTCATCTGAATAATACTGGTAGGTTGACTGGTCGCTATAAACTAACTCGAAAGTAGTTACCTGGCCAAGCATACTATCTATAAGGGTCTGAGCAGCTGATAAGTAACCACCTGAGTTATCTCTGAGATCTAATATAAGAATAGAGTTCTCTTGGTTTCTAATGGTGTCAACTTGCTCAATGAACTTATAACCTGCGTTTTGATTAAAAAGATCAAAACTGATATAATGAACATTTTCTTTTAATTGCTTATAGGTGAAGTTCATATCCTCATGAATTGTTTCAGAGTAATCATCACCATATATGAAGAAGGTGAAATCATCATCTGGCTTTTTTAAACTGTTAAACAGTAGATCCATTTCCTCATCGCTTAAATTACCCTTGTAACCATCTAAAATAGATTGATCATAATCGTATAAGTAATAGTAGTCAAAGACTTCAGAGATAAAGTCGACATCTGTTTCATCCTCATGTCCAGTAACGTATAAACGAAGTTGGTTGGCATATGTGTCGTACTCATTATTTTGGGGTTCGTAAAGATTGAGATAATAGAGGGCTTTGTCATAGTCTTCTATATAATAGTAATAAGTTTCAGCTAACAGATAAGGGATGTGTTTTGGTCCCTCTTGAGATAGGTAAATCTCCTCAAGTAAATAGATGGCTTGATCATAGTTACCCAGGTTCAAGGCATTATTCGCTAATTGCTCTTTAACCATTAGGTCGTGGTCAAACATATCAATTGTGATTTGAGCATAATAGTCATACTTATAGAGTCGATCAGATTTGGCCAAGGCATCTAATAAGTGGTCGAAAACCTTAAAGTTATTGCTAGTTTGTGCAGCGGTTTCAAAGTATTGTAAGGATTCATAATAATAATGACTGTCGTAGTAAAGTATGCCCATTAGGTAACTGGTTATATCCTTAGCTACCATCTCCTTATCAAGAGAGTCTACGAAGGCCACAGCTTGATCATGGCCCTGATATTGGCGGATGGTCTGTGTAGCGAACTCCAAAAAGTTTAGATCCTGACTGCTTAAGTCGAGGGATTTGATGTAGTTAATGGCTTCATCTGAACGTGATAAGTCACATAGGTAGTTGACATAAAGCTTATAGGCCTCTAGATCATGATGAAATACTGAAATCATATCCTTATAGTGGTTAAGGGCTGACTCTTCTTCTAGGGTTTTAACTAAAGACAAGCCGTAGAAGCTTGCAATCTCAAAATTATTTGGATGTTCCTTGTAAGCAAGTAGGGCTGAGGTGTGAAAATCAACCCCATAGAGGTTGGATTCTAATAATCTAAGTTTCCTTACGTAGGCTTCCTCTAGGTTGTGATACTTGATGAGTTTGTCATAGTAATGTATCGCTGAGTCTGGATTGTTTTCTTCTATATAAATGGAAGCCAGATGAAGTAGAACGTCTTGATTTTTATGATCCCTTGTATATGCAATCATTAAGTTGGCCTTGGCGTCATCATAGAGTCCGAGATTTTTAAGGAGTTGGCCTGCGATTATGTACTCTCTTGTAGAATTATTACTTCCGTTAATCAGAAGGGCTTGGTTAATGGCTTCGATTCCTTTATCAGGATCATCAGCTAAGAGATAGGCTTCAGCCATATGAATAAGGGCTATGTCGAGTTGGGGTTCCAGTTCAAAGGCTTCGTTAAAGTAATCAGCTGCTGCCTTATAGTGGTTGTATTCCATTTGAACTTGCCCTAGGTGGATAAGCTGTTGATACTTTAGAGGGATGCTTTCCGATTGGGGTGTATGATGAAAATGGATAAGGACTAGAGTCATGCATAATATAATAAAGCCTAGAGTGGGGATTAGTTTCTTTTTCATTGAGCCTCCTAAATATATTAAACTCATTATATCAGAAAAGACATTTATCAAGTAGTAAGCTATAAAAAATTAAGGAATATAGACATATGTCTTGTTTGGTGGAGAAATTTAGAGCCAAATGTATATTTTACGTACTTTTATAGAATTGTCAAGGGATTTTAGAATATTTTGTCTATTTTGACAAATGAAATATGAAAGAAAAAAACAACAAGTTTGTTAAGCTGAGTTAATGGTTTTGCCAAATATATACAAGCAAAGCAAGACGTGACTTTAAATTGCAACTTTGGACATGGTGAATCTTGTAAAATATAGTGGAAGATTGTATAAAGCTAGTATATCCCATTGAGATATATGAGTTGGAATGAAGTTATATCAAGGACTTTGTCGTTTAGAAGGAAAGTTGTTAATGCATATTAAAATTGAGTGAGGAAGATTTTAGGCATATTTTCTATTTAGAGAATAAATAATAGGATAGGGTGGAAAACGTTGTCTTAAATTGTAAAAAAAATGACGTAATGAGAAGTGAAATCCAGTAAAAAACAAGTCTGAAAATACAAATAGTTAAGAAAAGTTTAGAAAATTAATCTTGAATTTTCATGAAAAAACTGTATAATTAGAGGTAGTTTTGGGGGATGACTCACCATCCCTATCCAAGCTAAAAATAGAATAGGGGGATTTAAGAATGAAGAAAAGACTTAGTTTTGTTTCATTAGTTGTCCTAGTTTTAGCCCTAAGCGTTTTCGCTTTAGCGGGTTGTAACAACAACAACAATGATAACAACAACGGAAGCAACAACACGCCTGGTTCAACTACTGGTGGAAGTGAAACTGGTGGCGAAAACCAAGGTGCAGAAGCAACAATTACTGGTGCTGAAGACGTAGCTGTTGAAGAATTATCTGAATTCGATGCAATGGCTGGCGTTGAAGTTAAAGACGCTGAAGGTAATGTAGTTGATTTCGAAGTTTCTGGTACTGTTAACACTTTAAAGCCAGGCGAGTACAGATTAACTTATACTGCTGCAGGTACTAACTTAAACCAAGTAAGAGTTGTAACAGTTAACGCTGTTGAAGCTACTTTAGCAAATGGTGTATTCAACTACAAGTTTGCTACAGCTGAAACAAGACACACATTCATGGCTGCTGCTGAAGATTGGTTACTTCACAACCAATATGCGGGTGTTCCATTATTTGGTAACTCTCAATTCAGACTATTCTCAAGCAGAATGCAATTGTTAAGTGAAACATCATTACCTGTATTAGGTTTTGGTATCTCTTACTCTTCAATGTCTGCAGATGATAGTAAAGTAATCATGGATAACGGTGAACCTGGAAACGCTGGTGAGTATACTTTCAGAGATACTTTATCAGGTAACCCAGCACAATGGAACCAATGGTTACAAGATGATGCTACGACTTCTGCTGTTATGGCTGATTACTATGGTACTTTATATGAGTACATCTTCAACGATGACAAGTCAGGTTACATCTTAGCTCCATCTATGGCTGCTGCTGATCCAGTTCCAGTTGATCCAAGAACTTTATCTTCAGGTAAAGTTGTATCTAATGTATGGCAAATCGAAATCAAAGAAGGTCTTAAGTGGAAATTCAATGACACTACTGATACTTCAATGATTACAGATTTCGACATCACTGCAAAAGATTTCTATGACACTTACAAAATTGCTTTAGATGAGCAATGGTTCAGAGCGATCTCAGGTGGTGGTGACTTCATCACTGGTCCTCAAAAGATTGTAAACGCTCAAAACTATATCGATGGTACAGTAACTTGGGAAGAAGTTGGTATCAAGTTAATTAACGAGAACACTTTAGAGTTCACTTACATCGATGAGCAATCACAATGGAACGTTAAGTACGGTTCTGCTGGTGCAACTATGACTCCAATTCACGTTGAGTTATATGAAGCATTAGGCGAAGATTACGCAACAGATGAAAACACTGTAGCATACCATGGTCCTTACTTCGTAACTTACTACGAGCCAGGTAAGATCATCAGATTCGCAAAGAACGAATTAAACGTAGATGCTGACATGTACTTCTACACTCACAAGACTCTTTCTGTAATCGAAGATTCAGAAGTTAGATTCCAAGAGTTCTTAGCGGGTAAGACAGATACAGCTCTTCTTCCAGGTACTGAGTATGAAAACTACAAGACTCACCCAGGTTTAAAGAGAGTTCCAGGTGCTACTACATTTAGATTACAAATCAATGGTTTAGGTACTGAAGAAGGTCAACTTGCTCAATTCTCTGAGTCTGAGTGGATTCCTGAGCCAATCTTAGCTAACCAAGATTTCAAGATGGCATTATTCCATGCAATCGATAGAAAGAAATTAGCTGAGGAAGTATTAAAAACTTCATCAACTCAAATGTACTTATTCACAGACGCTTACGTTGTTGAAGCGGAAGCTGGTATTCCTTACAGATCTACTCCACAAGGTATGTCTGTAGCAACTGATTTATCACCATCTACATTCGGTTACAACTTAGATGCTGCTACTGCTTTATATGAAAAAGCTTTAGACACATTAGTAGCTGAAGGCGTTTACGCTGATGGCGACACAATCGAAATCGAGTTCTACTACTTCTCTGGTAGTGAGACTCAAGCTTTATTAGGTTCTTACTTAAAGACTGCTTTCGAAGAAGCATTCGTAAGTGCTAACCACGATATCACTTTCACATTATCTCCAATGGCGAAAGAGTTCCCAGGTATTTACTATGACCACATGATGATCGGTGAGTTCGATACAGCAATCGGTGGTATCTCAGGTTCTACATTAGATGCAGCGTCATTCCTTGACACTTACTGTTCTGATAACAGATCTGGTTTTACATTAAACTGGGGTATTGATACTTCTCAAGCAGTTATTCCTGTAGCTTACCAAAATGATAAGGGTGAGTTCGTTAAGGAAATGTGGTCTTTCGATGCTATCACAGCTACTTTAGTAGGTGAAGTTGAAGTTAAAGACGGTATGGAAGTAAAAGACGAAGAAACTGAAGAATAAGATACACTCATGTAAAAATTAAAGAATTACCTATGGGAGGGTAGTATATACTTCTACCCTTCCTATTTTAATGAAGAAAAAACGAAGAAAAGTTGTTCCATTGTGGAATAACACTAGCTCCACCATAATGTCATATGGCATTTGCGTGTACTAATAATTTGTAGAGAGAGGCAAAAGCATGTCTAGATATATAGTGACGAGAATTATATGGATTTTTGTTCTGATGCTTACAATTTTGTCGATTAACTTTGTTTTACTAAAATTAGCTCCTTCTCATCCACCAGCAACAGAGGAAGAGAGAAGTATCTACTTTGAAAGACAAGTACGAGATGGTTATATGACCAAAGAATCAATAACCGATCCTGACAGAATTGCGAAAATAAAAGAACAAAAAGCAACTGGTACAACAATTAAAGGTTCATATTATGTAGAAGTAAATACTGGTGATGATAGACCTGAAACATGGTTAGCATACGAACCAATTTCTATTGCAGAGCAGTATTTCTCATGGTTAAAGAATATTCTTAGATGGGACTGGGGGTTATCCACTAGAATAGCAGTAAACAAACCAGCCTTTGAAGTACTTAGTTCAAGAATGGCAACGACGTTAACACTTAACTTAATCGCGTTATTCTTCTATATTCCAATTGGATTAGCACTAGGTGTAATCGCAGCCTTAAATAAAGATAAGCCATTAGATAACTTTATTTCATTCGCCGTAATGATTATGATCTCTGTTCCGAGTTTCGTAGTAATTATCTTATTGGTATTATTATTCGGCTACAACCTAGATTGGTTACCTTCGATTTACCCAGCAGCTGATGCAGCCTTAGATATTAGAATCAAGGGTCTGGTAATTCCAGTTATGGCTATGTCATTTGGTCCAATTGCGGGTCTTACAAGAACAACAAGAGCAGAACTTACTGAAGTATTAACATCTGAATTCTTATTATTAGCTAGAACAAAAGGTTTAACACGTCCTCAAGCCGTAGTTAGACATGCAATGAGAAACTCTATGGTACCACTAGTACCAGGTATTATTTTCTCATTCGTAGGTATCCTTTCAGGTTCTGTAGTAATTGAGCAAATTTATGCAATTCCAGGAACAGGTAAAGTATTCCTTCAAGCCTTAACAAAGAACGCTTATGACTATAACGTATTATTGGCATCGACTGCATTCTATACAATTATTTCGTTAACTGCAGTACTGATTGTGGATTTAACTTATGGTCTAATTGATCCAAGAATTAGAATGGGAGGTAGAAAATAATGTATAATCAAAAAGAGATTATAAATCGTGATATCTCCAAGAGTCAATTTGAATTCTTACAAAAAGATGAAAAAATCTATGACCAAGCCATTCAAGGTAAGCCAATTGGATACCTACAGGATGTTTGGATTCGATTCAGAAAGAATAGAACCAACTTAACAGCTTCTATTATCTTGTTAATCTTAATTATTTGTTCATTAACAATGCCTGCTTTATCAGGTAAGGACTACAAGAAACTAGATGAGAAGTTAGCTTACTTACCACCTAGAGTTCCTGTAATCGAAAAGTTAGGGATCTTAGATGGTATCACTGACCATGAAGATATGCCTGTAAACTTAGACTACAAGGATGAGGAAACAGGTTTATACCTTCCACAAGGATATTTACCAAATGCCATCCTTATGGATACTTTAGAAAACTATACAATTACTTCTACTGAAAAGAAGGAAATTGTATTACACGGTCAAACTGTATTTAAGTTAGACCCAGGTGAAACATCAATATCTACTCAAGCACCAGGACAATTTAACTTTGATCCTACTGCTGGTACGATTTTAGAACTGGATATCTTCGACTTAACAGATGGTAAAGTTGAGGTATTAGCTAAGGCTTCACCAGCTTCAGATTTCGAAGTTGTTGCAACTATTACTGAAGCCGGTGTTCACCAAATCAATGTATTTGATACAGAATCATTTGCTGGACAGAGCTTTGTTTTCACACCTGTTATTTTAAGATACTCTTCAGATGTAAATGCTAATAGCTTTGCCTTAACACACCTAAAAGTAACTAACCCTGGCACTGAAGAACCGGTTTACTTTGCTGAAGGTTACAACTTATCTCAATTCGAGTTAATTAACGGCGAAGGTAAGGGTGCTGTATTAAGACAAAATGGTGAGTTAATCGTATCTAAGTTCAAGTACAACAAGTATGTTGCTGCTTTTGGTTTGACTCATGAGATTGCCTTCCCATCATCTAAGTATGATGAATTAATTGCCAAGTATGGTGATAAGGCAGTTCAATATCCAAACCCAAACAACCCTGATGGTTGGTTCTTCGAAGAAGGCTTCCCAATCAGAGAAGTTGTAAAGAAAAATGACTCATTATTCATTGATGGGGTAGAGTACTCATCATATGAAGTTTACTTAGACTACAAGACTTACTTAGGTTATGATGAATTACCATACTTCTTATTTGGTACATCAGCAGCCGGTAGAGACTTATTCTCTCTTGTATGGGTAGGTTTAAGAACATCATTATTCATCGGTGTTGTTGTAACATTCATTAACGTATCTGTTGGTATTATTTACGGTGCAATCGAAGGTTTCTATGGTGGTTTAGTCGATTTATTAATGCAAAGATTCTCAGAAGTTGTTGGTAGAACACCTTGGTTAGTAGTATTATCGATCATGGTAGTATTATTCGATCCAGGCATCACTACTTTGATCTTGACCCTTATTATTTCTGGTTGGATCAGTACAGCATCGACAACGAGAATGCAGTTCTATAGATATAAGGGTCGTGAGTATGTACTAGCTTCTAGAACAATGGGTGCTAGAGATGGTAGATTGATCTTCAAGCATATCCTACCGAACGGTATTGGTACAATCATTACTGCTTCAGTATTAGGTATTCCTGGAGTAATCTTTACAGAAGCCGTATTATCTTACTTAGGTTACGGTGTTGGTCACGGTCAATCATTTAAGTTATTTGGTTTAGATTGGTTGGAATTCTCTGGGGTTTCAATTGGGGTATTATTATCTGATGGTAGAAATGCACTTCGTACTTACCCTCACTTAACAATCTTCCCAGCGATCATTATCTCAATCTTAATGATTACATTTAACATGTTTGGTAATGCATTGAGAGATGCATTTAACCCATCACTGAGAGGGGTTGAATAAGATGAATAAAAAATTAATTGTAGAAAATTTAAGTATATCATTCAGAACGATTACAGGTAAGGTACAAGCTGTAAGAGACGTTAACTTCGAAGTATACGAGGGTGAAACACTTGCAATCGTAGGTGAGTCTGGTTCTGGTAAATCAGTTACAACACGTTCGATCATGGGTATCCTAGCGGGTAACTCAATCATCGAATCAGGTCGAGTTTTATATGAAGGCGAAGACTTACTAAAGATTTCTGAAGAGCAGTTCCACGAGATTCGTGGTAGCAAGATCGGTATGATCTATCAGGATCCAATGTCAAGTTTGAACCCGATCATGAGAATTGGTAAGCAAATTACTGAAGGCTTACTATTGAATGGTCACCATTTAAAGAATAAAATTGCTAAACTTTATAACAAAGAGAGAATCGTTTACTATGAAATTCTTCGAAGCATCAAAGTATTAAAAGAGTCTGATACGAAAGATGCTCAAGTAAAGGCTAAAATCTCTGAGTTAAAAAAGCAGTTACCTGCTGCTAAGAAGGCTATGGTTGAAGCCAAGAAAAAGGCAACTAAGGTTGTTATGGCTGAATACAACAAGCAAAAAGAAGCTCATAAGGCTGAAATGGCTGAGATTAAGAAGAACACAAAGGGTCTTGATCCTAAAGCCTTAAAGCAACTTATCGATGAGAAGGAAGAAGCTTTCAGAAGAGTTAAGAAAGTAACTAAAATGGAAGCAAAAGAGAGAGCTCTTAAGGTAATGGAAGAGGTAGGTATTCCTCAACCAGAAAAGAGATTCACTCAGTATCCTTTCCAATTCTCAGGTGGTATGAGACAGCGTATCGTTATTGCAATCGTATTAACATCAAACCCAGATGTATTAATCTGTGATGAGCCTACAACTGCACTTGACGTTACAATCCAGTCTCAAATTCTTGAGCTGATCAACAGATTAAAAGAAGAGCGTAAATTAACAGTTATCTTCATCACGCATGACTTAGGTGTTGTTGCGAACGTTGCTGATAGAATTGCTGTAATGTATGCTGGTAAAATCCAAGAAATCGCAACATGTGATGAGTTATTCTACGATCCAAAGCATCCTTACACATGGGCTTTACTTGGTTCGATGCCAGATTTAACTTCTAAAGATGCCTTGGTAACTATTCCTGGTACGCCACCGGATATGAGATTCCCACCTAAGGGTGATGCTTTTGCACTTAGAAGTGAATACGCTATGCAAATTGATATGGAAGAACAACCACCAATGTTCAAAGTATCGGATACACATTATGCAGCTGCTTGGCATTTACACAAGGATGGTCCAAATCTGGATATGCCAGCTGACATTCAAAACCGTATCGATAGAATGAAGGTTATGACTGAAGAACTTATTAGAAATGAGGGACAGGTGAATGGATAAGAATCAAAACATCAAAACAAATTCGGCTGAACCAGTTTTAAGAGTAACCAACCTTAAGAGACACTTTAAGTCAGGCCATGGTAAGAACAAGCTTGTTGTAAAGGCTGTTGATGGCGTTAACTTTGAAATCTATGAAGGTGAAATCTTTGGTTTAGTTGGTGAGTCGGGTTGTGGTAAGACGACAACTGGTAGAACAATTGTTAAGTTACATGAGCCAACAGATGGAAAAATTGAATTCATGGGTGAGGTAATCGCTGAAGGATTTGATACAGACATTGATAATATTAGAGATGCTAAAAAGCTTTTAAAGACAGAAAAAGACGCTGAGAAGCGAAAAGAAGCAAAAGAGTTAATTTCATTCAGCAAGAGTGAAATCAAGCGTAAGAAGCGTCTTCAAAGAAAACCAAACAGAAAATTAATGACAAAAATGCAGATGATCTTCCAGGATCCGATTGCATCTCTTGACCCGAGAATGACAGTAAAAGAAATCATTGCTGAAGGTCTAAGAATTGCTGGTGAAAGAAAAGAAGACGTCATCATTCAAAAGGTAAACGATGTTCTTGAGACTGTAGGTCTTGTACCTGAACATGCTAACAGATACCCACATGAGTTCTCAGGTGGTCAGCGTCAAAGAATCGGTATTGCAAGAGCCCTTGTAATTAACCCAACATTCATTATTGCTGATGAGCCAATCTCAGCACTGGACGTATCGATTCAAGCACAGGTAATCAACCTATTAAATGACTTAAGAAGACAATTTGGGATTACGATTTTATTCGTTGCCCATGACCTTTCTGTTGTTAAGTACATCAGTGACAAGGTTGGTGTAATGTACTTTGGTAACATGGTTGAATTAGCACCAGCAGATAAGTTATTTGCTAACCCAATTCACCCATACACCAGATCACTACTATCTGCTGTTCCTTTAGCTGATCCTAACTACGAAAAGCACAGAAAGAGAATCATCTACAATGCTGCAACTGCTCATGACTACTCTGAAGAGCAACCAGTATTCCAAGAGATTGAACAAGATCACTTCGTATTAGCCAATACAAAGGAAATGGAAACATACAGAAAGATGATGAAATAATAATGACAATTAAGAAAACTGCTATAGGTGTACTTGTATCACTTGTTATCATGTTTGTCCTATATAGGTGGTTTGATGGAGCAAGTATCTCCATTAACCCCTTGTCTGATGCGATTTTCTTCACGGGCGTGATCTACTTTTTCCCTGGCCTAGTATCTTTAACAGGTGCTGGCCGGGTGTTTACAGGATTTGATTATGCTGCTCGTAAGATGTTTAGCGGGATGAAAAAGGACAAGAAATTCTTTGATTCTTATTATGATTTTAAGATTTATAAGGAATCAAAGAGACTTCGCGAAGGTGAAGATCATAGTGGACTAACCATGCTTGTACTGGGGATTCTTTATATTGCTATTGCCTATGCTTTAGGCGCATTGTCGTAAATTTGAGAGGTAGACTATATGTCTGCCTCTTTTTTCGTATAAGATTTGCATATAAGCTATGAATATGGTATATTATTAGGAAAAATATGGAGGTTGTTATGGAAAAAGTAAGAGTATTAGAGACTGAAGACCTAATTTTAAGGGCAGTAAGACAGGAGGACCTAGAGGATATATTTGACTATGGTCGGGATCCTGAAGTTGCCAGATACGTGACTTGGCCGGAGCACAAGTCTATTGAAGATAGTCAGACCTTTCTTGATTTTGTCATGGCTAGGTATGAAAAGGGTGATTACCACATAAGAGCTATAGTAGAAAAGTCAAGTGGTAAAATGATTGGTACCATAGATTTTGTTAAGGGCATACACCCTCATAACTGGGCTGAATTGGCTTATGTTTTGAACAGGTCTTATTGGGGAAGGGGAATAATGACCCAAGCTGCCAAGGCTGTTTTGGCCTATGGCTTTGATGACTTAAATCTAAATAGGATATTTGCAAGAGCCATCGACCTGAATAAGGGTTCTTATAGGGTAATGGAAAAGCTAGGTATGACCTATGAAGGAAGAACAAGACAGGTCTTTAAGGATGGAGACACCTATTATGATGTTCTCAACTACAGTATCTTAAGAGATGAATACGAGTCTATGAAGTAGACAAAATCAACAGGCATATGCCTGTTTGTTTTATGTTCAAATTGTTTGAGACAATTTGAATTTTATGAACCTGTTTATTTTTTATACATTTGTGATATGAGAGACCATATCTTGTTTACCCTTATTCATATTAGGTATATGTATGATAGGGGGAATCTATGAAAAGTAAAAAAATATTACTAGTCTTAGTTGTTATAGTGTTTGCGCTCGTACTCGGTTACTTAAATACTGAATCCTCTAGTCCGTTTACACCGGAGGAAATAGCCTGGATGATGGAACATCCAGTTATTTATGTCGCACCAGATCCTACTTATGGGCCTATAGAGTTTTTTGATCAAGATGACAACTTTGATGGGGTGGCTTCAGATTATCTCAAGTGGATTGGAGACCATTCACCCTTGACCTTTGAAGTAATTCAATACGATACATGGCCAGAGGCCCTCGATGCAGTAGGTAATGGGGATGTCGATATGTTAAGTGCAGCCATATGGACTGAACAGAGGGATACCTACTTAGAGTTTTCTAATAATTACTTTACTGTACCCAATGTTGTCGTCGCAAGAAATGGCTTACATGGTAAATTAGACTTAGAAGACTTACGGGGCAAACAAGTCATTGTCATAGAAGATTATGCGACCGATGAGTACATCAGCCTGAACTATCCCGATATAGACCTAATTCGGGTATCTTCGACGGTGGAGGGACTTAGTCTTGTATCCATAGGGACTTATGACTATATGGTTGTTAGTCTGGCCCAAGCCTCCTACTATTTACCTGAGAGCAAGATAACGAACATAAAGGTTTATGGGCAAATCGACTTTGATAACCAGGTAGCTTTTGGTGTCAAAGATGACTATAAAGACCTGGTGCCTATTCTTAATAAGATCTTGGATCAGATGCCTGATGACGTTCATGATGAGATTTATGTGAAATGGGTCAACCTGGATTATTCAACAGGCATATCAGAGGAAATAATACGGTATATTATTGTCGCAGTTGCGCTTGCCCTTGTCAGTATTGCCGTCATTCTTTTCTTTAACCACTTACTACATGTCAAGGTAAAGGTGAAGACTCAGGAGCTCAATGAGGAGTTGGATTTAAGAATAGAAGCTGAAAAGCAGGTTGTTGAGCTGAACGAGCATTTAGAGGAAATGGTTGAGCAGAGGACACAAGAGCTTAGTCGGACCCTAGTCAATTTAAAATCGGTTCAAAAGGACCTTGTTGAGTCTGAAAAAATGGCCTCTTTAAGTCGGATTTTAATCAATATCTCTCATAATTTGAACACACCAATTGGGTCTGCAATCACAATAAACTCATATGAGGACTTGGTTTTAAGACAGTTAAAAGAAGAAGATCAAGACTGTCAGCAGTCGATAAAAAAACTAATAAACACCAATAATATGGTTAAGGTGGAGTTAGACAAGGCAAAAACGTTTTTAGATGCCATGAAACGAATGACAAGTATAGATGCCGGTTCCAATAAGGAGAAGGTGGATATCTGTAAGTACCTAAAAAGTCTTCTTATGCGGTATGCTAGCGAGTTTCATGATAAGGAAGTCACCTGTAATGTCACCTGTGACATAGAGCCAGAGTATAGGGTATCCAATGAGTATTTAGACAATATTTTTGTGAACCTAATTAATAATTCACTTCAATTTGGATTTGATAAACAGAAAATGGGTATTATTAGTATAGAGATTATTAAGTTTAGTAACCATTTGGAAATTGTTTATGAAGACAATGGGGGTGGTATAGATGAAAGTATCATTGAGAATATATTTGATCCTCTTTTCACCTCTAATATGGGAAAGACAAGTGGATGGGGGCTAAGTATATTGTATAACACGGTGAAATTTGCACTAGGTGGAGAAGTGACGCTCACTTCTTCAAAGGGACATGGTGTTAAATTTAATATAATTATTAGACATTAGAAGGGATGGGGACAATGAATTTATTGAAGAAATCAATCGCGACAAAGTTAAGCCTACTGACGATAATTGCAATTCTCTTTATTTTCCTGATTAGTGGTGGTTTTATTTTCTTCCAAACAGAGACGGAACTGGTAGAATCAATCATTGACAGTGTAGAGATGGAAACAGAGTTAGCAGTCGATCGAGTGAGTAGCGTCTTCGCTATTACAGAGCAGGTTGTTAAACAAGGTGCTGAAGATAGAAATATTCAGGCATATTTACGTGAAGTAGATCGATATGACCAAATAACAAGTCATCGTTTGTATGATACAGTTAGTGAAACCCTAACAGCTTATAATGATTCATACGAAAACTTACTTTTTGTCTGGATTGCAAATGATAGAGCCAACTTCTTTATCGATAATACAAAATTTGTGTCTGCACCAACTTATGTAACGAGTAGTAGACCATGGTATCGACAGGCATTAGATACAAACGGCGTGGCCTTTACGGCACCCTACCCTGAAAGTAATACTGGTATCATGTTAGTTTCAGCCATAAAAGCTCTATGGGACGGCAATACATCATATGGTTTTGTTTCTGCTGATGTATCTCTAGCAACCATTCCTGAAATAATGGAGGAATATGTAATTGGTGAAAAGGGAACAAACTTCCTTATTGCTAGTAACGGTCAGTTCATTTATGCAGCGGATGAAGCACTGCTTGAAGATGGTGGGTTAAATATTCTTGATCATGACGAGTTAAAAGAGTTTGGTCAGGCTGTATTAGCTGGCAAGACAGATATTGGTGACGTTGTTTACGATGGTGAGGAATATATAGTAGCTTATCAGCCACTACCAATCAATGGCTGGGGTGTCATTCAATTAGTCGAAGCTGATGAAGCTTACGCAGATCAGAAAAGATTTACACTGGTACTAGTTCTAATCTTTGTATTTGGAGCCTTATTACTAGCTGGATTTATTTTCCTTAGCATTAGAAAAATGATGAAACCTATAGCTGTCGCTACAGATTATGCAAAATTATTAGGCCAAGGTGACTTCACTCAAGATCTTCCTAAGAAGTATTCAAATAGAGTAGATGAGATTGGTCAGCTGGCCCAGGCCTTTGATGAAATGAACGCCAACTTTAGTGAACTGGTTGGTGAAATAATGCTATCCTCTAACCAAGTTGCCAGCTCGAGTGAACAGTTAAATGTCACTTCAGATGAAGTTGCCAACGCATCTATCGACATGGCCAACACCATTGAGGAGATAGCTAAAGGGGCAACAGAGCAAGCAGAAAGCACTGAAATGGGAGCGGTTAAAACTTCAGAGCTTGGAGATCTCATTGAAGATAACAAGGAGCATATGAATAACTTGAATACAGCTTCTGCTAATATTGTTACCATGGTTACAGATGGTCTAGAGATTGTATCTGAATTAACTACCAAAACTGTGGCTACTAATGATGCAGCTCAAGAGATTTTCAAGGTCATTAACAAGACCGATGAGTCAACCTCAAAAATTGGTGAGGCCAGTAATGTGATCGCATCAATCGCTGAACAAACCAACCTACTTGCTCTTAATGCAGCAATTGAAGCAGCTAGAGCAGGGGAAGCTGGTAAGGGCTTTGCAGTTGTTGCTGATGAAATCAGAAAGCTAGCAGAGCAATCAACATCATCAACCAAAGAAATCGATGAGATCGTTCAAGAGCTGGTTAACTCATCAAAAGAAGCTGTTGAAACCATTAATGAAGTGAATGTGATTATTAAAGAACAGGTAGAATCAGTAAAAGAGACCGAGAATAAGTATATGGAAATTTCCAAGGCTGTAGACATTTCAGTTGGGGCTATTGACCAATTAAATATGTCAGAACAAGCTATGGAGACTAAGAAGGCAGAAATCCTTGATACCATTCAATCCTTGTCAGCAATAGCTGAGGAGAATGCAGCTAGTACAGAGGAAGCCTCTGCATCTGTGATTCAACAAAGTGCTTCAATGAAGGATATTGTACAAGCTTCTAGTAGTCTATCAGACTTGGCCTTAGACCTATCAAATAGTATTTCAAAGTTCAAAATTAAAGATTAAGACTCATCAACACGCCAGCAATGGCGTGTTTTTTTGAGTAAAATTAGAAAGAGATTAGAGTATTGATAGGTACCTTGCAATGTATTGTAGTCTGGTATATAGTTGTCTTGTAAGGAGGCAATATGAATTCACAATTTAAAAAAGGGGTCCTAGATCTTTGTGTCCTGTCAATATTGAGTAGGAAGAACTGCTATGGTTATGAACTTGTCCAGGAAATTATAAAGTATATGGAAATATCTGAAGGGACGATTTATCCCCTACTGAGACGTTTAAAAAAGGATCTTTTAGTAACAACATACTTGCAAGAATCAAACGAGGGGCCACCAAGAAAGTATTATCAACTCACTCGCTTAGGAGAGCATGTTCAGAAGGAAAAGGTAGAGGAATGGTTGCAGTTCCAGCAGTCTATAAATGATATTTGTTTAGAGGAGAAGTAAATGAATAAGACAGAGTATTTAACAGCCTTAAAAGTGAACTTAAAGGGGTTACCATCCGGTGACATTGAGGATGCCTTGGAGGATATTAATGAATATTTCGAAATGGGCTTAAGAGAAAGTCGAACAGAAGAGGAGATTGCCAGGGGCTTGACATCTCCTAGGGCCATGGCGAGAGCCATTAAGGCTGATTACTCCATAAAAGACTTAGAAAGGGAGTTTTCCATTAAAAAGATCCTAGTCATGGTGACAACACTCATGGGCTTGGGCTTCATCAATATGGTCTTTCTTCCCCTTATAGCGTCTTATGTGGTGCTTGTGCTTTCCTTTTATCTAGTAGTAGGATCTTTTTATTTAACAGGTGGATTATTGTTGCTATCTCCTGTGCTTTATATGATTAATCCAGCTTGGGTCACCATCCCATCAACCACCTGGCTCTACATGATGCCCTTACTTGGTCTCATGATATTACCAGTCAGCAGAAAGGGACATAAGGGACTCAACCGGTTATCGAGCTTGTCTGCGAAACATATACTGAGATATTTTAAGGTCAATCGTCAAATTGTAAGCCAATAAGTAAGAGATTTCCGACTAGACTTGGGGCCTTACTCAAGTGTAGAGAGGACTAAACTATAAAATCACACCTGGATTCACATCTTATCTCATCCAATCATTAACCGATTGATGTTGAAATAGTCTAGTGAGTTTGGGTGTGATTTGTATAGGTAACTGAAATAGATACCATGTTTAATAATTTGTCATCATATTGTTCCATTCATACCGATAATAATTAGCTCTTGCCATGACATATGAAAAGAAATCAGGAAACATATCAGGAGAAGAATAATAATAGCCTGAATAATCATGTGCCTCTAAATCTGCTAAATCAGGATTTTTTCTAATGACTTGCATGCACTTGTCACTTAATCCCATATCAGCATAGATATTTAAGAGATTTACAAACATGGTCTCAGAAGGTTCTCTTGCAAATGCCTTCTCCATTTCTTCTTTTAATTGAGTGTAATAGTCCCATGTTAAGTCGTATGAAAATACATAGTGATGATTCACTAATTCATTAACCAGTTTCAGTCCTGTCCAAATAGAAACATAACCACCACCGCCAGTATGATCATTAATAATCTCCTGAACACCATCCTTATTTACATCAATGGACCTTAGTGTTTCGTAGGCATATCCAATAAAAGCATGACTGTAGTTTTGGTTGAATTTTTTTAGGAGAACATCATATGATTGAATGTCTCCAGTAACTTTTAAGATGATTTCATCAACTCCGTCTTGGTCTAAGTCCTTTATGAGAACGACATCTTCAAAATGAGTATCTCTTCCCCAAATAACAAAGTACTTATCTTCAATCGAATCAGTATCATAGATATAGGTTTCACCATCAATAGTGGAAATAGAAATGACAATTTTATCATATATAATCTCATCATGGTATCTATTGGTTTTCATGAAATCGAACCTATATTTAATGCCATTACGTTCGATTTCAATAACGCCCATGCTCTTAGGAGCCTTAATTTTTTCTTCATAAGAGATAATTCTTTCAAGATTTTCATTATCAAGATGACTAAATAAGTGGGTAACCTCTTCAAACTCTGGCTCATACCATTCAAAGGTTGAAAAGAACTCTAAATACACTTCATCTTTGAAGTGATAGCCATGTTTTGCAAATATAGCGTTTCTAAGAAGAGTGATATGTTCCAATTTCATATCTTGAATCTGCCAGGTCATAATTTGGGAGTTGAGATCAAATTCTCTTTCACCTATAAGGACCATTATAGGATACTCTTTCTCCTTTAAAGTGTCCTCAAGGTTATTATCTTCATTTTCCTCTGTTTGAATAGGTAGCCTTAAATGGTCCTCCTCGTTTAGGCTACTATCTGTTAACTCATTTTTATTTTTGTCCATTGATTCATTAGTACAGGATGTTAGAACAAATAACATCAGAATAATGAAGATGCCTTTCCTATACAAGTCTACACCAGTATGTCCAAACGTCACTTTACCTTTCTGACTCATTAACTTAAGTATCATTTCATCACCTCAATATGTATTATACTACTTTTTGACATAATTTAATCACACCATAAACCATTTACTTAAGTGAGATTTAGGGTGTGATTTAAATGTGACTCCTCATATGATATTTTCGGATGAAGAGGAATTCTCTGATTTCACAAGCATGAGCATCTTAATACTTAGCTTATCCGAATTGTTTCATAAAAAGTAAACCAGTTATTGCAAGTATTAGAGAAAGGATGGGGGTAAAAACCCACCCAGCTGCAATGCGATATAACTTGGAGAAGTTAATATTTCTATCTCCCTTAGCCACACCGATACCGATGATGGCCCCTACTACTGCCTGGGAGCTTGAGACAGGAACGAGGGGGATGGTTGGAAGATTTAAGCTGGTCAAAAGATCGAAGAGAGCCTGAGAAGAGAATATAAATAAGACACTGGAACTGGCCAGGACTACTATGAGAGCAGTCGCTGGAGAGATCTTATAAATACTCGTTCCAACAGTTGCCATGACATTCTTCGAATAAGTAAATATACCTAGACTGATAGCCATACTACCGAGGAAGAAGAGAACCTGAGTTTCATTAAGGGTAAGAGGTCCTATGGTCATGGCATTGACAACACCAACATTAGTGAAGACTCCCATTACATTGGCTATATTATTGGCACCAAGTGAATAAGCACCAAATGCTCCTACTAGGATGAGGCCAAGTCTTATATAGTAATAACGAAGGAATATGTTCGTTTTAAGTCTACCTGTCATTCTCTTAAATAACTTGTAAAAGAGAATTGAAAATAGGGCAGCAAGAATGGGACACAAGACCCAAGTCAGTACTATTTTTGATAGAACCTTAAGCTCAGTAGGTGTCTGAGAGTAGATGTTCCAACCTATAATGGCACCAACAATAGATTGTGATGTGGATACAGGGAGTCCGTATCGGGTCATCAACATAACCGTTATACCAGAGGCAAGAGCGACTATGAAAGCTCCAGATAAGGATCCGATAGCTCCAAGTTTGCCTAGTGTATGACTGGCTCCAGCCCCACTAGCTACAGCCCCGATGATAATAAAGATGCTCATAATAATAGCAGCCGTTCTAAATTTAACGACTTTTGAGCCAACAGCTGTCCCAAACAAGTTGGCGGCATCATTGGCTCCCAAGGACCATCCTAGAAAGAGGCCACTGGTAATCCATAAAATAGCTAAGTTCATATAATCACCTAGATTTCTCGTTTAATAGTAAAGATTGTTAGTTTATCGGCAATTTGCTCACACTCATCTGCTATATCCGACACCTTGTTGATGAAGGCTTTTATCTGCATTTTTTCCGCAAGTGACTCAAATAGGTGATCATTAAAAACAGAGTAAACAATTTTATCTTCAAGGATATCGGCCTCGTGTTCATAGAATTTCACCTTATTAATATGATCATTAACCAGATGAAGCTCACCTAAAAAAGCTCGGGTAGCTGATATAATTGCCTCAGAGGATTGAATACTCGCCTGGGTCAGCTGAATGATTTTCTTATGGAGAGATTCAGGAAGCTTGGGCTTCTCATTGAGAAAGTCCTTGGAGATCTCCTCAGTCATGTCAATAATGTTGTCTAGACTTTTAATTAAAGACAGAAGGTCAGCTCTTACATCAGGTAGAAGTAAAAATTTGTAAAGGTTGACCTTTATCTCTGTTTCGAGGGCATCAGCCTTAGATTCGTATGTCTGGATTCTTTGAATGGTTTCTTCAAAATCCTCATAATCTTGGTCTAAATAAGATTTAATCATCTTGTCAAAGAGTAATAAGCTTTTTGATATAACATTTAGGAACTCCTCAATTTTCTGATTGAGGTCCATTGATTTTTTAAATATGGTTTGCATAGTCCTTCCCTCCTTCTATGATATATATACCATAAAAGGGTAGATTATAAACTACAAATGGAAGAAAATGTTTATAAACCTGTCAGGGCTCTTAAATGCTAGAGGGCAAAAAACGGGCAAAAAGTCAAGACTGGTTATCTACAATATTTAGTGATATTCTTTAGTAAAGTAAGGAATGGGCACTATATATTGTAGGGGGATCAGATGAAGATTGAATTTATTAACTATCCGTATGTATTTACAGATGCAGGAACAAGACACAACATTAGTGAAATCAAGGGAACACCTAGGGTTGGAGCTATGTTAGACGAGACATTGAATGTCCTAAACCAAGCAATGGATAGCGATTGCGTAAACGGGGTTTGTCCAGTTAAATAAGTCGTGTGTTTTGAGCCAGAAGTGGCTCTTTTTTTTGTCCTTAAGTTTGAAGGTACTTGTCTGTTGATGTTTAATGGCGTTTATGAGGTGAAATATATTTGTAAAATAAGTTGGTGGAAGTTTATGTTATACTGGGTTTAGGTAAAGTGAAGGACAAGAAGGAGGCCAAGATGAGAAAGTTTAATAATAAGAAATTAAATGAAAATATGACTCTTGGACTGCCTGTAGTTTTAACCTTATAAGTACTAGACATGCTTAATTGAAACACAGCCAAGGGCTGTTTTTTTTTGTGTGAAAAATAAGTATATAGTATTATAAGGAGACTTTAATTGAAAAAAAAACCATTAAATATAGGAATTTTTGCCCATGTGGATGGTGGTAAGACCACCATAACGGAACAACTACTTTATACAAGTGGCTCTATTCGAAAAATTGGACGGGTGGATAAGGGTGACACCATTACGGACTTCATGGCTGTTGAAAAAGAACGAGGCATCACTGTAAAAACAGCAACTGTATCCTTCGAGTGGCAGGGGCAAACCATTAACTTATTAGATACACCAGGGCATATGGACTTCATTGCTGAGGTTCAGCGGTCCATGACAGTATTAGATGGTGCCGTCCTAGTTGTATCTGCCAAGGAAGGGGTTCAGGTCCAAACCAAGGTTATTTATAGGGCCTTAAAAAAATTAAGAGTCCCCACCATGATCTTTATTAACAAGGTAGATCGAATGGGAGTTGATCTTGATAGGGTTTATGAAGACATTGAGGCCAATTTAAGCGAGTCCATCCTGCTAACAGATAGAGTAGAAGGGGCCGGGAGCAGACAGGTAGTAATCACAAGGAAAGAATCGTACATGGACGATTTACACGGCCTGGAGGCCTTGGCCTTGGAATCTGATGACTTTATGAGCCTCTACTTAGAAGAAAATTTGACAGAAGAAGTGGTTGAAACAACCATTAAGGACCTTATGGGCCAGTGCAGGCTGCACCCTCTTTTACATGGGGCTGCCCTGCATGGAAAGGGAATCGACCACCTCCTAGATAAGATATGCTCATGGATGGAAGGCATCAAGTACAAGACACCATGTGCCAAGGTCTTTAAAATTGAAAGAGATCGAAAGGGGATGCGCCGGGCATACTTGAGGGTTTTCGGAGGCCACTTTATCTTACGGGGAGAGTATCAAACCCTTGATGATCAAGTTTTTAAGCTATCCAACTTGCAAAAACTTCAGGGCTTAAAACACATACAGGCCCAAGAGGCCTTAGCAGGAGACATATTTGTTACTTATACAAATGACCTTCAGATGGAGGATTGCCTACAAGGTCCGCCGCCCCTAAGTCTGGATATGAATATAGGGAGTCCAACCCTCAAGGCCCAGGTTGAATACGACCACTTGGGCCATAGAAAGGAAATCCTCCATGCTTTAGACCAATTAACAGATGAGGATCCATTTTTAGACTACCACATCCATCCCCTAACAGAGGCCATTGAAGTTCACTTATTTGGACGTGTCCAAGAAGAAATACTTTTGGCTCTAATGAAAGAACGATTTATGATTGAGACATCCATCGTAAATGCCCAAACTCTTTATAAGGAACGACCTTTAGGGGCGGACCGGTGGACCATGTGTATGTACAAGGATACCAACCTTCCTGCAACCATAGGCCTGCACTTGAAGCCTCTCCCCCTTGGAACAGGTTTTGTTTATAAGAATGTCATCTCCTATGGACACTTATCTAAATCCTATCAAAATGGGGTCAAGGAGGGTGTTATCAGAAGTCTGAGTCGAGGCCTAAAGGGATGGCCTGTAACCGACCTCGAGGTTACCTTCTTTGAGTCAGGTTATGATAGCGTCTGTAGTACCCCGGCAGCCTTCAGAGACCTGGCTCCTCAAGTGTTTGAAAAGGCCCTTAGCCTTTGTGATACAGAGCTCTTAGAGCCCCTGGTTGCCTTTGAACTTGGAGTGGATCAAAAACATATTGGACGGGCTCTAGCCGATATTCAGCGGATGGGGGGACAAAGTGACCTGCCTAATCTAGAGGGGAATCAGGCTATGATTGAAGGGATTGTCCCTGTGGACACCAGTAAGGACTATGAAATTGAGCTGGCAGACTACACCAGTGGGCAGGGTACGTGGATGACCCGTTTTCATGGCTATAGGGTAAAAGAATAAGAGGGTATCCAGGACGCGTCCTGGATACTTTTATTTGTTAGAACATTTGGGGTATAATAAGACCAGGTATGAATGAGGAGGAAAAGATGTTTGAAATTCATGATTTAAAACTTGAAGATGGCAGCTATCAAGGCCGTATAAGGGTCTATCTACCCAAGACTTACCATAAGTACAAGAAAAAAAGTTTTCCAGTCTTTTATATGCATGATGGACAGAATTTATTTAATCGTGACAGCTCTTCTTATGGTCAGATTTGGGCTGCTCATACGGTCGTAGACAAGATGTTGAAAAGTAGAAGATTCAAGGGATGTATCTTAGTCGGGATTGATCATCCTAAAGGAGAAGACCGACTGAAGTATATGACACCCTGGCCCAGTGAAAATCCTAGTGAAATTGGTTTAGAAGAGATTATTGGTGGCCAGTGTCAGAGTTACGTTCGCTTTATAGTTGAGTGCGTAAAACCCTTTATAGATAGCACTTATAGAACCTTAAGTGACAGGGCAAATACCCTAATAGGTGGTTCTTCAATTGGTGGACTAACCTCCTTATACATGCAGGTAAGGTATCCAGATATTTTTTCAAAAGTCATGGGCATGTCCACAACCTCTTGGTTTTCTCCTCAAGCCCTAAGGACTTGTTTAGAATCCTATGATCCCCACTATAAAAGTCGCTGGTACTTAGATGTGGGAGGCAAGGAAGTTGAAAGTATAGCCTTTACACAAAAGTATATCTCGGGAGCTCAAGCCCTGGTTGAGTCCCTGAAAAGGGCTGGTGTAGAGGAGGAAGATATTGAATTTATTTTTGATAAAGAAGGGGTTCATAATGAGATGAGTTGGTCTAGGCGCCTGCCTTATGCCCTCAAATGGTTGTTGGATGGCTAGAACTCAAGCCCTACTTGATACCAGTCTGTTGGCTTTCTTGATAGACTTAGATTGAAATACGAAAGGAGAGCATATGGATATAAGAAGAGTAGGTGCAACAATATCAAAAGCAAGAAAAGATAAGGGCATGACCCAGATGGCCCTGGCAGATGCCATGTATGTAAGTTATCAAGCTGTTTCGAGCTGGGAAAGAGGTCTGACCATGCCAGATATCCAAAACCTTCCGAAGTTGGGTCAGTTATTGGGCATATCAATAGATGATTTACTGGGCAGACCTGTCAATCCTGTCATTCAAAATACTCTATCGGAAGAGGGAAAGGTAGCCTTTGAAGTGGAGGATATCAAGGAGGCGGCCCCAATTCTAAGGGTGGACCAAGTGGATGAGGCTTTAGAAGATTTAGACAAGCAGATGACCTTTGAGGATGTCCTTTCTCTAGCCCCCTTTGTAAGTAGCCAGGTCTTAGATGAAATCATAGACAAGTACCAAGTTATGTGTGAGTATAGTAAAATAGTTGCTTTGGCCCCCTTTATGTCTCAAATGAGACTGAACGCTATCTTTGAGCAAGGCCTATCAGGCCAAGTAGACCAGGTTGTTATTGTAGGACTAGCCCCCTTTGTCTCATCCAAGGATTTACATGACTTGGTTAAATCTTGGATAGATGAGGGACACGATTTTCTGGATGAAAGTCACATTATAAGTTTGGCCCCCTTCTTGGACCAGGCAAGCCTAGATCTACTTTTACAGTCTAGGGGGGAGGTAGATCTGGCCATGTTGGTGGCCTTGGCTCCCTTCTTAAGTCAGGACAGACTCAATGACTTCATCCAACAAGCCCAGGAAGAAGAGGCAGATGATGGCATCATAGTTAGTATAGGTCCCTTTCTTTCAGGAGAGACCCTAAAGGGCTTGGTCAGTCAGTATATGGATACTGAAGACAGGCATATTGCCCATGGATTATTAGCCTATCTAGACCAAAGGTCCCTGGGAGAAATGGCAGACAAGGCCTATAATAGGGAAGGAATAGATGGGTTGATACCTTATGCCCCCTTCTTAAGCAAGGACCAACTGGATATTTACCTGGAACTAGGCTTGAAGGCCAATGGCATATCGGCTATAAGGCCCCTACTTCCTTTTGCAGACATGCGGTCATTAGATGACTACATAAAAAAACTATTAAACTAAAGCCTTGAACCCTCTTTTTTAGAGGGTTTTTTAAAATAAATATTTAAGTGTTTGACAAATGGGTAGGAAAGGAGTATGATGTGACTAAGAAGTCATATGACCACCGGGTCACATGGCTGTGTGGTCATAGAAAGGAGGGTTTATGCCGAAGGATACTTTTTTTAATCTTCCAGAGGATAAATCAAAACGTATAATTAATGCGGCCATAGAAGAGTTTGCTGAATACTCTTTTGAACAAGCCAGCATCAACCGGATTATTGCAGCATCCGGCATATCCAAGGGAAGTTTTTATCAGTACTTTGATGATAAGAAAGACCTTTATAGCCATATGTTTTATTTAATTGGCCAGGAAAAGATAAAATATATGTCACCTGTCTTAGCCAATCCCTTTAACCATGGCTTTTTTGAGGTCATGCATGGTATGTTTGAGTCTGGCCTAGAGTATGCAAAAAGTAGCCCCTTGTATATGAAAATTGGTCTCAAGCTTTTCCAAGCCAGGGACTCCCAACTCTATAAGGAGATTGTAGGGACCAATGAAGGAAGCGCCCTGCAAATTTATGAGCAGTTAATCATTCACGGACAAAAGACAGGTGAATTAAGGGAAAGCTTAGATACTAGATTTACAGCGAAAATTCTCTATAATATGAGTCTGAGTATTATGGAATATGAAGAGTTTACTACCATAGAGGAATTAGAGTCTGGTATGATGACGATGTTAGACAAGCTTATGGACCTATTGACTGTTGGTATGGAACGAAAGGAGTAAGCCATGATTAAAGTAGAAAAACTAATACATTGTTATGACAAGGAAAAGAGAAATGCTGTAGATGAGATTTCTTTTGAAGTAAAGTCGGGGGAAGTATTTGGCTTCCTAGGGCCATCGGGTGCTGGTAAATCCACTACCCAGGGGGTTCTAACAGGTCTCTTGCCTCTTCAAAAGGGCAGGGTAGAGGTAGCTGGCTTTGATATGAAAAAGCCACCTAATGACTTATTTGAGAAAATAGGCGTGTCTTTTGAACAGTCTAATGTTTATAACAAATTGACGGCTCTTGAAAATCTTGAGTTTTATAAGAAACTCTTTAGCAACACCACTGAAGACCCTATGAAACTCTTAAAGATGGTTGGCCTAGACCATGTTGCCAATAAACGGGCCGGGGAGTTTTCAAAGGGAATGAAGCATCGGTTGACCTTCATTCGTAGTATGCTAAATAATCCTGATTTATGGTTCTTAGATGAACCAACAACAGGACTTGATCCAGCCATTGGTAGTGGTATTAAGAAATTAATTAAGGACAAGAATAGTCAGGGAACAACGATTTTCCTGACTACCCATAATATGCAGGTTGCTGATGAGCTCTGTGATAGGATTGCCTTTATTATTGATGGTAAAATCGTTAAGCTTGATTCACCGCGCCAATTAAAATTAGAGTATGGTGAGAAATTGGTTGAGGTGGATTACTATGAGGGCAATAAAATAGAAAAGGCTCACTTCTCCTTAATAAAGCCTCAGGATATGGCTCAATTGAATGATATTATTCAAAACAAAAAGATAGAAATGATGCATACCAAAGAAGCAACCCTCGAAGAAATCTTTATTAAGGTTACAGGTAGGGGGTTGATCTAATGAAAAAGTTAATGGCAACATTTTTAAATGATGCTAAGTTATCTTTCCGCGGCTTGTACTTTTACATTGAAATTGCCATGGCGGCCATATTTGTTTTGGTCATGGTATTTGTCGTACCGGATAACTTTGATGCATCTCAGCATATCTACTTGTTAGACCAGACGCAGGACCAGGGCATGAGTCGACTGTTTGAGGATTCCGATGTTGAGACCTTTGAGGACCGTGATGCCCTAGAGGAAGCTTTGGAAGAGAATCGTTCGGCCGTTGGCCTGGTACTGAGTCAGCAAAATGGTATAACAACTTATGACTTTGTCCTCCAAGGGTTTGAGAGCGACCGAATGGTTGAAACCCTAAGGGCGTCTGTTGAAGCCCAGTTCAGACGGTTAGCATCTGGTAGTTTTGATCTACCAGAGGTGGTTCTATTAGAAGAAAAAACTGAGCCCTTAACCAATAAACAGTATATTTTGCCCATATATTTATCCTTAAATATTGGTCTCATGGGACTTTTCATCATAGCAGCTTATATATTCTTAGACAAGGAAGAGGGAGTTATTAAGGCCTTCTCAGTGGCTCCTGTTAGAATCAGCCAATACTTAACCAGTAAGGCCATGATTATGGTTATGACAGGCCTTTTAACGAGTATACCAACCGTCATGATCCTGCATGGCTTTGATATGAATTACCTTTACTTCAGTTTGGCTGTCATGAGTTTTTCTTTCTTTGGATCAGCCCTAGGACTCTTAATTTCAAGCTTCTTTGATAGCATGATGAAGTCTATGGGAGCCCTGTATACAGTGATTATGTTGATGATTTTACCATCCTTAACCTACTTTATGCCAGCCTTTAGTCCTTGGTTTATGAAGTTCATTCCCTCATACCATATGCTCTTTACTTTTAGAGATATCCTACTGAACCAAGGGAACACAGGTTATATTCTCTCAAGCATTGGGGTCTTTGCCCTGATTGGCATTGGACTGATGGGACTAGCAACCATGAGATTCAAGAAAACCCTGACGGTATAGGAGGTGACCCATGAAAAGAATATTAGCCATAGTGTCTAGAGACATTAAGAGTGGCACCCGTGACTGGTTGATTATGTACTTAGCCATTGCTCCTATTTTAATAGCCTTGGTTTTGAAGGCTTTAATTCCAGGAGTGAGTGATACAACCTTGAATGTTGTTTTATTAGAAGATACACCTGTTGAACTTCAAGAACATATAGAAAAATACGCAAAGGTTTCTTATGTTGAAGATCAAGACCTAATGGAAGACCGTGTCCTGAAAATGGACGATGTTTTTGGTCTAAAAATTGAAGGAGAAGACTATAAAATAATTTCCCAGGGAAATGAGGTCTTCAATATGGTACAACTCTTCAGTTCTGTTATTGACCAGTATCGATATAAGGATCTTGAAATAGACATTGAGGTTAAGACCAGTGATATGGGCTGGACGATGTCACCTCTAAAGCTACAAGGATCTATTATTGTTATTATATTTACAACTATACTGGGGGGGATGTTGATTGTCCTTAACCTGGTGGAGGAGAAGATGAGCAACACCATTTCAGCCATCAATGTAACCCCAACTTCTAAACCCCAGCTGGTTATTGGCAAGGGACTGCTTGGATTCATTCTTTCAATCTTTGGTTCCTATGTAACCATCTTTATCCTAGGATTTGAGTCCATAGACTATGGTATGCTGGCCCTAACGGTCTTCAGTCTTGCTTGGATAAGTGTGATAATAGGCTTCAGTATAGGGGTTGTCAATGATGAACCCATATCAGCGGTAGCTAGTATGAAGATGACCTTTGTTCCTGTTTTGGCATCTGTCTTTGGAGCCATTTATCTACCGACCAAGTGGCTCTTTATACTCTACTGGTCTCCCTTCTACTGGGCCTACCTTAATGTAAGGGATATCTTGATGAATGAGGCGGTTTGGTCCAAGATATTGCTCCACAATGGTATAATTCTCTTCCTAACAGGCCTTGTTTTTGTAGGCTTGAGAAAGAGAATTCAAAGAGGTTTAAACTAAGGAGGTACTTATGAACGGTTTAGCATTATTGGGTATTTTAATGTTGATTTATGGTATTGCTGTTATAGGCATGGTTATAAAGAAGCCCCAAGCCATCTGGTCAACAAAAAAAGTACAGTTCTTTATGAAGGTTTTGGGTGAGAAGGGAACTGACATCTTCTTTATCATTTTTGCAGTTATAGTGGGTGGATCAGGCATCATCCTTATGGTTGCAAATCGATAAATATTCCATGGACCATAGCTGTATTTGTACATCTTAACTGAAAAGCAATAAAGGTTGCCTACTGGGTCATTGAGACTCAGTAGGCTTTTTTATATCCTTAAAGAGAAAGGATGTGCTTATGAAAAAAATAAAAAACCTACTTGATTTTCTTTTACTGGCGGCCAAAGCCTCTTCACTGACGACTGGTCTTTTGATTGTTTTGACACTCCTGAGAGGGGGCTTACCCAGTCTACTTATTATAAGCTTTTCTCGGTTACTCGCCGGTAAGAGTCACCAGGACTTCTTAGAAGCCACCAGTCTAGTTGTGAGTGTTTTAGTTCTGAGTCTATTGGTTAAGAGCCTGCACCACTACATTCTTAAGAAGCACCAACATATGCTTGAGGCTTATTTGGATCATGAAATCATACGCCTGCAGGGGGAATTGACCTATCACCAGGTTGAGGATCCCCTGGTTCAAGACTTCATTCATAGACTTAAAAGTAACCCAACTTCATCCATCGGTCAAGGCCTAGAAACTGGTCTGAATATGGTACATCTGGTGATGAGGGTTGTAGGATTTGTTTGGATTTTAACGACCCATATCTGGTGGTTAGGACTGGTTGTGATATGGATTAGTATCCCCTTGTTTTACCTGTCGCGACGGCTTGGACAGCTGAATTATCAAGCCTTTGAAGCAGCTGAAGTTTATGAGAGACAGGCAGATTATTACAAGGAGATTCTATCGTCAAGAGACTATGTCTATGAAAGGACCCTCCTGGGCTACAAGGATATGTTTATGGCTAAGTGGCAGGAGGCCACCGGCCAGGCCATAAAGATCAATATGCAGGCCATGAAGACCATCATTGTCCGCCTTGGATTGGCCCAAGGGGTATCGAAGTGCCTGGGGCTTGTTATAGGCTTATGCTTGCTTATTGGACTTTACTATGGCTATATGACTCCGGCTGACTTCATGACTTTATTTTCAACCTGTATCATTCTAGTAGATGAAATTGCAGATAAGATGACCTGGTTGGTTAAGGGCTTTATTAAGAACCTTGCTTACTTTAAGGACTTTAAGCAACTCCAGTCTAAGAGCATGCCTAGGGAGGTGGTTGCAGTAGGGGGCCAGGAAGTCATAGAGAGTATAGAGTTTCGGTCTGTTAGTTTCAAGTATCCAAGTAGTCAGAACTATGTTCTCAAAGACTTAAACTTTAAGCTAGTCAAGGGCAAGTCCTATGCCCTCGTGGGTGAAAATGGTTCTGGTAAGACAACCATGGTCAAGCTACTACTGGGCCTTTATCATGACTATGAGGGTGAGATTCTTATCAACGGAAGATGCCTCAAGTCCTTTAGTCAAGCAGATTTGAGTCAAATGTTTCAAGTTGCCTTTCAGGATTTCTATCCCTATCCCCTTTCTATATATGACTATCTTTGTATGGGCCACAAGAAGGAGAAAAAGGCCATAGTTGATGTTCTCGATCAGGTTGGCCTAGATGAAAAAATAAATCAGTTGGACCGTGGATTGATGACAAGTCTAGGAAAGATTGATACAGACAATACAGATCTTTCAGGTGGCCAGTGGCAGCGCTTATTACTGGCCAGGTGCATTCTGCATGAACGTCCTGTTATGGTTTTAGATGAACCAACTGCTGCCATTGATCCTGTTGAGGAAAGGGCTTTATTCAAGCTCATGTCTTGCCTGGATCGTAGGGGCATTCAACTGATGGTTACCCATCGAATGGGAGCCTGTCAATTGGTGGACCAGGTCCTGGTTTTAGGAGACGGTTCTTTAAAAGAAGTAGGGTCACCTAATGACTTAATCCAAAAGAATGGCTTGTATGCAAACTTATATGAAACACAAAGGAGCTGGTATGATGACTCTAAAAGAATGGCTTAAGTTGTTCAAACTTTTGTTCAAGGATATCTCAAGGTTTAACCCCTGTAAGTTTTATGGTATGTACATCTGCTTCTTTATCAGCAGTTCATCTTTTATTCTAGTTTTAAAGTTGAAGGAACTTATACTAGATGGTGCTCTTGGCCTGAATCAAAGTTTTGATAATTTATGGGGACTTATTTATCTCTTAGGGCTTTACCTAGTCCTGGTTATTTCTAAAACCCTAGTCAATCAGATGGGCCATTATCTAGGAGAAAACTATGACTTTATAACCCGCCAAGTCATGGAGGAAAGAATTCTCATCCAATGCAACCAACGGCCGCCCATAAGCTTTGAAGATAAGGAAGAGCTGGATCAAATGGACAAGGCCCTTCAAGGGGCAAGGTGTGGAGTTGACTTCTTGAATAGCAGCATGGACCTCTTTTTCATGTATGGGCCCATGTATGTATTTTTCACCCTCTACCTTATGTCATTTAGGTGGTATCTTGGCTTGATTCTCCTATTAATTCTACTTCCAGTTCTGTTTAACCACAAGATTCAGACGACCTATCAAGGGACTTATGAAGACCAAGTGGCTCCCTACAGACGGAAAATTAAGGCTTACGGGGAGGCCATGGTAGGGCTTGCAGCCTATAAGGAGACTCAGACCCTAGGCTTGTTTTCTTTCTTCATGGACCACTATCATACCACTTACAAGTTATACAAACACAAGAAGGGAGAGATCTTAAAGCAGGAGGTGAAATTACAGGTTGTCTCAAATGGCCTGATTCTAGTTGCCTACATCGGTATATTACTTATCCTTGTCTACCAGCTGGTCCTAGGGCACTTATCTCTAGGGGGATTTTCAGCAATACTATTTGCCTTGGATGGTCTGTTTTCAACCTTTGAAGAAGCGATTATGGGTCGCCTTCAATCGGTTGCTGGAAGCCTAGGTCCCATCATGAACTACTATGACTACATTAGGGAAGGGAAAACAGATTCTAAGAATAAAGCCATAGGTCGGGGAGGGATTGAACTGGACAATGTGTCCTTCTCTTACCCGAATCATCCCACTCCTGTTCTTGACCAAATCAGTTTGACAATTAATCAAGGTGAGACCATAGCAGTGGTTGGGAAGAATGGGGCTGGTAAGACAACCCTGGCTAAAGTTTTATCTGGCTTGTATAGCCCCTCCTCTGGACAAGTCATTTATGATGGGGCTTTTGAAAGGGTCAGTTATGATACTTTTTCTCAAGTATTCCAAGGGCCAAAAACTTATGGGATATCCTTAAGGGAAAATATCCAGATGAATCAGAAAAGCTGGCATGAGAACCATATCAAGGACTTGTTAAAAACTTATGGTCTGGGTCAATTAAGGGTCACTTATGACACCGTTTTAGGTAAGCGATTTGGACAAGTTGACCTATCTGGTGGTCAGTGGCAAAAGTTGAGCCTAGTTAGGGCCATGTACCGGGAATCCCCGGTCCTAATACTGGATGAGCCTACATCAGCTGTAGACCCCCTAGAAGAAGGTCGATTGTACCAGGCCTTTTTAGAGATGAGTCAGGATAAAACCTCTATTATTATTACTCATCGTCTAGCTCTGGCGCCCCAGGTTGACCGAGTCCTAGTGATTGACCAGGGGCGGATTCTGGGTTTTGATAGCCATGAAAACCTACTGAATCATTTAGCTAGCTACAAGGACATGTGGCAGGCCCAGGCGGGGATGTATGGTGAGTTTGCTTAAATGAGTTCCCTGTCTTGTTAGACTTAATTCTTTATCCTATAGTAGTCCATATATAGAAAGGATAAAGAAAATGATTAAGACAGTAAGAGACCCTAATGAAGTTATTGATTTTTATTGGAAGTATAGCCAATTGCCCCAGACCAATAGTTACCATATTGTTAAGACCAAGGACCAGGCTATGGAAAAACTAGAAGATAGTCTATCGAGGGACAACCATGAGATTTTAGCCTATTACCAGGGAGAAGACCTATTAGGATTTTGTGTTTACTTTTGGATAGAGGAGACCAAGTATTGTCAGCCACTAGGCTTCTTCATTAAAAGTGATTATGATCAAGTGGCAGGAGCCTTTGTTGAGAGAATGAGAAACAAGTGTCCTGGTTATCAATTAATGATTTCTTTCCCTTATTCCAACGCAAAGGCTGTAGATTATTTTGGTAGGCACGGGGTCTGTATAGAGTCTTCATATGATATGAGACTCTATGATATTGAACATAAGGACTTTTGTGACCATGATCAGATAAGGGAAATTGGACTGGAATCATTTGATGTTTATGCAGGTTTTCATGATCGTTTTGCCCTGGCAAGTGGTATGTATTATAACAGTAAAAACCTTAGGGGAAACCTAAAGAACTTTAAGGTTTATGCCTATTATGAAAACGAAGAAATTGTTGGAAGTATATTTGTGGCCTATAGGGGCAAACTCAAGGAAATTTTCTCTGTTTTTATTGATGAAGCCTATAAAAATACTAGGATCAGACAGGACTTGATTCGAGAAGCCATTAGTAGGATCGGGGCCCTGTCAGGTCGTATAGAGGAACTGGTCTACTTCGTTGAAGACCATGACCATGATGAACTAAAAGATGCAAAAGAACTTGGTTTTGAGATTAGCGAGCACCCCATTTGCTTTAGGATTCAGTTCTAAATCTTAAGGCTTTATGAATATAGACTTAATACTTGCTTTACTTTTGGGATGTACTTAAACTCTTTGCCTTACTTGTGATATAATCAGAGTGTTAACTCGTAAGAACAAGAGAAAGAGGCATTATGGACAAGCAATTTATAAAAAGAGTCATATTTATTGGTCTGGTGATTACAACCATCTTATACCTACCCAAGGTTATGGCAGCCGGAAGTCGTATACTATCCATTTTTACCCCCCTTATTGTTGGCTGTGCCATGGCTTTCGCTATGAATGTTCTCATGGTGATTATTGAAGACAAGTGGCTAAAGAAAATGAAAAAATCCAAGGGCAAAAGAGGGGTAGCACTCCTGTTGACTTTGACCATCATCTTTATATTTATGACAACATTGATTTTAATGGTTATACCTGAAATTCAAGATACCTTTAGCAAAGTGGCCAAGGAAATGCCAGGTTATTTAGAGGATGTGGAAGCTTGGATGGAAGAAACGGAAGTTTTCGGTTATCATTTGAGTAACCTAAACTTAGACTTAGAAAGCATTACATCAAAAGTAGGAGATTTGATTGCTAAGAGTTCAGATCGGTTGATCAAAACCACTTTAGGGGTTACATCAGGGCTTGTATCGGTTGTTATCAATACCTTACTTGGACTGGTCTTTGCTATTTATATTCTACTCTCAAAGGAGACCCTCCGCAGACAGGTATCTGCTCTTTTGAAGGTATCTCTAAAGGAAAAGTATTACAAGGCAATCATGCACCTGTCTCATCTGAGCTATGAAGCCTTTAAGAACTTTATCACAGGCCAGTTTTTAGAAGCCTTGATTATTGGTGTTTTATGTTTTATTGGTATGACGATCTTTAGATTACCCTATGCAGTTGTTATCTCTGCCCTAGTAGGCTTTACAGCTTTAATTCCTGTTTTTGGTGCCTTTATTGGTACGATCATAGGCGCCTTTTTAATCATCATGGTATCTCCCATGAAGGCCTTGTGGTTCATTATTTTTATTGTTGTTTTGCAACAGTTAGAAGGAAACCTGATTTATCCAAAAGTCGTTGGATCAACAGTTGGTCTTCCAGGCATATGGGTCCTAGCTGCAGTGACGGTGGGAGCATCGGCCTATGGTGTTTTAGGTATGTTAATCGGTGTTCCTTTGAGCTCGGTTATTTATGGCCTTTTAAAGACCTACGTTCGAAAAAAAGAAAAATTAGCTTAAGGAAATCCTGCTTTTGCAGGATTTTTCATTTAAAAACCCCTGTTATCCAACATAACAGGGGTAAATATTAATCAAATTTTTTGATGATCCACTGGGTTTCATCAATGATAGATTGAATCAAGTTGGGTGAAAGATCTGGATTGATGGTTTCCTCGCTGCTGATGGCAATAATAGACATAGCCATGGCAGTCTGGATGGTTTCTGTAATGGCCAGGCCATTGGTGTAACCATAACCTAAACCGGCAACAAAGGAGTCGCCTGCCCCAGTGACATTGCAGACATTAACATCAACAGCAGTGACCTTAAGGGCTTCTTTGCCATTGGTGTAGAAGATGCCTTCACAGTCCAAACTGATAAAAACATTTTCAATGCCGAGGTCTACAAAGTATTGGCCTGTCTTGAGCAAGTCCTCATCGGAGTTGATTTCAATTCCAGATAACACCTCAGCCTCGTAACGATTGGGTTTGATTGTATGGAAATGATGGAGTAGGTGTTTGATACTGATGGCTTTTTCAGCAGATACAGGATCCAAAATAAAATGTGTATGGCCCTTGTAAGTTTCAAGGATATGTTTAAGGTTCTCTGGACTGTCAGCATCTAAAAACAAGTAGTCTGATCCTTTAATGATTTCAGCTTTAGAGTCAATGAAACCGGTTGTCATTTGGTCTAAGGCCTTCATGTCTGCAATGGCAGATACCATTTCTCCCATTTCATTTAAAATGGCCAGGTAAGTAGGTGTACCTGAATCCTTAAGAACAAGGGAATCGGACATATCATATCCATAAAGCTCTGAATGTTCGACCATCGATCGCCCTTTCTCATCATCTCCGATAACTGATATGAACTTGGTGTTCACATGTACACGGGCTAGGTTCTCAGCAATATTTCTACAGACGCCACCAAAGGACATCTTCACTCTTCCTGGTGTTGAATTGTTGGGTCGATACTTACTGGTAGAAAACCCAAAGATATCTACAACTGAAGCTCCCAAAACGACTACATACGGTTCTTTTCTCATGACTTCCTCCTAATAGCCACTATTATAACATTTATAAGAAAAATACCAAGGGGCTGGCTTGGAAAAAATGATTTTATTTCGAATATCTTATATGAGGCCATGGAAAAGTCAGAATTTCAAGAAAATATTTTACTTTTTTACATTAAATGATATAATACTAGAGGATAATTGAGAGGAGTATGAAATGGAAATCAAAAGATTTGAAGGAACTGGAAGAATGAGTCGTGTTGTTGAACACAGTAATACCCTTTACTTATGTGGTCAAACTCATGGTGAAAAGGATGCATCTATCCAGGAACAAACAAGAGTATGCTTAGAAAAAGTTGAGACTCTCTTAAATAAGTATGGATCAGACAAGCAACACATCTTATCCGTGACCATCTACCTGAAAGATATCAGTATGTTTGCTGAAATGAATGAAGTTTGGGATGCATGGGTAGAAAATGGATTTGAACCAGCTAGAGCTTGTGTTGAAGCAAGAATGGCTAGAGAAGACATTTTAGTTGAATTATCGGTAATTGCTGCAAAGGCATAACATATTAAACGTCAAAAGAGGAAGGCTGTAAGGCCTTTTTCTTTTTTTGTCTAGGAAATTACAGTTTTGTGACACCGAGTCTATCTCATAAATGGAGATTGTTAGCAGGTGACTTATATGAGAAAATATAAGCAGGAGGGATATTATGATATATAGAGTTATTAAGGATAGGACGGACTTAAGTGAGTCTTGTTTAAGTCTAAAGGTTTTTGATCAGGTTCAACTTATAGAGGAATCTGATAGTAAGGGTGACTGGCCTAATTGGATCTTATGTGAACATCAAGAGACAAGGGGGTGGGTGCCAGAACAGATTATACATAAAATTAGCCCGGACAAGGGCTTGATAAGTCAAGACTATGAGGGTCATGAATTGAAGGTGGTCACGGGTGACCAAGTGGAAGGCTATGATCTTTTAAATGGTTGGCTCTATGCCTCTACCTCGGATGGAAAGTCTTGGGGGTGGGTGCCCCTGAATCATCTAGAGGCCTTGGACGGGTGTGAAATAAGATTCTTAGGGGACTGTGATATAGAGGACTTAATTGGGTTTGAGCAGGGGATTCGAATCAGTGAACCTGATATTTGGGTTGGAGACTTTAAGGCTCAGACCTATAGGGACTTCATCAAAGCCAAGGGCTTGTCAAGGAAAAGTAACCGAATTTTAGGCCTGTATAAAGAAGAACAAATGATTGGCCGATGTGACATGATCGTCTATGACAATCTTATGGATGTAGACAAGACCCTCTACATTGATTGGATATATGTTGACATAAACTATAGGGGCAAGGGGCATGCCCAGGACCTACTTAGGGCGGTTTATCGGTATGCCCATAGTATAGGGGCAGAATATGTTTACCTCTTTACTGCAAGTAATGACCAGGCACAAGTATTTTATGAGAAACAGGCTACCCTTGAACTGACGGACCGCCAGGTCGCAGGTAAGTATATTACATACGAGGATTAGTATGAAGAAAATTGTCCTAGTGAACACATCTGAAAATGACAGTAGCCAAACCAAGTCCTTTTTATTAGGCCTTCAAGAAAAACTCAACTTGAATTACCAAGTGACCTACCTGAGCCTAAGTGACCTAGATAGGGGGTTAGAGGATGTATTGCAAGCAGACTGTCTCGTCTTAGGCCTCCCCATATACTATGGCAGTTTGTCAGGCAAAGGCAAGGCCTTTATGGAAGAATTTTATGATAAGAACTTAAGGGGGAAAACTCTTATTCCTATCTTTTCATCTAGTAAAAGGGGCCAGGCCGGCATCGGATTAATGGTCCTCCTGCCTTGGGTATTTAAGGAAGGATTGATCCTAAAGCCTCCGATTGACCTAGACCACGGTATGACGGAAGATGACTTTGAGGAGGCCCTTAATCAAGTAAGTCAGGCCCTTAAGGATAAGCACCATGAAGGGCTTGATATTCGTTTTTCAGACTTCACTTGCCTTGGGAAAACTTACCAAGTTCCCATGCAAGTAACCTATAAGAGAAAGGAAGAGGTATGAACTATATTATAGACCTAGATGGCACCCTCTTAGATGGACCGGTAGCCAATCGTGACAGTGTAGCTTTTATCAGAGCTTTAAATGACCGTCAGGCCAATTATTTGATTATGACCAACTCCATCAAAGCCCCTGAGGCTATTGTGGATCGATTAAAGGCAGTTGGAATTGAGGTGGACGTAAGTAGAATTATCAATCCCATCGTTGCCATGAACACCTACTTATTGGATAAGGGGTTCAAGAAGGCCCACGTACTGGGCAGTCAGTTTGAGAAGGATCAAGTCCTCTTGGGGCTGTGTGACCATCAACCAGATGTTGTTATGCTCCTGGACTTCGAGAAAGACAACCTAGGCTATCAAGACCTACAAAAGGTATATGATTTCATGGCTAAGGATATTCCTGTTTATACAGCCTCAAAGTCTTTATACTATAGGAAGAGAGATAATAAAGCTCTAGATACAGGAGCCTTTGTCGCCTTACTAGAACAGGTGAGTGGTCGGTCGATTCATGTACTTGGAAAACCCAGTGAAACCTACTTTGAGAGTGCCCTAAAAATACTCCAGTCTGAACCAAGCCAAACCCTAGTTATTGGGGATGATTGGCAGACCGACGGCAAGGGGGGGCTAAACATGGGATGTCAAGCTGTCTTGCTCACCAGTGGCAAGTATCAAGAAGGAGATGAGAAGCGGGTAGCTGGCCTCCGTAGGGTTACCAGTCTCATGGACCTTCTAGGATCAGAAAGATGAATTATGTTCAAGGTTTGAGGCAGAAAGTAGGCCATGCCCCCCTCATCTTAACGGGAGCAGTGGTATTGATTTTTAAAGATGGCAACCAGGTCCTACTCCAGCAGAGACGAAATCCTTATGGTATGTGGGGGCTGCCTGGTGGTTTGATGGAGTTAGAGGAGTCTACAAAGGAAACTGCCCGACGTGAGGTTTATGAAGAGACAGGATTGACCCTTGGAAGACTTCATTTATTAGACGTCTTATCAGGCAAGGACTATTATATTTAAGTTGATAATGGCGATGAGTTCTATTCTGTAACGGTAGCCTACTATGGCCAAGCCCTAGACAATCAAATGGTCATAGACCCAGAGGAATCCATTGATTGCTGCTACTTTGACTTGTTTGATCTACCCAAGAAAATGGTGGGCAGTCACCTGGAGCTCATTGAATCCTATAAGTCCAGATATTGTTAATTATATAACGACTAAAATCGTAGGATTTTGGTCGTTATGATCTTTTTTTGGACAAAAACCGATAAAAAACACTAAAGTGTAACGATTACAGAATGGTAACGACTACAAAAGTCTTATTTGCAAGTAAAACTTAAATAAATTCTTGACAAACTATTGGTGGTGGGTTAGTATATAGATGTTAACCACGGTTAACTCTTGGATTCATTATCAAAGATTGGAGTGTATTTTGGCAAATAACGAGTCAATGGAAATGTATCTAGAAGTTATATTAATACTTGAGAATGAACATGGTCACGCCCACAATGTAGATGTGGCAAGTCGTCTGGGTGTCTCTAAAGCATCAGTTACTAAGGCGATGAAGGGTCTTAAGCAAAAGGGTTATATCAATAAAGAGGCCTATGGATCAATTACTTTGACAGAAAGTGGTCGGAAACTATCTGAAAGAATCTATCAAAATCATAGGATGTTATCACTTTTCCTAGAGAACTCTTTGGATCTTTCTTATGATGAAGCAGCTGAGAATGCTTGTAAAATAGAACATGTACTCAGTGACAGTATGGTCCAGGCTATAGAGCTCTATTTGGAAAGAAATAATATTGCATTTTAAGTGTAAGGGAGGCTAGTATGGTTACAGCTATCTTTAATAAATTAACGGGTAAAAGTATCAAAACTAATAAAGAAGCAGCAAACATCAAAAACTTATCTGGCGCACCGATGAACAAGACTTACATTATAAAAGAAGTACAGACCCGTGACAAGGATATGGAAAACTTCCTTTTCACTTTAGGGTGTTATGAGGGTGAAGAAGTGACTGTAATTTCTAAACTAGCAGGTAATTTTGTTATTTCTGTTAAGGATGCACGTTACAGTATTGATTCTGATCTTGCAAAAGCTATAATTATTTAGCTTTTTTATTTGCTCAATAAGTTAACTCGGGTTAACTTTAATAGATATTATCATTTATTATATAATTTTTAGGAGGATATTATGAGAATAGCACTAACGGGTAACCCGAATAGTGGTAAAACCACCTTATTCAATGCCATTACTGGTAAGATTGAAAAAGTAGGTAACTGGGCTGGGGTAACAGTTGACAAGAAAGAGGGGAAGATCAAGTCAAACCTTCATTCATCGGCAAAAGATATTGTTGCTGTAGATTTACCGGGGGCATACTCAATGTCGCCATTTACATCAGAAGAAAACATCACAAGAGAGTTTGTGAACAATGAAAACCCTGATGTAATCATCAATATTGTTGATGCAACCAATTTAAGTCGTTCATTATTCTTTACGACACAACTACTAGAATTAGGTATTCCAGTTGTTGTTGCCTTAAACAAGAGTGACTTAAATACAAAGAAGCAGAACACGATTGATGTGAAAAAATTGAGTGCAGCCTTAAAGTGTCCTGTTGTTGAAACCGTTTCAACTAAAGGGAGTGATAATGGCCTATCTCAACTGATTGAGGCGGCTGTTGGACTTGTTGGTGGCAAGCAAGAGGCGGCTTATGAGTCAAAGTCAGTTGATTATTTAAATGAAAAAGAAGTTAGACATGCAGATGTTAAAAGATATGACTTTGTTAACAAGATTGTGAAGCAAGTTGAAACAAGAAAGACAAAGTCTAGTAACCAAAATCTACAAGATGCTGTTGATAGAGTGGTTGCTCATAAGTACCTAGGGATTCCTATTTTTATTGGTGTGATGTGGGCGGTATTCTATACGTCACAGACACTTCTTGGTCCTGTTATTGCTGATTTATTAGTAGGCTGGATTGAAGGTTTCCAAGAAATGGTTGGTAACGTAATGGGTGATTCTGTTTCACCAGTTTTAAGTGCCATTCTCTTAGATGGTATTATAGGTGGTGTGGGTGCTGTTGTTGGCTTCCTTCCATTGATCATGGTCCTATTCTGGTTACTTGCCTTACTAGAAGATTGTGGCTATATGGCCAGAGTTGCTGTTGTTATGGACAGGTTCTTAAAGAAGGTTGGTTTGTCTGGTAAGTCAATCATTCCAATGGTAATCGGTACAGGTTGTGCAATTCCTGGTGTAATGGCAACTAGAACCATCAAAAATGAGAGACAAAGAAGAACAACGGCAATGTTAACACCTTTCATGCCGTGTGGGGCTAAACTACCTGTTATCGCCTTATTTGCGGGTATCTTCTTTAAGGATGCTGCATGGGTAGGGACATCAATGTACTTCCTTGGTATTCTTATTATCATCTTAGGGGCATTAATTGTTGTTAGAATCACAGGTGAAAAGGATGCTAAATCTTTCTTCATCATGGAACTACCGGAGTATAGAATGCCAAGTATCAAAAGAGCTACAATTTCTATGCTTTCAAGAGGTAAGGCCTTCATTATTAAGGCAGGTACAATCATTTTAATTTGCAACGCAATTGTTCATATCATGCAGACCTTTAACTGGCAATTCCAAGTGGTTGCAGAAAATGCTCAAGATACAAGTATCCTTGCTAGTATTTCAACGCCGTTTGCTGTACTTTTATTACCACTAGGTTTTGGTGTATGGCAGCTGGCTGCAGCAGCAATCACAGGCTTCATAGCCAAGGAAAATGTTGTTGGTACCCTAGCAGTTGTATATAGTATTACTAACTTTATTGATACTGAAGAATTAGCTCTAGTAGACGGTGCATCATCTGTTGCTGCTACTATGGGCTTAACAAGTGTAGCAGCCCTTGCTTACCTTGTATTTAACCTATTTACACCACCGTGTTTTGCTGCCATAGGTGCCATGAACTCGGAAATGGAAAATAGAAAGTGGTTATGGAGTGGTATTGGCTTCCAATTTGGTATGGGTTATGTAGTTGCCTTCTTAACCTACCATATTGGTACCTTCATTGTAGAAGGTCATGTAGGACAATACTTCATCCATGGTTTAATTCCTGTAACATTAATGATCGGTTTAGTTACTTACTTAATGAACAGAGGGAATAAATTGGCTGAGCAAAAGTACAAGAAAACAGCTTAGGAGATTATTATGGAGAATCTAATTGTAGCTTTGATTATTATCGGTATTTTATCTTTATCAATATTAAAGATTATTTCGGAGAAACGAAAGGGCGTTAAATGTATTGGTTGTCCCCACAGTGGGTCAAGCAAGAAGTCTGGTGGTCAAGTGGTTCAGTTAGACCTTCATCCAAAATCATAATAAATATGAGACCAGTTTAGTTGAGACTAGACTGGTTTTTTATTGCTTAGGAAATTACATTTTTTGAACAATAGAAAATGTGGTCGAAAGGCTTGCAAATAAAGACTTGCATAGGTGCTGTCAAAAATACCAACTCTTGATTCCATTCTTATTCGGAGCAAATATTTTGTTAGTTCTCTCATGTAGACTTGTTTCACATGAAGTTAAGAGCTAAAGGTAAAAGTTGGATTTTATTACCCGAACGTATATTTGGCGATACTCGATTTATCTGCTGCAATAGAGATAGAAAGGGGGTGATAAGATGAAGTTAGTATTTACGTGTCACTTAAGAGTTGAGTCTAGGTACTCAAATATTCTTGATGAGATATCTGATCATGCCAGTCGATTTTACAATATGACCCTTTATGAACAAAGAAATGGTAATTTACTGTCTTTAAACGATTATTACTATATGTTCAGAGACCATCCTAGGTGCAAACAGCTACAGATGCATACCTATAGCCAGGCTATCAAGCAGGCCATCAAAGATATGAAATCGTACTCTGCATTAAAG
>Ga0209379_10000062_pt1 | contig 158527 bp, 148 predicted proteins | sample tdDd001_FD_187124 | JGI IMG/M metagenome (GOLD analysis project Ga0209379, IMG submission 187124) | Marine sediment microbial communities from the Atlantic coast under amendment with organic carbon and nitrate - tdDd00.1 (SPAdes)... | ecosystem: Environmental > Aquatic > Marine > Coastal >...
AAGCAAGTACTCTTTTATCTCTTGAATAATCTCTACATCTTTAATCGGATATACTGTTTTCATCTATAACTCCTTTTAACTCAATATACTTTAGTGTGTCATACTCCTCTGTATGACCAAACAATTGCTTTAGTAACTCAAGATTCCTGGTACTTAAATAAAAAAGATACCCAAAGGATTTCCTCAAGGTATCTACACCAAAATCTTCTATACCATATAATCCGACAGCTTCAGCTAAAATTAGGATAGCTCTTTTTTTTCCTAACTTTTGATTAAAACCATCAGATGATTGAAATACATACTCATTTTTCTCTTTATCCTTACAATATGTTTCAATCTCCTCTCTTAACTCTCTTCTCAACTTGACTTCAATGTTTGAAATCATTAATGATCTCTTGTTTCTCAAACCACTAACTTTTAGAGACAATACTTCATCTAAGACCATTCCAGTTTCAAAACATAAGGCAAACAGTAAGTAGTCTCTCATATTAGTTTTCTTAAGGTAATCCATTATGTCTAATGCCTTTCCAATATTGATAATCACCAGTCAGTCACCTCCTTATTTCTAATTGTAAATACTACACAATACAATATTAGCACAAGCATTTAATTCTAATCAGAAATAAATGTGTATCTCATATCGAATCATTTTTTGCTATGGTTCCTAACTGACACTCTTGCATATATGTTCAGTTCATCAGTCATTAGTACTCCAATCCAATGCTTTTTAACTAAATAAATGGTATCCTCATCTACGGAGAATACCATTATAATACTTCGTTTTAAACTCAATTACTTATTTTATTTGTATGATTAATCAAACAATCTCACGATGTCACCACACTTTTTCAACTACGAATTTGGTACCGATTGTATTATAGTTCTTTCTAACTTTTCTAAATTACTACTATTAATATCTGACATATTGCAAAGCTTAATAGATTCCTTAACAATATTTAGTAACACAGCCTTCTCCTTATTATCAATATTATCTTTATGCTTATACCATATTTTGGGATAAATTTTGAATTGTTTTATCACATATCTTTCAGACTGATACTTACTTCTTATTGAACCCTCAAATAATTTGTGAGCTTTCTTTACATCAACTATAAATTCTTGAGGTATCTCAGATTTTAATATACTTTCAAGATAAAATCTACCCTTTTGTGTATCAATTTGGAAAGTATCAAAGCTGTCTTGCAAATATAATCTATTCTTTCCCCATTCTTCCCCTTTTTTATAAGCTATATCTAAGTAATGTTCTGCTCTATCTAAAACACCAGCATCCATACATGCTATACCATATTGTAGCCAAAAAAATGGTCTATCTTTATAAGATTCAAACTCACTAAGATTATCAAACACCTCAATTATCTCACTCCTAGCCTTTCCAGTATTGTTTAATGAAATCATTTGTAGGTTTGAAACTGAAATCAACTTCCTTGATATCAATTCACTTTTTTCGTCGTAATTATTCTTATTAGCATAGAGTGCAAGTTTTTTCACAGTAGAGATAATGTCTTTTTTACTTATTTTCTCTGATGAAAAATACTGTGCTAAAATAGGAGACTTGAATTCAACTTTGTTCTCTTCCCAGTTTATTAACGTCCTGACACTTTCATTGACACGGAGCATATGGTCAAAGTCCTTGATTTCCAAATACTCTACAATCTCGTGAGCACATAAACCTAGATTTAGAATTGAATTAATACATATAGCACTCAGAATCTCCCTGAGACCTTGGTTAGAACTCACACTGGCAAATACTTTGTCAATTCTTCTTTTAATTTCTTTCGAATTTACTAAATCTAATAAGATATTGTACAACTTGCTTTTCATGTCTTTTCTTATATATTTCTTTTTTTGACCGTTACCAGAAACTCCTTTTTTCTCCCAAATATTTATTTTATCCAATAGATTGGAAACTGAGAATATTTCAGATTCATTTAAACGATTTAAATCAATTTCAATTACATCATCTTGTGTGATATTTAGTCTAGATGTAAGTTCTTTTAGTCTATTCATATGAACATATGATCTTCCTGATAAAATTATTTTTGTATCTTCATTTATCATGCAAGATAGATAGTCAATAACTTGCCAATGGTCATAATAATCTTCCAAAAATATTATTGGAGATTTAACTTTATCCCTTATATAATTAATTTCCTCATAAAAGGATTCACTTAAACCATTGAAGACATATACATCATGTTTTTTACATAAATCCATACTACATTTTCTAATAAATGATGTTTTTCCATTACCAATATCAGAATGAATAACAACAATTTTTTCGTCTCTGTCATCTATATACTTTTGCAACTCATACTTTTCTTTACGATTAAACAAATAATCATTATTATCAATATTTGAATATGCAATTTTGTCCTGAATATCACCATAAATTAATAGCGACCAATAGTCTTCTGTAATAGCATTCTTATATGGGAATAAACTTGGTTCCACTTTCGTAAAGCATTCAAACTCGATTTCATTTTCAGTCGAATTAAAGGTACTCTTAACTTCATTTATCTTTTTAACGAAATTATGTAGTCCGATATATTTTACTGCTCCATAATCTAATCTGGTATCAAGTTCATCTCTCTCTTCTTCATCTATAAGTCTATCTATGAAAAAAATCTTATTCTTTAAATCTGGATTAGTATTTATTATTCTTGTTATATCCAAATCATAATCTAAGGAAGTTCCGATAAAGAACGCTGCTTTGCAACTTTTCAATGCATGAACAAACAATCCTTTCCAATCACTATTGATAAAATCTTCAGTGTTGTAGCTAGCTTTTGTTAGTTTAAACTCACTTTTTAATGTATCCTTAGTTAACTTATCAATATAACCATTTATATGAACAACTATCTCATTTTTAGAATATTGCCTTGGATTATTACTCAATGTAACTGGGGTAATTTTTTTCCCAATAATCTTTGCAGTTGTTTCATATACGTCATCATAATTTGTTGTATAAACCTCATTCCAATTTACATCAACAATTCCTTTATAAGTTTCTTCAGCCAAATCATCTGAATCAGATTTAATGCTCTTGCATTTAAACTCCTCTCTAAGAAGAGATATCAACTCAGTACTACTTTTACTTCTTAAATAGTGATTTGAAACTTTAGATAAATCACCATTCTCTTTTAATCCCATTTGTCTACATAACTTATAACTTAATTCTGTTGCATCTCCCATTTCTACATCAAGCAGATTTATTGCCATTCTTGAAAAACCAGCTCCTAAAAAAAGTAATGCTTTACCAGCGAGTGCATATTCTATTGCTTTTTCAAAAGTCATAACGCCTCCATAATATAAATTTAGATTATTCTACATAAAACTAGCAATCATCTCAATAATTGTAACATATAAAATATTACAACTTTCATCTCATTCACAAAATTTATCCTTTCGAAATATGTTCTTTTATGACAACAACTAAGAAGGAAATTTTTGTCTGTCTACTACCTTCTAGAATAGGAAACCGATACCTTCAATCTCACGATGTAATCTATATTACTCGTTTATAGAAGTAATAAAATATATCCAAATCAGAATTATGATGATTGGACCAAGTTTTAAGTTTCTGACTATCAGAAAATGCAGTCATTTGTATTTCGGTTCATTCAAAACAATCCTAAATTAATTGTATCACAAACAAATAGAGATTTGACAACATCTACACATAACAGAATAATGAAACGAGCCAGCTGCATATGTGTAGCAACTTGTTTCATTACCCTTATCAAATTTTATGGGAATAATTTAATTACATTGTCTATTAGCTCAACGAACAAGTCTAATGTGAAACCAGTGTGTTATAAAGATGACTCCATGTTATTTTGACCTGATCCATCTCCATCACACTCAACTGGTGGGTATTTCTTGATAACCTTAAAAGCTAAGTTTTCTAAAGTACTGTCATTTGATAAATAAATACCTCTATCAAAACTATCTAACGATAATAAAGTAGATTGCCCAATAACTTCGACATCGTCTTTTTTAAACACTGCAATTGTAAAGTCACCTTCATCTCCATGAAAAGCAACTTTATATTTATGTATTAGTCCTAACTGTTTCAAAAAATTCCCGTTTACCAAATTAGACTCAATTGTTTTAATATATTTTACCTTAAACTTAATGAAATCTCTAGATATACGACTTCCTGTACCACTTTCAGGCTTTTTCATTTTAACACTTCCTCTCAATATTTAAACATCAATTTATACTTTTATGAACTGTCTTCAAACTTATTTAAAACATCCGTGTTTTGACTCCTAGTTTTGAATCCAAGTTAATAATAATGAACAATAATTATTTAGTTGTAAATGTGAATTCTTACCTATTAAATTTTACCATTTAAATAAATCGGGGCAAATTAAGAATTACCAATTATCTCTTTTTCATCCATCAGTTATCATATAAATAATATTTCGTACCACCCTGATAAATCAGAAGATTGCTGGCTAAGAAAAAAGTATCCTGAAACTCTTCTGTAGATGCTAATCAATTAATTATTTCTACTTGTTTATTAGTTCCATAGATGAATTGAATACCTAATTCATTATTTCAAAAGAAAATATCATTGAATGATTCTTTTTGTTTTATCTTATTTATTCATCGCATTGATAGGATTACAATCTACTCTTTTTTAATACCATCTTCTAAACTTGTTAGATAATAATTATCCGAATTCGCATTTTCATTAACTGTTAAATAAAACTTATACAACTTTTTTGTCATTAGATTATTTATTATTGTGATATCTGCATCAGGTAAAATAAGTGTCATTTCTTCATTTGGTGTATTTCCACTTATAGTTTCTTCGACTTCAAGTTTGCAATATATTATAGGTGAAATTATATTGTCTGCTTCATTATAATCAGAGTGAAGTTTAAAATCACTTATAAACGCTGTAATAACAAGTTCAGATGAGTTTATTAAATCCTGTTCAGTCATTATAGGACCATCAATTATCAAATTATATTTGACTCTCTCCTCATACGAATCTAAATAAATAACTCCTGAATCCTCATCTGATTTACTAACAACACTGCGCCCAGTAAAAATTATAAGTCCTATTAAAGTAAATATGATTATCTGTAAATATATTATTTTCACACTAAACTCCCTTGTTTTCTATTATATGTGTTATTACAAGTTTGAATACGGAGATATTGTATTCCTATTCAATTCAAGTACGTTATTTTTACTTTGTTTTATACCTTATCAAAGTGTAGCAAATCTTAATAAAGTCGAAATATCAGCATATAATCATTTTAATCGATACTCAATTAAATAGAATAATAGAAACGGAAATGGCAACAAAAAACTTTTTTTACTGAAAAAGTTTTGGGCGTCTCTTACCCGCAAATTAATTAATTCTGATTAAAGAACCTAAACTTCTTGAAGTCATTTTCCTAAGTTTAGGAGACAAGTTCCTTGGGCGATCAGATATAAATGCGAAATCAACTTTCATCATAGCGACTAAATCATAAAGTACTATTGTAACAGCCCATGAATGATAATTAAATGATTCATATCTACAGTGTGTTAGACTATTTCTTATGTTTAGTTCGTCGCTACCAAATAGTATTCCTAACATCTTCCTAAAAGGTTTTTCTATTAAATGACTCATCTCTCTGTTACTAAGTATTTCTCCGAGAGAAATTTTTCCGAGAATAAGTTTCGCCTTCATAGATCCACTAGAATAAAGGTTATACTTCAAGAATAACTGATTTGCTAATATAATCGAGGCTTCTACTCCAATATAAGATGGACCATCATATTTTTCATCATAGTAATATACTCTCTCAAGAACTTATATATATTTATATCTTTATCCTGAATTTCAACTCTAGACATCTCATCTAGAAACTTTACAATAAAATCTACTTTCAATGATGTTCTTAAATCTTCTTCAATCAATGAAATAAGACATAAATTAGCACCATATAAGCATTACAATTCCGGATATTCATAACTGCTGAAATCATGTTCTTTTAAGAACGAAACATTTTTTTCGATTTCTTCAACTACATAATCAAATATGTCAATAGTAGATACTTGTCCATTATCTACTTCATTTACTGGCACAATCTTGTGACCATGTAATAGATATAACTGAGTCAAAATATTCGAAAAATCTGTAAGCGATGTATCAATGAGTGATATCATTTTCCTGTTATGCCCCGTTTCAGAGCTAATAAAGCTATCTGGAGATTTTTGTTCTACCTTGCATTTCTTTCTGTTATGCTTTGTCAAACTATTTATATAGCTATACAGTTCAAGTCGTTTTGATTTGGACCTATAATCTTCTGTCTTTTCTAGCTTCTTTACTTGAATATCAAATTCAATAACTCTAGCTGCAGATGGATAATTTTCACAATAAGCATTCTTGCCCATTTCTGCTATTCTAATCCCTGCATTCTCAACATCGTATTCTTTAATAATCGATTCAAATGAAGTTCTTACATAGCTCAACCTATCAGGCATTTCCAATGCCTGTGGTACTATCAATTTTTCAGTTGCATGGATATAGCAAATAGTTTCAGTTTCTTCAACTACGCAATAAACAATGTCTTTGGCTCTTGCTCTGATACCTATAGCTTTCATACAATCCCTCAATTCTTCTCTAATTAATGTTCCTGCTCTATCATACCTGTTGATAGGATTATTCCAAACATTACCTCTATATAATCATCATATGATAACTCACTCGGTCCCTTTATCTTAACCTACATCTAAGGTATAATTCTGTAATGTGTATAAATAATGGAACTAGCTGTAAATAAAAGATAGTTAAATTTTTTACTTTAAAAATATATATTACAACTCGTTTTTCACTAATTTAAACCACAGATTTTAGTTTATATCCATTTAATAAAGTCATACTACGTAACTATTTTCTCTTTGCTAATTTATAAAAAACATTCACTATTTAGTTAATACTGTTCAACCTTACAAAATTAACATTCTCCTGATTACTCATAAATGACATTATTTAGATATCGTTTGTCCAGTTTTAACTAAAATGAATGAATAGACATCATGCTCTAAATAATGTTGTTTTAGTAAGTTTTCACTTAAAGGGAGTATATTTTGATAAGTTTCGTTTAATCTGTCAACTTCAAACTCAAATAACCTATTATTAAGTTCAAGTTTAGTTGATAGCACAATTTATCTACTTACACAGATCACAAGTAATATGTATGAAACAAATACTAAATATATCATTTTGGAATATAAAAGGAGGCTTCAGTTAATTTTCATATATTCATTTCTTAAGTCATTCGAAAGTAACTACATTCAAAATGTTTATTTAATCATATCTGCTAATTCGATATGTTATGCAATCGCTGCACATTCCGAAATCATTATTAATCATAATACTACTACATGTTTCACAAAAGCTAATACAGTCTAAGGAGTAGCTAGTACCACATTCTGTACAAAAGCATGATTTAAGAATTGTGTGGTCCATCACAAATGATTCATTACCACAATCCGGACAATAGTATACAGGGAAATCACCTCCATCTGTTCCGCACTCATATTTTGAAATCAACATTATCTCTTCCACATAATTTTCTGCAAATTCCTCACTATCAAACTCAGTTTCACAGACATAGCATTCTACTCCATCATCAACTACTACTGATTTATAGCTACAGTTAGGACATTTAAAAATTAAGCTACCATTCTCTTCTATTATTTTTATGTTTTTCTTTATGTTATTATACTTTTCTTTAAGAAACTCTTCTATTTCATGAGCTGCAGTTTTGATTTCTTCTAATTTCTTTTTTACCTCTTCTGAAATATATGTCTGACTTATCTCATCATCAATGAAGTTAAGTAAAGAATATAGCGTCCTAACGATGATTGCTTTTACTTGTTCCTCTCTAACAACAAATGAAAAGTGTTCGATTTGGTTCCGCAACTTTCTCAACTTCTTTATGGTTGTTATAAATTGGGGATCGACCTGAATTCTACACACTTTCTCAAGCCTCTTAATAGAAGTATCTGAGTCAACACTAATAAAATCACCTTTCTCCAACATAGAATAATCAGCTGTATCTAATTTTTGAAATAATAATGACCAATGCTCTTGCTCAAGTCGAACCTTCATTATCAACTCAACACCCGCACTTAAATGCAACACTGAGTATTTCAATCTATCTTTCTGCTGAGTATGAATAATCTCTAACGAATGCTCGATGAAATCTAACGCATTATCGATTAAATTAAATCTTATCTCCCCCATATTACTACCTTCTTTCTAACGATTACAAACTTTCATCACTAAATTGTGTATAATGCAATAATTATTCTAATTGATGCAACATACTACTAAAAGTCAAGCTTTGATGTAAAAAGCATCTGATTGTTCACTAAAAACAATACCGAGAATACATTTGAATAGTTTAACCTGTGGTGCTTACTATTATAAAAAAGGAAATGGCACCAAAAATAATTTTTAAACTGAAAAAGTTTTGGGCGTCTCTTACCCTCACCTATTTTTTGAGCCCCAAAGGACCCGCTTTCTTTTGAGATGATACCATTTCCTGATATAAGTGATATCTACTCTGGATAAAAGACACTATCTAAAAAATCCTTAATTCATTTTCTTAGCGAAAACACATCCGAGATGCCTTCGAACTTACAGTCTCTCTCATACTTGCGAGTCAGCGAACGCCTAATGAGCTGGTGATAAGGTTAGTGAGAAGGATTGTCCACGATAACAAGATTAGGTATCTACTCTTCTCAAATCGTACTTTTATCCCACTCTTCTATGGATCTCTGCTCAGTTGTAGTGTTAAGTGATTGAACTATATTCGTTTCTTCATTTCTAGCAAGAAAACTAACCCTCTATTTTCACTAATCTGTTTTATGTTTCTAATTTCGGTCTTATAGCTATGTACGTTTAAGGCAGCACTCCCTATTAAAGAAGATATTCCTATTACTTTCCCAGATGAAGGTAAATTGAAGTAATGAGCAGCTAAACTTGTAACACTTCCCCCAGCAATGAACATAGAAGAAATCTTTCTGAAAAGGCTATCTCTTTCAGAATTGATTTTCAATTCAATATCATTGATTCTAGGTTCAATTTTCTTCTTTACTAGATCATCAATATCGTATAATTCCTCAACCGATGATTTAATAACAACATCTCTCACCTCTTGACGAAAGTAACCAATTTCATCTTTTAGTTTATATCGAACTTTCAAAATTTCTTTAGGCCTAAGTTCAGGAAACTCTGGAAACATTACCGAAAGAGCACTAAATGCAACTTTACTGACAGTTTCGTCTATGGAAGGTGCTAAAGGAATATTTCCAACCTCTGTCATCGTTTGACATGCAACACTACTTAAAATTCTGTTATCACTTATTGGTATGAGTTCACTTGATACTCCAATATTTAAACCAGTAAACAAACTTTTCCATCTATGTGCGACATACCAATATGTATCAATGTAACCTTTATCACTAGGAATCAAACCAATACTTCGTCCCCAATAATAGAACATTGAAAAAACTTCCTTATTTAATTCAGTACTTCCATATAACACTCCATCTTCAATATCTGAAGGCGTATGCTTTACAACAATAGGATTCAATACTTTTGCATTAATTAATTCCTTATTTTCCTCTAGAAAAGATTCAAATCTACGGTTATATACATCAGTTAATAAATCATCTTGAATTCTTTCATCAAAACGTTTCAAACCACTTGGTTTTCTCATCTTTTTGGCTAATTCATGTAGATAATAATCTGATGATAATTGAAAAGTACTTAGTTCATCAAAAATAACACATAATTTTGCTAATGATGATTTGTTCTCAATAATACCATCTGTATAGTAAATCCCTTTCAAATTATTCCTCCTAGAATTAATACTTTTATAGTTCTTTCACTTAACAGCACATTGTGAAACAACCTAAATATCTCCAATTTAATAATAGCATATAGTGTTACCAGATAAAACCATTTTTCAAATTATGGTAATATTCTTTCATATGAATATAATCAATATTTCCACACCCAATTAAGCCTATCATCCATAACAGTCGGTATAATAACCTTTGATTCTGATTTATAATTATCTTAGACAGCTCATATTTGAGCTATATCAAGTTTTATCTCAAACAATATAAAAAGATACTGCAATTAAGCAATATCTTCTTGTAGGTCCTTTATGATATTTTAACGATAGATTCTTCTAAAGCTTCATCACCGAATAACATATAAGCAAGTGGTGTGATGCTATCACGCACTCTATTATTACCCTGTTTTTCACAGATGAAGAGCTTGTATTCTATATTTGCCCATGAACGTCTTTCAATGTATCTCATTCTTACTACTGATGCTTTATCATGGTCCAGATGATTTACTGCATCAGAGATAATTTTCATTTTCTGTTCAAGTTCAAATATATTCTTTAAAAGCTCTAATTCTGCTGTCATTTTTCTCATAACATCAAACTCTGTTGATTTATTAATACCAGAGGTTTGCACCTTTGTTCTTCCAAACTTTAAACCTGCAACAGTCACTTCATCTCTTAATTCAGATAGTTCTTCTTTATAGGATTCACATCTAGCTGACAAATCCTTGTATGATCTAAGCATCCTTCTAACTTCATCTTTATACTCTTTTTTCGCTTGAGTTAGCTCACTTTTATTAAGCTTCATCTTTTCCTCCTATCGTCAAAACAATTTTTTCTAATCCTCTGTTCAATATTCTTTCTGACATACGTAAACTATAAGCCGCTTGATCAGCGATATCTGCCCATGACAATCCTAAAAAATATCTTTGCTCAATAATAATTTTCTCTAGTGGATCCACATTCTCTAACCATCCATCTATTTTATTTATGGTATCATGGCATTCATCTATGGCATCTAAAAGGTTTTCCATCTTCATATCATAAAGCGATCCTGCTTTCCATGGCATAATATCCTCATCGGGTTTCTGTTTCTTATTAAACTGCTCAAGTCTATCTTCAAGTAGTTTTTTTCTGTTTTTGACTAAGTTATATGTTTTAAGTTCTTTGACTATATTTTTTAACGTTTCCATCTCATCCTCCAAAAAAAGAGCTCCAGAATTTAATCTGAAGCTCTTGGCTCTCTATGAAATTTTATTTAGTTGACCGCACCGACACTTTATAATAACTTCTCCTTTATCAAGATCTGCAAGTCTTTTATTACATGACCCACATCTTATAATTTCATGAGCGTTACTCCTTTGATAATCTCTTATCGCTTTTAACATATCTTCTACAGTGTATCCTGCATCTATAAGTTCTTTTATTTTATTTTCCATTTAACCTCTTGTTATTCTTGCTTGATTGTCCATGAAAACACATGGTTTGATTCATCTTTACAACCGCTACATTTCTTTTTACTTTTTTGATACTTACAACTCCAACAAGCTTTTATTTCTGTATCAATGTTAAAGCCATAGTGTTCATTTAGATACTTAATACCTGACTTACTATTTAGAAAGTCTGATACTTTCTTCATGTTAGGATGCCTTTTAATTTCTAGAACAGACACTTGATCTTCAAATATATATATATGTCTGCATCTACCTTCTTTGTCAAAAGGAAAATTCACTGTATACTTTCTTCTACTACCAACACTCAACCAACCAACTCCTATGAATTCTTTTCTCATATCCACCTACTTCTCAGTAATGTTTCTTACATTCTTGATGATATAGTCCATGGTGCCATCACCATTTTCTTTTACAGTAAACTTTGAAACATCTTTAAATCCATCACAACCACCACTGATGTTAAAGCCTGAGTCAGTTTTGAAGCTTCTACTCTGTAGATTCTTTTCTATGTAAGTCTTATCTAATTGAAACTCTCCTTTGATACCACTTTCTTTTAGATGTTCACTCAAGGATTCATATAAAGCAGGATGTTCAAAGAAGTCTGCTAACTCTTCAACAACAAACTTATCTTCATTCTGCAGGTAATCATGTAGATGACTTCTTAAAGAAGAGGCTGCTTCTATTTGATCCATAAGATTTTTATTGATCCAACTTTCAATAACACTTTTGATCCTTCTGGTCATTGAGACATCATCTCTAATAACAAGACCTTCCATGAAGTCATTTACAAAGTAATCATTATCTTCGACTTTTTCCTTTTTATCAATGACAAGTACTTCAAGCTCTGGTCCTTTTGAGAAGAACAAACACTTTGTTAGAGTTGTATTGGTACCAGGTAAAATACTTGCTTCATGTAATCCATATTCATCACCGGTACAAAAGTGATTGTATGACTTTTTAAAGTCTAGTCTTAACATGGCATAACACCTTTGTTCATCAGCGATGTATTGAACAAACAACAAATCACAATAAGGATCTTCTAGTCCTTTACTGACTTTCTCATAAAGTCTAGAAATATCTGTTACCACTTCTAAAAATGACTCTTTATCATCAACAAGTCTAGACATATAGGCTCTCAAGGAGCTCTCTTTTAACATGACTGCCTTGTAAGTACTCATAGAGTTTAATGACTTCATAACATGGCGTCTAATAAACTCTTCTACTTCCTCGTTGATACCAAGTAACTTACTCTCAGTAATTTCCTCACCATCGATGATTTGAAGTGCTGCCTTTTCAATCATCAAATCTTTTATGTATCTCAATTTTTATACAACCTCCAATCTTCTAATATCAAGTTCTGATTCTATTTTGTACTCATTGTCATTAAGAGATTCACCTGTTAATGACATATGAGATTCTAAAGCTTTATCTTCAAACTCTTTTTCATCTAGTTCAGTTACCAGACATATTGCAAGAGTCATTTCATTGTTCCAAAGTATTTTTTTATCAGGAATCATTCTCACCTCTTTCACTGTATTTCTAAAGAAACAATCATGACCTGTTGACCACATTAGCAACCCAAACTGGAAAACTGCCTCTTTCTCCTTTATTGCAAAATGAATAACATCCACTTTCAAGTTCTTCATGACCATAAACGGAATCAGGTGCTTTTACATAATGTCTGACTTGAAACTCATAAACATCTTCAGCTTTAATTTCTTGACGATCTTCTCTTTCATTTTCAACGTTGCATTGTCTAACAAACTCTTCTTTTGTATACTTCTTTTGATGAGCTACATATTGATAGTCCGTTCCATTGTAAAACTCACTAAAATCAAAATTTGCCATATCTCCTCCATTTCTTCAATTGACTATATTGCTTCTCTCTTGGACTTTTGTAATAACATAAGTTTTTTTACTTTCCATTTATTCATAAACTTCTTAACTTCTTTATTGGCATCTTTATTTTTCATACCACGGTTTTGGATGACTCTCATGTCCTCCACATCAAACTCAACAGTGTAAAACGGTTTATCGTTTTTCCTGATAAAGAGTATCAACCTTTTACCATCGGTCATCCTCTCTGCATAACTCGCTCTACCAACACAATGTCTTAGTGCTTGGCTTTCCTTGAGAATTAACTCATGACTTGATGCTACCTCAATATTTAATGGTCCTGCACGGTATGATAATAAATCATTCCATTTATCATATTGGACCTTAATCCCTTGGTTCAATTCCTCACTGACTTTGACTTTAACAAGTTCTGCAAACTCATCATGGTTCTCTTTTAGATTTCTAGGAAATAAGACAAAGTCATTGTTTGTATCTAACTCTAATCTCTCACACATTTGTAGATAATCTCGCCATATGGAAGTAAAATGTCCTTTGTACTTATAAGGACTATTTCCAGTATAATTATCTTCACCATCATCACTGGTATTCTTTTCTACATAGTTGATAATCTTCTGAGGATTTATCCATTTCAGTAACTGAGTAAAAGTCTCAGTATTAGTATTATGTATCGCCCATAGTATCTGCTTGTCACTTAACTTTTTATCCATCTCTTCAAGGGTGTTTATAAACTCAATGCCCTCAATCTTTAAGTTAAGTTCTCTAGCCTTGTTGAATACTTGGCTACATAGGTATTCTATCCTGCTTAACAGGATTTAATAACAACAATATATTTGCTGCCGAACTCGATGGTAATTCAAACAGTGAATACATAGCTACAAGAAAAAATTCTTATTCATTTGATATGAGGTATGCCTTAGAAGAAACTAGCTCTTTAGAAGCTTATATATCATATATGCAAGACGATAAACATCTATATACATATGGGCATAGTATTATTGTAAGTGATGAATCAAAAGCCGTAGTTATCGAAAATAGTATCGATGGTGAAATTAAATCCAGTTCAATAAGAACAAGTACTTCTGAATTAAAAGCCAGTATAAATTGGCCACATAAATATGCAATATGCTCTGTAAACTCTTTTTTATTAGAGAATTTATCTGATTCAGAGGAACTCAAAAGGAATAATAAGGTTCGATGGGAAGGTTATCACGCTCTTCTTGATAGCGCTTCCACAAAAATGAGTTCAAACGATTTAGAAGCCATCTTAAGCGAAGAAGACGTTCGTTTAGACTGGCGCCAACAATCTGTAATTTATGATCATCATTCGAGAAGTTTGTTAGTTGACTTTAGACAAGTAAACGATGATGACTTCAAACCATTGGAATTCTTAAAGGTTAAATATTAGAAGAATACCCTACGGTAAATAAACATGAATATAGATGAATGTTTATTTACCGTAAAAACTTCTGCTATAATAAAAACACTATTAGGATCATCTTAATGCACCCCTACAACGAAATTGTCTAGCTTATAAATACGCATTCCAAAAGTTTACCACTCGGTCAAATTAAAGACAAAGAAAAAGCCACTCGAAAGTGACTTAATACATTATTTTAAGAATAAATCTAAATCTTGATCTGCTGTTGTTACTCCTGCTATACCAAATGTTTCAACTAAAATTTTAGCTACGTTCGGTGACAAGAATCCTGGTAAAGTTGGTCCAAGATGAATATTTTTAACACCTAAGTACAACAATGATAATAAAACAATAACTGCCTTTTGCTCATACCAAGCAATATTATATACTATTGGCAAATCATTGATATCATCTAACTCAAATATTTCCTGTAGTTTCATTGCAATAACAGCAAGTGAGTATGAATCATTACATTGACCTGCATCTAACACTCTAGGAATACCTCCAATATCTCCAAGATCAAGTTTATTGTAGCGGTATTTTGCACATCCAGCCGTTAAGATAACTGTATCTTTTGGTAGTTTTTCGGCAAATTCTGTGTAATAAGATCTAGAACCCATTCTACCATCACAACCAGCCATTACAAAGAATTTCTTAATTGCACCCGATTTAACAGCATCAACGACTTTATCAGCAAGTTCAAATACTTGATGATGAGCAAATCCACCAACAATACTGCCTGTTTCTAATTCCTTAGGCGGTTCTGTTGTTTTTGCCAAGCTGATTATTTCAGAAAAATCCTTTTTACCATCTGTTGTTGGATAAATATGTTTTGTTCCAGGCAATCCTGCAGAACCAGTTGTAAATATTCTCTCTCTGTACCCTTCTTTACGAGGTGGTACTATACAGTTTGTTGTAAATAACACAGGACCATTAAATGTGAAGAAATCATCCACTTGATGCCACCACGAACCGCCATAGTTACCTGCAAAATGTTCATACTTCTTAAAAGCAGGATAGTAATGTGCTGGTAACATTTCACTGTGTGTATACACATCAACACCAGTACCTTTGGTCTGTTCTAAAAGTTGTTCTAAATCTGTTAAATCGTGTCCAGAAATAAGAATACCAGGATTATTTCTTACACCTATATCTACAGTTGTAATTTCTGGGTTACCATATTTCGAAGTGTTTGCTTCATCTAGAAGCGCCATTGCCATAACACCGTGTTCACCAGTTCTCATTACAAGTTGAACCAACTCGTCAGCAGTTAAATCTGTTTGAGTCAAATGGAGTGCCTCATAAATAAAACGATAGATTTCCATGTTTTCTTTGCCTGCATTTAATGCATGTTCTGAATAAGCTGCCATACCTTTCAAACCATAGACAACCATCTCTCTTAAAGATCTAACATCTTCATTATCAGTTGATAAAACACCAATAGCAGATGCTTTTTCAACCATTTCTTCAGTTGTTGTATAAGCAAATGTAGCCGCATCACTAAAATCAAGATTTGCTACCTTTGATTTTAGATTTTCTCTAATGTCAATCATTTTCTTGATTTGATTAACCAGCATTTCCTCTTCGAAATTAGCATTCGTAATAGTCATAAAAAGACTATTTAGCAATTCATGATTTTCATTATCTAGATCTTCGACTTTGAATTCACCCTTTTGAACAACTTCAGCTACACCTTTTGTTGTGTAAATTAGCAAGTCTTGAATTTTCGCTATTTCCTCAGTCTTACCACAAACACCTCTTACTGTACAACCTGTTCCTCTTGCTGTTTCTTGACATTGAAAACAAAACATACCCATATAAAGCCTCCTTTTAATTTACTTCCTAGTACTTCTATACCTCAATAAATGTAAATTAAATCAAAAAAACCGCATAAATGCGGATTTAATAGTAAGTATATTCTCTTGTTAGTTTGTATACAACTCCATTTAAAGTAATTTTAGCTTCTGTCCAATTACCATTATTATCAACCGTTATATAATCAAAACTTGCTTCATCTTGGAACTCAGCATTTAAATGTACATAACTTGTTAATTGATTATCTTCATTGTAAGTCATTGTCATCTGATCTAAAACACCAACTTCTTCACTTGCAATTGTTTCTAAAAGATAACCCTCTTCAGAATAAGTAAATGTCACACCATAAACCATGTATGCTTCTAAGTTGAAATCTTTTGTTTCAATAAGTTTTTCATCATCATAAATTCTATCATGTACAGTTAAAGGTGTTCTACCATCTTCTGTTACACCATACATAACACCTTTTATTGTGTTGTCTTTCTTTTCATCATTCTTGAATATTTGTTCATAATCCATACTACTTATCGCTTCATCAAAGTCAATTGCAAAATTGCTCATTAAGTTATTCTTATCATAACCATATAACCAACTAACAATAGTATCACCTTCTATGTTTCTGTCATGTTGTGCTACTAGATTACCAGTAGTATCATATTCAAAAGTTGCTAAACTGTTTAAATAATAACCCATATCGATAAAGTCAAAACTCACTTTTTCACCAGCTTCATTATAACCTGTTTGAACAACAGACTTAACCTCACCGTTGATATTCATCATATCCAAACTCATCTCGTTGTAGTTTCTTGAAGTATTACTACATCCTACTAGTAATAAGATCATTACTGCAATTATTATTTTTTTCATAGTATCCTCTTTCAATTTAATAAGTAATGTTTATTGTGATATATCTCCAATAGCATATTGGATTATTGATAACATTGCTATTCCAGCGGTTTCAGTCCTCAATATTCTTGGCCCTAAACTCACTGAGTGTGCTCCTTTATTAACCAAAACCTCTATTTCATCAGTTTCAAAGCCACCTTCTGGACCAATAATAATAGCGACTTTTTTCACACCTTCTACTAAATGCTCTTTTAAAGATCGACTTGACTCTAACTCATAAGCTATTAATACCAAATCATAATCTACCAACACTTGATTTAAGTTCTTTATAGATACCATCGGTTTCACTTCTGGTATATGAGATCTTTTAGATTGTTTGGCAGCTTCATCAGCTATTTTTTGCCAGCGTTCTATTTTCTTCTTCTCACCTTTTTTATCAAGTTTTACAATAACTCTTTTTGTAAGAAGCGGATAAATATTATGAACACCTAGCTCAACAGACTTTTGGACAATAGTTTCCATCTTACTGCCTTTTGCTAAACCTTGGTATAGATCTACCAAAACATCACTTTCTCTAGAAACTAGTCGTTTTTCCATAACATTACAAACAATCTGCTCATCCATGGATACAACTGAAACGATATACTCCTGTTCTGAGGCATCACAAATTTCAAGTTTTTCATCGATCTGTACTCTAAGTGCCCTTTTAATATGGTTAACATCATTGATATTATCTATGATAACTTCATCTGAGTTTACGATATAATCTACAAAAAATCTATGCATAATTATCCTCTATATTTGGCTAGAATGGCATGCCATTCTCCTTCATTTATATGTTCAATAATTTCAAATTTATTAGAGATAACCTCTAGAACATCATTTTCTCTACCGTTTACAATACCTGATGTAATATAATAGCCATCTTCTTTAACAAAGTTCTCAATAGTTTCAGTCATCATTATGATGATGTCTGCCATTATATTGGCTACTACAATATCTGCTTTATTTTCAAGCACATCCGTTAAATTACCTAGTCTTGCATCTACAATGTCACTTAAGCCATTATGAGAAGCGTTTTCTTTTGTTGCTATAATAGCATCTTCAGAAATGTCCACACCAACGACTGATTTTGCTCCAAGTTTTGCTGCTGCTAAACCAATAATTCCAGTACCACAACCAATATCATAAACAGTGTCAGAATCTCTTAATACCTTTTCGACCAATCGTACACACATACTTGTTGTTTCATGCGTACCAGAACCAAAAGCTGATCCTGGATCCATTTCAATAATGATATCTTCTTTTCCAGACTCATACTCTTCCCAAGTTGGTTTAATAACAATATGACTACCAATTTTGAAAGGCTTAAAATACTCTTTCCACTTATCTTTCCAATCTTCATCATCTACAATTTCATATTTTATATGACCAGAACCGATATTTAATCCATTAGATTTGATATTGTTTAAAGTTGTTTCTATAAAAGCTATGGTTTCTTCAATTTTTTCGCTAACAAAAATCTTAACAACTACATCTTCATGATTAAATTGTCTAGCAGTTTCTTCACTATAATCCCAATCACCTTTATAATGTTTTGTAAACATTTCATCATTAGGGTCTTCGATAACAGCACCTTCTATGCCATTCTCTTCTAGTAGGTAGGTTAATACATCTACCGCTTCTGTTTCAGTATGAATTTCTATCTTATACCACTTCATATTGCCTCTTTTCTATAATCAATGTATTATAACATATTCGTGAATAAAAAAAAATCTAGCGAACTAGATAAAAATTGAGAGGATAAACTTTTCTAATTTAATATACTTTACTACCAACGTAGTCTTGATCAGCTTTAACTAATGTATAAGCTGCATTATAGTCTACATAAATAGAATCAGTACTAGCATCTACAACAACCCATTCACCATCGATTAAGACTTCATTCCATGCATGATATACTGGCGTGTAAGAACTATAACCCTTTACAAGTTTAGTAGGTACATCAACAGACCTTAACATAGATGCCATCATTGCTGCGAAATCATAGCAAATTCCACTACCATCAGCTAATGTATTATCAGCTAAAGGAATGTAACCTTTAGGAAGTGTTGCAGCTTTTTGATAATCATATCTTACGTTATTAATAACATATTCATGAATAATCTCAAGCTTCTCCTGATCAGTAACAGCATTTTTTGTCAACTCTTTGGCTAGGATTGCCACTTGCGATTCATCGTTCCAATTAACAGTTTGAGTAGCATTTAAGAATACTGCATTTTCTTCAACAGTAACAGTAATAGTTTCTTCAGATAATAATTTGAATCTTCTACCATCGTTACTACCTAATACAGAAACTTTGTATTTCCCACTACCCATTTGTAATGGAAGCGTCTCGTTCGCTGATACTAAATTGTAGATATACTCTACATCATCTTTCTCAACGATTGCCTTGAAATTAGAATAACCAGTCGAAGAAACATTAATCTCAACTGTTGCATCAGCAGTGTTAACCAATACTGTATTTGTATCTGCATAAACAGATGTAGCGCTAGAAACTAGCAGCATCAAAATTGTAAAAATTAACATTATTCTTTTCATAAGATCTCTCCCTTGGCACCTGGCTATCTTCTCTCGAAGACCCTATAGTTTTGCGTCCCCACTTCACAGTAGGTTTGCCGTTTACATTTTGGGAAAGAAAAGTAATAAACTTTCCTTTCGATAACTGGCTGTCATATCATCTCTGACTTAGACCCTGTAGTTTTGCGTCCCTAACTTTCATTAGGTTTGCCATGTCGTGAAAAGCTTTTGATTACACGGTAATCAAAGTCTTCTCGGTAGCTGGCGATCATAGGTTACCCCTTAGACCCTTTAGCTTTGCGTCTCTAGCTTTCGCTAGATTTGCCTTTTCTCGGCTAACTCTGCCGACTTGATTACCCTCTCACCTTATTATATCATAATTTCCAAATAAAAAAACCTGCTCAAATGATAAAAGGATTACTATATCTTTACATTTAAATAACAAAAACTTGAGTATAAAACTCAAGTTATGCATTCAGAAAAGCTCGAACCTCATCATTCATATCATTAAAAAATGCTTTTGATATGTCAGAAATACCTGCTGCTCTTGAAATACGGTTAATTTGCATTGCTGCTGTATGGCTGTTGGTCAATGATGCAACCTTAATATTAAAGCTTAAAGCTTCTTCAATAGTTTCTTCCCAAATCTTGTTGATATTTCGTGGCCACACTCCCTTTGCCTCTCTATTATCAATAATAATTTTAGATATTTTCGGATTCCTTCCTGCCTGCAATATAATGCGCTTTATACTGTAAGCCTCCTCAGTAGATATCATCAAATCCTTATGTTTGATTATAAAAGTGTCCCCCTCAGTTTTATGTGATGTTGATTCTGGTAACATTCGCTCCTCCTTATTTGTAAAACCACCCTCTCAAGAGCATTTGGTTTAACTACCTATTTAATTTTGAATTAACTTCAATGTAAATAACACAGTGTCACTTACATTATAAGAGACACTGTGTTATTTATCAATAGCTAATTGTATGTTATAATAATAAAGAGGTGAAAACATGACATTCGAAAGAGCTCGAACCGAAGAAAAAAAAAGCATCCGAGTAAAAACAATTAAAGATGCTGCATTAAAATTATTCTACAATAAATCATACTCAGAGATATCTATGGCTGGTATTGCCAAAGAATTGAACTTTACTCGAGGTAATCTATATAAGTACTATCAAACCAAAGAAGCTATTTATTTGGATATTATAATTGATGATTTTATACTCTGGATATCAAATCTAGAAAAGAAACTATCAGAGACTCCACCAAAAACGACAGAGGAATTCATTGTTGTCTGGGTACAAGCCTCTGATGAACATTCTCAGTTAATCAAACTTTTTTCTATTATGTTAACAATTTTAGAAAGAAACACATCGCTTGATAAATTAGTTTCCTTTAAAAAGGCGCTTTACGCTGAAATACCTAAATTGATACAGTTACTAAAGACACACTTGCCATCTTTATCAGAGAAACAAATTATGTCTTTCTTAGATTTTCATATCAACTATTCAATTGGATTGTATCCTTTTTGTTCACCATGTTCATTGCAGATAGAAGCCGTCAAACAATCACAAGTACCCTATACTTTCCCAAATTATAAGGAGAAGCTAACAGAACACCTTACAATATATTTAAGTCATATACTAAAAACAACTGACCCTGCGAATCTATAAGTAAAGACTATAAACTATGTTATTAAAATTTCATAGTTTATAGTCTTTTTTTTATACTTTCACATTCTAACGGACAACTTAATTTCACAAGGTACCAAATACTTATCGAAGGATTGCTTAGTTTTTTAGGTAATACAAAAAGAAAGTCCTTTATAAAAAGAACTTTCCTATTGTTATATTACGTATTCGACTACTTAAGCAAATACGTCAAATTCTATTCTTGTACTGGAATAGTAGATTGGAAGATGAAGTTTTGTGAAGCAGCTTCAATGTTTCCATATGCCCAGTGTTTATTAGTGATATCTGTAAACTTCGTTACAGGAGCAACGTATTCAGGTCTTGCGATCAATGTATTGATCATGCCAACTACTTGCTCACGAAGCGTTGCATCATTTGGTCTAAATGTGCCATCTTCAAAACCAGATACAATACCCGCATTATACATCATATTGATGTATTCATTAGCCCAATGTCCATTAACGTCCTTAATACCAGCTGAACTACTATTAACTGTAATATCTTGATACTGCCAGAACTTAGCGAATACCGCTGACATCTCAGCTCTAGTAATAGGAGCATTAGGGTTAAATTTACCATCTGGTGTACCTACGAATAAACCTGTTCTAGCAATTGCTTGAACATAATTGTAGTACCATTGATTAGCATCTACATCGCTAAATTTTTGACTACCCGGATAGTCTAAGTTTAACTTTAAGATCTTTGCAAACATAGTTGCAACTTCAGCTCTTGTAACTGAATTCCCAGGTCTAAATGATTGATCTGGATAACCAAAGATATATGGTTCATAGAATTCTATAGCACCTAATGGCGTTTTCTCAACTAAAAAGATTCTTGCAGTAGCTTCTTTATTTCCATCAACAGTTGTAACTGTTACGGTTGCAGAGAAATCTTCTAAACCAGCTGGTGGTTCATTTTTAAATGAAACAACACCATTCTGATCAATTTTTATATAGTCATTAGAAGAGATAGACCATTTTACATCTTTGTTATTTGTACCTTTAACTTCTTCCTCAAAATCATAAGTTGTCATTTCTGATGCAGCACTAGCACCATACTCTAGTTCTACAAAATCTGTATCTAGAGATACTTCAATTGTAGAGTTTGAACTAGATGAACTACCACCTTTCGAATTTGATGATCCCGAATCTGAATTCGAGTCCGAATTTGAATCCGAGTCCGTATCTGAATCCGAGTCAGTATCTGAATCTGAGTCCGTATCTGAATCTGAGTCATTATCCGAGTCCGAGTCCGTATCTGAATCTGAGTCTGTATCTGAATCTGAGTCCGTATCTGAATCATCAACTTTTGTGAATGTTACTGAGACAACATCTGATTCGAATCCATACTTATCATAACCAATTGCTTTTACTGTAATTGTACTTTCTGTTGATAAAGAACCTAAATATCTTGTTCCATTAGAAGCACTTGGTATTGTTCCATTAGTAGTATAATAAATATCTAATCCATCTAATGTATCAAATTTCATTGAATAACTTTGACTAGATTTAAAGTTTTCATCATTACCTGGATTAATTGAAACCACAGGTTTATCAACTTTCACAAATTCTTTTGTTACAACATCAGAATCATTGTTCAATCCATATGCTTTAGCATTTACAACTGTAGAATCTGTTAATGTAATTGCAGTTGTATATAATTCATCTGTTTCATCAACTGTATTAGGTAATTCTAAATTACCATTTTCATAATAAATTGCATTTGCATTTGTACCCTGAAGAGTAACATCAGTTGAATCTATAAAGTAATACTTACCTTCTAAAAGTTTAACTTCAGAACCTTCAAGAATCGAAACGCCTACCTCAGGATAATCAGTGTATACAACTTTAATGTTTATTTGTGTAGATGCAGTTGTACTCTCAGCATCAGCATAAACAATATTTGCAATAACTTCTATAACATCGTTACCAGAATCTTTTTCACCAGTAACTTTTAAAACACTACCATTCTCAACGAATGAAACATACTCACTAACTGGAGTAATCCAAGTGACTGTTCCAGGGAAGTTAGGTGTTACTAGAGTTGATAAGTCTACAGTAGCTTCTGACTCATGATTATAACCTGCATGAATCGTTAACTCAGTTATAGCTATAGTATCTTTAATAATAGAAAGTTCAGGAGCTTGATGCTCAATAACTTTAATTCTAATCGTGTCCTCTAAATCGTATCCATTCACTTTAGCAGTATATTTCACATCAACAAAATCAAAAGAATCTTTAGCTATTAATGTTCTTTGTTCTCCATCAACTATTACGTCAAAGTGTTCAGATGGAATCGTCCATACCACATCTGTTACTGTTGTAGCAAAGTCAAATTGAGGAGTAAGTGTAATTTTCTTATCTTCATCAGTCTTATTAAAACCAATATTTAAAGTTGCTTCAGTGATTTCTTCAGTATCTGAACTGTTCACTTTATGTACTTCTACAGTTGGAGCAACCGGTGTATAAATACCTGTTATAACATCAGAAGCATTATTCGATGTATCATAAGCAATTGCCTTTACCGTTACATCACCTAAATGTGTATCTACAATACCAATATTTGCATTGTATTCATTTGAATTATTATCCGGTGTAGTACCATCAGTTGTATAATAAATACCACTAATATCAAGATCATCGGATGTCACAAAAATAGTGTCTTCTAAAATAAAGTTTCTGTCTTCTGTAATCTCAATTACAGGTGCAGAATTGTCGCCCTCTTTATCAATAGCAACAAAACCAATTGTATCTTGACCTGATGTTGTTGCAAAATCTCTTGAATCTCTTTGCGCCATTAAATCAACACTCGAAATTGTAACAGCATTTTGTCTCATCCACACTTGATTATCATCGTTGTATGTCTGAACTTGACTTAATACTACAGGTATATTTCTGAAGTTAATGTCAAAATCAACTTTTGAAAATACACTTGTTGCATCTGCTGTTTTCACAACCATCAAGCTATTATCAGAAAGTAAGTGTTCACCTTTCTCAACAATCATATATGATACTAACTCATGCTTATGATGATTTGTACTTCTGTGCTTATCCCATTCCTCAAGAAAAATTTTATATTCTGTATCAGAAATCTTTTTTGCTCGAATATGAGTATTGTTCCGCCCTGTGACAGAAGCGGTTTCTGCAATAATAATTGTGTCATTTAAATCTAAATCAGTCTTTATTGTAACCCATTCTGGATTGAATGGCTTCTTACTTTCACTATCATTAAAATCAACTACGATTGTGTCCATTTGACCAATAACATCACCATCTTTGTTCTTAAGATATCCTGCATCAGCTCCAAAGAATCCAACCGATTCATTTGCACCTTTATTGTCAGGACTTTGCATATCAGCAATCTCTATAAATGTCGAAAAGTCTCTTGGATTTATAATATATGATCCATTCTTTACATGAGAGTTGCCTTGTTCAGAGTTAAGAATGTTGTTTCTTAGATTGGCAATTATATCAGCATTATCAGGATTAAATGTCTGCATTTGAGCTAAAAAAACCGTTCTATCATAAGAATTGTTTAGTTGACTTTCATAAATACCCGAAGTAATGTCAAATTTACCATATTCAAGCTGATCCGAATCAACTCTTTCAACAACGACAGTTCTCGATACTTGTGTAGTATTATTAGTACTATCAGTTACTGACATATAAACAACATACTCTCCAACACGAGTATTATCGATTTCAGGGATAACTACCCCATCTTCTTCTATAACATATTCTACATCATGTGTTAAATCACCATCGATATCATCATGTGCAGTAATACCAGATGTAATACCAATAGTTTCATATAAATTAAAACTTAAAGGCTCGTTACCTGTAATGATTGGTGCATCATCATTAGGTGCTACACTTCTAAAGAAAACAGGTGTATCAATTGTATTTTCAGGATGATTAAACAAAGGTGACCAAATCCAAGATTCTCCTTGTTTTTCTGCTTCCCAATTTGCAGGTGTATTATCTTTTACAACAATTACCGTAACCTTTTCCCAACCTTTAGCAGCATAGTCAGTTGTGTACCATGCATTACCATTAGCATCTACAAGAGGTTCTTCAGCATCAGTAGGCTTTAATCTATAGTACCAATCTTTACTTGTTTCAAAGTCTGTATCTTTAACATACATCTTAAAACCAGCAATATTTGCAGTACCATCAGTATCTTCTACTTTCGCAGCAATTACTTTATCAGTATCTAAATCTGGAATATAATATCCATCAGATTTTGCATATGAACCTGCTTTTGTTTTAGTTACAGTTCCATCATTCATATAAACAAAATACTCATCATCGCCAGCAATAAATACATTTGAATCCGTCTCAACATTTGATTCAAGTGTCATCGTTGGTTCTACAGTTAGACTCATAGCTTCTACAACCGGAGTTGTTTCTTCTGGCGTCTCAGTAGTCAGTGGTTGTTCTACAGTCTCTGGTTGTTCAACAGTCTCTGGTTGTTCAACAGTCTCTGGTTGTTTAACAGTCTCTGGTTGTTCTACAGTTTCTGGTTGTTCAACAGTTTCTGGTTGTTCAACAGTTTCTGGTTGTTCAACAATCTCTGGTTGTTCAACAGTTTCTGGCTGTTCAACAGTCTCTGGTTGTTCAACAGTCTCTGGTTGTTCTACAGTCTCTGGTTGTTTAACAGTCTCTGGTTGTTCTACAGTTTCTGGTTGTTCTACAGTTTCTGGTTGTTCAACAGTCTCTGGTTGTTCAACAGTTTCTAGTTGTTTAACAGTTTCTGGTTGTTTAACAGTTTCTGGTTGTTCAACAGTTTCTGGTTGTTCAACAGTCTCTGGTTGACCAGCAGTTTCCGGTTGACCAGCAGTTTCCGATTGACCAGCAGTTTCTCGATTTTCATTCTGAGAATCATCCGCACTTGGATTCTCAGTAATTAAACTGTTCTCTTCGAGAATAGTCTCATCTCCACTTACCGTCTCTTCGGCAAAAATGCCAACTGGTAAGCTTGAAATCACAATAATCATACATAATGATATTGCCAGTATTTTCTTCATCATCTCTTTCAAATAAACCTCCATCTCTATTTCTACATTGCGGGTAGTTAATAGATTTAATACATATCTCTCTTCAACTTTAATTGTACTAGAAAAAATGATGCTCACTACTTCATCATTAAATCTTTTCATTGCACAAACAGTTGTACATCTAATTTAACACTATTTTAGTGAGCATTGCAACCATTCTATACATTTTTTTGACAAGTCTATCTTAAATGAACATTCCATATTTTTGTTTACTAAAAAAAGCCCAATGACTTGTTGTAATATCACCAAACTTAGAAATTGGTGTAGTATTTTCTGGTCTACAATCAATGTATTGATCATACCAATTACTTGCTCTCTCAAAGTAGACTCATTTGGTTTATATGATCCATCAGTAAATCCTGTAACTACACCAGCATTGTACATCATATAAATATACTCAGTAGCACAATGATCACCATCAATATCAGTAATCGCTACCTTCGTACTATCTACAATTGCGTCTAAACACTTTCAGAATTTTACAAATGCAGTCGCCATTTCAGCTCTTGTAATAGCATCGCTCGGTCTAAAGTTACCACTTTCTTCTCCTACAAATACATTCCATTAAATCTACTAATCCCCCCTCAAGTATGGCCATTAAAGACAAAACAAAACCCTCTTTCGAGGGTTTAATTTTATTCAGGTAAAAGTATATTCTCTTGATGTGCAAATGGTTGTGATGCTGCTTCAATATTACCAAATGCCCAGTGTCCACTATTAATATCAGTAAACTTAGAGAATGGAGCTTTAAATTCTGGTCTTTCAATCAATGTATTGATCATTATAACCACTTGCTCTCTTAGCGTTGCATCATCCGGTCTATATGAACCATCCTCAAATCCAACTACAATACCAGCATTGTACATCATATAAATGTATTTGCTTGCCCAGTGTGTACCATCCACATCTGTAATTTCTACTTGCGATCTATCCACAGGTGTTCTTAAGTACTCCCAGAACTTGCCAAATACAGTTGCCATTTCAGCTCTCGTAATCGGATCATCTGGTCTAAAGTTACCACTAGGATCGCCTACAAAAATATTTGTTCGCTGAATAGCTTGAACATAATTGTAGTACCATTGACCTGAATTAACATCAACAAACTTTTGACTTCCTGGATAATCCACATTTAACTTAAGAATTTTAGCAAACATGGTCGCAACTTCCGCTCTAGTCACATCATTTGTAGGTCTAAAAGTTTGATCTGGATACCCAAATACATATGGATCATAGAACTCCACAAGACCTAATGGATTAATTTCATCACCAACAAGGAAAACAATAACTGTTGCTGAATCAGTCGCTCCTGAATCGTCATGCTCAACTCTTAAAGTTGTCTCACCTTGTTTAACAGCTGTAACAACACCGTCTTGATCAACTGTTGCTACTGTATCATCATCAATACTCCAAGTTACATCATCATCGTTACTGTTATAAACTTTAGCATCAACATCATCAGAGAACAAAGATTCATCTGCTTCAGTACCATACTCAAGTTCTACAGGATCTTTACTAATAACAACGCTAGGCTTCTTCGGTCTCGGATCTCTATCATCATCGCCATCATCGTCATCGTCATCGTCATCATTTGTCGGAACATATGGTACCATATATTCCTTCATTGCTAATTCTGACGGGGTACCGAACTCATTGATAGCTCTTGCATATACTATGGTATCTTCAGTGATTACAAAAGAATCTACATACTCATCGATTAATACATCACTATTTAGTGCATAATACACTGTATATCCAAGTAAACTTTCAACTTCAACGTTTACTTCAGTAGATCCCACAATCCACATATTGTCAGGTGCTATAGTTACTACTGGAGCAGGATAGGCAAGAACTGTAATCGTTCTATCATACCCAACCACATCACCTGTTTTATATTCGTTTCCTAACGAATCAGTCAAAAAATATCTTACGGTATATTCGCCCGGAACTTCAATATTCAACAGATTATCTGGTATTTCACTAAGTAGTGTTGCACCACCAACCATTGTTACCAACTTAATTTCTACATCAATTGGTAAATCACTCTCTAAATCAGTGACATCAAAACCTGTTGGGTCTTCTACATCTTGCACCGTTACACTTACATCAAATGGTGTAAATGATTGATACAAGCTTTCATCAGAAACGTCGATTATAGGCGGGAAGTTATTATCAACCACTATTGTTCTAGTAACAAAGTTACTATTTGCTTCTACATTAAAACCAGCATCTATTAAATATTGTACATTATCTGTTACCTTGTAAGTGATAGTATACTCACCTAATACATTTGTGAATGTGTTCTCATCCACCACAACATGATCACTATTTGTCACTACAACATCATAAATTAGATCTCCATGAGCTGTTTCTTGATCTCCATATGTTGTTGCAGGAACTGGATCACTATAAGGAACATTTCGATAAACATAAACTGTATCATCACCTTCTAAATCTATCCAAGGAATTGTGTTAGTAAAAACTTTAATACTGGTAGTTGCTTCTACACCATCTGCTGTATAAACAACATCTGCTTCACCTTCACTTAATGCTTGGAATACACCATCTCTTTCATCACTTGGATCTAATAGTGCAAAATCAATAATAGTATTGCCATCAGGCAAACTCCAAACGCCATCCACATATGGTGGTGGAGGTCCTTCTGGATATATTGCATAATCTAAGTCAACTTGATCTTTTTCATGTGATGAAAAATCTCCAATCATCATATTCAAAGTTGAATCAGTAATATTGTCATCTCCATACCAAATTTGAATATCATCAATTGGAATTGGTTCAACAATAACAGTTCTCACTTCAGAATCTTCATTACCCATCGAATCAACGACAGCATACGTAATTGTGTATGTCCCTAGTTCATCTGTAATACTCGCAATATCTATGATTTCATTTTCTGAATTCGTAACTACCATGCTCGTTGTTAAGTTTACATTATCAGCATCATTACCTAATGGGATATTTTCACTACCATCCTCTTCATCTTCAGCTAAAGCACCAGGATCGTTATAATCACTTAAGTGAGGAATTGTAACATCAAACTCCATAGGATCAGTAGCAGGTACCGGATTCATTGTAATTACAGGTAAATTATTTGGTAATACTTCAATCAGTCCCATTGCCATAGATCCATCTGCCAAAACTTGAACCCATTGCTCACCAACATTTTTTGCTACAACAGTTGCTATATCACCAACCACTGTTAGTGTCACAATGTCATTATCTAAAGGATTGCCAGCAGCGTCAACTAATGTCCATACAACATCATCATAATTTCCAGCAGGAGCAAAACTCAGTTCAACCTGATCGAATCCTGTAATAGCAGTCCCTTTATATAGTATATGTCCATCAGTAGTAACGTCTTTACCTTCAGGTCCTTCGATATATGGATCCACTACTTCCACATCTCGACTTGACTCTGCTTCTAGATAAATCCAGTTATCCTCATGAGGTACATTTCCACTAACTACAGTTGTATAAACCAACACCTTATCTTGGAAATGATAATCAACTGTAATATTTTCCATTAATGATGCTACATAGTCTGGTACACCATCAATATTTTCATTTGACATGACATCTAAATTAGGCATATGATTTAGATAATACTCTAAATCAGTGTTCTGATAAAAAGCTTTTGCGCCTTTGTCGGAATATTCCGAACCTTTTAGAATTGTTTCGTCATCACCATACAACTCAATATATGGTGTCTCGCGTTCTACAAACAAGAAGTAATATTCTTGTTCATGCTCTGTATCTTGTGCTGCAACAGTTACTTCAATGAGGCGGGTCCTCTCATCATTTGTATTTAACTCTTGTTCAAATATTGAAGCATCTGCTGATACCGGTACTGGATTCAACTCCGGAATATCAGTAATATCTTTTACCCATACATAATAGTAAAATTCACTTGCTATTACATTAGGATTAGTAATGGGATCAACAGATTCTAATCCATCTTCTGATGATAACTCATCTTTCCAAGAAGTTATCCTATTCACTACTCCATCAATGTCACTAGGTTCATCATCATCATGAATAACGTTAATGTTCTGAGAGACTCCAAAAGTAATTGGAAACTCAATTAACCCTTCTGAATTTTCGATTCCTAGATTCTCAAACGTATACTCATTTTTATCATCATCTACTTTAAATTTCACATTACCAAATTTAGTTCCGTTATCATCAGTATCTTCAAAAGTTACAACTGCAGTTGTTCCTTTCTTAGCATATAAAGATATTGTTAAAACGCCTTCTCTGATAATATCTGTATATTTCGATTCATCGAAATCTATATTGATTACTGCTCTTCCTGGTACATGAAATACGATTAATTCTGGATTATCCCCTGCGTCTTCAAATACAATATCTACTTTCGATCCATTACCACTTTCAATAGCAGCAACAGTAGCTGTTGACTCGGATACTTCACCTAGAGCATAAAGTGGTAAATTTAACATTATAACCGCAACTACAGTTAAAAATACCATCATACGTCTCATTAAATTTGCTCTCATATCAACCTCTTTTCATTATCTTCCTTTATTCGCAATACCTATTGCTCTCCTCCTTTTGTATACTCTACCGTTTTATCAGCTTATTTAGGTACCTTTTTGTACAAAAAAAATACCAACACGAAGTTGGTATTTAAGTTCTATGATAATGCATCTTTAACTTTATTGAAAAAACCCTTTGGTTTCGAACTAAAATTAGTATCTTCACCCATTGATTCAGCATATTCTACTAACTTAGATTTATGCTCATCGTTTAACTTGGTAGGCACATCCACAATAACTTTAACATATTGGTCACCTTTTCCGTAACCATTAAGTACCGGGATACCTTTACCTTTTAATCTAAACATTGTTCCACTTTGAGTACCAGGAGCAATTTTATATTTTACTTTACCTTCTAAAGTTGGAACGACAACCTCTGCACCAAGTGCAGCTTGTGCAAAAGTAATATGAAGTTCATACATCACATGGTTACCATCACGTACAAAAAGCTTGTGATCTTTTACATGCATAACAACTTTCACATCACCTCTAGGGCCACCTTTTGAACCCAGTTGACCTTCACCTCTAAGAGATAATACTGAACCATTGTCTACACCAGCAGGAATATCTACAGAAATCTTTTTCTTTTTACGTATCTTTCCATGGCCTTTACAAGTATGACAAGGTGTATCGTAAACTTTACCTTTACCTTTACATCTATCACATTCTCTTACTTGAATAGTTTCACCAAATAAACTTCTTTGGGCATATCTCACTTGTCCCTGTCCATTACAATCTGGACAAGTTGAAGTTTTTGTACCAGGTTCAGCACCTTCTCCATGACAAGTATTACACTCTTCTGTTCTTAAGAATTCTACATCCGTTTTTACACCAAATGCAGCCTCTTCAAATGAAAGTGTAAGGTCTACACGAATATCAGCACCGCGTTTTGGACCATTTGATCTTCTTCCAGATGAGAAACCACCACCAAATAAGTCACCAAAAATGTCTTCAAAGCCACCAAAGCCTTCAAAACCGCCGCCGCCAAATCCACCACCAGCATTTTGATTAACACCAGCATGACCGAATTGATCATATAGATTTCTTTTTTCTGCATCACTTAATACTTCATATGCTTCATTAACTTCTTTAAACTTTTCTTCAGCTTCTTTGTTCTCGGCGTTTCTATCAGGGTGATACTTCATCGCCATCTTTCGGTAAGCTCTTTTAAGATCCTGTTCTGAAACCCCTTTTTCTACACCAAGGACTTCATAATAATCCCTTTTGTCACTCACTGTTTAACCGCCTTTCTTCTATCAACATAAACACCACAGGGTGTCCTAAGACACCCGTGACTATTATTCTTCATCAACTACTTCGTAGTCTGCATCAACTACTTCTTCGCCTGCAGCTTGCTCTGGAGCAGCTTGTTGTGCACCTTGCTCTGCTTGTGCTTGTTGATACATTTTTTGTGCGATAGGTTGGAAAGCAGTCGTTAATTCTTCAGTTGCTGACTTAATTCTATCTAAATCATCTGTCTTTAATGCTTCTTTTAAAGCTTCTATTTTTGGCTCAACAGTTGATTTTTCTTCATCCGTAATTTGCTCTTTTTGCTCATCTAAAGTCTTTTCTAACTCATAAACCATTGAATCACCTTGGTTTTTAGCTTCGATTAACTCTTTTTTCTTTTTGTCTTCTTCAGCAAATTTTTCTGCTTCAGCTACTTTAGCTTCGATTTCATCATCAGATAAGTTTGTTGAAGCAGTTAAAGTAATATGTTGCTCTTTACCAGTACCTAAGTCTTTAGCAGATACATGAACAATACCGTTTGCATCTATATCAAATGTTACTTCAATTTGTGGCACACCTCTTCTTGCTGGTGGAATACCATCTAATTGGAATCTACCTAAAGTTGTGTTATCAGTAGCCATTTGTCTTTCACCTTGAAGAACATGTACATCAACAGCAGGTTGATTATCTGCAGCAGTTGAGAATACTTGTGACTTCTTAGTAGGAATAGTTGTATTTCTTTCGATTAACTTTGTAAATACTGAACCTAATGTTTCAATACCTAATGATAATGGTGTTACATCAAGAAGTAATAAATCTTTTACTTCACCTGATAATACACCAGCTTGAATTGCAGCACCTACAGCAACACATTCATCTGGGTTGATACCTTTATGAGCATCTTTACCAGTAATCTTCTTAACAGCTTCTTGTACAGCTGGAATTCTAGTAGAACCACCAACTAAGATAATTTGTGCTAATTCACTAGCATTAACACCAGCATCTTTAATAGCTTTCTTTGTTGGACCTTCAGTTTTTCTTACCAACTCACCAGCTAATTGCTCGAACTTTGCTCTTGTAATATCCATATCTAAGTGAAGTGGACCAGCAGCAGAAGCTGTAATAAATGGTAAGTTTACATTTGTTGTTTGAGTAGATGATAACTCTTTCTTAGCCTTTTCAGCAGCTTCTTTAAGTCTTTGCTTACTCATTTTGTCATCTCTTAAGTCAACGCCATGCTCTGATTTGAATTGCTCAGCCATAAAGTCCATCACTACTTTATCAAAGTCATCTCCACCTAAGTGATTATCACCATTTGTAGCAAGTACTTCAAATACACCGTCTCCAATTTCTAATACTGAAACGTCAAATGTACCACCACCAAGGTCAAATACTAAAATCTTTTGTTGTTCTTCAGTTTTATCTAAACCATATGCTAACGAAGCAGAAGTTGGCTCATTTACAATTCTCTTAACTTCTAATCCAGCAATCTTACCAGCATCTTTAGTTGCTTGTCTTTGAGCATCTGTAAAGTATGCAGGAACTGTGATTACTGCCTCTGTAACTTTTTCTCCCAAGTAAGCTTCAGCATCTGCTTTTAACTTACCAAGTACCATTGCAGAAATTTCTTGTGGAGAGTAATTTCTACCATCAATAGCTACATGGAAGTTACTACCCATTTCTCTCTTAACAGAAGCAATTGTTCTGTCTGGGTTTGTAATTGCTTGTCTCTTTGCAGTTTCACCAACTAATCTTTCACCATTCTTAGTGAATGCTACAATTGATGGTGTTGTTCTATTACCTTCTGCATTAGGGATGATTGTTGGTTCGCCACCCTCTAATACTGATACACATGAGTTTGTTGTTCCTAAGTCAATACCTATAACTTTAGCCATTTTAAATTTCCTCCTTATTTAGACACTTTAACCATTGAATGTCTGATTACTTTTTCGTTTAATTTATATCCCTTTTGAAATTCTTCAATTACATGTTCCGCTTCGTGATCATCACTATCATCACTCATCACTGCATGGTGCAGTTCAGGATCAAATGGTTGACCAACTGATTCAATAGCGACAACATCATTTTTTGTAAAAAGATCATCTAAGCTCTTCTTTATCATTTTCAAACCATCTACAATACCATCTGAACCACTTTCGGTAGAAGCTAATGCTCTTTCCATATTGTCCATCAGTGGTAGTAAATCTTCAAATAATTTCTCATTTGCAAATTTATAAAGATTTGATTTTTCCTTTTCTGTTCTTTTCTTAAAGTTTAAGAATTCTGCTTGAAGTCTTACATACTTATCATTGATATCAGCACATTCATTCTTAATCTTATCCATTTCAGAGAACTCTGGAGCTTCTTCGGCTTTCACTTCTTCAGTTTCTACCTCTTCTACAACTTTCTCTTCTTTGATTTCTTCAGAAATCTCTTTTTCCTTCGCCATTTAAAAACCTCACTTATAAATATATACCCGAGAAAATACCTTCTAAGGTTTCCTTTATATATCCCATAACAGAGACCGCTAAAGAATAATCCATTCTTGTTGGACCTATAAAGCATAAAGTCCCTGCTTGTTTACCATTAAAATTATAACTTGTAGAAACAATACTACATTCATCTAAGTCATCCATACGATTATTCTGTCCAATACCAATTGATACATCATCTGTCATTGGTCTAGAATTAACTATCATACTTTGAAACTCTTTATCTGTAATTTTTTCATAAAGTTCTCTTACTTTGTGAACATCTTGATACTCTGCATAATTGAAAATATTATTAACACCGCTTAAATTAACATCTACATCATCAATTTCTCGAAGTGTATCTCTAAGAAGTGGTACAAGATACTCAATTAACTCAGCATATTCAACTAATTCCTTTTTAATATTATGAATAGCTTTTGGTGTAATCTCTTCAATAGGTGTACCATACAGTTTCTGAAGTAATGTATCTGAAATCATATCCAATACTCTTTGACTAATATCACTCATTGCTAATGTTAGATTCTTAACAATTCCTGAATTCGATACCAGTATTAGAAGTACTTTTGATTCAGTCACACGGATTAACTTCATGTTTTCTAATTTACTCTTTTTAAACTGCGGTAAAGATACCAGAGCCACCAAGCCTGTCATTTCTGACATAATTGAAGATGTTTGTTCTATTACATCATCTATTTCAATCACTCGATGTAATAAAAGCTTTCTGATTAAATCCTTTTGCTGTATGTCAAGTTTTCTATTTTGCATCAAACTGTCAACATACAATCTGTAACCATCTTCCGATGGTACACGTCCAGCAGAGGTATGAGGTTGAGTAAGTAATCCTAAATCCTCAAGATCTGCCATTTCATTTCGAATTGTTGCTGATGAAATACCTAAGCCATATTTCTTAGCAAGTGTTCTCGATCCTACAGGTTGTGCCGTTCGAATGAAATCATCTATAATGACTTGCAATATCTTAAGTTTTCTATCATCCATAGCACACCTCCTATCTATTAGCACTCATTAATTTCGAGTGCTAGAATCAATTTCTACAACAAATATACACCGCTAAAGCTCTAGTGTCAAGGAATTTTATAAAATTTAAATAAAAAATTAGCACTCCTATTTCTAGAGTGCTAATACATATGTGGTGTTTCAAATTTAAGAACATTAATCATTCGTATATATTCATTTTTTGAAATTTCTCCCCGATCAAACTTTTCTTTAATCGACTTAATAATCGACTCTTTGTCTGGTTGTTCTTTTATTGGTCCCTGCTTATGATACAGTACACCTTCTTTATCCTCAATACCAGCACCGCAAACACTACATACCATTAAGTTTCTTTTCTTGTATGGGAACAGAGGAATAAAGAACAAAGAAAAATAACGTTTCTCTTCTACATATTTAAAGGGTCTTTCATGAGAACAACTCTTACATTTTTGAGGCTCAGTTTCACCGAGTACTTTATAATCACGTCTTCCAAATCCTAAAATAAACATAAAACCTCCAATTGCTTATATAATAGCATAGAAATCATAGAATACAATATCTAATCTAAAAATTGAAGAAACACTTGATTAGATAGATCTCTACCAATCGAAGTTAGTTTTAAAACATCTCCAGACCATTCAACTAATGATTGATCTATTAACTTTTTTATTTCTTCTGAATACCTTATTTTAAAATCAATGTTATAGCGGTTGTTCAAAACTAAGATATTTAATCCTTTATTTAACCTAAGTCCTAACATAATATACTCAAACAGATCTTCTGATTCATCAATGGCTATCGAATCCTTTACGGCATGGCCTTGTGTTTCTATAGCTGCATGATATGTTTCTAGCTTAGACACATTGTAAAATCTTTTCTTATCAAGATAACTATGGGCTCCGATACCAAAACCAACATAGTCTTCTTTCTCCCAATATACAAGATTATGTTTGCATTCATAACCCTTTTTAGAGAAATTTGATATTTCATATTGGATATAACCATGACTCAAAAGAGTCTTTTCTATTAAATGATACATATCACGATCTAGATCATCATCCGTTTCTTTGAGTTCACCACTCTCTAGTTTTTTATAAAAAGCAGTTCCTTCTTCAAACTTTAAACTATAAGCTGAAATGTGTTTAGGATTTAACTTAAGCATTTTTTCTACAGTTTCTTTAAGCATCTCAAGTGTTTGTCCTGGTAAGCCAAACATCAAATCCATATTGTAATTATCAAATCCGGCTTCTTCTATAAGACGAACAGAATCATATACCGCTTTAACATCATGAATTCTATCCAAACTCCTTAAAGTATCATCATTGAGTGTTTGAACCCCCATACTGATACGATTAATACCACTTGATTTGTAATCCTTCAATTGCTTAAGTGTTAACGTCCCAGGATTAGACTCCATGCTTATTTCTACACATCTGGACATATCGAAATGTTCATTGAGAGCTGCCATAATCTCATGCATCTCCTCTCCAGTTAATAAACTCGGTGTACCACCACCAATAAAAACCGTATGTACAGGTGTTTTAACTCTATTACCGTAATATGCAATCTCCTTCTTCAAGTCATCCAAATAGTGTCTTAACTGATTTTTATCATACTCGAAGGATATAAAATCGCAGTAACCACATTTTTTCACACAAAATGGTATGTGTATATACAAACTTATCATATTTCACCTATGGCAAAAGCCGCAAATGCGGCTTTACTTATCATCAAATTTAAGAACAGCTAAGAACGCTTCTTGAGGTACATCTACCGAACCTAACGATCTCATCTTCTTCTTACCTTCCTTTTGTTTTTCTAACAGTTTCTTCTTACGAGAAATATCACCACCGTAACATTTTGCAAGTACATCTTTACGCATGGCTTTAATTGTCTCTCTTGCAATTACTTTATTACCAATCGATGCCTGTACAGGAATTGCAAACATATGTCTTGGAATAACATCTTTTAACTTATCACAAATCTGACGACCTCTTGATTCAGCTTTTGTTTTGTGAACAATTAATGAAAATGCATCAATCAATTCTTTATTAAGAAGAATATCCATCTTTACAAGATCACTTGGTACATACTCTTTGAATTCATAATCTAATGAACCGTAACCTTTTGTCTTAGACTTAAGTGCATCAAAGAAGTCATAAATAACCTCATTCAGTGGTAAATCATAATGCAATATCACACGTCTAGAATCAATGTAATCCATCGTAAGCATCACACCACGTCTATCCTGACATAATTCCATTACATTACCAACAAACTCATTTGGTACAATAATATCAGCTTTAACAATAGGCTCTTCCATAACTTTAATTTCAGTCTGGTCAGGTAAGTTTGCTGGATTTTGAATAAAAACAACTTCATCACTTGTTTTTGTTACTCTATAAATTACACCTGGAGCAGTTGTAATAATATCTAAGTCAAACTCTCTTAAAAGTCTTTGCTGGATAATTTCCATGTGTAGTAACCCTAGGAAACCACATCTGAAACCATATCCTAAAGCCAAAGATGTTTCTGGTTCATATGATAAAGCTGCATCATTTAACTTTAATTTTTCTAAAGCATCTCTAATAAGTTCGAAACTTTCACCCTCAGCAGGATAAACACCGCAATAAACCATCGAAGTCGCCTCTTTATAACCTGGCATCGCTTCTGCAGTTGGGTTATTAGCATTTGTAATGGTGTCACCTACTTGGCAATCACGAACATTTTTAATACTTGCAGTAACATAACCAACATCACCGGCTTTCAATTCTTTTACAGGCACTTGACCCGGTTCGCAAATACCAACTTCTACAACTTCGAGTTTGTTGCCAGTAGACATCATTTCAATTAGATCGCCTTTTTTTACCGAGCCGTCAACGACACGTACATAAGCGATTGCACCTTTATATTGATCATAAACCGAATCAAATATCAAAGCTTTTAATGGTGCTTTTTCATCACCTCTTGGTGCTGGCAATTCTGTAACTATTTGCTCTAGAACCTCACCAATATTCACATTGTTTTTCGCTGAAATTCTTGGTGCATGATCTGCTGGAATACCAACAATATCTTCAATTTCCTCAATAATTTCTTCTGGTCTTGCTGCTGGCAAATCAATTTTGTTTAATACCGGTAACATCTCTAAGCCTTGTTCATCTGCAAGATAAACATTGGCAAGTGTTTGGGCTTCTACCCCCTGTGCTGCATCTACAACTAAAACAGCTCCTTCACAAGCAGCCAAACTTCTTGATACTTCATAAGTGAAGTCGACGTGACCTGGCGTATCGATTAAATTAAGTGTATATGTTTCGCCATCTTTCGCTGTGTAACTCAAACGTGTTGTTTGAAGTTTTATAGTGATACCTCTTTCTCTTTCAAGTTCCATGGTATCTAGGATTTGCTCTTTCATCTCTCTTGCTGTTAAAGCACCGGTATTTTGAATCAGTCTATCCGCTAAAGTAGACTTCCCGTGATCGATATGAGCAATGATACAAAAGTTCCTTATTTTACTCTGTCTTTCTAATGACATTCTTCCTCCTACTATATAAAACACAACTAATTTAATACCCTAGTTGTACTTCGCTTCTTTCAGTACCTATCAATAATAATATAATTCTTTGAAAAAATCAATTATTATGCTTGCATTAGCATCAAAAAAATGATATCATACTTTTGTTAATTGCGCATAGAGGGGGTGAATCACTGTGGCAAATATAAAGTCAGCTAAAAAGAGAACAAAAGTAATCGCTAAGAAAACTGCTAACAACAGAATTAGAAAGTCTATCATTAAGACTGCTGAAAGAAGATTCTTCGAAGCTATCGAAGCTGGAGACAAAGAATTAGCTTTAGAAAGATTTAAAGTCGCTGAAAAAGCTATCGATCAAGCAGCTTCAAAGAATGTACTTCATAAGAATGCTGCTGCTAGAAAAGTTTCTAGATTAGCAAAACAATTAAACGCGTAAACCGTCAGATTCCCCAAACCGTGTTTGATATAACGAAAGTTAAGCGTACCCTTAGGTACGCTTTTTTGCTACAAAAAAATCCGATTACTCGGATTATAATTGGTAACTACATTCAATTATTAAAGTTTCAACTGCTAATACAGAATCGATTGCTGTACTTTTCATCTTAAAATCTAAATCAGAGCACTTAGTCAAAACTAAGGTTAGCGTCTTTGAATCAAACTTATGAATTTGTCTCATAATTGACTTAACTGCATAAGGGTGTGCACCTAATAACTTTGCAATTGTCGCTTGATTATATCCCTCATCAGCAAGCATCTTAATTTTCTTTAGCATACGAAATTGTCTACAAATCATAGAAAATATTACTTGAATGGGTTCTCCTTTTCTAAGAAGTTCATGCATAATCGAAATCGCTGTTTCTGCATTTTTCCCACCAACAGCATCTACCATATGAAATATATCACTATCTAAAGGTTTTTTAACAAATTTATCGATATCCTCTATTTCAATATTCTCTCTATCTATCATAGATGAGCAAATCATTCTAATTTCATTGTCCACATCTAAGAGAGACTTAGAACTCTGTTTATCTAGATAGGCCATTCGATCTACCAGATAACTCATATTTCTTCTATCAATGTCTTTTTTAAAAGATTTTATTTTTTTATGCATCCATTTAGAGAAAATATTAGCATCTAGCTTACCATACTCAACAATACGACCATTTTTTTGAATTTCCTTAGTGACTTTTTTTCTTTTATCAATAGCTTGATTGGAAATAAAAAATAGTTTTGTTGATTCGAGTGGTGCTTTAAAATACTCCAACAACCTTTTTTCATGCGCTTCAGAAAGGTTAGCTTTTTTACTTCTAAAAAAAGGTGCGTTCTTAACCATAACAATTTTTACTTCGTTAAAAAAAGGTACAGTTTCGCAAGCATCTAAAATCTCATCTATATCTGTTTTATCACCATCAAAGGTCACTAAATTAAAATCCCTATATGCTTCTGGTACATATTTATTTATCATCTTATCTACAAACTGATCAATTAAGTATCGCTCAGGTCCATAGAATAAGTACACAGGCTTCAGCCCATTCTTTATATCATTATCAAAAACTTCAAATCCCATAATCGTCCTTTCTATACTTCACTATCTTACACCAATTGTGGGTCAATTTAAAGTCTTTACAAAGTATATATCAAATGGTAGCACCCAAACCTTCACACAACCCTCTATAGTCTTATAAACCGGTATATTACGGCTCTTATAACGACAAATCACCTCTTTCGACGGATGACCATAGAAATTCTTTCCGACGCATATAACAGCAATTTCTGGCGATAGAGCATCTATAAAGTTTTCTGTTGAAGAACTCAAGGAACCATGATGAGGTACTTTTAAAATATCAACAGGTTTTAAAAGCAGTTTTTCTTCAATAACCGCTTCTATATCACCTGTAAAAAATATTGATGTATCGTATATATTTAAATAACCTATTAATGATGAGTTGTTATTTGAATCTCCTACTTGGTAATCCAAACATTCAAAATCTACAAAGTCCAAATCTATCAGCTGGTTTGTACATGGTATACGCTTCAAAGCCTTCAAATCATAAAATTCCTTCACTCTATCATTTGGTTCTCTATATAACAAGGTACTCTTTTTTGTCATTTCAGATATTTGTGTTAATCCTCCTAGATGATCCATATCACTGTGTGAAAGCATCACAACATCGATACTATTTATACCTTGTTTTAAAAGCACTTCTTTTAACAAGTTTTCCTCTGATATGTTACCACCATCAATCAGTAATGTTTGAGAGCCTTTTTTTATTAGTGTACAATCCCCTTGTCCGATATCCAAAAAATAGATTTCTACAACAATATTCTGATAACATCCCACAATTAATATTGTCATTAAAATAACAGATATCAGAGCTTTTCTAATCCTCTTTTCTCTATAGAGTAATAAAGTAACATAAAAAAGTACCACCCATACAAGATTCAAAGAGGGCAATGTCAATTTAAAGTAATCTAATTGAGCAAACTGAAGATTTATTTTATATAGAAAACCAAAAACAAAGTCTGCAAAATCTAAAATAATGTTAAATGGTATAAATAAATATAAAATTAATGTATACAGTACAAAACCAATTAGAACGACCGAGATTATATTGACAATAAAACTTAATAGAAAAACCATATTCTGATGATAAATCGTCAGAGGCATCATACCAATCTGTATAACCATAGGCAATAGCAAAATCGACAAGGGTTTTGATAAATGTTTTAATAAAGGTTTATATAACACTTCAATCACAAGTACAGCACAATAAGAAAACTGGAAACCTGTATGATAAAGGATATAAGGATTCATTACCATCATAATGATCGACAGAAGTCCGATAGATTGCAATAAATCATATTTTCTATCGCTTATATAAGCTATAAAAATAAAAAGCAACATGACCCAAGCTCTGACTGCTGACACTGGTGAATTGATTATTATAACGTATATCAACACCAGAAACAGAGAAAATACTTGTCTTCTCCATTTATTTAAAAAACTAAAAAGACCATAACACAAACCAAATATTAGACCAATATGCAGACCTGATATAGCCAAAATATGACTGGTACCATTTTCTTGAAAAATTTCTTGTTCTAAATTTGATTTATCTGCATAAATCAAAGCTTTGTAGTATTCGCTATATCTAGAATGATCGAATGACCTTTTAGGCAAATTATATCTAGTATAGGTTTTCATAGCCTTTAAAGTGCAATTTTCTAGTTTTACAACATCTACAAATCCAAGAGATCGAAGATAGTTCTTGTAACTAAAAGTATTGGGATTCTGATAAAAGAATTGAAACTTATTATAAGAGATTAAGTATTCACCTGGCTTTAAGCTCTGATCACTTTTAAGTAGAATCATATAATCATCTAATTTAATTTGATAATCACTACCATAAGGCTTTATTTTAACAGCTACTGAATCTGTTGCAATCTCTTGATAATTACTATAATGCCTATCATGAAGAGTCAAAGATGTGACAACCAATAAAATGCAGAATATAGCTATAAACCTGTACTGTTTCTTCACATAATACCAAGACAATAGTATTGGCACTATAATGAATAGAAAATGTAATCTATAAAGTAAAATACTCGATAAAGTCATGGCTGAAATAAATGTGAAAGTTCTTTTCATAATACACCTCTACCATATTTTACCATATTATAAGTAAAAAAATAACTCCTAGGAGTTATTTAAATCTTTTATCTTTTATCAAGAATACCGACACAAGTGCCGTTAATGGTATAGTTGCTACAAGTCCAATGGAACCTGCAAGCGATCTAATAATTTCTGTTGCAACAACATCAAGATTACTTAATCTTACCATATTATCACTTGCCGCCATAAATAGTAGTATCAAAGGCAACGAACTACCTGCATAAGCAAGTATCAAAGTATTGGCCATCGTTCCCATAATATCACGACCAACTCTCATTCCAGAGTTAAATAGCTCTTTAAAAGTCAAACTGCTATTAACATTATGAAGTTCATCTATAGAAGAAGCAATTGACATAGCAACGTCCATAACCGCTCCCAAAGTACCCAGTAAGATAGCTGCAAATAGAAGCTGTCTAAAATCAAGTGTGTCTCCTAAAAGAGTTAATAGCATAATCGCCTCTTCCATAGCCATACCTGTTAAGTGAGCCTGACTACTGACAACAATAGCAATACCACCTGCTAAGATAACACCAAATGCTGTACCAATTATCGCTGCTAAAGTCTTTTTAGTCAATCCAGAAATAACTGTTACAGTAATAATCGTAATAAACAAGGCAACAACAACCGTTACCCATATGGCATCGTATCCTCTTATCAGTAATGGTAACTCTACAAAGAAAATAAAGAATATGGTTACACCCAAAGTAAAAATAGTTTTTAAACCTTGTAATTTGCCCACAATCAACAGTATTGCAATAAATAAAAGTAATAAGATGATAATGTAACGATCTCTTTCATGGCTTGCAATATAACACATTTTGCTGCCATCAGCATAGGTATCTATTTGCAATAAGACTCTTTGATTGACTTCAACTTCAATGTCTGTCACAAAAGAATCTGACAGAGCATTTTCAACTTGAACAATTTCACCTTCGTATTCCCCTGATAGTATTTCTACATCAACATACTGAATTTTTGTTATGTAGCTATTATCAGTTTCTTCTTCCTCAACACTCAATATTCTGCCTTTTTCAAAGCTCGTTTCAAATGTATCTTCTGCATAAACACATGATAATGTCATGATTAAAATCAACAGAATCAAAATTATTTTTTTCATAGGCCTCCTTCTTCTACCCCTCAACTATTTTAACATGAAAGCAAAAAAAAATCGCCTTTCGACGATTAATCTTCATATATATTTTGGAATGGCTTTCTAAGTGGATAATATAAAACCAATGATCCTACAGCACCAAATAGTGCTTGTAGAGCATTCCAAGGTAAACCAAATGCAGCATAAGCTAGTTCTGAAGCACCTTCAGCATCAACGATGAGAAGTTTTGCCATTATTAATTCTGAAATAAAGTATCCGCCTGTTACAATTACAACTGCAGCAATGAAATGAATAATTACTAAAGTATTCTCTTTCTTTCTAGAAGCTTCAACCATTCTTTTAAAAATTAATCCAGCAGAAAAAGCTAATGTGCCTTTAATAATGAAAGTCGGTATCATATAGTGTGCATAACCACCTGCAAAATCTGCTAATGTAGATCCTAGACCACCTGCTATCGCACCAAAAACAGGTCCTAATAACATACCAGCCAACATTACTACCGAATCGCCTAGATGAACATAACCCCAACCTACAGGAATAGGAATTTTAATTAAGGATGTTGCTACAAAGCATAACGCAATAAATATTGCAGTAAAAACTAATTTTTTTATTTTCATAAGTCCTCCTAAATACTGAAGTCAGAATATCACGGAGGTGATTGTATGTAAATAAAATTACTTAGTAATAAGAAAAACCATACAATTTCATCAGAATTGTATGGTTACAATTTATTCTACAGTTAAAATTTTAAGTTCATTTATATCTGTAAACCATACACCAATCTTCGATAGATTCTCATTTGGTAAAACAGTAAAATGATTGTCATCTAATATTATAAAATCTTGCGATTTACCATTAGATACAGTCAACTGAACTTTATCAGCAGTTATAAATCGATCTCCAACTTGATAAAAGTACAAGTGTTTATCATCTTTCATATTGAATGCTTTAATATCATCATAAAGCTGAACTTCGTTGGTTAGTTTTGATAATCTAATCATTTGTGTCACTTCTTTGGTTTGAATTTGTAACATAATGGCTTCAAGATCATTTAACAATTCAACAGATGTTTCCAATGGATATTCATTCACTTCTAATTGCCAGTCACTATATGTTTCAGTATCGAAGTTATAAGATAATATTGAGTTAAAAGTGATTGTATCAGATACATCCCCCACTATCGTTGTAGCAGTTTGGTCCGCCCAATATATTTGAGAAATAATCTGTTGCTCTTTTACAACATCAATGTAATCAATAGTTTTATTTTTTACATCATAGTAACCTATACGCCTACCAATATAGTTCATGTTCTTAAAAACAGCTTTGTCCATTGCCTTAATCTCTTTTGAATAAAAATAGCATACACGGCTATCATCAGGAGCCCAAGACATATTTACACCAAAGACATCTTCAGCATATAAATTACCAGAATCAGCACCATATATACGGAAATAGGAATCCTCTATTATTTCCTCATGGTATTCAACAGACACATATCCACCAACAGGCGAAACTTGTACACGTTGATCAAAATTTATAAGAACCTCCTGATTAACAGGTGCATTTATTGTTCTATAAAATGATTTATCAAAATTATATGTGACTAAAGTATCTTTCTCAGCATGATAAACGAGTAACTTCGAAAGATCATCTGACAACTTATACTTAACTTGACTATTGTATGTAATATCACCAAGAATTTCTGTATACTCTAAATCAGAAATAAGTCCGATGCTTTTATCTTTTATGGCAAGTAAGCCCTGTCCTGGTATTTCCTTAACAATAATATACTCATCAAAGTTCTCAGGTACATAGTCACTTTCATCATATACCATCAACTCATAGTTGGTCATATCAAATAGATATCGATCAATTTGACCATCAATATCACCTTCTACAATTAACTTATCTTGACTTAACCAAGTCACATCTGATATTTCATCAAAACTCTTTATAATAATTTCCTTGCCAGAACTGATTATTTCTTCTTGAGAAACTTCAAATTCTTTAACAGCTTTATCATTTACAACAACCGTTTCCTTAAAAGCAAGTGTTGTCAGTTTGATCATCAATAAAACTACAATTACAGAAAATACTATTTTTTTTATGGTTTCTTTATTCTTCAAATTAATAACCCCTATTGTAAAGTGCTTCTACAATCTCAACTTCTTTTTCTGTTAAATCGAAAAACTCATACAAATAGTTATCGATTGCCTGTGGTGATTCACCTTGTAGAACCTTCTCTACACACTTCTCAATTATATCATAATTTAGCAAAGGAATGGGCATTCTAGATAATGGATTTGCATATAATTCTAAAGCTTTACCCTTTCTCTTACCTCTATTGTACAACCAAAAATAACTAATTTTACTATTAAGATAGCCCAAAAGGAACTTAAGCGGTCCTTCTGTTAAATAATATACATCTGCACTACTATAAAAAGGTTGATCTGTATAAGCAAAATAGTTCGAATTTGCCCTTTGAGGAACCACAATCTTTTCTCCCTCAAATATGCTTTGATCACGCCCCCATTGAAGTGCATACCATTCTCGTCTACCAGTCATAACTTCTCTTCGTTTTGATAATAATTCTTTGAAAGGTAGTAGATGTTGATATTCCATCATGCCTTCTGATAAATCACCATCATTAACGTATAAAATATACTTATTTTCTTGTTCAAGCAAACGATATGAACGTATTTGACTATTCTTATAAAAGGGTTTCATAAAAGGCGAATCCAAAGGCTCATCAAATACAAATATAGGATCTCCTTGTTTAACATCATAACTCTCAACTGTAGCCTTACACATTTTTTTATCAATAACAGCTTGTGTAACTTTGTCTGCACCACTGACAATTCCCTGATTTATCTTGACAAGTTGACCAAGTGTCATTAAGGATTTCAATAAGATTTTTTTTATAATCGTATAGTATATTTCCTTTTCATAGAGAATAATATGTCCAGTTTCTGAGAATAATTTATCTTGGCTTACAGTATAGTTCGTTCCATATAAAGGCTGTAAAGTCTTTAACTTTGTTTTAGTGATTACATTTATTGAAACATCCTCCTGAGGATGCTTTGTAAAACTAAAGATTAGATTATGCATTCCTTTGGCTTCTGAAAACATTTTGCATTCATCTAAGTTGATAAGCCTTAAAAAATGAGTATGCTCTTTTAAAAATGCTCTCAATTTTTTTGCACCATCAGCTGTAACAAAATAATTGGTCGTGATAAAAAATAGCACGCCGTCATCTTTCAAATACTCATAGCCTCTATATATGAAAAAATAGAACAAATCCATTTTTCCTTCATAACCATTAAGATGCTTGTAACTACTAAACATTTCTTTATGACCCTTTTCACCAACATATGGCGGATTTCCTATTATAAGATCAAAGGCATAACTATCATCCAATAAGAGAGTATCTCCATGTATGATGTTCGTGTCAGTAAGTTTACCACCTTCTGATAGAGCACTATCCAATAATAACAATCGAAAAATCCTTAAGGGCTCTTCCTGTAAATCAAATCCATAAATTCTTTCAATGATACTTGAAATCTCATATGGATGATTCAAAGCTTTGTAATACGAAATTAGAACATTAATTACAGCAATTAAAAATACACCACTTCCACAAGCTATATCTGCAACTTTTATAGTATCTAAACTCTCTATAAAAGATTTGTTTTCTTCAAAAAAGGGATGTATAAAAAACGATGTATCAATATCAAAATTTTTATAGTAATCCTGAAACGACATTCTTACCATAGCTTCTGCTAAAGGATAAGGTGTATAAAAACTTCCCGTCGTTATTCTTTTGTCATTTTCAATATATCGATCATAATAATGTATTAAATCTACATCCGTTACTTCTACATCAAAAAAAACATAATTTTCTTCCAATGATTCATTAATTTCATCAATGGTTATTTTATGCTTTTTTGCAATAAATGATGCTAGTATGTCATGAATAGTCTCTTGATTGAACATATTTACCTCTTAAAAAAGCCTGACTATCGTCAGGCTATTTGCTCTTTTTCTTATATTTACCATCGGCGACTTTAGTAACGCCATCCATTGTTTGAATAATCTCATCTATCAATAAGTCAAAATCTGGTATCGATACATCCACTTGCTTCTTCTTCAAATACTTCATAATCGTAATCATACGAATATGATAGGAATTAGGGTTTTTGAAGTAAGGATGTTTACCAATTAATTTCTTAATTGCTTCTCGATCCACATTTTTTAGATCTAATTTATTTTGAGATTCAATTTGTTTTTCAATAGATGTTAAGTACGAAGACAACCGCTCCTTATGATTTGCATCATCCTCTATCATTTCTTTGATATCTTTGATGAGCTCATCTACGCCAATGGACAGAACTTCTGAGTTATTGGCGGAGGGTGCATCATCAGCATTTTCAGGTAAATCTGAAAAAACCATTTTCATTGCATTTCTCCTTTCATTAAACGATAACATTTTCATTTTACTATCATTTCTTTTAACTGTCAATTATTCTAATAAGTCATCTAAACCAAGTTCTAAATCTTTGATAAAAACAGCTTTGTCTCCAGCATATTCATTAATAAGTGTTTTACCAATATCAAGTATAGTTCGTGACTTTGTTTCAAGTTCAAGTTTATGCGAAGTTACGAGTACTTCACCAATTTGTATACCGTCATCTAATATTACTAAAGTCATTTCATCTTCAAATGTTTCAATAATTTGAAAGTGATTTGTATTTAACAATAAATCTAAGAGTTCTTCCCTTCCCTTAATAGCATACTCTGCTACATAAACTAACATTTCATCATCTTCCATCATCTCATTCTCATAAAAATGAATAATGTTTGTTAAGTGATAAATCAATTGTGAATTCTCTTTTATAAAAACCTCTATGCCCATTGGTGAATGAGTACTACAGTATTCATTGTATTTGTTCATGATCGACTGTCTGATTGTCATTTCAAGTTCTTTACCATAAAATTCGGGATTATCAATCAAAACATATTTACCATTTATCGGGTAAATTCTAACGCTTACTAAATCACTGTTTTCATATACTTCTGATGAATCAATAACATAATCCACAGATGTGAATAAATCCTTGAAAACAATGTGATTTTTTTCTACCATTACTTTGAATACAGAATGAATTGAATGCATCAAAACATCTTTCATATCATCCTCTAAAACAAGTTCTGTCATAGTTTTACCTTGACTATTTTTATAGTCATGAATAAACCACTGATTGAATCCCTGCTCAATATCTAAATCCATATCATAACTCTTGAATGGTCTTTTATAAATATCAAATGCCGTGTTAACTTCCTCATGATATTTTTTTGATATGTCTGTTAACACTTTATCGACAGCTTCACTAATTCTATTTAACATAACGCCTCCTGTAAATGTCTATGACAACAATTTAGCACGATATCAGTAAAAACGCTACCGATTTAATGGTTTTTTCATGAAAATGACGTCAAATAGACTTGTTACGGAATTATTATTTATAAATTATTCCTTAATTAGATAGTGAAATACTTTTTAAGCAACAGTAAATATCTTATAATGTGCATAGAAAGAGGAGGATATAATGAAACACAAATCAAAATTAATCATTCTAGTACTTTCATTATTATTAGTTTTTACAACTATAGGATGCGAGAATAATACTGGAGCAAACGAGCAAGTCGAAAATGTTACAAACATCTCAACTGAAGACACTGAAGCGGACAACTCAGTTACTGATCCAGTAGTAGAGGAAGAAGCTGTAGAAGAGGATACTGTAGAAGAAGCTACCGAAGAAACAACGGATAGTTACTTACCTAAGCGATCAGATATTCCTGATGTTTACAAATGGGATCTTGGAAAAGTCTATGCTGATACTGATGCATTTATGGAAGACGTAGATATGGTGAGAAATTCACTTAAGTTATTCTCAAAAAATCAAGCAACGTTTACGACAGACTATAAAACATTTTCTCAAACACTAAAAAAGTATGAAGAAGTAAGAAGAACTACGGATACCATTTATGTATTTGCAACTTTACAAGCTCATACTGACACAAGCAATACTGATTTTTCTGATTTAGAGGATATTGCTGCACAACTTGATACAGAATTAAGCGAAGCAACATCATATTTTTATCCAGAAATAGCAAATATGGATGAAGCTGTACTTAATAGTTATATGGCTAATGAGGAAATGGAAGAGTTTAAGCCATACCTTAAAAAAATCGTGAGAAATAAGCCTTATATTTTATCTGTTGAAGAAGAGTCTTTATTGGCTCAAGCACAGATTCTTTACGAAGTACCAGAAGCTATCTATGATGCATACAATTACAACACAGATTTAAGCGAATATCTTCCAGAAGCTGATTTTACAAGATTCTGGTCAGGTACTCGAGATGACAAACGTGAAATTCTAAATGATTATTATGCAAAAACTAGATTAGGTAATGATCTACTTGCTGAAATTTACGAGTCTGAAATAAAAAAGAATACTTTCTTTGCAAAGGCTAGTAATTTTGATTCGGCCTTAGACTCAGCACTCCATACAGATGGAATTACAAGAAATGAATACAACAAAGTCTTCGAAATTACTCATGATAATTTGGACGTCCTACACAAATGGACTTCAATGAAAAAAGACATCTTAGGACTTGATGACAAAATGTATTACTACGATCAATATTCACCGCTTATTGATGATCCTTATTCATTTGTTGATTACGAAAGTGGTAAAAAATTAATTTATGAAGCACTTGCACCATTAGGTGAGCAATACGTTACTGACTTAAAAGAAGGCTTCAACAGTCGTTGGGCTGATGTTTATACAACTCAAGGCAAATACGAGGGCGGCTATCAATGGGGAACATATAATACAGATCCATTTGTACTACTAAACTTCAACAATTATATGACAGATGTATCCACTGCTGCTCATGAAATGGGTCACGCCTTAAACTTTAAATACACAAACGAAACTCAAGATTATTTTTCAGCAAGTGTACCAATCTTCAATGCTGAAATTGCCTCAACAACAAATGAGGTTCTAGTATTTGAGTACCGTATTGCTAATGCAAGTACAAAACTAGAAAAGCAGCAAGCGCTACTTAATTATATTGAGCTAATTGAAAATACAATCTTTACTCAAATGATTTATGCTGATTTTGAAAAGCGTGCTTATGAAGCGTATGAAGCTGGCGAACCAATTAATGCTGAATTATTTAACACTATTATGGAAGATGTCTTAGTAGAGTATTACGGACCTGATTATGGTGTTGATGAAACTGCAACGTATCAATGGTCAGAAATCCCTCACTTCTACAATGCATACTATGTTTACAAATATGCAACGGGATTGTCTGCAGGATTAAACTTTGCTGATAATATTTTAAACGGTACTCAAGAAGATGTTGATAAGTATTTAACTTATCTGTCAGCAGGTTCTTCTGAGCTACCACTAACATTATTACAAAATGCAGGTGTTGATTTTAGTACTGGTGAACCATTACAAAAAGCCTTTGATAAATTCGATGAATTAATTGATGAATTCTATGAAACTTTAAATTAAGTATAAAAGTAAGCCGAAAGGCTTATTTTTTTATGCAATGGGTATATTAGATTTGTAAAGAGGTGATTTTATGAAAAAAATTCTGATATGTTATTATTCCGAGAGTAAATCAACCGAAGAAGTCTGCGACAATATCGGAGACACTTTTAAAATATTCTACGATGTAACGATTCAGCCTATAAAAATGGTTACTAATATCGATGGATACGAAACAATTATTATTGCTGCACCTGTACACGGAATGAATTGGCATATGAATGCTTATAATTTCGTAGTAGAGTTCAAGAATAAATTAATCCAAAAGGAAGTCGTTTATATCGCTCTGGCTTCAATGGCATATCAAGGAAGAGAATTTTGGCAGAAAAAAGTATACAAATCATTGGAGAAACCCAGTAAAATTGTAAGCCCTATTGAAACCGCAATATTTGGTGGACTAATTGGAGATATGCCAGCATTCTTTAATTTTTTATTTGGTATCTCTAGAACTGCAGAAAGGGATCAACGGGATTGGGAAATGATTGAAGCATGGAAGATTAACTTAATGAAGAAACTAAAAAAAAGCTGAACAATTAAATTGTTCAGCTCTTATTATTGATTAGTAGTTACCTTGAGCGATCATTGCTTCAGCAACCTTCTTGAAACCAGCGATATTAGCACCAGCAACTAGGTTATAACCGAAACCATACTCTTCACCAGCTTTAGCAGCATTTGTGTGAATATTAATCATGATGTTCTTTAACTTAGCATCAACTTCTTCGAATGTCCATGAGTATCTCATAGAGTTTTGAGACATTTCAAGAGCAGATGTAGAAACACCACCAGCATTTGCAGCTTTAGCAGGTGCTAATAATACTTTCTTCTCTAAGAAGTACTTGATAGCATCGTTAGTTGTAGGCATATTTGCACCTTCACCAACAGCTAAAACGCCATTAGCAACTAATTGCTTAGCTTCTTCCATAGTGATATCATTTTGAGTAGCACATGGTAATGCGATGTCACACTTAATACTCCAGATACCTCTACCTTCAGTGTACTTAGCTTCAGGATGGTATTTAACGTATTCAGAAATTCTCTTTCTTTCAACTTCTTTAATCTTCTTAACAGTATCAACTTTGATACCTTCTGGATCATAAACGTAACCTGATGAATCTGAAACAGCTACAACTTTAGCACCTAATTCTTGAGCTTTTTGAGTAGCGTAGATAGCAACATTACCTGAACCTGAAACAACACAAATCTTATCTTTCATCTCAATTTTGTTGTACTTTAACATTTCTTCTACGAAGTACATTAAACCATAACCAGTAGCTTCAGTTCTAGCTAATGAACCACCGTAAGTTAAACCTTTACCAGTTAAAACGCCATTCTCGAATGCGCCTCTAACTCTTCTATATTGACCATACATGAATCCAATTTCTCTTCCGCCAACACCAATGTCGCCAGCTGGAACGTCTACGTCTGGACCGATATGTCTTTGTAATTCAGTCATGAAAGACTGACAGAATCTCATTACTTCAGCGTCTGACTTACCTTTTGGATCAAAGTCAGCTCCACCTTTACCACCACCGATTGGTAAACCGCTTAAAGAGTTCTTGAAAATTTGCTCGAAACCTAAGAATTTAACGATACCAATGTATACAGATGGATGGAATCTTAAACCACCTTTGTAAGGTCCAATAGCTCCGTTAAACTGAACTCTGAATCCTCTGTTTACTTGTAGATTACCTGCATCATCAACCCAAGGTACTCTAAAGATAATTTGTCTTTCTGGCTCAGCAATTCTTTCTAAGATGTTTGCATCAACATACTCAGGGTGACGCTCAACAACAGGACCTAGTGACTCAAATACCTCTTCTACTGCTTGTAGGAATTCTGGATCGCTAGAGTTTCTAGCTTGAACTCTTTCTAATACATTTTGTAAATACGACATGTTAACAACTCCTCTTTCTAAATATTTGGGATAATCCCACACTTGAAAAGCAAATGCTTCTCAACCACTATTGCGATAAATCACAATCAAAATGGGAGCACATAGCAAATAATTATAGTATGTAAACAAAACTTGAAAACGTTTGCCACTCACATTTCAATACAATATTATCATAGATTATTGTATATTGAAACCACATTTAATAAATTATTAACAGGCAAATAAAGAAGCTTAATTCAAAGCAATAGAAATTTTCTGATAATTGCATAATTCCACAAATAATATTCAAATTTCAATACCCTTTGACTTTCCTTAGACTTTTATTTATACTAAATCTACAGGTCAGGAGGTACTATGTCCTATCAATGCTTACTACTAATTTTTATAGGTGTGAACATTTTTTCTCTTATACTTGTCGGTATCGATAAGTTGAAAGCTATACGTCAAACTTATCGTATCTCTGAGAAAGCACTTTTTTTAAGTGCTCTACCATTTTCAAGTTATGGATTTTACATTGGAATGAAACTATTCCATCACAAAACTAAGAAGCGTTATTTTAGATTGGGCAGTTTATTTCTCATGATAATACATACAGCAATCATTCTATATAGTTTTAAATCACAACTATCATTTGGTGGAATATTTAATTAATTTAGATTTAAGGAGGAAAAATCATTGAAAGTCAAATACAAGAATATTTTAACATGGAAGATCATGGCACTTGTATGGTTTGCACTTGCTGGATTCGTCTATATTAGATGGGTTGCAAATGCTCCAGATGAATTTCTAATTCAAAGAGCAGTATTCGTTTTAGGTCTTGTAATAATAATAGGAATTTATTACTTAATGATGCCACGTATCAGCTATGTAATTTTAGATGAACAACGTATAAGTATTCACAAAAGTAGTGTTATTATTCGTCAGAAGATAAAAAAAGAAAACTTAGAATGCTGTAGAGTGAAAGAAAGAGATCTAGAATTCTATTTAAAGAACGGAAAATCTTACGCTATTCATTTAGATTGGTGTGAGAAAGACCAAGTCATTGCATTCATAAGAAAATTACAAGCCTTTGTAAATGTATATGAAGGAAATACTAATAAAAGTGTTAATTTAAAAGATATTGATTCTATATCTTAAAAGCTGCTAATAGCAGCTTTTTTAGTTGATAGATCTCATCCTTGTAAAAACTACATTTCCTAGTAGTAATAGAACTTATTCTTTTCTTTGGAGCATCCTCCCTGAACCAGTATAATTTACATACGACAGCAAATCCCCCGTTTTAACATACTTCAATTACATTGAATGTATTAATGATTTTACAAGGATTCACAGGACACTGCTAAGAATTACATATCTCTTATAAAAGTTTTACACATTAGAAGCTATGTTTGATGCAAACAAAAAACATGCATTAAAGCATGTCTAATCTCTTGCCATATAACCATTTGGCATATAGTTTTCTTCAGGCCATTCTCCATTTTCTCTAAGATACTGCCTTCTCTTACACTCGTTATGCCTACCGCCTCTACAGTAAATTCTTATAAAGCCTTTACATTGAATATTTTGATCACTCTCAAATTTCTTTTTAAACATACATTCATCACTAACTGGGCATAACATAATCTCATCTCCTATTCTTTCCAAATATACTGTTTCAAATAATCGTAAGATATTTCTTCAGTAGTTATGTGAGGTTGACCTAAACTTCTACCTACAAAACCACCATGGTAATCAGAACCTCCAGATATTTTTAAGTTATATTTTGAACAATAATCTATATAATACTGAATTTCATTTTCTGATTCTGTATAAGGTGAATAACATTCTAGTCCATCAATTCCTTGCTCTTTGAAATAATCCAATTTAGCCAGTGGAAGTCCCCCCTTCCCATTTGATGAAGGATGTGCCATAAATACGGCTGCACCTGCAGCATGAGCTGCATCAATAACTTCCTTAGGCTCTGGAAATACCATTGTTGCTGGACATTTATCACTAATATCAAAGTATCCATATATATCTTCTACAATTCCTTTTTCTATAAAGAAATTCAATGATGGCCATCCTCCAATGTAAGGATTATCTTCATATTCTAGAAACTCATCTAGTTTAACTCTTGGTTCCATAAACTTAACAATTGCTTTATCATAATCAGTACGAACTTTAATACTTTCATTTATTAGGTTTATAAACTCCTTATTGTTTTCATCATATCCATAAACGGTTAGGTGATACTCATCACCTTGATACCTTGTAGCTATTTCTACACCTGGTATAAAGCTGACTGCTTTTCCTTTTACAGCTTCTTTCATTTCTGCAAGCCCATTGATTGTATCATGGTCTGTTAATGAAAATACTTTAATACCAGCTTCTAAAATCTCTTCCACCAACGCTTTGCAATCTAACTTACCATCAGAATGGTACGAGTGCATATGCAAATCTACCTTCATTAAACCAACTCCTTAAACCCGCTATAAGGCTCTATCACACACAAATCAAAAGTCGATTTACCGCCTCTTACTAAAGGTAATTTAGCTAAATAATTCTCAGCTTCGCGCTTTGAAACACACTCCATGATCAAAATCACTTCATTCGAATTTTCTTTTTGATTTATTTCTCTTATATAACCATGTAAATACAGCGCATACATAGCTTTACGTTGCTCTGCAAGAAGAACTTCTTCTCCTAACATTAAAGGACACAATTCATTTTCTATTGCTAAGATTCTCATTCTTGCTCCTTTATCATAGCTTCTAAAAGACCTTCTTCATGAAGCTCATGTATTTTTGAGCAATCACCTACAAATACCTCATCAACAAAAATCTGAGGTAATGTTGTACAGCCTGTCTTAACAGATAATTCTTCTAATCGTTTATCACCAAAAGGAATCATTATTTCTTCATATGGAACATCTAATTGATCTAACAAAGCTTTTGCCTTCACACAAAAAGGACAGAATTTAAATGTCCAAATTTCAACTTTTTTCATTATGATTTAACCTCAAACTTTCTACCAGACAATCTTAATCTAATAACATAATTTAAATTAAGAACAATATAAAGTATCAATGCGATACTTATAAAATCTACAGTTTTAATTACCAAAGCCAATATCAACATCACAACACACATAGTGGCTGTCGCTATTGATGTAAAATACATCAATTTCTTTACATACAATGTAAATGCAACCTTATCATATGTCTTTTTTTCATCATAACTCTTAAGTACATCTACGTATTGAGTCATACCAATATATCTTCCTAAAAAGAAAATAATTACACTCGGAATCAATCCTAATAAAATAATAAAAGGGCTCATATTACCTCCTAACTTCTTCTATTATCTCTAAAATGACCTTTGAATGCAAGAAAAAAAGCCGTTTTCGTGGCCTTATTCTGTAAGTTTAAACTTCTGCATTTCTACTTCTATTTGTTCTGCCACAATCCCAATAGAATCCGCGGATAATTTTATTTTATCCATATTCTCAATTTGTTTACCCATCATTGAAGAAACAGAGTCTGCTGCAGCTGATGATTCTTGAGTAACTGCTGCGATTGTACCAATTGAACTCACAACAACATCTTTCGAAGATGTTAACTCATTTAATTCAGATGTCAAAGATTCAATTAACTGAATAATACCATCCACACTACTGATTGTATCATTTATAGCATTTGAAACATCTGCAGTTACTTGATTTGTATCATCTGCATTTATCCTAGCCGTATCTATGTTATTAGATACAACATTAACTTGTTTTTCTATTTCAACTGTAAATGATTCAATTTTGCTTGTTGACTCGGATGTCTGAACTGCTAATTTTCTGATTTCATCAGCAACAACTGCAAATCCTCTTCCCGCTTCACCTGCACGAGCTGCTTCAATTGATGCATTTAATGCTAAAAGATTTGTTTGGCTAGCTATATTTTTTATCACTTCAACAATTTCTTCGATTTGGTTAGACTTTTGTAAGAGCTCAGAAACATTTGATTCCATTATATTTGTATTTTCAACATTCGCTTCTGTAATAGCTTCGAGTTTCTTAACAACTTGTGTAGACGATTCATTTACCTGTTTCGTTTGCTGCGAGTACTCTAAAGCTTTATTTACACTTATAACAACAGTTTCAATTTTTTCATTCAATATCGAAAGAGCTTCATTACTCTTTTGTGCTTCAATCGCCTGATCATTTGCACCAAGCGATAAATCTTCTACAGAAGCGTATACTTGATTAATAGAATCAGAGGAATCATTTGTTACAACTCCCATTCCCTCTGACTTTTCAAACAGATTGTTAGACAGCTCTTTCAATGAGGATACAATTTCAATTAACGCAATTTTCATTTGATCAAGTTCTTTAGCCATAATACCGGTTTCATCTTTTGATTTCATAAGCTTAATCATTCTTGAATCATCATGTAAATCAAGTTTCCCTATTTTACTAAGAATCCTTGTAATACCTGTGATTGGTCTTGCTAGCGCAGAAGCAAGAATTACTGCTACGATTGCAGCAACAATTGTTAATAATACAATAATCAAAATCATAATATTTCTCATTGCATTAGTTGCCGACAACATTTCATCTGATGGTGGGACGATGATGACATTCCACATATTCGATAATCTAGAAAAGCCTGAAACTGTTTCAACGTTATTTAAAGTGTATTCGACAGTACCCGACACGCTATCTTTTAGTTTCTCTACTAAAGGTATAAAGTCCTCATTCGCCTCACGTATATCCTGTCCTTGCTCATATTCTCTGTGAGCCATTATAGTGAAAGTATCATCTACTAGAAAAGCATACCCAGAATCATATACAACAACATTATTTATTTCATTTTCTATGACCGCATAATCTAATCGAATTCCCACAACACCTATGAGTTTATTATACGAGTAGATTGGCTTCATATAAGCAATCATCTTATTTCCATCTTCATTAATATAAGGTTTACTCCACTTTCCAATCACCTCAAGTTCAGCTTGTAATAAACTGTCCCCATAGCTTTTAATATCATAAAACCATGCAACAGATTCGTTAGGCAAGTCACCATCTTCAACCTCAAATAAAGTCATATCTAATGGCTTTTTATTGAATATAATTTCATTATCAACATTCGACATAGACATTTGATGTTGTGTAATCTCTAACTCAGGATTAAAAACTAAAAAGACTTCTTGCGTACCGTCTATTGATGTAACAACTTCCTCAAGTATTTTCTTAAAGTTCTTATCTGTTGAACTTCTATATCCGGCTTCAACTTGATATTTACTCATTTCAATAGAGTTTCCAAATGTTGATGCCATATTATCAATTAGTAGCTCTGTACCAGTTATTAGTTGCTGTATCCTTAATCCAACACTCTGAGCTTGTTGATCAACTCTGGCAGTCGCTTCATCATAAATTGCTGATTCAGCTCTGTCTAATAGAATAAAACTCGACAGTAATATCGCACCAACAGTACATGCTACAATTGCAAATAATATTTTAGCTTTAATGCTCCTCATTTTCCCTCCTACATCTTCTACTAACACAATTTAATTGTAACATATAAGAAGTTAATTTACGGAATATTTTTAATCTTGTGACAATTTAACATAAAAAAGATACCCACTGTTAGGGTATCATTTATAATCTATTATAAACTTGTATTTATAAACTCTATAATGTCATGCCAACTTGCATTTTGAGAAATACCATTACCTTCTGGTGTACCACCTAAGCTAAAAGAAAGCTGTTGAAAATTTGACGTTGGTAAACATCCAGGGCCACCAAGAATTTGGCCTGATTCATAAATATTTAATGTACAATCCAAAGTCTGCTTAATTCTCTTAGCCATCTTAACGCTATCCCATCTCTCATCATGTGTACCAGCAACTAACAATGTTTTAGCAGTAATATTTTTGGTTTCAATCATTGCAACATCATGATTATAATAAGGCTTCATCGAATAAGACTTTTGGAATAAAACTCTTCCAACAAAAAGTTTGAAAACTTCAAATTTATTTACCTTTGAAAAGGGAACTGGTTTTCCATCATAACTCCATGATGATTTTGAAGTTAGAAATTGTTTAACTGTACTTTGATTGATAACATCACATGGATTTGAAGCTATAAGAATCTTTAAATCATTTCTCATACTGGCAATTTTTAGAACTAATTCAGCGCCTCTAGTCCCACCCATAATTCCAATTCTATTTTCATCTACAATCGGTATTTTTTTTATATAATCAATCGCTCTATGAATATGTTCTAATGGAACTTCTTTAAACTCATTTGTTAAGTTTTCATAACTACAAAATGGTAATGCTAAAGTTGCAATTCCTTTTGAAGCTAATAGTTTAGCATTAATTTCGACTCCTTCAATGCCCTCTTCACCTGCAACATGAACCATTACAGCATGAGGTTTATCTGATGGTATATAGAAGAACTTTGCAGAAATCTCCTCTAATGATTTTTCTTTAACCTCTGGTAGTTTTCCAATAATCTTAAACTTATAGACTTCATGGTCATCATTTTGAAAAATGTCAATGATAAAGTGTTCTTTGTCTTCTTCACTAAGTTTTTCTAAGTGGCTTAAATCTAAATCATAGTCCATTGTCGCGCTTTCCATTGACCAAAATAATCCAGATACATCTGCTTTAGTATACATACCTCCAATGGGTTTTGATCTATGTGTATCAACAATACCATTAACAGGTTCATAAACTCCGTATGAATAATCTATATCTCCATCGCAATAAAATCGTCTTAAATAGATTTGTACATCTTCTAATGCATCTGTCTCAACTTTTATATAAATAGGATCTCCCACTAGGACATAATCGCTTTGATTTATTTGTATTTTCATTTCTTACTCCAATAAGTATTTTTTTGTCATTTGAAAACCTACACTTGTTTTTCCTCTTGATTGGATATCTCTTATTAAACTTGAACTAATATGTTCATATTCTTTATCACAAAAGTAATATACAAATTCTTGATCTGGTAAGAAGTCCTTAATTACATTTCTAAGCCCTTCTTCATGTTGTAAGTCATATGCATTTCTTAAACCACGAACGACAAAAACTTCACCATGTTCACTCAAACTTTGAATAGCAGTAGTAATCAAACCATTATAATAAACAATTTCTCTATTCTTAATCATGTCAGGAATTTCTACCTTATCAATATCCTTTTTATCGTAATTAACTCCTACTCCTATTACTACTTTATCGAATGATTTTTCAGACTTCATAAGAATATTGTAGTGTCCTATATGAAAGGGATTAAAACTTCCTGGATAAAATCCAATTTTATATACTTTCTCGGCAATAATATCTCTTAACTCTAAAAGAGTGTTGTTTCCTGTTTCCTCAAAAGCTCTGTTTAAAAAAGCAACTCGACCTTTTTTATACTCTTTTATAGGTAAATATTGATGTTCTGAAAAAATATTATGCTCCCAAGTAAGTAAAGAGTTAATATCTGTTTTGTGCAGAATCAATCTGTCAACTCGAATTATTTCTTTTGTCAAAGAATCACCTTTATAACCAATATTTTCAGTTGCCATAATTAAGTCATAAACCTTTGATTTAAAATCGTGTTCACCATAACAATGTGTGCTAAAAAACTCTGCTGAAGCCTTTTCATGACTATCACATTTTACATCAAACATAATATCATGAAATAGAATAGCAATGACTAATTTGTCGTCATCAATTTCTACAATACTTAACAAATGTTCAATATGAGCAAAGTTATGATAAAACTTACTATGATGGTTATACATCTTTTTAATCTGTTCAAGTGTAACATCTATTTTATGCTTACTAAGCAATTCTTCTAAATCAATTTTTTTCCCTAAATATTTATTTTCTATCATATACATCCTCCACACCTTACTATACCACACTTTAAAACGTATACCTATTTCCAAAGTATAAAAAAAACAGATAATACTTTGTATTATCCGTTAACTGCTTTTTGCATATGATGAAGTTGTCTTATTTTACAGGTTTCACTGTTCTTAAATCTTATACCTTCCGATTGACAGCCAGTACAATTAATTTCTCTTGGCAAAACAGTGATTTGAAACATTTTAGACCATTTAATTGCAGTGTCCATACGCATTCGATCATCATTGTTAATTGTCGCTAAGTAACCAGCACATGATTGGCAATCAATACCACAATATCCTTTCATAACATCATTCCTTTCAAAAGTATTATAGCACATTAAAAGAAAATAATCAAACGTATGTTCGCTACCTAAAAATAGCTTCCTCATTACCAAATCGTACTTCATCACCACTGTTTAATTTATATTTTTTTTGACTTTGAAGACGTTTACCATTAATAAAAGTCCCATTTTTGGTATTAATATCAACTACATAATAGTCATCAGATTCTTTTACTACTTCTGCGTGAATCCTGCCTACTGTTAAAGATTCTGGAATAGCGAAGTCTACCAAAGATTTTGAACGTCCAATTAGAAATGATTTTTTATCAATAGGAATCGAACAGTTTTCAAAATCTAATATTCGATTATTTTCATGGTTAACCATAACAACCGTTTCATTATGCTCAAATGTCTTTATCTTTTCCTTTCTAAAAATACTTTTTATCCAATCCTTTTTTTGAATTTTTTGCTCTTTAAGTGATGAAAGCATTGCATCAAATACCATCACATCAAAAGAAACATCCTGCAAATAAGAAATCATTTTTTTTACTCTATTATCATTTTCGATAACCTGTAAATCAATGGTAAATAGAAGACTTAAAAACAATTCTCTCATAGATTTGTGCAAGACTACATTATATGATTCTAACGGTATGTATAGTAACTTGATTCTAATATCCTCTACATCAACAAAAACATAAGATTTATCAAGAACAATTCTAGATGAATCCAGCAAGTATCGATCCGCTATCCAAAGGCTGTCGATCAACCTTTTCATAATATGTTTCTGTTTATCAAATGATTGACATTGATTCTTAAAATATACATCAATAGGGATTAAAGATGTAACATCATATTTTATCTGCTGATTTAATTCACTTCTGATAAATACATCTTGGTCACTGAATGTAATCATTTCCTGTTGATATTTAATAAGGTCTTCTTCTTGATAGTTCAAACATAAAAATGTATAAGGTCCACTCATTTCTTTAAATAGGTGCATAACCACTCCAAAAACTAAAATCCTGCTTAACAATATCATTAAGAATATCCTCAACAAATAGTGTAATTTGATTTTTGAATATTAAAGCTATTCCTACAAGAATTGCTAGTAGTATTACTACCTCAATTGTCCCAAAGCCATCTTCTCTTTTCATACTCCTCCTTAAACGACAGTTAACAGTTGTGATAAAGCAGGTACCATCATTGCTACAAGAATTGATACTAATGCCATCATCATTGGTATCAAAAGCTTTGTGCTTGCTTCTTCACCCCTTTTTAAGTAATTGGTTTTCCTTTGTTTCCATAAATCATCTAAAAGCTTATCAAGTAATTGTATCGTTTCCTTAGAACCGTGTTTTTCATCTTGAATCACAATCCTACAAAATCGCGTAACACTAGGAAGCTGAAGTCTATTTGCCAAAAACATATAAGACTTAACCAAACTACTCCCGTTGATTACTTTAGTATTAATCTTTCCAATACATAACGATATCTGACCATTTTTCGTACTTCTCTCAATAGCTTTTACAGTAGGCATTCCTGCTATAATCAACAATTTTATCGACATTATCATCACAGGCATCTCTTCATATATGTCATCTAATGTTTTTTTATTCCATTCTCTAAGTTTAAGATCATGGTAAAAAGTGATCCCAACTGCACATACAAGTCCATAAAAACATAAAATGCCCTTAAATAAACTTAAAGATATCATTAAGACAATTATGCAAAAGATATAACTTACGAGTTTGTTTCTATAAAATATCATCTCAGCATCTTCCACATAAAAATTTTGTCTCATAAGCTGCACACGATATTTTGATAAATATTGAGTTATGACTTTAAATTTTAACAATCTAATAACAAAACAATTAAGTATATTCTTTAAATTCATATAATGTTAATGATCCTCTTTCCTATAATGAATGCCATTCCGTTTACGATTAAGATACTTGTCATGATTATTCTTCCAAATATAGTTTCATACAAAATTCTTACATAGTCATACTGAGTTAACATAAGACACCCCATCAGAACAATTGGTGAAAGCATCATTGTCAAAAACTCAAATCGTTTTGCTGCAATTAAAACTTCTATCTCTAAGCATAGATCAATAGCATCAGATATCTCAATAATACTCTGTCTGATAACGTATGTGATATGACCGCTATAGTTATAGACAGCCTCTAGAGTCTCTACAAAATGATCTATAAATGGTTCATCCAACGAATCTGAAAAAGTCATCCATGCAGCCACCTCAGAAACCCCACTCTGCAAATGTCTATTTAAAACAACTACAGAATTCTCCAGTTCCAAATGTTTAAATTCTTGAATCTTAAGGGTTTCAGAAATTGCATTCCTAAAAGACTGACCTACCATTAATTCACCATAAATACTATTTAGAAATTCCTTAAATTCCATTTGAAGAAGCTTATCTTTAACTTCTCTATGATATCCTGCTATATAACATCCTAATAAGGAGAGTACAACCATTGCCACCCAATGTTTGTAAAAAATAAGCCCTAATACTAAACCACTGATTAATCCAATAATTCTAAGCTTCATATCTATATCTCTGCGTTAAAACATAATCACCTTCAATAGATAGTTCATCAATGCTTATGACTCTTCTTTTTCCATCCCGATGCCTTTCTAGGTGAACAAGTACATCTATGCTACTACCAATCATGTGTTTAACAGCATGAAGTGGTAAATCCATATGCGACAAAATCATCAACTCTAATCGACTTAACATATCTCTTGAAGAATTAGCATGACCAGTAGACATAGAACCATCATGTCCTGTATTCATAGCTTGTATCATCTCAATAGCTTCTTTCCCTCTAACTTCTCCAACTATAATTCTGTCAGGTCGCATTCGTAGTGAACACTTAACTAAATCGGACATATCAATTCCTCCTTCCCCTTCATAATTAGGAGTTTTAGTTTCTAACGTCACCAAGTTCCTAATATTTTCTATTCTCAACTCTGCGGAGTCTTCGATTGTCACAATGCGTTCATCCTCATCAAGATAATAAGAAAGTGCATTTAGAAAGGTGGTTTTCCCCGAACTAGTCCCTCCTGATACAAATATATTTTTCCTTGACTTCACACTTTCTATTAGATAAGTCCTTACGTGTTCATCAATTAATTCTAGTCTTACATAATCATCTAATGTGAATGTTTTCTTCATAAACTTTCTAATAGTCACAATGGGACCATTAACCGCTACAGGTTTTATAACAATATTTACTCTTGCACCACTAGGTAATCGCGCATCTACAATTGGTGTAGAAGCATTGACTCTCCTATTTACTGTAGAAACAATTCTTTGTATAACATTGTTTAAACTTTCAAATGATTCAAACGCTATATCAGTAACCTGTATCACACCTGCTTTTTCGATAATTATGTAGTCTAATCCATTGATCATAATTTCATTTATTGATGTATCATCTAATAATTTTTGAAGTTTTCCTAATCTATAAAGATCATTATAAATACTGTCAGCAATTTCCTGACAAGTTTCTAGTGGCATACCACTTGGTTTTCTTTCATAAATATAATTCATCAATGCCTTGTAAGATAACTTTTCAGATAAAGATAGGATTTGCTCTTTCACTTCAAATTCAAATGTTTGACCAGTGTATGTTGTAACATCTTCGATTGCCATTTTTTCCCCGTAATTTCTTTGTCTTCTTCTAGATAATTTAGATGATTTACCATTTTAAGAACGCTTTCATGAGCCTTAATGTTATTACAAGCTCTATTTATAACGACTTGATAAACATCAAGATTTTTATGTTTGTAGTTAAACTGAAATCTATAGAAATGATTTAAGCTTTGTAATAGGCAAATATTCTTCTTATACATCTGTATTTTATCTATCCATTCAGTCCTATTTCCAAAGTCAATAACAATGTTTGAAAAACCAACGTCTTCTAAGATAACCATCAACACATTTAGTAATTCAATAGTCATTTGACTTAAATCATGAATGTTTTCTACCTGATCTAAGAAAAGAAAAGAATCATTTGACCATTCATGTAGTCTTGATTTTAATTTTTCTGGATCGTGAATCAAATAAAATAGAACATCTGTCATCGACAATCCACTTTTTCTTTCTAAGTAATATTGCGTACTTGGAACTTCCTCCAATGAGAACCAGAGCGTTCTGCCCTTTTGACTTAAATATTCTGCTAAATTTAAACTTATGACAGTTGCTCCCGAACATGAAACACCATTAACAAAACCATAAGTTCTAAAGGGCGAGTGACCAGATAAGTCTGTTTCATGAATAGATTCAATAAACTCAATAAAATCTTTACCAGATTGATACTTCATAATTTGGTGTGTCATAACTTGATTTTGGTCACTAAAAACAAGGGTATGTTCTTGTTCATATAAATGCCTTAGTGAATCATCACAGATAATAATTGCATCTACATCTTCATCTCCAAAATACATACTTAATCGTTCCTTATAATGCTTTTCATAGTACTTTTTTAGTGCCTCTACATACATTTCGTCTTCACTTATTACTTTAAACTTCATAACCACCTCAAACATATAATACATCTTTTTACAAATTTTGTAAATAACAAATAAAAAAAACATCCCCGTTAAGGACATTTCATGATTATATATTCTCTCATCTATTAATTTTTTCTAGTCTTATTTCTTCTTTTAAAAGTGTATGAATATCATAAAAATTAATTTTTTTTCTAAATAACAATGCTCTCAAAGCGGCACCTGAAACTAATTTAAGATAAGGTTTTTTAACTGAGTATAATGGCCCTAACAGATCTTCTAATCGCTTTATAACTCCACTAGAATCATGAAATATCTGTCCCATATACGAAACACTAATCGGTGTTTCATATCCCGTTTTTTCTTGTATTGCCTCAATCATCCTTTTATACTCTTGAACACCTTCTTTTAAAATATCTTTAACGTGAGAATCCTCATAAGCTGATTTAATGAATACATCAAGCAAGTCATCAAAGGTAACGCCATACGACTCCAAATTACGAAAACTAAAATTATGAAATTCCATGTCACTTTCTATACTTAATAAAGGCATAAGTCTGTGATAAAGATTTCCTCTATCGTAACGACCATCAATTTCTTTAGTAAAGACTTCTAACATCTTTTTAATCAGCCAATATTCTCCACCTTCATCTCCTGCATCTCTTCCCCATCCACCAACTCGAACTGATTCACCAATTCTATTTTTCCCTATAGCTACAGAACCGTTTCCAACAAGTATAACAATACCTTCATGTCCGCCAAGAGCAGCTAACCATGCCGCTTCAACTTCATTTTCACAAATGAAATGATTGTCATAGAATATCTTTTCGAAATATCTATTCATCATCTCGTCAAATAACCGATCCTCACCATATTCAGGGATTGCTATACATGAAAACTCAATTTCATCAAATGATAGATTAGCTTTTAAACAGATTCTAGCTATACCAGACTCTATTGCGCCAATAAAGTTACTACTATCCTCATAGTCTATCATTCTCTCCTCTTGGTAACCTAGTATTTCACATTTACTGTTTATTAGAATAAACTCTATAAAATCGCCATTTAGCGCTATCCCTAAATACATAGTAAGCTCCTTTTGTATATTTATGCCCAAAAAAAATACATTAACCCATTCTTTTAGTTAATGTAAGTTCATCTGAAGTGATGATCAATTTCGTTTTATTTAGATACAGTTCATATTCTGAACGATAATTTTTGACAAGCATACCTTCTTTAATCACATTCTTGTGGTAAAAATGACCTTTGTACTGGATTCCATTGCTATAAATAGTTAAGGCCATCTGCTCCCTTATAAAGATCAGGAAAAACATACTAATAATTAAGCTGGTCCAAAAGGAGGATAAAAAAAATATCACTGCAAAAAGATAAACCAACTCTGTAATAAAAACTAAATATAAACATGAGTTTAATATACATGCTTTTCTAGAATAATATATTTGTCCATATTCACGTTTCACTATACCTTCTAAATCAATCTGTGTTAATAGAGCAATTAGAAGTAAATAATACATCATTATATTGACGTGACTCATAGAAAAAATAGTCGAAGCCACTATTGGTAATACTACTACAGCATATACTTCCTTAATTGACACTCTCAATGATTCCATAAGCCATCCTCCTTAAATAGAGTATATCAGCTTAAAATAGTAATTATTTAAGATTAGCATGAAACAGCTTTCTAATAACATAAAAATGCCCCTAAGGGCATTTTCTATTTTTTCTTATATGGTGCTTTTATAGACACTGTTAAGTTAAATACCAAGTCTTCCGAACGATTATCTCTACAGAAATAACCATGTCTATAGAATTGGAATTTTTCTTCCATATCTGCATCTTTCAAGCATGGTTCTAATATACAATTTTTCTTAGAAATCAGTGAGTTTTCGTTAAATACCATTTCACCATCTTCAGTTTTATATATACTATCATATAATCTTACTTCAGCTGGTACTCCATGTTCTTTAGAAACCCAATGTAAGGTTGCTTTTACTTTTCTATCTTTGAAACCAGAACCTGATTTAGTTTCAGGATCATAGGTACAGTGAATTTCAGTTATTTCACCATTATCATCTTTTACAAAATCATTACACTTGATAAAGTATGCACCTTTTAGTCTAACCTCATTACCAGGGAATAATCTGAAATATTTCTTTTCAGGTATTTCCATAAAGTCTTCTCTCTCAACGTATATTTCTCTACCAAATGGAATCATACGTTTACCCATCTCAGGGTTATCTTGATTATTATCCATTTCAAGCATTTCAGTTTCACCTTCAGGATAATTAGTGATTACAACCTTTAATGGATTTAATACTCCCATCACTCTTTGAGCTGATGGCTTTAAATCTTCTCTAACAAAGTGTTCTAAGTTTGCAAAATCTATTAAACTATCTGACTTAGATACACCAGCATTCTCAACAAATGTACGAATAGCTGAAGCCGTATAACCTCTTCTTTTCATACCTCTAACAGTTGGCATTCTTGGATCATCCCATCCGTCTACAACATTATCTTCAACAAGTTTTAATAATAATCTCTTACTCATAACAGTATCTGTAACATTCAATCTTGCAAATTCAATCTGTCTTGGTAAGTGCTCGAAATATTCAACTTCTCTTACAACCCAGTTGTATAGTTCTCTTCTTTCCTCAAACTCCTTTGAACATAACGAATGAGAAATACCTTCAAGAGCATCAGAAAGTGGATGAGCATAGTCGTACATAGGATATATACACCATTCATCTCCTGTTTTGTGATGAGACACATGACTGATTCTATATATTACTGGGTCTCTCATCAATATCTTTGGATGTTTCATATCGATTTTTGCACGAAGTACCTTTACCCCATTAGCAAATTCACCTTTTCTCATTCTTCTGAATAAGTCTAAGTTTTCCTCGACAGATCGGTCTCTATATGGACTGTTCTCTCCAAGTCGATTATAATCACCACGTTGATCTCTCATCTCATCAGCAGATAAATCACAAACGTAAGCTTTACCTAATTCAATAAGTCTTTCAGCAAGCTCGTAAAGTTTCTCGAAATAACCACTTGCATAATACAAACGATCATCCCAATCATATCCTAACCACTTTATATCTTCTTGAATAGCATTTTCATATTCAATATCTTCTTTAATCGGATTAGTATCATCAAATCTTAAATTACATTTTCCGCCATATTTCTTAGCAGTAGTAAAGTTAATGATAATTGCTTTTGCATGACCCAAATGAATATATCCATTTGGCTCTGGTGGAAATCTAGTATGTACTTCGTCATATTTTTTTTCACTTAAATCTTTGTCAATTTCATTATGAATAAAATTAGACATCATCTTTTCTGTCATTATGCCTCCTATATTTTAAATACTTCCCTTAAATATTCATCTTCATAACGATGGAAGTTACCATCTTTTATCATCTTTTTTATACTCTCAATTGATTCAAATGCTAATGCACTCACTTCTTCTTCTTGAAACTCTAATTTTTCTACATCTACATCAAAGTAACCAAACCATATATCCGCAAAACATCTATGATGAATAAGTCTTTTATGAAACTCCAGACTTTCTATTTCAATGCCGGTTTCTTCTTCTAGCTCTCTTAACGCAGCTTCTAGAGATGTTTCACCTATTGTTGCAGAACCACCTGTAAATGCCCATTCACCAGGTGCAGATTCTTTATTTTTTGATCTTTTTTGAATCAACAACTCGCCTCTTGAGTTTTTGATTAATATATGAACGACTATATGATAACAATCTGTTGGGACTTTTTCACCTCTAATATGCGTTTTGCCAATTTTTTTACCATCTATGTTGTACAAATCCCAAAGTTCCATCATATCTCCTTTTTACTTTAACTATCTTATCATTCTTATGGTGATTTTTCAATAAATTCAGGTATAATAGAAAGTGAAAAAGGAGTCATTATGAAATCTGAAAATTACATACCAAAACTAAAAATAGCTTTTTTATCAATATTTATAGGTTTACTTACTGGAACAGTTTCAATCCTCTTTAACAAAGTTCTCAATTTGGGGTTTGTTTTTATAGGTGATCTATATAAAACTAAACTATTTATTTTTATTGTTCCAATCATCGCTGCGCTTCTTGTGGCATTCATTCGACATAAATTACTTTCGAAAGACAATCAAGGATTCGGTGTTGAGCAAGTCATGTATGAAATCGAACATATAAAAACACAAATGATGACTCCTTCTGCTGTATTTTACAAGACTATAGGGACTTTTCTTTCATTGGTTTCAGGATTTGCTGCTGGTCGTCAAGGGCCAGTTGTTCACCTTGGAGGTGCAATTGGTTCTCATGTGGCCTACAGATCTAAAACAGATGATGACGAAACCAGAGTATTGATTGGATGCGGTGTCGCAGGTTGTCTAGCTGGTATCTTTAATTCACCAATATTTGCTACCCTATTTGTTGTAGAAATACTTTTTAAGAAAAGATATTTTGATATGCTATCAACAATACTCTTATCTTCATTAGCTTCAACACTAACAGTAAGAGTCTTTTTAGATAAGCCTTACTTTGCAGATTTATATACAAATTATCTCTTTCATATGAGTGAAGTTATCAATTTCGTATTATTGGGTTTTGTACTTGGTTTTGTTGCAATACTGTATATGCTTTCGTTAAAAAGTTTCAGGAAGATATTCCATCATTTACAGATACCACAAATTCTTAAAAATATCAGCGGTGCTATGATAATAATCATTATGTTGTATTTCTTTTCAGATTACTATCAATATAATCCAACACCTGCGCTAATAACAGCTGAACATTATAGTGCAATGCATCTATTTGCTATCTCATTAATTCTAATCGCACTTACTGGTATCAGCTTAGGTTCTGGGGCCATCGGGGGTATATTTGCACCCGGATTAGTTATTGGATTAACGTTTGGACTTGGATTATCAAAAGTATTTGTATTCTTTGGTTTACCACTACTTGATTTAAATACTTATGCAATGGCAGGTATGGCTGCTATGTTTGCTGGATTTGGAAATGCTCCATTGTCGGCTAGTTTAATGATCGTTGAGCTTACAGGACAGTATAATCTCTTATTTCCAATGCTTATTTGTTCATTGATTTCTAGTAAAATTGCTGAATTCTTTATGCATGATAGTATTTATCATCAAAATTTAGAGTTACTTATGAATAACGAATAGCGTTAGATACCTTTCTAACGCTTTATTATTTTATTTTAATGTCTTTCTAATGATTCGGATATTTTTTTATCCTATTATGTTATTAGGAGGTACATTATGAACAAGGAATTAAGGAATCTAATATTATACGCTTCAGGTAGAGCAGTTTCATCTTTAGGGTCTATTATATACTCATTTGCAATTGGTTTATATGTTCTTAACTCTACTGGCTCAGGCATGAAGTTTGCAGTTACATTATTGGTTTCATTTTTACCATCATTATTACTCACACCATTTGCTGGTGTACTAGCAGATCGATTTGACAAGAAAAAAATTGTTGTCAATATGGATATGCTTAATGGCTTACTATTCATACTATTCTTTATTTATATCACTCTAAATGATATAACACTAACAGGTGTTTATATTACCTCTTTCCTGACCAATGCTATAACGTCATTCTTCGGTATTGCTTTTGAAGCCGCAAAACCTCAACTGGTTTATAAAGAGCGTTTGCAACTCATCAATTCACTTAGTCAAATAATCCATTCGATTTCTAATATATTAGGTCCAGTAATCGGTGGACTAATTTATGCATTTGTTGATATTAAAATTTTTATACTTTTTAATGGTATTTCTTTTGTTCTATCAAGTATTTCAGAAATGTTTATAGATTTTAAGTTTAACTTAATTGATGATAATCACATAAATAAAATTAACGATGTATTTAAAGATTTGAAAGATGGTTTCAAATATGTTATCGATCAAAAAATGATAATGGGTATGTATACATTCTTTTTAGGTATGAATATACTCATGTCACTTGCTGTACAAGTACCTTTACCTTATATCTTAAATACCCATTTAAACATTGGTTCAGAGGCATACGGGATAATATTCGGATGTTTGCCCATTGGTATGATTCTCGGCGCTTTGACTGTAGGTATCATAGTAAAGAAAGTTTCTGTTAAGAAATTATATATCTCAATAGGTATAGTTGCTGGGTTTCTAACCATAATCATCGGCCTCCCATATTTTGTCCCTACGATTGTCATTAGTCGTACATCAACAATTGTTTATTACGGATTAATTATGTTGGTATTTGGAAGTATTATTTCATTGGTAGATGTCCCTTTTGCCACACATTTACAAAAGAATGTCGACGCCAAATACTTGGGTCGAGTTTGGGGGATTTTAATTCCAATGATTAAAGTCGCAAACCCATTGGGCTTTCTTCTATCAGGAGTTCTCATTGAAATAATCAATCCATTCTTAATTCCATTCATCTGCGGTATTATATTTATCATTTTCTCATTTTCAGGTAAGAGATTTATAATAACAAAAAATGAAGCTGCCTAATGCAGCTTCACTTTACGTCTTCTATGGAAGTACCATCTCTAAAATATATGTATCTGCAAAGTGCAGGATCATGATCTGTAATCCAATCCCGATTACCTTCATAAGAAAAATATACGCCATCAATCCACGGTGACTCTATTTCCTTCTGTAAAAAAGATTCAATCAAAATTTCTGCTGTTATACTTCCTTGTGATGAACCCATAAAGAAGTTTACTGACCAACCATGTTCTTGATTTTCTGGCTCTTTTAAATCAATATGGGCAATCTTCTTACCATCAATTTCTTCTATTTCGATAACATCTATTATATATCCTGCAAAAGAGTAATTCATCAAATTCTCTGCAATCCAATCAAGTTGTCCCTTTAAGTCTAGATCACTTTTGGGGTCAATTATATAGGCCAATTCAGTATGTTCCGCTTGATCATCAGAACCATATATAACATGATAATCCTTCTTATACTCTAGTAATTCATTCGAAAGGGATTTGATCAAAGTACCTCTTAGATAACTTGATCTATTTAGATGATAGTAACGAATAGTATTGTAATCTTTTAGATACGATTCATCTTCTAATTTCCCCAGTAAAGAATCATTCTCAGTTTTTAATGAATCGATGGTGCTATTATTTGCATCCAATAATGCATTTGATTCTATAATTTCATTCTGTAAACTGAAAAGCTCCTCATCCTTATGTCTGTTTGTTTCAGTTAATTCTATGATGTCATTTTTCCATGTGAAACCTACAGTAAGTAAAACAACAATCAAAATCCCTGATATAATATGTAAAATGATATGTTTTCGCATAATTCCTCCTACACCTATTTTACACTAAAATAAGTTTTCGAGTTATTTTATTTATATTAACTTAGTAATAAATTTCTGGTACATTTAAACAAACTCTACATACTTCAAAAAATTAAGCTATGCTATACTAAACTTGGAGGTTATTATGTATTTAATAAATCAAGAAAACTATAAAAAAATTGAAGCACTTATTCATCCATCATGCCTGAGTTTACAACTTAAAACAGTCGTCACTAATCAGAATCCTGGTGTCATTTATGCTGACAAGAATCAAGCAACTACAGCAGTGGTTTATCACCAAGGTGAGGGCGGATTTTTCTTTGTAGGTAAACCAAACTTAGAATTTTTTAATGAGGTTATTAACAATATCAATTCTATCCACTTTAACGATAAGCTGAAATACTTTGAGTTTAGTTTTGATTCAAATGACTGGCAACCGGTAATAGAATCTCTTAAAACAATGAGTACCTGTGAACAGTTCCTTTACTTTTCTGAAGAAAAGACACAAATCGATGAAGTTAGCCTAAATGACATTCATATTATTCCTATCTCGAAAGATATTCTAAATTACAGTAATAATGAGTTCGTTACCAAAGCAATTTTAGAGTGGTGGCATAGTTTAGACGATTATTTTAATGAGCATTTAGGATTCGTTGCCTTAGACAAGAATAAAATAGTTGGTAGATGTTTACTTGATGGAAAAACAGACACTCACATGGGTATTGGTATTGCAGTAGAAGAGAGCTATAGAAAGAAAAATATTGCTACAGCATTAGCCATCAAAATGACCAATGCCATTCATCAAAATAACTACTCTGTTTATTGGGAATGTACCGATGACAATTATGGTTCACAAGCCCTAACAAATAAAACTAATCTTGTTAAAAAGCAAGCCTATAGATTATATTGGGTGTCACTATAAAGAATACCTCATATCAGTTTGATATGAGGTATTTATTATAATTCATTATTTTCAATTTTTTCAATAAAGTCATTTAAACATTTAACAACTAGCCCAGTCAAACCAACTAATGCAATTAAGTTTGGAACAACCATTAGAGCATTGAATGAATCTGCTAAACTCCAGACAAGTTCTACATCTAATAATGGTCCTACAGCAATACCGATTAATACCAAAACTCTATAGTATTTTATACCACTATGTCCAAATAAGTATTTAATATTTTGTTCACCAAAGAAATACCATCCTATGATTGTTGAAAAGGCAAAGAAGAACAAGCAAATCGCAATAAATGAATTACCAAAATCACCTAAGAAACTAAATCCTAATCTGAATCCTTCTTGAGTTAATTCTGCCCCCGTTAAACCTGTTTCAAATGCACCTGTTGTTAAGATAACCAACGCTGTAATCGTACATACTACACCAGTATCAACAATAACACCTAATAATGAAACCATCCCTTGCTGAGCCGGATGTTTAACTTTAGCTACAGCATGAGCGTGTGGCGTTGAACCCATACCAGCTTCATTTGAGAATAATCCTCTTGCAATACCATAACGAACTGTCTCTTTTACTGTTGCACCAATAAAACCACCTGTTGCTGCTTGTGGATCAATTGCACCAAATACAATCATTTTAAGAGCTGGCAGTAATTGTTCTATGTTAATTATAACAATGATCAGTCCACCTAAAATGTAGAATGCAGCCATGAAAGGAACAACTTTTTCTGTAAAAGAACCAATTCTTGATACACCACCAACTAAAACTATACAAGCTAAAGCTGCGATCACAATACCAATTGCTAAACTTGGAATTGGTAGAACATTTTTAACAGCTGCTGCAATCGAATTGGATTGAACCATGTTCCCCATTATACCTAAAGCCAAAATTATTGAAACTGCAAAGAATCCTGCTAAATATTTATTTTTTAAACCATTTCTTATATAGTAAGCCGGTCCACCTGTTAATTCCCCATCATGCTCTTCTTTAAAAATCTGAGCTAAAACAGCTTCTCCGAATATCGTTCCCATTCCAAAGAAACCACTAATCCACATCCAGAATATTGATCCTGGTCCACCAACAGCAATTGCTGTTGCAACCCCTGCTAAGTTTCCAGTACCAACTTGTGCTGCGATTGCAGTTGAAAGCGATTGGAATGGTGACATCCCTTCTGCATCTTCCTCTGTATCCTCAGCTTTAAATATCTGCTTAAATGCTAATCCTAGCTTTGTAACTTGTAAAAATCTTAACTTGAATGTAAATAGTACACCTGTACCAAGTAAGAAAATTAACATCACTGGTCCCCATAAAACACCATTAATCTTATCTAGATATGATAAAATAACTTCAGTACTCATTGTCTCCTCCTCTAATAGTCTAACCCCTTTAATTTGGAAACTTAGCTCAGATTTAGACATACTAAAAAAGAGAAATAAAAAAAGACAACCCTAAAATCAGCAACACAAAAAAACTTTGCTAACTTTACCCTGTCCTTTTATCTGAAAGTTTCCTTGAAATATCAAGTTGCTTCGTCGATGCTCATAATGAGTCTCTCCAGGGGTATGTCCTGATACTGTATTTAACCTGAAAGCTTCGGAGTAATATCTAGCACTATTATCCTTTCTTCTACGGTAACACTATGTGTTTCTCCAGCATCATTCATCCATACCTTATTCAATTTGACTTTCCTATTATAGTTGATATTTTATTGTCAAGCAAGCGTTTTCACAACATTAAATTACTGTGAATTTAGTTGGGAAATAAACTTCTCAACCAACACGAGCGTTGAAACCACTTACTTCTCACTTTTTGTTTGCCTGTTATTTTTTTAACATACTTATAGTTATTAAAAGCAGTCTTTCGACTGCTTAAATTAATGAAATAATAACACCGATTACGAACATACCTATAAAACCAGCAATCATAAAATTCAATGTTTTTGAGTAGCCACTTGGGTGCACCCGTCCTTTTTTATCTTCGCTTTTTATTATCGGATACAAACGCCAATAAAAAGATAAAATAGAAACAATCATGGCACCAGAAGTCCATAATTTGGTGGTTTCGCTCCCTGTTATTAAAATCACCAAGAGTAGTGCTATAAAAATTAACTTTGTACCAGCTACCCAGTAGACTAAGTATTTAACTAACTGGTGAACTGATTCCTCTTTTTTGGATAATTCCCAAGCATCAAATACACCAATACCATTGCCCATCTTAGATCCTGGCATAAAATAAAGCATCATAATGTTCAAACTTTCTAGAACAATAAAAACTCCGATTATAATTGATAACATACTACCTCCTCATAGATAACTTCTTATAATTCTCATAAAGAACACCTATTTTCTATCCAAGTATTTAAAAGGTTCAATTAATCTAAACTCGTAACTATATAGTTAGATAACAAATGCTTTCGCCCTTTATTCATTTATCATATACTATGAGAAAACTAAAGCCAATTCCACAGAACCTTTGATGTCTCTATGAATAGAAAGGTAATTTAATAGCCTGTATTTCTAACTTAAGACCATTTTAACTGAAAAAATCATTGTTCTAACATAGATTTGATACTTAAACTCTCTCATCAAAACATTATATTTTATTGCTAATCAAATCCTAAAACTTCCTATTTACGACCTCTACTTTACTCAATTATAAAGCATAATCATCAAGAAAAATACACTAAAAACACGAGAACAATCTAGACTCGCAACATCATTCTTTAACATTTTACACAAAACTAAATTCAGAGCACAAAAGTATTCTACATACAATATAATAAGTTAAATCAGATACTCTTTCTCATGTTTCTTTAGAACTACTAATAGTGCTTTGTAGACTATAAATCCTATGAATCCTCCAATGACATTAAGAATGATATCATCTACATCAAAAATACCAACATAGAAATAATATTGAGCTGCCTCTATAAAAAAACTAACCATCAATGTCCAATACAAATTACTTATTAAACTGTTGCCTTTTCTCAAACAAATTGGCAATAATAGTCCAAAAGGAATAAAAATAATTACATTTCCGAATAAATTGTTGAACCATATATCGAAGTTATAATGTTCATATCTGACAATATAAGTCATGATCTGCTTAAAGGGTTCTAAACTGATACGTCGTTGAGATAATCCTGGTGTTCTTCCTGGCCATAATAGCAATTTTGCTAAAATGGCAATATATAACCACCAAGAGATATTTGTTGCTTTATTTATGACCTTTTGAGTTCTACTAATTGATTTGTTTAGCTCAGTACTGACCATATTTTCTTTACCAAAATCTCTGATTGAATATTTAATTGCCTCTTTCTCACTATATCCTTTTATAAGATACTCATTTTTCAATGAATCCAAATGATCCATAAACTCATAATACAACTCTTCTTTTTCAGTTGTATTACAATCTAGTGATTTAAGTATACGATTAACATATTTTTTAAATTCCTTCAAACCTATACCCCCTCATAACACACCTTTACCAGTTGGTTAATTTGCTCCCATTCTTTTATTTTTTTTGTTAACTCAGTTTTTCCTTTATCAGTGATTTTATAGTACTTTCTTCTCCCCCCACTTTCAGAGTCACCCCAATAAGGATCTAGTAATTCGTTTTTTTCTAGTCTCTTTAAAGCAGAGTAAAGTGTACCCTCGCCCATTTCATATAAATCATTGCTTTTTGATTTTATAGTTTTAGCTATCTCATAGCCATACATATCATTCTTAGCAATAAGTGACAGAATTAAAATATCGATGCTTCCTTTTTTTATCTCTTTATCCATAACAACCTCCTAAATATATCCTACTACATACTACCTCGTAATACAAGGTACTTACAAATAAAAATTACCTAGTAATCCACTAGGCAATTAATACAAAACAGTATTTACTTGATATTAGTGATTTCTTTAAATCCTATTGCCTTTGTAATAAATTTTTCTACAATTTGAGACATTGCCTCAGCTTCGTTTGTAATTAAGTATACGTGTCTATATATACGTTCTTTAAATGGCAAAGTTATAAAGTCGTAGTTTAGTTTATGTAAATTAGATTCCGCTGCAAATGAGACCCCCAAGTCTTCTTCTATCATAGAAAAAACGGTTGAATTTAAGCGAATCTTATAAACAATGTTTGGTGTTACATTATGATCTCTAAATACATTTTCGACAAACTTATCGCATAAATTATCCGGAAGTATAAAAGGAAGCTTCTCTAAATCTTTTATATCAAAATATGACTTGTAGATGGTTTTATATTTTTTAGGGAGTACTGCTAATATCTCATCTTTAAATAAAAGTGTAGAAAAGTCCTTCTCACTTACATAGTTTTCAACCATAAATGCGATATCAATTTCTCCATTATCAAGCCAATTTCTAATCTCTTTATAGCTTCCTTCTTTAATTTCAATATGAATATTTGGATATTCATTTTGAACAGATTTTATGATTGGTGGAATAAATCTGTTTGAGGCACCTGAAAAACTACCAATTCTTATTAATCCCTCATCCAGTTCCTTTATATCGTTTATTTTTCTTAGCAATTTACGCTCTGAAGCTAATAATATATTTACATAGTCAAGTATTTTACTGCCTTCATAGGTTAATTTAATCTGACTCTTTTCACGTGAAAACAATGCAAAATCCATACTCTTCTCTAGAGAACCAATAGCATGACTAACAGCAGACTGAGTCATGTTCAATTCCAAGGAAGCTTTTGTAAAACTACCACATTCAGCTACTTTTTGAAAAATCATATATTTTACTAGGGTCATTACAACTTCACCTCATTAATTTTGTTCATATGTTCATGTAAAACTTTCGTTTTACATTATTTAGTTCATATAATACATTTATACATGAAATCAAGATGAAAAACAATAATATGAAATAAGGTAAAATATGAAATGAGGTACTTATGTTAAAGAAACCTGTGATTGGATTAACCTCAACACGATTCATGGTTGAAGGACAAGTTTTATCAGGATTAGTAAAAGATTCTATAAGTCAAGACTACAGCGATGCAATAGAAAAATGTGGTGGTATTCCTATCATTATGCCATCTACTCATGAATCAAGTACGTTGGAGAGGTATTTTGAACTTTGTGATGGATTCATCGTAACAGGTGGTAAAGATGTACACCCGCTCTTATATAATGAGGCGCCAACAGAACAGTGCGGGGCTTTTGATCATGAAGTTGACGCTTTACAAGTTGCATTAATCAAACAAGCTGTAAAGACAAATAAACCCATTCTAGGGATTTGTAGAGGAGCTCAACTTTTAAATGTCGCTTTAGGTGGGAATTTATATCAAGATATTAATAGTCAAGTAGAAAATTCTAATGGACATCGATTCACTTTTATAAAATCAGATACTGTACATGAAATTACCCTACAAGCTGAAACAAAACTGAGTTCTTTATTTGGTAATAACATTTACGTAAATAGTATTCATCATCAAGCAATCAACAAACTTGGTAAAGGCCTTATTGTATCTGCTCAATCTAACGATGGTATCATCGAAGGTATTGAACTTCCCAGTCATAAGTTTGCCATCGGTGTACAATGGCACCCTGAAATGATGTTAACAAAATCAGATACTATGAAATGCCTATTTGATGATCTCATATATCATTCTAAGACTGGTCATAAATAGACCATATCATATTTCTTCAATGAGTCAAAAGTGTAAAAGAGGCTACAAATCGTAGCCTCTTCCATGTAAATCATATATCATTAAAGTCATTAACCGATCTACTAAAATAAATATTGGTCTTTGACTGTTATCCATTATGTATAACTTAATAGTAAATTCATATTAAGTATGTTTTAATTACATAAGAAATTTCGAGTTAACATTCCATAACTTTATCACTTACAATTTAAGCCTGGGTTTTCTTCAGACTTAAAGTAAGTAATCATTTAAGTACAATCACACATTCCTAAAATTTAAGAGTCTTTCCTCTACTCTTATTCGCATATAGTTACCAATGGCTATTCCGTACACCAGCTTTTTTGCCTTGGTCTTTGTTTTCTCTGTAACTTTTCAATTTTCTTACTTGCGATTTTTTCTTGCTTCTTTCTTTTTCTTTCCTGATGACTAATTTCTTTTTTTAACAGTAAATAATTATTATAACGCTTTTTATCTAATTCACCATTTCTCAATTTCTCATTAATCATACATCCAGGTTCTTTTCGATGTTCACAATTAGCAAACTTGCATTGTGAAGCATATTCTTCAATATCCTTAAACTCTAAATCAATACCAAGTTCTCCGTTAAATACTGAGAATTCCCTCATTCCTGGTGTATCAATTAAACAAGCTCCACCATCAATGATAATCATTTCTCTATGGGTTGTTGTATGTCTCCCCATAGAATCATCTTCTCTAATTCCCTTGGTTGTCATCACTTCTTCTTTTGCCAGAGTATTAATTAAGGTTGATTTTCCAACACCAGATGATCCGACTAAAGCAATTGTCTTACCTTCCTGATTGTAAACATCAAGTGATTCCATACCATCTCCAGTAATAGCACTTACTGCTACAACAGAAACACCCATGGTTACTTCATCGATCATCTCTAGTTTGTTTTCTAAATCATCACATACATCTGTCTTAGTTAATATTACTACTGGTTCTGCACCTGATTCCCAGGCTGCAATTAAATAACGTTCTACACGTCTTAAATTAAAATCATTGTTTAATGCCATAACAATAAATGTATAGTCAATATTGGTAGCCAATATTTGTTCAAAACTCTGATGTTCTCCAACTTCTTTTCTAGAGAACACTGATTTTCTATCTAATATTTTCTTTATACTGTTATAACTGCCATCATCAGACTGAGTATATACAACAAAATCACCAACTTTGGGAAAGTTGTTTTCGAATGAGAGCTTTCCAATTATCCCACCTGTCTTGATGCCATCAACTGTTGCTATTGTATAATGTTGCTGATAGGCTTTTGTAATTCTACCAACACTCTCTTTTTCATTTACCTGATTCTTAAAAAATTCATTGTATCCTAATTTGCTTAAATTCACTTCGCACGACCTTTCTAGTTAAATACATCTTATCCTTTTTTTACAATTTTTGAGCATAAAAATACCGTAGTCACCTACGGTTAGTTTTTTAATATGTAAAATAATTAGAAAACAAACTCCAGCTGTAGGGATAATATTGATATTTTTATGTTTTGATTAATTTTTACTTTGCTCATAATATTGCCTCCTTACAATCCTTCGTGTGTGCATTTCGCACTTAAACTATATTCAATATAGCATAGTCATTATTCTAATACAATCGAATTAACATTACAGAATAATTACACTGTCTGCTTATTAATGAAAATATCCACTAGACTTGTGTTTACATGATTGATTATTGTCTTAAATAATATCCTTTGAACTACTCAAAACACTTTTTTTCTTTAATTAAAGATAGAAATCAGTTTTTTGTTCTATAGTATCATAACTCCAAAACTTTTATTTCCCATCAATATGTGTTATAATATTATTAGTGAAAAATAAAGGACGCGCCGACAGGTGTATCCTTTATTTTATTTTCAGGAGAAGTGTATTATCTAAAAGATGATACGCTTTTTTTAGTTGAGAGGAGAAACATATGAGTATTAATTACAGAAGAAATGAAAAATTAAAGAAAACCTTTAACCTTATAGCTGATGATTTTGAGAGTATAGGACCAAACTATTTTACGTATTTCGGTCATCAACTCGTTAACAACTCAGAATTAAGTGAAGGAAAAAAAGTACTTGATATCGCGTGTGGTAGAGGTGCATCACTATTTAAGTCACTAGAAATAGTAAGCGAGTCTGGCTATGTCACAGGTGTTGACTTCTCTAATGAGATGATCAATGGTATAAAACAAAAAACTAATAATGAAAACTTCAGCAATTTAGAACTATTACAAATGGATGCAGAATGTTTAAACTTTCCTTCAAATACATTTGATTATACTTTCTGCGGTTTGTCTATTCACTTTTTTTCTGATCCTTTATTAGCAGTTGATGAAATGTATAGAGTACTAAATGAGAATGGAAAGATAGGTATTAGTAGTTGGAGTATTAAGAAAGACGTCAGCAAGAAAGGTATCTATGAGAGAGCTTATCTTAAAGTATTTCCTGAAGTCGTTACAGAGAAACAAAAAAACAGTAGTAATCGACCGGATTTTTCTTCTATCAATGGAATAACAACTATTTTATCTAAAGCTGGTTTTACGTCAATTGAAGTACATGAGGAAACAAAAATATTTTTCTATAATGATAAAGATGAATGGTGGCAAGAGCAAAGTAACAATGCTACTAGAGGTTTTTTTGAAAGGATTAAATCAACAGACCCAGAATTATTCAACGATTTCAAAACTGCTGCTTATGAAGAAGTGGAAGATCATATGGTTGGAAATCGTGTGAAATTTGAAGCTAATGTACTTTATGCTTACGGAGTAAAACCCTCTCAGTGTTAGATAATATTTAAATTTAAAAGTAAACAGTGCATAGAAATTTGCACTGTTGCTTTTTTTTACTATTCAATATCACATACTATTTTGTTACGACCAGTCGCTTTCGCATGATAAAGTCTTTTATCTGCAATAGAAATAAGACTTTCAATTGAAAGGTCTTTCTTTCCAAGATCTTTTGTATCAGCTATACCACAACTAATTGTAATCTGGATATAATTATCCTGAAATGAAAAAACAGTCTCACTAACAATCTTCAAAATACGTTTTAGATATGTATTTACATCATGTTTTTCTCTTCCAGTTGTAACAATAATAAACTCCTCTCCCCCATACCTACCAAAGAGATCATAAGATCTTATGTTTTCTTTCATAATTCTTGTTAGTTCTTTCAACACATAGTCTCCAGCTAAATGACCATATGTATCATTTACTTTTTTAAACCAATCAATATCTAAAATAGAAACTGAAAAAACCAGTTCCTCACGTTTTGACATCTCTATTTTAGGGACTAACTGATCAAATATATATCTCCTATTATAGGCATTGGTTAGAGGATCTCTTATTGTGAGATTTTTAATTTGTCTCTCCAAGGCCTTTTTTTCTGTGATATCAAAATGAGTCCCAAACATTTTTAAAGGCTTGCCTTTTTCATCCCACTCTATTACTTTGCCTCTATCATATACCCAGATCCATTCCCCAGATTTATGTCTCATACGACACTCAATTTCATAATAAGGACTTTCACCACTAAAATGCTTTTCTAACAGTTCATTGGATTTTTTTAGATCTTCCCCATTTGCATATTTCACCCAAGTTTCAATACTACTTGGTTTTAGTTCACTTAAGCTATAACCAATAATCTCTGCCCATCTCTCATTAAATAGGACTTCACCAGTTTGGATATTCCACTCCCATGTTCCAAGTCGTGTGCCCTCAATAATATTATTAAGTCGTGTTCGTTTATCCTCAATACGTTTTAAAAAAGTATTCTTTTCATATGCTGAACCTATAATCAATGAGATTATTTCTAGTAATTTCTGAGTTGTTTCATTCCAAGTTCTAGGTGACTTACATTCATCAAAGCCAATAAATCCTTTCATCTTTTGACCTATCAAAATCGGATATGCGATAACAGAACGAACGCCTTGTGGTTCTAATATAGCGACAATATCATTTGGCAACTCGTTTATATCTGCAGCACAAACGTTGCCGTCAGTTAATAATAAATTGATCCATGATGGAATGGATTCATATTTCACCTCTTGCAAATTATCTATTTGAGATAAAATACCTTCATCACACCATTCGAACATATTGCGTGTTACTGTGTTATCTTCATTATCAATAAAAATATAGGTCCTTGAAACTTGAAAATATTCACCTATCATTTTTAAAACTTTATTCATTTGAACTTCATAATTGTCTTTATTTATAACAATCAGAGCTATTTCGGCAATTAATGCAAATCGTTCCATAGACACTCCCTCAGATATTGATATTATAAAATTACCTATGTTAACTATTTAAGTAAACACTTTAAATATATACACCACTTTAATCGAAATTAACCATATTACCATCATTCATGGCTGCCATAAGTAATTACATTTACATATCATACAATGCAAACTTCCCTCAATAGAAAAAACAAAAAGAACGCTACTCATTTAACGTTCTTCCAGTACAAATGTAATTATTTCATTGACTTGATCAGTCTTATCCATCGTCTAGATACTAAGCTTCATTTCAATTTCACCATGATCTATTTCTCCGGTTGCAACAAAACCAACTTTTTTATATAAGCTTTCGGCTTTCTCATTGCCAGGTACATACGACAGTAATAAAGACTGTGCTGGACCTTCTGGCTTAGTTTTAATGAACTCAATCGCTTTAAGTAGGGCTTCTTTGCCATAACCTTTACCTTGATGTTTTTCGTCAATCATGAAACGCCAGATGTCATAAACATTCTCATCTAAGTCTTCATCTTGATCTTCTCTAATATATGACATCATAATAAAACCAACCATAGTATCTTCTTTAAAGATAGCAAATGGCATTGGTTTACAAGCATTGTTTTCTATTGCAACATATGCCTGAGCTATACTAATAACATTAGGTGCAACAAACTTATCACTATTTTCACCTGCATTTAGCATTCTACACTCTTTAAAACTTTCAAATGTGATCTTTCTAAATTCCATGATCCCCTCCACTTCTAATCGTATTTATACACTTCTATCTTTATTATATCAATATAAAATCCATAACAGTATTTCATTGTTATTACACTCATAAAATATCTTCTGCTCACCCAGTAACTAGTATTAAACAAGCAATCAAAATAAAACTAATCATATTTACTTTAATTTATTTATGAAGTCAGTTATCACTTTACTATATTTATCTGGCTCTTCAATTCTTGTCCAATGACTAGAATACTCAAATACGACTACTTCATTTTCTGGAACACGTGTAGAGAACTCATTTACTTGAGCATCGCAAGTTATAGGATCATGTTCTCCTCGAATCAATAGAGATGGCTTATTAATTTTAGATAGCTCAGAAAAAACATTTTCGTACACTCGCCAGTCTTGCAGTAATCGGTTTCTTGTATTGCTAGATTTCCCCCATAATTCTTTTGCATTTAAAGTGTTCTTAGCAAGTCGATTAATAACTCCTTTATCTTGACCAAACCACATATAATTATTGCAGTTATCGCCAAGTTCATTTGATGCCTTCATCAATAATTTGTTGATTGCTTTAAAATCAGTCACTTCTTTTAAAGCACTAAAATATTTCTCTGCAAGTTTTATATTTCCTAGTTTAGCAAACTCATTTGCTGCTGCCTTTAACAACGATCGTTCTGAAAGTGCAAAACTAAAAGAAGGACTCTCAAATACAATGCATTCAATAGAGTCCGGATATAGATTTGCATACAAAACAGCAAGATAACCACCAAAAGAATGACTTAGTAGTGACCACCTCTTAATATGCAATTTCTTCCTCAACGCCTCATAGTCTTCTATAAGATCCTCTAGAGAAATATCCTCATCACTTGTGATAGCTTCTGACCTCCATACACCCCTCTGATCTGGAGCTACAATTTTGAAATCTTTAGATAGTCTACTCCCTTGATATTCAATAAAATCTGCAACGCCTATTCCTCCTGGTCCTCCGTGTATAAATAGTAGTACAGGTGCCGCTTCTGGTCCTAAAATTTCAGTATATATTTTTTTGCCTCTAACCTCGTAATATTTCATCATTAAAATGCCTCCTAATATCTATTCTAAGAAAAACATCGTTCTAAAAAAGAATAACATACAATATTGATACACAGTGTTACAAGTTGATTTCACCAATTAAATCAATTTGTATATGAAAAAAACACGAATCAATGATACGTGTTTAAATAACATTCTGAATAACTAATCGGTCTCTTAACAACTGTTGACTGCAGGTTTATCAATAAATAATAATGACGTTCCTTCTACTTCTAACCTTGCTGATGTTTATCATTATTGCATTCAATATGAAAATGATAATATTTAAAGACTCTATATTAAGGTAAACCATATGAGACTTAAATATAGTCTAGTAGATGGTCTTTAACGACGTGATAACCAGCAATACTCAAATGCACACCATCAAGTGTGTATTCTAATTTTAATTGTCCTTCTTCATCAAGTAATTCATCAAAAATATCAATATAAACAAGATTCTTTTGCTTACACAATTCCTTATATAGAGAGTTCAATTCTATTACTTTTTGTCCGTAAAATGATTTTGTTTTCTTCACTTTCTTAAGTATTTTGCTATTATCAGTTGTATTGACTGGGTAAACTGATATTAAATAAATTGTTGTCTCTGGTGAGTTACATTTTATTCTATCAATAATGGATTCAGTCCTCTTCAATGCAGCCTTAGGGAGGATTTTCTTAACCGACATATCATTCGTACCGATGAGAATAAACAACTTATGTGGCTTTAGTGAGATGATTGTTTCATCAACTACCTTTAATAATTCATATGTAAAATAACCTGCATTACCTCTATTGTAGATCATATGAGGTTTGAATAATTCATCAGTCGGAAACCAATGAGTTATGGAATCACCTGCAAATACAATCCCACCTACTTGTGCTGATTGATTTAAATCTAAAATTTCTTCATATCTCTTTATCTTATTTTTTTGAGAGTTATACCAATTCATCTTATTTTTGATTTCATCAAAATTCAAGGCAATTAATACCACGAAACCAAGAAATATAACATTCAGAACAATACTAATATCCATACGCCCTCACTTAGTTTAAGTATGTTTGTTGATTATTTTCATAAATCTTCTGGTAATTTCAGCTGGTCTTGTTATCGCACCACCTACTACAACTATATCAGCGCCATATTCCATCATCTGCTTCGCTTGCTCAGGTGAGTGAATTCTACCTTCTGCAATAACAATTGTATCTAGATTTGAGGATAGTTCTTTCACAAGGTTAAAGTCAGGCTCTGTAGCTTGTTGCACACCTGTATATCCACTTAAAGTCGTACCAACGAAATCAACACCGGCCTCTACAGCAATCTTTGCCTCATCAAATGTTGAAATATCTGCCATAAGTAGAACGTCTTTATGTTTTTCCTTTATAGCTTTTACAAACTCATAAGGTGTCCTACCATCAGGTCTAATACGGTCTGTACAATCAAAGGCAATTATATCTACACCACATACTACTAGTTCATCAACTTCCTTCATTGTCACAGTAATATGTTGAGGACATCCCTCATATTGTTTTTTGATGATACCTATAATTGGTAAATCTACAACTTCTTTTATCTGTAAAATATCCCTAACCGAGTTCGCTCTAATACCACACGCACCTGCTTCAGCGGCAGCTTTTGCCATCAAAGGCATCACTCCACCCTCCTCACGAAAAAGTGGTTCATCAGGTAGTGCTTGGCACGAAACAACAAGACCTCCTTTTAGTTTGGAATATATATCTTGTTTCGCATTCACAAAATCTCCTCCATATTATTAAGTAGTATGCTAATTAACATCTTCTTTTATTCAATCATATTAAGTGATATGACAACAGTATTAAACAATTGCCTATCTCATTATCCTTTAACAGCTCCCATAGTAATACCTTGTGTAAAGTTCTTCTGAAATAACACAAAAACTATAATTATAGGGATACATGCTAATGTTGCTCCTGCCATTAAAACTCCATAATTCGTTGTGAATTCTTGTTGCATCAATGCAACACCTAATGGCATAGTTAACTTTTCTTTTTCAACTAACATCACCAATTGTAAGAAATAATCATTCCATGATGTTATAAATGTGAATATTCCTAGTGCTGCAACGCCTGGTTTAACAAGAGGCAAAACAATCTTAATAAATATTCCAATTTCACTGCAACCATCTATTTTTGCAGCTTCGAGCAGTTCTCTTGGCAGAGTTTCTGAAAATTGCTTCATTAAAAAAATACCAAACGGGAAACCAACTGCTGGGAGTATACATGCTAATAATGTATTATGAAATCCCCATTGGTTCACAATTTGTACCAATGGAACAAGAATAACTTGTTTTGGTAGAGCCATCGCTGCTACAAATATGCCAAATATTATCTCTTTTCCTCTGAAGTTCTTTTTTGCCAATGCATAACCGGCTAAAGAAGCTGTAATACAAACTAAAATCATTGTTGAAATAGAAATAATGAAACTGTTTCTTAACCAAATTAAGGTTGGATTTTTAAATAGTTTAATCCAGTTCTCAAATGTTGGTTCCAGAGGAAACCATTGTGGTGTCTCAAGAATTGTTACTTCTTGAATTTTGAATGCACCAGTTATTATCCAATAAAATGGAAAAACAAATATAATTGCAACCACTGCAAGAGCAAGAACGGATAGAATTTTTCTAAGTTTTGTTTTAGTTTTCACACTATGTCTCCTTCATCTCTAATAGCTGACTTCTTTTCCGAATACTTTAAATTGAATTATTGAAAATGTACCAATGCATATAGCTAGCACAACTCCCATTGCTGCAGCATAACCAAATTGACCTAGTTTAAATGCTTTTTCATATACTAAGTACATTACAGTTGACGTCGAGTAATTAGGACCTCCCGATGTTAACAACTGGATCAATGAAAATATTTGAAAAGAATTGATTGTTGATATTACAACAATATATAAGGTAGTCGGCATTAGTAATGGCCATTTGACTTTTCTAAATATCTGCCATGAATTCGCTCCGTCGACTTTAGCTGCTTCTATGTAACTTTTATCAATATTTCCTAGTGATGCAATATATAAAATAATTGGTTGACCAACCGAAGTTGTCAATAGGATAATTATTATACACATTAAAGCATAATCTGAATCACCTAACCAAATAATATTGTCATCTATTATTCCTAGAGTTTTTAAAATATAATTTAAAACACCACTATATGGGTCATAGATCCATCTCCAAACGACTGTAACAGCAACACTTCCTGTAACAACCGGTAAATAGAATACGGCTCTGAAAACCGATCGACTTACTGATTTTAATTTGTAAACCAGTAGTGACACAGCTAAGGAAAATATGATAATTAACGGCACTGCTACGAGAACTATTGTGGCAGTGTTGACTAATGACTTCAGAAATATTTCATCATTAAAAAGTGCAATATAGTTGTCTAATCCTATAAAAGTTGTATCCTTCCAAGTCATATTGAAAAAACTATTATATAATCCTTTTAATATCGGATAAAACACAAAAGTTCCAAAGAATAAGACTGCTGGTACTAGAAATGCATATCCAATAAGATCTTCTTTCTGCTTTTTGGATAATGAAAGTATTTTTTTTCTGCTTTTTTTAGATTTTACTTCTTTTAATACAGTCCTATCTGTATTCGTATTTTCATTTAGAATTTTTTCCTTCAAGACTGGCTTATTCATACTCACGACCTCTTTTTGAAAATATTTACAAATTTATAGTGGCATTGGAGCCACTATAAATTCGTAATAACCTATTTTATTGTTTCATTAGATTTTACAACGAAATCATCTAAAGCTTCTTTAGCACTCTTATCATCATTAATTGCTGCTTGTAATGCTGGGAACCAGAATGTTCTCATCTCCACAAAACCAGGAATTGTGTTGTAATAAGTACTATAATTGTTGCTCATAGTAGCATTATATTTCATCATTGGGCTATCATAAGTTGTTTCTATACGTTGATCAACTGCAAACGAACCAGTTGATTCAATGTTCTTTGCTCCCCATTCTGGATCATTAGCTATAAAGTCAATAAACTTCTTAGAAGCAGCTATCTTAGCATCATCTCCATTATCTAATACACATAATCCACCAACTAAGAACTCAAGTTTTGGATTTTCAGAGTTTGGATATGGAACAAATACAGTTTCAAAGTTTAAACTTTCCTGTTTAAGTTTTTCTAAGCCTGGTGACCATAATAAAGTACCAATCACACGACCAGTTACAAACTCATCAATTGCAGTACCTGCATCAACTGCAGAACCATTTTCCAACAAACCATTATCAATTGCATTTACAACCCACTCCAATGACTTAGCACCATTCTCAGTATTAACCGTGTATTCTGTTAAATCCTCGTTAGTAATAGGTGAATCGTATAAGTTAGCAATAAACGCTCTTGTACCTTGATCTCCACCTTGTGATGATGCAAACACTACTGGGCCACGTTTACCTTTTGCAACCACAGCTTCTAGAAATGCTTCAAACTCTGCTACAGTCCATGAACGGTCACCTTCTAAGTTAAGCATATTAAGTAAACCCATTTCCTCTAGCTCAGTTTTATTAAATGCCATCATAAATGGAGCATGATGAGTTGGATACATATAGTAATCATCTCCAGCTCTTGATGCTCTTAAAATGCTTTCTGAAACGTTTTCCTTAACACCATCATCAATCATGTCATTTAGTTTAGCTAAGGCGCCATCTTTTCCCCACGCAATGATTCTACCTGGTGCATCATATATTACATCTGGAGCAGTACCAGCTGCAATTGCTGTATTAATTTTATCTGGACCTGATTTAAAATCAATCATTTGTACATTAACTTTGATACCAGGGTTTTTCGCTTCAAAAGCTGCCACTAATTCTTCTTCATACTTTCCAGGTTGATCATCAATCACTGTATAATTCGGAAAATTCCAAAAATTAATTTCAACATTTGCTTGCTCTCCACCAGATGCTTCTCCACTGCTCTTCTCTCCATTTGAACATCCTACCATCATCGATAGAATTAGAGCAATTATAAGTAACATACTAAATACTTTTTTCATCACTTCCTCCTTCAGTTTAATTAAAACACCTTACTTTAAGCTTCACGCTTAAATTTTTTCAATTTTCAAAAATCTTAAAATGCATTTACTTAATGATGTCAGGCTAATAGATTTATATCAAACTTTATCTTAACTTTATGGTATAAAAAAAAGTATGTCAATACATTTTTGGATATTTTTTTTATTATATTTTATTTTTAGAAAATAATATTCTTTTCATTAATATGGAATTAATTACTTATTCATCTACTACATTTTTGTATATTTTAATGTTCCGATTCATATTTAGATTCTTATAAAAAGCTTATAAAGTTGCTTTTTATCAATGAAAATCATCAATAAATCACACATAATCAAAGAAAAAAAGATTACCTAACTTATATCACGCGTTTGATTCAAGAGCTTTGATTACGCTAAAAACACATATCCTAGGATATGTGTTTAAATACTTCATAAAAATAGTGAGTGTTTCTTTTTCTTATGATCTTTTATTCTGAAATATCCCTCTATCAACATTCGAAGTGATTCGCTTACAGTTATTGAAACAAGAACATCGTAGCAATAGAAAGTTAATCCAAAACTTCTTAGATCTGCTGATTATTCAATATATAATTCAAAGTGCTTAGCAACAATATTTAAAGTTTCTTCTTCACTACACCATTCATCAAATCCTCTGTTTATAGTAAAAAAATTACTCTTCATATATTTCTCATATTCGTTCTTGTTTACAAGTTCAATACTTTCCAAAAAATTCTTATATACAACACTTGCATTATCACTTAAATTTATTTGTTCTAAAAGAAATTTTTTTTCAGGATCACTTCGATCAAAAAAACGACTTGAAGAGATTTCTGGAGGTGATAACATTATTACTATATGTTTTTCATCTGTTATTTTCTCTAAAACGTTGATTGGAATATTCGTATCTACGATTACCTTTTTGTCTTTAGATAAGCTAATCAGCTCTGCAATCTCAAATCCAATTAACTCCTGATTATTACCTAATACCCACTCCTCATATTCCTTTGGTGTTCGGTTTAAGAACTCCTCCCAATCCTTCATTGTATTAAAATAGCTTAAATTGGGTTGATTTTTCACATCAATCACACTAAAAATTGTATCAGAATTATAGTTTTCCTCACAATGATATAAGCTATACCTTGCAGCAAGCGCCTTGCAAACTGTTGATTTCCCTGCATAAGCAGTGCCAGTTACAAAATAGCAATTTGATAAATAATGCTTCAATATGTTTTCATTAATTTCCATATTTTCTCCTTATATTTATGACCTATAGCCTTAAAATAACGAGCTTATCTTAAACGATTATTATTAAACAATAAGTATCCCATATTCCTTCCTTTCACACTATAGTTTTAATAGTACATATTAATTATATCAGCAAAAGAACTAAGAGGATTTTACAAAGAAATTACACTAAAAACACGCATCAAAGATACGTGTTTTTCATCGCTACATATATTGATATTCAACCTACACAGCTCTAATTTCCAAATCACTCCTCGCTAAACAGAAATTGTATTACTACATAAAAGTCCGAATTCATTTCTTTCAAATTCAATACTACAATTTCATCACATAAGTATTACCATATCCTACATCTCTAAATCCGTAGCTTTTAAAAACCTCTTCTTCTAAGTCACCATACCATGCATTTAATCCTAGACTATCGTATCCTAAATCATACAATTTATTTATACCTGAACCTAAAATGAAGTTCGGAATAATACTATTTCTATATTCAGGATCAATTCCAAAGGGATATAGGTGAGTATGCTTATTATAGCTATCACTCCATAAAACATAAAAAGCTACATACTCACCCTCTTCATTTACAAGAGCAAAAGACAACTCACTGTTAAAAGCAGGTGAGTTTACAAATCTCATAACGGTTTCTCCATTTGGCATATAAGTACTTGTCGGCCATATTTTTGTGTATAAATCTGCAACTTTTTCGCATATAACTCTATCTGATGTATCAATATTTATAATCTTAAATGATGGTGATAAAGACTGTAACTCATACTTTTTATCGATGATTAACTTCCTATAATTATCAACAAACTCATTCTTTTTAGCACCATATTTCTGCAATAATGATACTCTTTTTTCATCATCACAATAAGATGAAAAATTCATATTTTCAATATCAGGAAAGTGCGTTCTACAGTTGTTTATTGCATAAACAAGCATTTCTTCTTCTATGTATTTATAGTTTGGATGAACTTGTAAAAAATAATCTCCTGCTTCTTCGTAATGACAAACCCCAATAATTTTGTCACCATCCTCCCAGATTTGAACACCATCTTCCCAATCACGTTTTCCAGTTGCTTCTTCAATACTATGTATGCAAAATCGATTAAACGACCATCTTCCATTATCCCAATTATCAGTATGTTGATCTAAAATATTAATGTCACTCAAGAACTTATTTACATTGTCAAAGTCCTTTTCACATACAAATTTTCTTTTACTAATAGACATTTGCTTCCTCCTTGATAAAAGTCCTGCTACCTTCATATTACAGATTATCAGTGTAATACAGCAGCTCAGATATCATTATAACACTCAAAGATCATCTTATATTTTTCAGTTCTATTACACTCATAACACTGATCTTACTTATGAATAACTCAAATTATACAAATTGATTTTTCAATGCAATTTATTTTGACAAAATAAAAACCAATAGATTACTCTACCGGTTTTATCATTAAATATTCTAATTTACTTTCCACCACGCAATCAAAAGTACACTCGTAAAAAAAATGATTTATCTAACATACTCAATCAACTATAGTCTCAAGCGTTACACAGTTACGTCCTAATTCTTTTGATTTATAAAGTAAATCATCTACATATGTCAAAATTCTTTTCATCTCCATTGACTTTCTAGAATCTATTAGCAAACACCCTAAGCTAATTGTCACTGAAATTGATTGGTCGTCTAATATTACAGATGCTCCTTCAATTTTCTTACGCATTCTTTCACACACTTTAGTAAATGTTGATTCAGTCATATCGCTTAAAAAAATTAAAAATTCCTCTCCACCATACCTAGCAATCCAATCGTTTTTTCCTCTTATTTCATGGCTTAGAATACCCGCTACTTCCTTAAGAATTTCATCACCAATTACATGACCAAAAGTATCATTTATTCTCTTGAAATAATCAATATCAATAAGTATTAATCCGATTGTATTACTATTATATTCAAGTTGCTTTAATTTATAAGGTAAAACCTCTTCAATATATCTTTTATTATGTACTCCTGTTAATTCATCAGTAACAACAACTTTGCTCAGGTTTTCAATTACATCATAATAATTAAAACCACTCAATTGTTGTAAGTCATTGATTAAATCATTATCTGTTATGTCCATGATCATCTCAATAACATAATCTCCATCATTTTTATTTAGAGGAGCCGCTATAACCATATATCTTCGACCAGACACAACCTCAAATTTAACTTGAGTTGACTTACTTTCAATAGCTTTTAGACTTATACAATTTTCACAGACTTTCCCGTTCTTCCAGACTTCAAAACAATTACAATATGGTAAAGAATATAATTGACCTTTAGAATTAGATTCCATCTCTATATTTTCTTTAGGATTTACAATCCTAACGACATCAAAAACTGATTCTAAAATATTTAATCTTTCATTAGTCTCTCCCATTTACCTTACTGAAGTTTAATCAAACTTATCGGATTCGATTAGCGGATATAGTTCCTTATCTTCCTTATCTAAACGCTTAATTAGCTTTGAAATAACATTTTTTAACTCACTTATAAATGCTTGAGGATTCTTATTTATGTTTTCATAAGAGTTGTACCTTGTTTTAAAGGAAATAAAGTTGTTGCTCAAATCTCCCATCTTAGAATCAAATTCTGTTGCTACATTCATCACTTCATTATTTTTACTTGTCATTAATCTTGGATATAAATATCTATCCTCATTATTTAAATGAATGCGTAATACACCAGCTAATTCAACAATTTTTGATATCAATAAATCTATCTCATCTTTCGTTGAACAACTTTCTAACATTTTATTAATCGAATCAATTAATATCCTTAATCTTGCATGCTGGTCAATTAAATTATCTAATTGAAGTTTGCTTTGTGCAACATTCTCAATATCTCCTTCAAAGTTTTTTGCCCAATACTCAATAAGCTCTGGAATAACAATCTCTAACTCAGGATCAAACTGCTTTCCGAGGTTCGAATACAATTCCTTTTCTATCTCATCCCAAGATAGACTTTTACGATATGCTCTATTAGATGCCATGGCATCTAGAGCATCGCATAAAGCCAAAATTCTCCCACCTATTTGTATTTCATCACCCGACAAACCATTTGGATAACCACTTCCATCCCACTTTTCGTGATGTTGATACACAATTTCAGCAATCTCACCTAAATGACCCGCTTCACTAATTATGTCAGCACTAATTATCGGATGTCTTTTCATTTCTCTTCATTCATAATCGTTTAACTTACCTTTTTTTAACAAGACACTATCAGGAATTCCTATTTTACCTATGTCATGGAGATGACCTGCTATTTCTATATGGAATCTTTGTATTGGCTCTAACTTTAGAATCATTGCTGAAATTGCAGCCATTTCCCCAACTCTCCTTGAGTGCCCTTTTGTATAAACATCCTTATACTCCAAGGCACTAATCATACAATTTATTGCATCTTCAAAAATAACACCTTTGTCCGCTTCATCTATCATATTATAGTTATATTTCATCATTTTACCTTTCGTTACTTTCTATCTTGTACACCATTAGAAAAATCCCCTTATGTCATCAATCACACAATTTCAATACGCTCCTGTTTATTGGATACAAATCATGCATTTCACTTTTCATTCACTCATTAAATTGCTTTAACGAAGGTAAAAATTAAACAATCCAATATAATTACACTATTCGTTCAATCTTAACTATACTTGAATAATACCATTTCCCCCTACTTCTTTCTGTAACATAGCTTACATAAGATAATGATTATATCTATATATTTAAAGATAGCTGATAAGCACCTCATTGGAATTACTTTAATTGATGATCAGAACACCAACTCTTCTCTCGCATATCGACTTCTAGTATTTTATTCATCATCACATAAAAAGTTCTTCACTTCACCTTTTGACAACATCTCAGTATATCATGTATTTCTTGTCTCTTTTAAAAATGATACAAAGATATGCATATAATTCCATCCTTTATCTATTCAGTATTTTATCCCAAATAGAAGTCTTCAAACACAAACCAAACAAGACAAGACAATGACAGGGTATTCTTAAAACTCCTAATACAATATATTTATCACTACTCTTTCTACTTCATTAGCTGTATCCATATAAACTAAGAAGTCACAATGAATACATAAGATTTTGAGGGTTCAAATTAACTTTTTCTTATTACAATTAAACAGATATTACTCTGATTAATCAACATAAAACACCTTCATATGGGTTAGGAAAAACGGTCTTATGTATGTGATAAAGTTAGTGGATTGAATTGAATTCAAGTATAAAATAACATCTTATATGTACTTCATAATTATTCATTTTTATCTTGTAAAGAGATAATAAATATGCCTGATTCTTTCTCAAAATGAAACGTAGTTAATCACATTTGAATAAGATAAATCCTTCTCCTATTACTAATACGAATTTTAGAATATTCAAAATTTTCTTATTGACTGACGCTGTATCTTATTATATAATTTACCAGTAAGTTAAAACTAGCTATTGAAAGGAGGTCGTGATATGAATACAAATGTTTATGCAGCAGGTAAAATAACTAAATCAAAAGTTAATATTGCGACCTATGAAATATTATAGATATTCACCTTTTCTTTATAGAAATAAATTAGAATACAAATGATAGGCATAGGTAAACTATGTCTTTTTTAATACGTTAAATTAGACATGGACAGTTCTGTGTCTTTTTTTGTACAAAAACATAGAATAATCACACAAAATACTATTTGGAGGTATTATGAATTTAAATAAATTAGGATGGAATGATCAGTTCGAAAATGAATTTAACAAAAAAAAAAAAGTCGGCTATATTCCTGCACGTGTTATTAGAGAAGAAAAAGGATATTATTTACTTCAGCACGAAACTGGTGTATGTACTTCTCAAGTCTCAGGCAAACTTAGATACAATGCAAAGAGTATCAGCGACTTCCCCTCTGTCGGTGATTGGGTTTCCATAAATCTTATCAATGATAACACAGAATCAATAATATATTCTGTCCTTTCTAGGAAAAGTAGTTTTACTAGAAAAGCTCCCGTATCTGGAGGAAGAAAAGTCAAAGACGTAAATGATAGGAAGATAACATTCGGTGGATCTACTGAAGAACAAGTTGTAGCAGCAAATATTGATGTTATCTTCTTAGTTACAGCATTAGATGATAACTATAATCTTAGAAGATTGGAAAGATACTTATTGATGGCATGGAACAGTGGAGCTACGCCTGTTATTGTTCTTAATAAAATCGATATGTGCGACAACTTAAGTAAGATCTTGGAAGAGGTAAATGGTATCGCTGCAGGAGTTCCGGTACACTTTATAAGTGCAATCAACAACGAAGGAATTAGTGAATTAAAACAATATCTTGATGAAGGTGTAACAATAGGTCTTTTTGGTTCATCAGGAGTTGGAAAATCTACAATAATCAATTGTTTCCTAGAAGAAGATGACAAACTATTAACAGGTGTTATTCGTGAAAAAGATCAAAAAGGTAGGCATACTACAACATGGAGAGAACTTGTTATCTTACCTACTGGAGGTATACTTATAGATACGCCAGGTATGAGAGAACTACAGGTGTGGAGTGATACTGCAGAACTGAATACTTTGTTTGATGATATAAAAGAACTTGAGCATCAATGTAAATTTAATGATTGCTCTCATAAAAAAGAACCTGGATGTGCTATAAGAAAGGCTTTGGAAACAGGAAATTTGGATAAAAAAAGATATGAAAACTATTTAATTATGGGTATTGAAGTTTCTTACCTAAGTAACCGCATCAACGAAAAAGAAACGGCTTATACAAAAAGAGACGTTCTCATAAATAAAATCGTTCAAAAATCAAAGAATTATAAATATTAAAAACTTCATAAAAATATTCAATTATTTATAAAACCCACAGGGCAAAATTGATAAATTATCAAAGTGTCCATTCTAATCAAATAAAAGAAGAGGAATCTGTATCATTTAATGATATCATTCCTCTTTCATTTACTCTTAAACTCCTCTACCTCTTTCAATTTGTAGGGTTAATATTAAATTAGTGGTTCTAATAACTAACCCACGAGTTGTTCAGAGAAAATGTTCTTTACCATCAACTAATTGAGTTACTAAACAAACTATTTTAAATGTTACTGCGAAAAGTGTTAACACAGATATCTCTAAAATCTTATAGTGTCTTTTTATTAGATTTTTTTTGCTTAAGTAGCATATTCAAATAAGTTGTAATCATTGCTCTTAATCTAACAAATCCTTTTTTATCATCTTTTAAACTCTTATTTAATCTTATCTTTTAGATCTTTATGTAAGTCATTTAAGTATTTTGACAATATTCTATTATGATGATTATCATGTGAATTATATGAAGCATATAATACTGTATAAATTTCTTCATCACTATAGCCCAAAGGTGTAAATACCATTTTTTTCATTTCCTTTATCAAGGAATTATTAAACACATGATTTTTTATGATTAGTTCTTTGGCTTCCTCTTTATGAGATTTATATAGTTCTTCTAAGTAAAATTCATCAATTGAATTTTGTGTGGCAGTATCATCACTAGATATTTTAACAAGATCTCCTTTGTCTACTTTCCCACTATTGATGATTTGTTCTATTACTGCTGTATCAATAAATTCAAATGATGCTTTGTCTTCAAATGAATCTAAATACGGATTCAATAGTTCTTTATGTGAATCTAATTTCAAATGGTTACAAGTGTGACACGATGGAATTAAATTATAAAGTACAATTGCAAGCACAGGATTTAATGATTTACTGTAAAAGTGATCTAGTTCAAATGTTAAGTATAACTTGCCATTTCTTTTTCTCGCTGTAGCAATAAAACTTCTATTGCAATAAGGACACGTTTTTAGGTCAATTTCAGATTTATATAATTTTCTAATTGTTTCACTTTTTCTTATTTTACTATATCGATCAAGAAAATAATCATCTGCACTACACTTTTTTATGGATTTAACATGTTTCATTGTCAAAGTATGCATTTTAAATAATTTTTCTGGTGGACATAGTATAAAGTCTCTATAATTTTGTAGATCTTTATCAGGAACTTTTTTTATATCAACCACTTTAGATACAACGCCAACCTTCGTTTTAATTAAAACAGAATCATGCCATTTTATATATTTTCTTTTAGAGCCAAAGATGATAATTTTAAGATCATCATGAGCTAAAACATGGTCATTAAAACTCTTTAGTTGATAAGATTTAAACCATTTCCAATAGCCGTCTTCCAAATATGATGCACTTCTTGTATAATTTATTTTCAACATTATTTATTATCCTTTTCTAAATAAGCAATTAGCTCTGATTTCTCTTTATTACTCATTTTATCAATGGACTTTTTTATTTTAAAATCATCAGTTGAATAAATTTCATCATATGTGATCTTTAAGAGCATTCTAGTAAGGTCATCACCTATTTGATCAATCACGCATTTAATAGTTTCACGTTCATTTAAATCTGGTTCCTTTTTTTCTTTCATTTCTTTTAATTGCTTGGTAATGGATTCAATTTTCCTTCTTGAAATCTCACCATATGTTGAAGACATAAACATACCTTCATTATATAATGAGTGAATATTAGTGGCAAAAGTTTTAGCCAGAGTTGTCTTGTTTTCAATACAGTTCCCCTGTTTATCTGTGTCTAGTATTATTACATTCTTTCTTGGCAAGTCAGAAATTATAAATGGTGAATGACTTGCAATTATTATCGTAAACTTTATAGAATGCTTACCTAGTTCATCTATTATTCGGGCTAGTAATTGTCTACACCATTCAGGATGTAAATATAATTCATACTCATCAAATAACAATTCCATACGCTTGTAATTTGATGAATAATCTGATATATCTTGTGAAATTTTGCAGAATAGTTTCAGGAAATATTCTTCACCATCACTCATATTCTTAATACTAAAATCAAAATATGAAATAAGCTTATTCTCAGTTGGAGTGTTACCTTCTTTATCCTTATTGTTGTCATACTCTTTAAAAAATTCATTTGCTACTTTCAATGTATTTTTAAGAGTCAAAGAAATTTTATAGTCTTTAACTTCAATTTCACTTGAATCATCTTCAATTAACTTAATCCAGTTTTTAAGTAATGCAAAATCACAATTATCTTGAAAATTAGTCAACCCTTCTACAAAAGATGAAATTTTTTCTGATGCATTGTTAATATTTTCACCAAATATGTATAAATAGCATTTCTTCATACAGTTAAACATTCCAATCATATCAAATTTCGTATCATCATATGAGTCAATAATTGAAGAAATTTCATTTATATCTATTTTAAATTCGTCGTAGTACGCTACAATTTGTGCACAAGCCCTCCTTATGTCCTGCTTTATAGCTGATGTCATATAACCTTCAAAATCACTTTTATTCTTGTAATAAGAAACAGCTTCTATGAATTGTATATTCAGGGTTCTTTTAACTAGATTTTCCTTGTGGTTAATAACCTTTGTATCCATCGCCCGTGAAATATGATTTATAGAAAATAATTGTGCATCTCTTTTATGTAATTCATTTTTTTTATCATCCACTTTAAATGATACTGAAAGTTTTGCATTCGAATAATGTGTTTCCTCGTTAATTACTTTTTGGAACCTTTTATGCAAAAAATCGTACATGTAACTATAACGTATATTTCTGTAGTTATCTGTGATTCTTGCGTTATATATGTCGAATCCAGTTGATACTTGTTCTTTTAGATTATCTTTATACAACAATGAAAGTGATTTTGAGTAATAGTCATTATTATCACTAAATTGAATATAATCAGTCAATTCATTCTCAATTGAATTAAATTTAAAGCAAAATGGTGACGTTAAGCCTTCACTATTAAACATCGGAAAAATTGGATGTATCGACTGTCATTTCCTTCAATAACGTATTCATCCAACACATCGGTACCCCTTATAATAAAGTAACTCAAATCAGGGGATTCATAGGCTTTAATTGTTTTTACATTGTGATAGTTAGAAGATAAAAGCTTTAATATGGAAGATTTTCCTGTACCATTCTTACCAATTATTGCAGTAATATTTTCAATATTGTTACCAAACGACCATTGTGGGTTACTGTCATTTTTGCTAATTGAAAGTGGCTTTCCAATAAAAGAATTATTATCTCTATAAAGCTCAAAATCGACATTGTAATTTTTATCAAACAAGAATTTTTCTTGATTAATATTATTATATTTACCAACATACATATAGATCAGTGACATAAATTTCTCCTTTATGTTAGATTGAATTTTATATGAAACTTTCATATTTATGATTTCATCTGTAAATTTATTTTCATCATATAATTATAACATCAAAATACCCATATTATGTTATATATGAGACAGATTCTTTAATGTAAATTCGATACTAAGATCTAATGTTTACTATTAGACATATAGTGATTATCTAAACAGAAAAAAACAATTCAAGTATTATTCTAGAATTGGTTTCTTAAATTATCACATTAATATTATATAATATTAATGTATTTTACTCAGTAACTCTAAACTCTTCAAATGGTGATTATTTTAGGGTCACTGCACCATCGATACGCATTTGAGCAGCGCCAGTTCATCTGTCAGCACCATTACCTTTAACGGTATTATACTTTGTCTATTTCATCATTAAAGGATGCTATGCACCATAACATTGCTATCGTCCTTATGTCTACACCTGCTAAATCTGATACAAATCTTACAGCTACCGACAGTCTACTGTTTATTACTTGTGTTGGTACATCTAATATAACTTCTTATTTGCCTAAGTTATCTGCACCATATATAAATTTAACAAAATTGAATATGGTATAATATATATTTCCACGCCTCTCTAAAATTTCTCTGCAGTATCAGGCATTTCTGATGAAATTAAAGTAATATCTTTTCCCATTTTTTTATAAACCAAGAATGATTTTGTAATATACTATGATCATCTCATCTTATATCTATGGACCTTGAGAAGATGTGGTTGTTGATGCAGATGTTGTGATCTAAAATTCAAACAACGAAGCATCAACCTCTCCGACAAATCAGAATAAATGAAGGATCCAACAACAATTCTGGCTCCATGATCTCTTTCAATTTGTAAGGGTGTATGATAAACAAGTTTCCAGCTAATTATGTCCAAAGGATGGTCTAAAATCCCATTACGATATACTTTTATTAGTCTTAATCAATTTAAAGTATGTTAAAATTACACTACTATAGTACTGCATCATCCACTCATACCAAATTTTCTTATCATAATCGGTCATTTGCTTATCATTGTTATGTCTAATGTTAAATGAGTTAACTATGTTGAAGATCAGTTTATCATGATCATTTTTATTTACCTCATATTCCTTACTTAATACCTCTTTCAAGTCATTACGTACATTTTCTAATATATCTACTAGGATGTTAATTGCTTTTTTCTTTTCTTCAAAATTAGAATCATATCTGTAATACATTTTTGTAGCTGTTCTTAATTGTAATAGTACATCATCAGGTAAAATAGAACAATCCTCTTGTAATTGATTCCTAAGTGCTTGATTAGGATTTCGCATTATGAATCCACTACTTGGTTCTAAATAGTACCCTCCATCATACATCTTTAGAATATTATTTATCATTTCAGAAAACTCTTCACGGTACTTATCTTGTTCAAAAACATCTATTTGAAAATTGTATATCCCTATGTGGTCATATAATATTTCAATCACTGTAAAAAGAATCTCTTCGGTATAATCTTCAACATATTCGTTGATTGGCCAAACATTTTTATCTTGAAGATGATTGGCAAAGAATACTTCTGGAGAGGGTGCTAAGGTTGGAGCATATAATTGAGTTTCTTCATTTGTCCATTTATCTACTATATAAGCACCTTGTATTGCACATTCAAAACAGTTTTTATTTCTATAGTAATGGTAAGTTTTACTGAAAAATTCAAGTAAGTCATCCAATTCTAACGCCAATTCATTTGACAATAGTCCTTTTCGCTCTTTATAATATTTTTTCATTCTAATCTCCCTAGTGTGTTTGTTACTACTAATTCATACAATTTCGATCTGTTAATAATCTGTGTTGTTTGTCTTTATATACTAATAATACCAAATGAAGCTTTGGTTTTAAACTCAATCCTAAGAAAGCTCTAGAGTATTTATTTAGTACTTAATACTTGAATAATATTTTAGAATTGTGAAGGTTAGAGTTCCTACCCAAAATTGATAAGTTGTCATAAATTTATTTTTATAAAAGTTGCCGACTTTTTTACCGATTAATAAACTCATCTTTACAGATAAGTAAACTTCAATCCAACATTTTAAATATGATTAATAATAAAAAAAGAGGTTCCCAAATAGGAATCCTCTATCACTAACTTCGGGGATTGATGTGTGAACTACATATTGTTTAACAGTTTCCATATAAGTCATATTCATTTCTCTTGGTATATGCATCCCCAAATAATCACTAAACGAGTGAATGAATCCAAAAGAATTATCAATCTGATAGTTAATATTGAGAAAATCTTTCAAAGCCTGAATGTCTGCAAAAATCCTCAGTCTGTTTGCGTGTATTATAAATCTTCTATTTATATCATTCTTATATACCAGCTCCAACATCATTAGAGATTTTTCTGGTCTTCTTTGGTTTCTGAATACCTCTTAGCTAATACAACGAAATCAATATTATTGTAACTGAATGGGAATGGACAGATATACCAACCTCTATTTTTCATATCATCTCTTAATTCCTTTAGATTTTCTAATGAAACATTAATTACCTCCTGGTAGAAACAAGGCTTCTTTCTCATACTTTTCAATCAATTTCTCTGCAATTACTCTTCTTTTCGGACCTAGATTGCGTATATGCTTCTTCTGGTCTGTAGTATGAGATAATAGTCTTTTCATATCATCTACATTTTTTGCACCATATCTAATAAATGTTATCACGACACCCTTTGGGTAATTCTTGTATTTCAGCTCAATTTCTTTCTCTAATGTAATATCCTTAAGACTATTATACTTTGTTTTACATTCCCATTTAGTAAAGTCGTACACTGTTTCTCCTTTTATATTCCATGTTGTTCTTTTGTAATCTTCTTGAACTGCTGGACAAGGTCATTCCTTCCCATAATCGATAAAAGCTGATAGCATACTTTCAAGTCATTAATGTATCCTCTATTGCCTATCTTAAACTTTGCAATTCCTCTTCTGTAATACAATAAATAAAGACAGTATATGGAATTACGCTCTTTACATAACTTTATCCCTTTATCAGTATATTTTATAGTGTTGAGATCATCTTCACAGTTATAATAGTTATATGAAATATTAAAGTATAGCTTTGTAATCAATTGAACTGATGAAGTTGAAAAGTTTTCACTATCAATCCATAGTTTCAAAACTAACTTCATAATTTCTATTGCTTGTTCATGGTCATTGTTTTGTGTAAGACATAAAGACAATAACAATAAGATCCTTGATTCAAACATATTCATTCTAGGAAAAACCGGTGCATCAATTTTGAAGTCAACGTAACTTACTTTTATTGCTTCAGTTAATTTTTCAATACTACTATAATAGTCCTCACTATAATAATCCTTTATTCCTTCAATAAACAACTCAAGTTGTCTAAGATCATCTATATTAACAAGCATCATTTCCATTTTTGCGGATTTTATGTCACTAAGTTTAGCCTCTACCTTTTGCAGATCAGTAATCTTGTTACTGATTATTAAATTGTCTATTTCTTCATATAGTTCAAACAACCGTTTTGAGTGTCTGTAAAAACTAAAAGCAGACATCAAATCCTCTCTATACACAATGGATAATGTCTCAATCGTCTCATATTTTGGTGTAACTTTTCCGTTCTCAATTCTTCTAAGAGTTTCTATATTTATTTTTCCTCGTTTAGCCACTTCTGCTTGGGTATAATTCAAGTTTTTTCTAAGATTTTTTAGATAAGTCCCAAGGGCACTCATATCATATGTATTAAACATCAAACCTCCATAAATACTGCATTTGAGTTGGTACTTTTACTTATGTGATTATACTACACTAATTTCACAGGAAAAGGAACAGAAACCATAAAGGGGGCAAAATGAAAAAAAAATTTATAGTTTTAGTTTTAATTTTTACACTATTACTATCAATAGCAACTGTATCATTTGCGAAAAGAGGAGATGATATTCCTAGAGTTTTTAGCACTGGTGAAGTAACAGATGATGAAGTAATAACTCAAATTGATGATGAAGTAACTGAAGGAGTTGAGGAAACTCCTGTTGAGAATGAAATAACAGAAGAAGAAGGTACAAACTAATTTTTGGAAGAATTGTATTCTTCCTTTTCTTTTTCTTCTAAGTTTTACCTCAACTACTTCACTACTGATGAAATATTAAGATTGCGCATTCTGATAGGAAATAATCTGTTTAATATATTCATCAATTTGTTGACTCTACAAGTCAACACAAGTGTTAGCTAGTATGGCATTCATTGGCGCAATAATAGCAACCATTTGACTTGGGGTATGTTTCTTTCGCCTTTGATACTGCAACAGCACACGCGAAATAGTTTCCTAAGTACAAGCGATTCTCAGCTTCTGGCATAAAGGTACATCCATCTTTGTGTACCTCATGATCTCCGTTACTTTGTGCGTTCTTGTTTACATAATAGCTTGCCATTCAACACTCCTTTCTATATCCTTGTCTAGAGGATTATCTACATACTATATTTAGTACTAAATAATAACAACCAACTCAAATGTGGTATTTACCATTATAAACACTTGTTAACTTAGACCAAATGCATATTTAAGCACTTCTGTCATAATAAGAAGTAAATGATGAATACTTCATGTTTCTCTATTCACCAATAAAAAGTTTGAAAATAAGGTTGTGTTAAATCACTTTTCAACGAATATAAATCTAGCTAAAAAGTACCCCTTATCCATAAGTGGTCACTTATGACTCGATATGTGTTTGGTCTTCTGTCAAGATATCGGATAACTTATATTTAACAAACTATGTTATACCTGACTATGCAAGATTTGACATCTCGAAATTGTTAGGCGACTCTAAACCGTATGCACCATGAGTTCGTCTCGTATTGTAGAATCCTTCAATGTATTCAAATATTAGCTCATGTGCATACTTAAGGTTCTTTATAACAAAATGATTTAACCATTCTCGTTTGATAACTGAAAGAAAGGCTTCGATATATGCATTGTCCCATGGATTTCCTTTACGAGAATAACTGTGAACAAACTGTTCTGCAGGTGTAGCATTATAGAAGGCTTTTGAGATGAACTGCACTCCACGATCACTATGAAATATAACAGGTTTACTTATTTTTCTGTTTCGTTTAGCCTTGTTTATTGCAGCTATTACACCTACAGTCGACAAAGAATCTGATAGGTGCCAACCTATGATTTTTCGAGAGTATAGGTCCATGACACTGGTAAGATAACAAAAGCCTGTTATGGTCCATATATAGGTGATTCAGCATAAGCCAAACAGCATTTGGACGTTCAGTATTAAACTTACGATTAAGTACGTTATGAAGCTTGTCGCTAAAGTCTGAGTCAATGATAGTGCATTTATATGGACTGATCCAAACAGCTTTAACACCTTCTTCTTTCATATAGTTACTCACTGTTCTTTCAGAAATTGTATGACCTCGTTTTCGGAGCTGATCAGTGATTTTGGGAGCGCCGTATATTTGATTTGAATCATTGTGAATTTCAATTATTTCAATTTTTAAAGCTTCTTTTCGGAGTTCTTGATTAGAGGGTTCTCTATTCTTCCAATCATAGAAACCGATGAAGCATAATTACCAGATCCACGATGAGTAAATGTTCAATACTGACTTCTAATAAGTTAAGCAAAAAAAGACGAAATGATACTTTTGTCCTCCTAACTTGAGTTAAGCTATTAATCAAAGAGATACTTATAACTAGTCGATTTGATTTTGTTCTCCTTTGATATAAGTTCAAATGTCTCTCTATTCAATTTTATCTTCTTTATCTTAATGTCACCATTCATATATATATCATAATCTGAAACAAGATATCCATCGTCAGCTGCATATAATAGGATTTGATCATCAACCATAACCTTGCTTGAAGGAATCAATAATGAGATATTTGATAGATACATTGTTACTATTACAATTGCCCCTATGACCGCTAATCCTTCTGAAATTGAAACTATAAATTTAAGTATTTCATTGTCTTTCTTGAATATTTTCTCAATGACTAAATTTGGTCTGTAGGTTAGCAAATACATAGGTACTTGAATAAACAAAATGCTTACAAAAAAAATCAATCCCCACATAACCAAGGTGTATGTCGTTATACTTTTAAATATGGTTTTCATTATGATAATTGACACCACAGTAATAATAAACAACACTATAACAGTAATAGCTTTTCTTATAAATGTTTTTCCATTAAACAAGAAATAAGATATCCCACCAATCACTATAGTAATCAAAGCTAAAAAAAACGCTATAATGAAATCATGGAAATTTATGTCCACGATATGAATGAATATATTTACTGGAACACCTATTAACTTCATATAAGTCATTTTATATGCATAAATCATCACCATCAATAGGCCAGTTAGGATACTAATTATTATTCCTATATCCACTATCGCATTAGTACTTTTTACTTTTTCTAAAATCCAATCTTTCAATATTCCCTCCAATTTATCATTTTAGTAGTGTTTTATGGATTAATTACTGTATCACTAAAGACTAAGTCTAACACTTTCATCTCAAGTAGACTATACTCCATAAAACATTTTGTCTCATCTGTTAACTTAAAAATATCATAACCCTTTTCTAAACAGAGTTCCTCTATTTCGTCCTCTGTAACTGAGAGATTCTCAGCTTCTGCTATAGCCCCAATTACAAGATAATACTTTAATTCATTTTCACTTTCAATGTAACAATGATCATACAGTTCATCCTCAGGTATCCCTAGATATGTCACTTGCGATTCATCACTATCTTTTACATTAACCATTTCTCCATAACTGTAGTAAATTGCAACCGCATTTTCAATAACCTTTTCTTCCAATAAATCAAACTCAGATTCGCTTATCAATTTATCCATATATGATATTTCTTTCTCTCTAACTTCTTGTACCAATAATTGTTCATATACTCTCTCATAAAAAATATCTAGTGATTCATAACCTAAATGGTCTTCTACAAATTCGTCATCTAATATAGGTTTTTCAAGGTAATATATTCTTTTAACAATTGCCTCGATATCAACAGTAACTCCAGCAAGATCTACTCTCTCAACATACACAGTCTCAGAATTTGGTACTATCCAATTAAATATATATGAATCTCCTAATGTTGCATGTATGATTGAATTTTCAAATGCTCTGTCGAAATTACCTTTACCGACGTTCACAATTACTCCTTGTACTTCACTAATAACTTCTTCATTATTTCTAATTATATAATCTACTTCAACAATATCCCCATTCTGAACCTCTACTCTATCAACAACATCAATCTCCCTCATATTTTCATTTAACACTTTTTCTATGTGAGTATGAATATCTTGGTTAGTAACTTCAATATCCAATGAAGCTCTATTAAACTCGCTATAATTTGCTAAAGAAGTAATTTTGCTACCAGATAGATCAATATACTCCATCATTTCATTTATGCTGTTATTTATAGGAACTTCCTGATTTACACTACAGCCAACTAAAACCATACACAAAATTATATAAAATAATATAATTATGTTTTTACTAAACTTCATCTACATCTCCCTTAAAAAAGTGACAATTACCTGCCTCTATTTCAGATAATTGTCACACTGATACTATATACCTTATTTTATTTAATCTTTATAAATGTCAAGGGCAGATCGCTGATTGTCTATTTGTGAGATTAAACTATACTTGAATGAAGCTTCAGTTAAATCATCGCCGCTATGGTTTGATCCTTTCATAGTGCCACATACTACATAGTTTCCATTATGATAAATATATGCAACTCCACCACTATCTCCACCAAGATTTAAAGTTGATGCTTTTAGCAAATCAGTAAAAACCTTTCCACTAAAAGTTTCTGAATGGCTACTACTTAACACAGTACCTTCGGTAAGATACGTTTTTGCACCAGCCTTGTAAACTTTCTCACCTTGAGCAACAGATGTTGTATATTCTCCAGCTTTTAGTGTAACACCACTACCGGCACCACTAGAGTCAGAATAATAAACTTTATTTGAGTTTTCATACGTTGAACTTGTTATTTCTATGAAAGCAGCATCAACTGAACCTGAGTTTTTTGAAGACCTACAAATTCCTAATACACTTGATCTACTACTACTTGTATATACCTCATCGCCATTGCTAAAAGAGTGACCTGCAGTTACAAATCCGTATATCTTACTACCACTACTATTATACGAGTAAGCACTATAGCCCGTACTTAAGTAACCAGTATCTGAGTAAATTTTTCTGCCTGGTCTCCAATCAATAGCAGTATCACTATACGTAAATCCATCTTCGAATACGATTAGTTCGCTATTACCAAAGAGCTTATTGAATAATTCTTCTTTTTCAACTGATAACTCCTTGATTTGTACTACAACTTGATTGCCTTTATCATCAATGTAGATACCTGTTATATCATCTAGGATTGATTTAATTTCAACATCCTCATTATTCTTTTTATACAAACTCGTGTAAGTTTTTTCTATCTTAGTTTGAATCTTTAATAAATCGTTGTATGAATGTTTTGCTTCTTTTATTTTTGTATCTGAGTTTTCTGTTGCCTCTTTAACTTTTTCTTTTCCACTCTTTTCCTTTGTAGTAACAAGAACTACTAAATCATCGTTCTCATCAATAAATGCACCACCATAGTACTCAGGAAAAGCTTCATCACTTGATCTCTTATTAGAATCATGTATGGAGTTCATCAGTTTATTATACTCATTTACTGCTTTTTCTTGTTTCTTAGCCTTTTCATGGAAAGATGATAAATCTTGAGATTCCTCTATTGCTTCTTTTACTAAATCACCATTTGTTTTAGTAGTGTCTGCAAAAACACTAAAGCATATGTTGAATACTAAAACTGATACTACAAGTAAACTAAAGAACTTTTTACTAAATTGATTCTTGTTTAATGAATTCATTATTATATTGCTTCCTTTCTGTTTTAATCTCTTCTACTTGTTCAACTTGCGGATTAAGTAATATCATCTATATAATGAATAACAGATTTCTGTATCTATTTAATATCAAACTCAGCTGTTAAATAATATACTTCATCGTTATTACTTGCTGCTTTAACAGGCTTTATGATCCTATAATGCCCTTTATCTAATATCCCATAAAGTCCATCCCATTCAGTAGACCATTCGCTGGATTTTGAAGTACTAAGATCGTACGCTTCTGTTGTCCATGAATTACTTCCATCAAAAACGTATGGTAGCTTATACCATTTTTTATTCTTTAATACTTCAATTGAATAGATTGCACTATACTCGTATTCTCTCTCATCATCATTAGTAAATACCAGAGTTAATCCTTTTGCTGTAATTGTAGATTCTTTTATACTCATACGAACCTTATTTAAGTTGTCAGTAATATCAAAACTTGTTAACTCCCCCCTATCACTGTTTATTTGATACATAAAATATAACGATACTACCCCAACAACGACTAAAAAAGTTATTATCATCATTTTCTTTGACTTCATTTATTATCCTCCTCAAATATTCACTATTATATTCATGACACTCTTGCTATTCCTCTTTATAGAGGATACATATCCCATTCTATATATCAAATTGCAATAGTAAACCTAGTGTTATTTGATCTAACATAACTAATCAAACTATTATTTGCATCATTTGAATATAATCAACTAGATACATTCATAAAAGTACCAAGCACTACTACTAACATTATATACCATATTATCACAAAATTACTAGCGTTGAGTAATAAATCATTTTGAGATGTAACAACTAATTTAGAAACATTCTATCACCTAATAGTTGGTAAACATACCTACATTGAAGTAGTATTCTTACAATATTTAAACTCAAAGTTACTTGCATAACTACTGCTAAGACTGTTAAGAATATCATAAAAATAGTGATTACTCGTTTATAATAGTCAGAATTACTTGACTTATTTAAATCAGTTCTAACTAATATAAACGCAATTATTTGACGCAAAAGATAGGCAATAATAACACTTTTAGTTGGGTTTAATCAATTCATTTTATATGGTACTAATAAGTTAAGTAGGAACACCTACTAATTAATAAGGAGGGGTATTATGAAAAAGAAAGTAAGTTTATTGGTGCTAATGATTTTATGTCTAAGCTCAATAGTAGTCTTCGGATCACCTGCAGTATGTGATTATCATCCTGAAGGTGTGCATATACTAAAATGGAAAGATCTAACTGTAAACTCAGTTCAAATTGTAGTCGCAGATGGAAAAGACACTGATGTAATTGAGACATTTAATGGTTACGGATACGAATGTATTAATTGTGGAGTAGATGTTGTTGAACATCCAGATGGAAGATACTTAATAGGTGAGTTTGATGATCATTACTACGAAAACTGGTTCTTAGGTGGGAAGTATCGTTTTACAAAAGATCATATATTGTCTCCTTCACAGTTCCAAAAATATGTTGACAGCTTCATTTTTCCATAGAAGTGATGTATGAAATACTATAAAAATCTATAAAAACACTATAGAGGATCCTAGATCCTCTATAGTGTTTTTATCAGATTGCAATGCATTAAATAACTCTTATCTCTTTTGAATGATTCGTGATACATTTGCCTTAACTTTATCTATCTTTAAATAATATGACACTGCAGATCTATGATTCCCGCTACCATCTACAATTAAATATCCATTAGGTAATTGTAGAAGATTAAATCCGAGTATATCTGGAAGCTTGTCAATCCAACCATTAATTCTTATTGATTCCATAAGGCGTTTTGAATCATAATCTTCCAATATTTCTGGATATGAGAAATTATCCTCCAATGCAATTAATCTTTGCGGATTTACTTCCATTATTTCATGTTCATTAGAAACAAAATGTTCTGTGACAGAATTTGCAAATTCCTCAAGAACTTCTGTTCTTTTCCTAATTTTTGACATCCTTTTCTCCTTTTCATATATAATAAATTGAAACATATATTCCTAATAATGAAATATTATCTTGGTTACTTCATTTACTAGTGGAATGAAAATACTAAATCAAATAACTATACAAATCCCTATCAACTTTCCTTTAATGTTTCTGACTCAGAACACTAACTAACATCTAATTAATGTATTCATAATAATAAGTGAAATTAATAACTTTCCAATCTTCAAATCGGAATTGAACATATGGTAATCCACCTTCTGTTACTATTGTTATAGAGCCAAAACCGTTTTCATTAAAGTTTGCATTCACTGCATTCTTTGGAGCTTCATCAAAATTTGCCTGGCTACCATATATAAAACTTTGATCACTTTCATATGACCATCCATTATGATTCGGTATAGTTTGCAATATACTATCTAATGAACTTCCAATATTTATGTTTCTAGGACCAGAATATGGATTGAGATTACTTACTTTCATTGCATAAGGAGTAGCAAAATCATCTAAAAAATAATAGGTAGCATATTCACTGGAGTATTCTTTCCCTGAACTTGATTCAATAAACTCAAAACCTTCCTCTATTGCCTCTTGTTCTGTTAATGATGGACGATAAAGTTCAAACGATATTAACTCGTCATGAGTAACTTCGGGTAAACTACTACAATCCTCTACAATAACTGTGTCATTAATATCTAATGAAACTGTATCATCAACCTGATAAGCATTTTCGCTCGAAATGTAGCTATTTGACGCGTTGTTATTTTTGTTTCTACCTGATTGGAAATTACATGCCACTAACAGGCTTATGAGTAAGATAATAGATATATAATACCTGGCTTTAAGTACTTTCATAACGATATCCTTTCTTTATTATCATAAAATTATAATAACATATTTTGGTTAGAATTATAAACTATATATGGCTGACCAAACCAATAATCAGACATTCATAAGTCAATGAATAGGGAAAATATCATACTATAAACTAATAAACAGTATTAGTGAAATATGCATATCTATAACTTGTAGCATTAGGATTTGGATCAGGATTATAGTATTTTGATGGTGCCCATGCATATGGTCTTGAAACACCAACATTTCTCTTAATTCTAACAAGCCATTCTACACTTGTTCCAGAACTATATTTCCCACTAAAATCATAAGTATAATCAAAACCATTTCTAGACATAACACCACCATCAGTCCAAGAAGAAGTACCAGCTTTTCTATGATATATTCTTACTTCAGCAGGTATCTCATCATTGTCATTGTCCCAAGCAGAAAAAACAGCTGTTATTTTTGCCGTATTACTATTCCATTGACACTGACTATAAACGTCTACATTTCTACCATAATTCCATGCAGAAGCGTTTCTGTAGAATGTTTCATTCCTATATGCCTTTCTTCCTGAAAGTCCATTCTCATCGTATGCACCCCAGTGTAGGTGATTTGCTCCAGGCACACCATAATCGCCTGAATAACCAAGTAGATCACCAGTGTAGGCATATCCTGATGTTTTAATAATTGAAGACATATGCTCATAATGACAGTATAAATATGAATAACCATATCTTTGAGACAATGTATTGTATTGATCATTTGTCTTTGTAACGGTTCCTGGCATAACTGCATAAATTTTTGTACCATATACAAGAGGAATATCAATACCAACATGTGGAGAAGTTCCAGTTGTCCTAGGCTCAGACCATTTACTATTTATTTCTACCCATGTACTATATCCACTACTATTTCTTGTTGGTGAATTCCAACGTGTTGTTGCATCATAGGCTCCTCTAAATACTTCACTATAATATGAGTAACCAAATGATATTGAAACTGTTGCAACTATCAAAATCCCGATAAGCACTGTAATTAGTTTTTTATTTAATTTCATTTCACCCTCCTAATTCAAAGTACGTAACCAACTAGACATATCAATTGTTTTTCCTGTTCTATTGCCAAGGATCATAAAGATAGAATTATCTTCAAACCAAGAACATTCTTGTACAAAATCATTTCCTTTTGGTAAATTTTTGATATCTTGCGTAGTCTTATCAAGAAGATTATACACGTAGATAAAACTTTCTTCTTCATTCTTAGGATTAATATATAGTGCCATAAACTTAGTCATATCTTCATTAAATCCATTAAATCCTGCTCTGATTCTTGTTCTTCCAGGAACAACAACTTGATCAACTTCGATTAAGGAATTATTCTCAATTCTTGCAATTCTTATAACTTCGCTTCCAATTTCATCTGCATATGCAATATACTCATTAGATATTGAGTATATAAATGGAGTATTGGAATCTGTATCCAACTTATACTCATTCCCATCTACATCAATTATTACAAGGCTAAATCCATCAGAGAAGAACTTATTAGCAAGTATATGAGATTCGTCTATCCACTCTATAGGATAATAACTCTTATTTTCTTTTTCTGTAATGCATACCTCATCACCTGTAATTGGATCAACTACAAAAATATCTGTTTTTCCAGTATCGATATTATTTCTGTTTGTAATGTAAGAAATCTTTGAGTCATTAATATTGGACATTACAGCATCGTATGGAACAACATAATTACTATCATGCATATCAATTGACTTGTCTACCATTTTCTTATAGTCATCTTCTTCTAGTTTTGAAATCTTCTTTGCAACTTTCGAATCAGAATCTATTGACCAAATACCGCTAGCATCAAAAATATAAGTCTTCTTGAAATCTTTTCCAAAATTAAACTTAACGTTTGTATCGTTAGGATTATCAGGAATCACAACATAACCTTTAGAAGTTTTATATTGTTTCATACTTACTTTATTCTTATCCTTTGTTTCAAGTGTAAATGAATTTTCTTGTTTTTCATCAGAACCATACAAGTAGGATTTTGTCTTATCTTTTATCATTTTGTCTTTAATTTTTTTATGATCTTCCTTTAAATAACTACCATCTTGAAGTATGTTATCTACAGAAAAAATAAAGTCATCTTCCTTGATCTTAGATAATTGCTTATCTGATACCTTTTCTTTCGTAGTGTCAATCAATGCATGCTCGATTTCAGCAATATCATAATCATCAAGCATACGAGTCATAATCTTATCTTTCTTGTTCACTTTTGTAACTTTGTATTGATCATCTGATATCTGCTGCCAACTTTTATTTACACTTTCATTTGAATAACTAAATGCTAATGAGCTCAGTAATAAAAAGGCACACATACATAATACAAATATTCTCTTCATTTCTTTTCCCTTTCTTAACAACACTTTACAACCAAACAACAACCTATGATTCTCCCTATTCAAAGGTATACTTATGATGCAGTTACAATCTGCATTTACAATATAGCGAAAAACAACTAATTGTATAACCCACTTGGATGTGGTAAAATGTATGATTAAAATGGTCATACCATTGAAACTACGGTATGTATAGTAACGATAAAAAAGAACCCTTATTAAAGATTCACATTTCTAGAATGGTATTTATGTCATGAGTTTAATCATGGAAAATATACAATCTATTGAAAATACTATACACTTGTTTGATAGAGCAAAAAAAACTGTGACATGCAATTAAGAATTTAAAAAAGAACTATTCAATCTAATTTTTATTTAAATCAAATAGCTCTTCAATTAGCGCTATTCCTAGTCTTTGCATCCTTTACAAAATAATAATTTGAATTTAACTGATGATAGTATCGTATCAACTCATCTATATGAAAAGTACTTCTATGGTCAATAATACTTAAGAATAATTTTAGCAAAATAAAATATAAGACCAATATCAGAAGTATTACTCGGGTTAACTTCTTAACCATGACACTCCTCTATAAAGACTTTATAGAAATTAATTTTTCTCCTTTATTGTATTATCTTCCCATATAATAACATTTCAATAACATTAAAGTCTGGTAGGTCGGGAGAGTTGCCTCTCCCTTCCCCCATAAGAACCGTGCATGACACTTTCACGTCCCACGGCTCAAGCCATTTGTAACCAAGACGTCTCAAGTCCTGGCAAGTTATCACTGATAACTTTAGCAATCTAAGAATCAAAGTCTATTAACACTCTAAGAGAGTCTGAAAGCGCCCGAGCACAAGCTCCTTTTGGCTTTCCTACATTCATAAAGTTTCGAATCTTTCTTTGCTTCAAACGACCAGCTAGAAGTCTGCACCCTTTCAAGTTGTGGCAAATCTTGAACCACTATTTATTTCATTACAAAATAGCATTCGCTTTCTCTAGCATCCTATAACCGCTGAACATTGTACTTTCTTTACAGATTGCCTACCTTAAAAGGAGCTCATCGGTCTTACCTAGTTATACACCTTAGCCAATTCACATTACCTTAGGTCCTTCCTTTACTCCGGAGTCAATTTATCCATATGATTTCAGACGGCAGTATGCTGAAATCTCTAACTCATACCCTTTGGTCGCAGATAACAGCCTATTTCTCTGTTCTTTGTTAACGGAGCTTACAGAAGTTCATTTAATTTAACCTTAGTAACACATTTACTCTAGCAACATCTCCACTTTAGGCTAGCAGATTATTTGCATTGTCACCATGGCTTAGCACCCCAGTGTTGTCACTAACGCACCCATAGATAGAGTTACTCCATATGGATAGAGTAGTCCAAAAGCTTTCGCTTAGGCAGCCCAAGATATACCTTGTACTATTATTTCAAGTGCTAGTCGCACACAGCCCTATATATCAGAAGTTTTCTGTTTGATAATAAATTTAAGAATCACCTGAATACATAAAAAGCAATAAGGATATCAACTTTCTATACTGCGGACACCTAAATGTTCATAACATTATAGAACACTATCAATCATAAAAGGCCACATATTCTACCTTATACATTTAAAATCCTTCATAATTAAAGTATAAGAATCTTGAACTTTGATCATGTAGTGTTTAATTTGAAATCTAGACTATTTCTGACATTAAGGATATCTACTCAATATACTCATATTCTCTCAAATAGTCTATAAGATCAAACTCTATAAAGCCTCCTTGTGAGTTCATTATTCTATGAATCACATAATTCTCGTTTGATTGACTAATAGATATAACAGAATTCTTAGGTATTACATCATTAGGAATATCTATCTTTTTAACAGCATTTTCACCAGTATAAACATGGTGATACATCCACTCAACATCAGTATTACCAGAATCGTGATAACTTGTTGTAAAACTCTTTAATTTAGCTCTATCAGTCCAAACAATCAGCAGAATTTCATCAGAACTTTCAGCCACCTTGCTTTCTTGTATTGACCAAAATCCATATTTGCTTTTAAGTAGTCTGACAAGAACCAAGTGATCATCCTTATCCTTAGTTTTAATTACTTTCATTGGACCTTTTGAGTTATCAAACTCTTGATAACTATAGTGGATAATTTCATCTTCAGTAACACTAAAGCCATTAGTCCACATAATTAATTGATAACTCATCGCCCTACTTATAAATAAAACAATAATTAAAACTGCTGTAATCTTCTTCCACATAAATAGCCTCCATAGATTTATTCCATATATTAACTCGATCAAAATCCAAACAAGTTCTATTGTTCTTCTAAATGACCATTTAGAATTTTAACCCATATGTTTATCTTTTTCTTTTTTCCGTTTACTTTTGAATAAACGATTAGTTAATGTTCCAAAGATTACAGAATTAACAATTGATATTAACACTCCAAAAATAATATCCCAAATATGTATACTGATTAGTGGAACAATTAAATAGCCTAGGGTCAATGTAAAGCATATGAAATAATCCATTTTCTCATTATGCATCTACCTTCAAGAATTTATTACGGCACATTATAATTTTATTATATACTCTTTTCCCATTTAATTACAATAGAGTATCGATATTTATTCCTAAGGCCAAATCAGAAGTGCAAGGCAGAATATCACATCGTTATACGATAAAGAAAATTTTCTTAAGTATGTTATGTGTATTAGCAAAGATATAACTGTTCGCATATTGAATAATAATGACATAATCACGAAAATCATGATACCTAATCCAACCTACTTCCTTACCATTAGTTCAAACTTCTGCGGCTCGTATGTTTCCCTTCTGTGTACTTATCGAAGTTGTTTCCGAATAACAAAAAACACGCATCATAAGATACGTGTTTTCTACTTGGTGCGGATGGCGGGATTTGAACCCGCACGCCCATAAGAGCACTACCCCCTCAAGGTAGCGTGTCTGCCGTTCCACCACATCCGCAAAAGTACTTTTATATTATATGTTTTTTATGACTATAAGTCAATATTATAATAGGAAAAGCTCAGAAATTCTGAGCTATTCAACTTTTGTTGGTTCTTCATATTCATATCCATTTAGTTCAACTTTAATCGATTCTATAATGACATCTTCAACGGGTTTATTTCTTTTTCCAGTCTCAACGTTTGCTATTTCATCAACAACATCCATCCCCTCAGTTACAAGACCAAAAGCTGAATAATTCAAATCTAAATCCGTAGAATCAGCATGCATAATAAAGAACTGTGAACCTGCTGAATCAGGGAACTGTGTTTTAGCCATGGATAAAACACCTCTAACATGACTTAAATAATAGCCTGTTGCTTCTTCTACTGCAAAAAACTCATCTTCAATTTCATAACCAGGACCACCTGTTCCATCACCTTCTGGATCTCCACCTTGTATCATAAAACCAGACCATACTCTGTGGAATGTAAGACCATCATAAAAGTTTTGATTAATAAGTGAAATGAAGTTATTTACCGTATTCGGTGCTACTTCAGGTACAAGTTTCATCACAATTTTATTCCCATCATTCATTTCAATTGTTACTACTGGTCTATTGTCATCAGTCAATGTAGTAACATCTACAGGACTGTATGCAGTAACTACAACTTCATCTTCTTCTGTCTCATTTACATCATTTGTAGCAAGATCCATACATCCTACCAAAGTAAATATAAGTACTACACCTAGTAAAAGCGTTATTATTTTCTTCATTTAAACTACCTCCTAAAACAATTATGAATAATAAATCCTAAGTTCCTTTAATAGCCTCTTAGGATGTTAATGATATTTGAAAGTTCTTCACCTTTTTTATATTTAATAAGATTCTTTTTTATCAAATCAAATCTTCTACTGTTTCTCATTTCAGAAATCCATGAATTATGGCAAGTGATAATCACATTGTCTAAATTCCACAATGGATGTTCCTTTGGTAATGGTTCTTCATTAAAAACATCTAGTGCAGCTGCTTTAATCCTTTTATTTTTTAAAGTATCTACAAGATAATCTTCATCAATGACTTCACCACGTGCTATGTTAATCAAAATTGAATCTTTATGCATATTGTCTAATATATCTTTATCCACAATACCACTCGTTCTTTCTGTAAGTGGAAGTGCAACAACGACTCCAAGAGCATCTTTTACAATCTCTTTTGCATCACTTAAAGGATAACACTGACTAAAATATTCTTCATCATGGCCTGTTGTATTTAAACCTATTACTTCTACATCGAACCCAGAAAGTCGCTTTGCAGCTTCTTGTGCTATCGTACCAGTACCAAAGAATACAATCTTTTTTTTGTACATTTCTATGATTCCCGTATCTGGCTTCCATCGTTTTTTTTGCTGATTCTCATACATTCCTTTCGAATTTTTACTCATCTCAAGCAACTTCATGACAATCCATTCTCCCATAGGAATTGAATAACCACCTCTATTATTACAAACAGTGATGCCGAGTTCCTCTACAACATCTTTGGGTAATTGATCAAAGCCAATACTTGATAATAGAATAAGCTTTAAATTCTTAAAATCATGTAAATCAATTTTATCAAATGGTTTATAACAAACCAATACATCCACATCTTCTATATCTTTGTATTCATCAATGCGTTTCTCATCGTAATAAACGGCATCAATGCCAAGTGCTTTAATTTCATCCATGCATATTTGCCCATAATCATAAGTAAATAAAACTTTCATTTTGCCTCCTAAAAAAATGACATATAAATAACTGGAATAAATACTGCTGGTAACATATTTCCAACGCGTATTTTAGTTAATCCTAATGTATTAAAACCGATGGTCATAATCAGTAAACCACCGACTGCCGATAATTCGTTAATCACCGGTGGTGTTAAGATACCAGCTGCTTGATTGGCAAGAAGAGTAATTGAACCCTGATATATAAACACACTAACCGCAGATAATGCCACACCAAACCCTAACGTACTTGCAAAGACAATTGAGAATACACCATCTAATATTGATTTTGCAAATAAAGTCGTATGCTCACCTTTTACACCACTCTCAATTGAACCTAATATGGCCATTGAACCGACGCAATATATGAGTGTTGCCATAACAAAACCTTCAGTAATATTATGTCCTTTTTTTGCAAATCTTTTCTGCAAGGAATCACCTAGGTTATTAAGTCTTTTTTCAATATTAATGAATTCTCCTATTAAACTACCTATGGCCATACTTAAGATCAATAAAAGAATATTATTTACCTTAATTGCTCCCATTAAGCCAACCAAAATAACTGATAATGAAATAGCTTGAGTCACAATTTCACTATAACGTTCTGTAAATTTATTACCAAATATCGTACCAATACTTCCTCCGATAAGAATGGCAATTGCATTAACAATTGTTCCTAACATATGATTCCCCCCATGTATCGTATTATAGCATAAATGGTGGTTGTTATCGATAAAGGAAGCAATGATACTTACTATCATAAATCTCATTATCTTTCTTCTAAAGCAAATTTCAACCTATCAAATCCCACAAATACTATCAGCATATTCATTTTTTAGTAATCACTAAATTTCGTTATCCTAAATTTTATCACATCTGTTTTAAAAGTAAAATATCTCACTAGGAAATCATAAGTAAAAACTTGCTAGGAAAATCCTAACAAGTCTTATTTAAGTGTTCTTCAATTTGATTGTATAGATGCTGTAAGTCCATATTATTATCTAAAACAACATCAGCATACTTAAGTTTTTCTTCTAATGACATTTGTTTATCAATAATACTTTCAGCTTGCTCTTTCGTTACTTGATCTCTAACCATAACTCTATCAATCTGAATTTCTTTGTTAACTGATACTACCCAAAGTTCATCTACCATTGATATCAAATTGTTTTCAATAAGAAGTGGTGCATCAAAAATTATAACTGGATGTGTGCCTTTAAATGCTTCTAACTGATTTATAATTTCATCATGAATAATTGGATGTAATATAGCATTCAGTTTTAAACGTTGACTATCATCACTAAAAATGAGTTCTCGCAAAGCTTTCCTGTCTAGATAACCATCAATCAACATTTTTTTACCAAATGCTTCAACAATCTGATTTAAGCCCTCACTCCCAGGTTCTACAACTTCTCTAGATACGATATCAGCATCAACAATAGGGATACCTTTTGATTTCAAATACTCTGAGACTGTACTTTTTCCAGAAGCAATTCCACCTGTTAAACCAATAATTTTACTTTGTATCATACCAATTCTTCCCTACATTCATATCAACATCTAATGGTACTGATAATTCTACCGCGTGTTCCATATTATTCTTTAATAGCTCTTTAATTTCCTCAAGTTCATCTTTATGGGCCTCTATTAAGAGCTCATCGTGTACTTGAAGTAATAACTTAGATTTATAATTACCATCTTTCAATGCATTGTATACTTTGATCATCGCAATCTTAATGATATCAGCAGCACTTCCTTGAATAGGTGTATTCATGGCAGTTCTTTCACCAAATGATCTTAAATTGAAATTAGAACTGTTGATTTCTGGAATGGTTCTCTTACGATTTAAAATAGTCGTAACATAGCCATTTTCCTTACACTCATTAACTTTCTCTTCCATATATGTTTTAACAGACTCATACTGCTTAAAGTAGTTTTCAATATAGAGTTTGGCTTCTTTTCTTGTAATCTTTAAGTTCTCTGATAGACCAAAATCACTCATACCATAAACAATACCAAAATTAACTTCCTTTGCTCGACTTCTTTGTAGTCTTGTCACCTCTTCCATAGGTACATGGAAAACTGATGAAGCTGTTAATGTGTGAATATCAATGTCCTCAGTAAAAGCTTTTTTAAGCATCTTATCATCTGACATATGAGCCAATACTCTTAATTCAATTTGACTATAATCGGCATCAACATACTCATATCCTTCACTTGCAACAAAGATTTTTCTAATCTTTCTTCCCTCTTCTAATTTCATAGGAATATTTTGCATATTAGGATCTGTAGAACTCAATCGACCTGTCACAGCAACGGTTTGATTAAAACTAGAATGTACTCTACCAGATACAGGATTAATCACAGCTTTTAAACCATCAATATAAGTTGATTTTAATTTTGCATATGTTCTATAATCTACTACTTTTTCTACAATTTCATGTTCGTATTTAATCTTCATTAACACATCGTGACTTGTTGAGTAACCTGTTTTTGTTTTCTTAACAGGTGGAATCATAAGTTTTTCAAACAGTATCACACCCAATTGTTTTGGTGAATTAATGTTAAATTCCTCTTCAGCAAGTTCATATATCTCTTTAGTTAAGTCATTTACCTTCTTAGTTAATAACTCATCCATCTCATCTAAAGCTTCTGCATCAACTTCCATGCCTCTAAACTCTAAATCTGCAAGTACTTCTACTAAAGGTAATTCTACATCAAAGTACAATTCTTCTAATTCGAAATCCTTTAGAGTCTTTGCATAACTTTCTTTTATTGTTTTAATTGCAAATACTTGTTTTGATGCAAATTGTGATAACTCCTCTAAACTTTTAGACTCAAATAATTCTGCTTTCTTTCCCTTACCTAAGAAATCTTCTTGACTCATAATACTCTTTGCTGTCTCTTTTGTTAACAGCTCAGATAACTCATAAGATTTTAAGCTAGGACTTATTAAGTAAGCAGCTATAAATGTATCAAACTTAAAGCCTTCTGGTCGGATACCGTATCTGAATAGCTTTAAATATACTTGTTTAAGTTCATGACCACACTTTTCAATATTTCTATCTTCAAAGATATCTTTATACTCTAAAATAATATTTTCATCGCATGGGATATAATAATATTTTTCTTTTACGTATATCGACATTCCTAAAATGTCATCTGTAAGAATATTATTCTTATCACTGATCATTGCCACTGCAAACGACTTTGAATGTTTGATGATGGCTCTTAAATCTCTTCTAGTCTCTTCGTTATCTAAAACTATAGGTTCAATTACTTCCTCAATATGATCACCTGCAACATCCATATCTTGAGATTTATATCTTGATAGAAGTCTAGTAAATTCATAACGTGTTAGTGTTTCTATTAATGGTTCATAATCTGGTGCACCTAAAATAAGTTCTTCATCTTCAAAATCAACTGGAACATCAATCATGATAGTCGCTAATTTTTTTGAAAGAAGCGCTTGTTCAGCATTTTCTCTAATAAGATTTTGCCACCTTTTATTTGATACCTCATCCACGTGCTCAATTACACCTTCAACAGAACCAAACTGCGCTAATAGTTTCATAGCTGTTTTAGGACCAAAGCCTGGAATTCCAGGAATATTATCTGATGAATCTCCTGCTAATCCCTTGTAATCAATAACACCTAGTGGTTCACCACCGAACTCCTCTTTAATCATCTTAAAAGTATAAGGTAGGAACTGTCCTTTTTTTGCATATAAAATCTGTACATACTCATCCGTTAATTGAAGAGCATCTTTATCTCCAGTGACAATCTTTACATCTGTTTTCTTAGCAGAAAAATGCTTTGCAACAGTACCGATCAAATCATCTGCTTCATACCCCTGAATACCCATTATATGAATATTTAATTTTTCAAGGATTTCCTTTACTATTGGCATCTGCATTCTTAACTCATCTGCCATACCTTTTCTTGTACCTTTATATTCTTCAAATGCCTTATGTCTAAAAGTAGGACCTTTTAAATCAAATGCAACACTTAAATGAGTAGGTTGATACTCATCTACTAATCTATTCATCATATTTAAAAAACCTAAAACTGCATTTGTATGAATACCATCTTTGGTAGTCAAAGGTGGTATGCCATAAAATGCACGGTTCATTAAACTGTTTCCATCGATGATCATTACTAAATTACTCATATATTCTCCCATATAGTATCAAAATGTTTACTACTTCCATTCTACACGAAAAGGATGTCCGTATAAACTAAAAAAAGGCAAAATGCCTTTTATTTTAGTAATTATATTCTACAGATACATTAGCTGTAATCGTTAATTCCCCAGCCGATACCGGCGTACTCATTTTAGATTCAGCAGCATACATATTGTAATCCATTCTTACAGCTCCACCATAGTAACTTGATTCACTTACTCTTGATGGTAAGCCTGGTGTCTTACCGAATGTACCCATAATAGCCGTAGCTTTAGATTTAGCACTAGACATTGCAAGCTTTAAAGCTTCTTGGTAAACTTCATCTTCGTTTGAAATACCGAACTGAATGCTAGAAATATTGTTTGAACCTGCATTTGCAACAGAATCGATAACATCACCAACTTTATCAATATCTTTGATTGTAACTTGAACACTATTGTTTACTACATAGTATTTTTCATCCACACCATTTTCTTTGTAGTCATAACGATCATAAATACTGTATTGAACTGTTTTAATATCATCTTCTGCGATACCAACTTTTTTAAGAGCTGCCATAACATCTGTCATTTTTGTTGCATTTTCTTCTTGAGCAACAGCTGCATCTGAGTTTTGTGTTTCTACACCAACATTGATATATGCAATATCTGGTTTAACAGTCATGGTACCTACACCACTCACTGACACAACATTTGTTGTTTCAGCCACTTCTGCTGTTACTTCTTGTGTTACATTCATCGTGCCAACCAATAACATAGCCACCATCACAACAATGATGCTTAATGATAAAAATTTCTTCATATCCCTACTCCTCACTTATAATAATTATAATCTGTTGATAATCCTTATATATATCAACCTCTTCCAACACTTCTGTATATTGAGCATATTCCGAGCGTTTTAAATCTAATTTATTTGTAGCCTCTACATCTGTTGAATCAGCCGCTTCAAGCTCTGCTATTTCATCTTCTAAAAGACTGATATTCTCATAGAGCATATCAATTTCATATGAGTAATCAAGTTGTACAATATCCTCAATTCTCATAGATGATAATGGTAATATTCTCTCTTCAATTAGATGAACATCATCTGATTTTAAGTAGAAAATATATTGATTCTCAAGAATCTCTAAATCCTTATAATCAAGTGTTTCCACTATCTTTAATACACTGTCAGCATAACCATTAATCTGATACATCTGCCCTTTTTTGGTTTTAGATGTTGGCACCATTCTAAGAGTGTATGCTTTGCTTTGAAGTCCTGTATCCGCTGACATTGTTACAGTTACAGATTCAGCTTCTGCAACAACTGATTCTTCAGCTGCCTCTTCAGTCGCCATCTCCATAGCATTCGATTCAACTGATTCTGTAGCCATATCAAAAGCTAGCTCATTCGAGTCAGCTACGCCAGCAAAATTTACAGCATCATCTGAAGTCATTCTCGGCATAGCTGTATAAACTGTAATTGATACTATAGCAACTGCAGCAACAGATCCAAGTAATTTCCATGTGTTTCTGTATTTTCTTAAAGGTGTTACTTTTGATTCCTTTTGAGTAGCAACGAGCTTCTCATGAAGTGTCTCTTCAAAATCATCAGGTAAATCTATATCATCTAAACCGCTTAACAATTGTTTTAATTCAACGGCATCATCATAAAGTCTTTTACAATTTTCACACGTCTTCATATGTTCTTCAAGTTCATGTTGTGAATGCGTTAATTCGCCATCAACATATTCATTCAATAATAATTCAAATTCAGTACATTTCATCTTTAAACCTCCTTTCTCATAAAATGGATGGATGAATTCCGCTTATTCATGAGAATTTTTTTGAGTTCCTGTCTACCTCTGTTGATTCTTGATTTTATTGTCCCAACAGGTACATCAATAATGTCACTTATCTCCGAATATGAAAATCCTTTTATATCTCGAAGAACAACAACGATTCTATTGGTCTCACTCACTTGTTGCAATGCTTCATGAACTTCCTTTTGAGTTTCCCTCTGAGTCACTATCTCATCAGGTTTTAACCCATGATCTTCTAAATCCATTTGCATTTGTCCATCATTCGTTTCAATCGGTTGATCGATCGAAACAAGTTTCATTTTTCTCTTTCTCAATTCATCTTTACATGTATTCATTACAATACGATAAAGCCATGTTGAAAAAGATGAATCCATTCTAAAGCCCTTCAGATTCTTGTAGACTTTAATTAAAGCATCTTGGGTCATGTCTTTTGCATCTTCTTCATTTCCCATGATTCTATAGGCGACATTGAACGCCATTTTTTGATAACCCTTAATCAATGTTTCAAAGCTTTGTACATCTCCGCTTATGCTTTGAAGGATTAGGTTTTTTTCGTTCTCCAATCTTTTCACTCCCTTCGAAAGGTTCAACAATATGACGTAACTTTTTCTATAAAAGTTCCATTTTCCTTAATTATATCGTAAAAAAAAATAATTTAGACATTAAGCCCAAATTAAATAATATAATTCTTACTTATTTGATGGTTATTCTCTAAAACTGTGAACTCATATTTTCACTCTATTTGATGTCCGATCATTTCTTACAATAAAGAATAAAAAGTCTTAACTTTATCTTAATTTTCAATCTAGGTTTTGAATAACCATAATAGGATTGATACAATTCTTACAGGAGGGATATTATGAGCGAATTAAATCTAAACGAACTACAAGAAGAAACAGAAAATCTTTCATTTGGTCAAAAACTGATGATGATTTTTACAGATCCAGCGAGAGCATTCAAAAGCATGAAGGAAAATCCTAAAATATTAGGTATTTACTTAATCACAGCGGCTCTTATTATTATTACTATTGTCTTAAATACATACAGTCCTATGGCTAAAGAGCAAATGATTCAACAACTTCAAAGCACAGGTCAAGTAGTCACTGAACAAACCATCAACACTCTTCTTATTGTTAGTACAATATTTGGAGGAATCATAGGTGCACTTATACCATTCTTAATTGCTTTTATCTATCATATAATTGTGATGTTTATGAGTAAAACAGGATATAAGAAAACTTTAGCAGTATATTTGTTTGCAGGTATCATATCTCAAATAGGTGCTATATTATCTGGTATCTTAACAAGAATTACTGGAACAGCTTTTTCATTTTCACCAGCAATGTTTATAGATCAAACGACAAGTCCAATGATGTACAGTCTATTAAGCATCGTCAACATATTTACAATTTGGAGTATGATTGTTTTATACATTGGTTTTAAAGAGACACATGAAATGAAATCAAAAGAAGCTTCCATTGTTGTAGGAGTACCTGTAGTATTTTTAATTATTGTTACAATGGTAACATCAAGTTTACTTTTCTAAAAAGCACTCAGTGCTTTTTTTTATATCGATAAAAAAACCATGTTTCCATGGTTTAAATCGCCTGACGCGTCATATTATAAAAATGTTTGTATGCTTCTAATTCTTCAAACTCCTCTAATAGATTACCTTTTAGATCATGTTTCGACATATAAGTTGCATTGCCTGTGAACAATACAGAAAAATCATCTTTTCTTATCACTTCACACTCAATCATACCACCGTCATTATAAACTTCTATAGGCTTATTATAATAATCATTTCTAATTGCATAATCCACAGAAGAAGATGTCATACCAGTTCCACAGGACTTTGTTATTCCAACGCCTCGTTCAAAAGTTTGAACATAGATCTTACCTTGAGAGATAATTCTAAACATATTGACATTCATACCGCCTTCAAAATGATCATTTGCATACTTCCCAAGAGTGATCAAATCATCTCTTTTCATATGATCATCAACTAATCCAACTATATGGGGATTAGAAACTGTATAATGGTGAAAATCATAATCTGTTTCAAAGTCAATTAATCCTTTATGACTTAATTGTTTAACAGGGTACAATTCTATCTGAATTCCCTTTACACCGTGGAAATCCTCTATACTTTTTACTTTATAAGATGTCTTAAGGGTTTCAATTATACCTTCTTCTAAATCAAATTTATCAAGAACATATCTAGCAAGGCATCTTAATCCATTACCACACATTTCAGGTTCAGATCCATCAGAATTAAAGATTCTCATTTTTGCATGGTCATCTTTAGAATCACAGACAAATAACATACCATCCGCACCATCTTGACACAGTTCTTTTGTCATATCAGACATAACCTTATCTTCAAGATCTAAATCCATGACATCGTATAAATAGAACACATTCTCAGTCCCGTGCATCTTTAACAGCATATCTTCCTCCATTAATCTACAAATCTATACCCTACACCCCAAACAGTTTCAATATATCTAGGATTTGAAGAATCCTCTTCTATCTTACTTCTGATTTTTTGAATATGTACTGTTACTGTAGCAATATCACCATAGTTATCAGCACCCCAAATTCTTGAGAATAGTCTTTCTTTACTGAATGCTACATTGGGATTTTGAGCCATAAAAGCTAGCAATTCAAATTCTTTTGTTGTAAAGACAAGTGTTTCACCATTTAAAATAACTTCATGTGTTGATATATCAATACATAAATCACCAACTTCAATAGTATGTTCTTCTACGCTTTTACCCACTAATCGGTTGTATTTCATTAAATTAGACTTCACTCTAGCTACCAACTCACCTGGACTAAAAGGTTTTGTAATATAGTCATCGGCACCTAAACCTAGACCTCTAATTTTATCAACTTCTTTTATTTTAGCTGACACTACCAAAAGTGGAATATCCTTATGCTCTCTGATTCTTTTTATAATACTAAAACCAGATAAATTAGGTAACATTAAATCAACAATTACCAAGGAATAAGTATTCTCTAAGGCTTTGTCCAAACCAACTTGTCCATCATGTACTACATCTACTTCAAAACCATTCGATTCTAAGTAATCTTTTTCTAGCTCTGCAATATTCGTTTCATCTTCAATAATTAAAATTTTAGCCACGTTTTTCCTCCTTTTTTGAAATTGTAAAGTATATTATTGTTCCTTCTCCAATTTCTGAAGTTGCCCAAATTCGACCACCATGAGCAAGAACAATTTGCTTAGAAATTGATAATCCTAAACCACTACTTCCAACTTCGGTATTTCGTGAAACATCACCTTTATAAAATCTATCAAATATAAAATCAACTTTATCTTTCGGAATCCCTATCCCATTGTCTGATATCCTAATCACAACTTCATCTTTTTCTTCATAGGCTACAATTTCAATAGCTTTTGTTTCTTTGTTTAAATGCTTCATTGCATTTCCAATTATATTATTAAATACACGTCTCAACTGTTTAGCATCTATCGCAAGCATCATATTCTCTGTTGCCTGATACCTTGAAACTAATTCAACTTGATTTTCCTGCAATTCAATACCATACTCTTCAAATAATGTTTCTATATAAATTTGAAAGTTAATTTTGTCAAACTTAAAAGCGACCTTATTAACATCCAATTTTGAGAACAAGATTAAATCATTCACCAATCGATTCATATCAAGTGATTTCTTATAAATGATTTGCAAATATCTTTCTCGCTTTGCAGGTGTATCAGCGATACCATCATAAATACCTTCAACATAACCAATAATTGAAGCAATTGGTGTCTTTAGATCATGAGATATATTACTAATTAAATCTTTTCTATTAGATTCATATTGTTGCGCCATTACTTTGTTTTCTTTCAGTTGCTGACGCATTTTCTCAAAATCTCTAAAAGTATCTTTTAGCTCTCTGTTGTAGTGCATTTCTGCCAAAACAGGTTCATCTAAATTTCCTGCACGTATATTATTTGTCGCTACCTTTAGTTTTTCTAAAGGATCAACCATATTTTTGTATATTTTTTTCATAATGGAATGTGAAAAACCACTTCTGAAAATAGATGCAATTAAGAATATAGTAGCGATAAACACTAAGAAAGATTTTCTAAAGATCATGCTATCAGTTTTCGGTAAAAGAAAATAAATATTATAACCACTATCAGGAATACTGTGTTTTTCTATTACATACTCTTGTCGGTACATATCTAATCCAAATAGCAAATCCTTTCTTAATATACCTTCATCAAGGCCGTTCGAGGCATAAATAAGGCGTTCATTCTTAGTTAAAAACATTCTCATATTATGCTCAGTAAGACGTTTGTCCATTCGGATATAATACTCAAGATCCTGAAGGTCCTGATAATCACAGTTTAATAGGGTCGCCAACTCTAGGGATACAATCGCTGACTTTTGAGTAAACTGATCATTTGTACGATCATCTTGGGGTTTTAATACCTGATAATCAAATAATAAAATGATTGAAGCTAATACACTGATTGAAACAAAAATCGAAAAAATAACCATAAAACTATTGTATCTTCTATACTTCTCTTGAAGCGTTTTTCTTTCATTCAATTCACGTTGAACTTCATCATTAAAATAGTTCTTTAAGTCTCTGTTAGACATACAACTCCTCCATTAACGCCATTATAGCATTATATTCTTTAAAAAGTATAAAAAAAATAAAAAGATACATAAAAGTATCTTTCTAAATAACATCAAAATCTGTATATTCTATAAAGTCAATTGTCTCCATTTCTATATGAGATACTTTGGAAAAAGGAGAGCCTTTGTATAGTTTTTCAAGAAATATCTCACATTGCTTTTCATTTCCTGAAGCATATACTATAACAGTACCGTCAAATTGGTTTTTTACAGTTCCTTTAATACCAATTTCATTAGCATATAATCTTGTATAATAACGATACCCTACACCCTGTACTTTACCAAAAATAATTAACTTTAATGTTTTCATTACACCTCTGCCTTTTCATTTAAGTATGTCCAACGTTCATATTTTTCCTGTAACTCTAACTCAAGTGTTTCTTTTTCTTTCATAAGATTTTGCAGCTTTACAAAATCACTACCGCATCCTTCCATATCCTCTTCAATAGACATAATTTTCATTTCTAAGTTTTCAATGACTTCATCAATAGACTCAAGTTCAATTTTCTCACTGTATGTCATTTTTTTCTTTTGAGGCGTTTTCTTTTCCTCCTTAATCACAACTTTTTCCTCTACTTCATTAATAAAACGATGTTTATTCTCAGTGTAAGTTGTATAGTTGCCAGGATGAATCTCTACTTCTCCTTGACCTTTGAATACAAAAAGCTTCTCACTTATTTTATCCAAAAAGTATCTATCATGGGATACTGCAATTACAGCACCAGGAAACACATCTATATAGTCTTCTAATATAGACAATGTTTTAATATCTAAATCATTTGTCGGCTCATCAAGTAATAAAATATTTGGTGATTCCATAAGAATTTTTAATAGGTATAAACGTCTTCTTTCACCACCAGAGAGTTTAGAAATCAAACTATATTGCTTAACACTATCAAACAAAAATGTTTCTAACATCTGACTCGCTGAAAGTGTTTCACCTTGACTGGTATGAATAAATTCAGCTGTGTCCTTGATATAGTCAATCACTCGAATGTTCTCATTGAATACAAGATTCTCTTGTTTATAGTAACCAATTTTTATTGTGACACCAGTCTCAACTGTCCCAAAGTCCGGTACGAGCTCACCAGATACAATCTTAAGAAATGTCGATTTTCCAATACCATTAGGCCCTATAATGCCAATGCGATCATTTCTTAATAAAGTATATTCAAAGTCCTTAACCAATGGAAAATCAAAAGATTTAGATACATCTTTCATCTCAATAATCTTCTTACCCATTCTAGACGTTGCTACATCAATATTCATTTCAGATTCGTTATCATTTTTAACTGCATTCTTTAGATCATCAAATCTGTTTACTCTAAATTTCTGCTTTGTGCTCCTAGCACGACAGCCTCTCTTAATCCACTCCAGTTCAGTATTATAGAGTGCTTTCAGTTTTCTTTGACGTGAATTTTCATCAATCATCTGCTGTGCTTTATCATCTAAATACTTAGAATAATTACCTTGATAGACAAATAAATTTCCCTTCTCAATTTCGAAAATTTTGTCCGTAACACGATCCAAGAAATAACGATCATGTGTAATCATCAGTAGTGCACCTTTACGCTTTTTAAGCATTTCCTCTAACCATTCAATAATATCATTATCTATATGGTTTGTTGGCTCATCTAAGATTAATAAATCTGATTCATGAATCAAAGCTTCAGCTATCGCAACTCGTCTTCTCTGTCCACCAGATAGAATAGACATCTTAGCATGAATATTAGGAATACCTAGTTTCTTAAGTATGCCCTTTACTTCACTTTCGATACTCCAAACATTTTCTCTATCCATTTTATCAATGATGTTCTGATAATCTTTTGACATATCGTCTGAACTTGTCATCTTCTCTAAAATAGTCTCATATTCTCTTAAAACTTTGATTTTTTCATGATTGCCTTTCAAGACATTATCCAATACAGATGAGTCTTCATCATAAATAGGATTTTGTGGTAAGTATTTTACAACAAGATTTCTTCTCATTGTAACTTTTCCATCATCTAAATCCTCTTCACCAACTAAACATTTAAGTAATGTTGATTTACCAGTTCCATTAACACCAATCAAACCAATTCTATCACCTTCATGAATACCAAAAGTTATATCTTCAAATAAATACTGCTCTGTATATCTCTTTGACAAATGTTCTGCCGTTAAAATGTTCATAATTACCTTCTTTCCTACCCTATTCTAATAGATTTTCTAGCAGATAACAAGAAAATCCTCTCATATTAGAGAGGATTAATCCATTGATTCATACAACACATATGCATTGTTTTCGTTCAAGTATGGTTCAAATTCAGTCTTTGATGACAAATGATCTATAAAAGTTCTTTCATGAACTTCAAGTTCTTTATACAACGCTTCAGAGATATCTAAAAGATTATTTTCGTAATCCCTTCTGGCCTTATTCATATCAAGGATTCTCATATATTTCTGACCATTTTTGTATGTACTCTCTACAAAAGTCGGCATAACTGAAACTTCACTTACAAAGGGTTTATTAGAGCCTTTTCTAGTAAATTCAAAATCAATGTACATTCCAATTTGTCTTGGGTAAGTTCGTTGACCAGATATAAAATTTCCTTGAGAATAAATAATGAACTTATCCTTCATTAAACCAGATTCGTCAATCATACTTTGATGTTCGAATGGTTGTAGTACATGAGGATGTGTTCCTAAAATTATATCTGCTCCAGCATAAAACAATTCATCAGCTAAATCTCTTTGATGGTGATTCTCGTTTAAGTGATACTCAAGCCCCCAATGATTGGCAACCATAATAAAATCTACACCAAGTGCCTTCGCCTCATTAATATCATGAATGATTAACTCTTTCTCTAACATATTGATACAATCACTTTTTTCATTTGGAATTGGCCAACCATTAGTACTGTAGCTATAAGATAAAAGCGCAAATGAAATACCATCCTTCTCAAAAGTTAGAATTTCTCTTTCATCAGTACAATAGGTTCCAGTATGCATTAGACCAATTTCATCTAAGGTCTCAATCGTTCTTTTTATACCATAAAAACCTCTATCTAAGGAATGATTATTTGCAGTTGTAACAATATCAAAACCTGCTTTATGTATACTTTCCCCCAGCTGATCTGGTGAATTAAAAATCATATTCTTACCACTGTATCTTTTCTCTTCACCAGCAAAAACAGTTTCTAAATTTCCTATGGCAAAGTCTCTTGAAGATATAGCTTCTGAAATAGCTTCAAACTGTGGATAAAAGTCATAACCATCTGGTCGTCTTGCTGCTTCAAGTTGAATCGTGTGTCCCATTATATCGCCAACTGATAATACATTTACAGTATACTCATACTCTTTAATATTGTGATCATTGAAAGCATCATATGCTTCTGGCTCAAAATCAAATACTGTTGGTCCGACAAAAGAAGTTTCTAACTGTCTACACGCTCTATAATTTTCTTCGCCTTGAACCATAAATGCTGTAGCTATTAGCGCCATCATTATCACGAGTACAATGATTTTTTTCATATATCATAGGCCTCCATAATAATTCTAAGTACAGTATTGGCTTGATGAGATGCGGCAAGTGTTGCTCTTGGTGCCATTAAACCAGATCCTGGTTTGGCTTCCGAAGTATCATCTCCAACCAAATAGAATTTATCAGTAATTCGTTTTGTTTGAATCGTATTATTCGAGTAATACCCTGCAAGACCAGATGCTGCAACCATATACTTATCTGGAAATGTAGATAATACCTCATTAATGAGCATTGCTTTGTTTTCAGCTGCATCAAAAGCCTCTACAACGATATCAACATTCTCAAACAGTGATGAGACATCCTCAGCTTTCACATAACAATCAACTACTTCTACTTTTATAAAAGGATTAACATCTTTAAGAATCATTTTGATAGCTTCTGTTTTCTTCATCCCCAGCTGATGAATAAAATACTGTTGCCTGTTTAAGTTACTTGGCTCCACAACATCAAAATCAATGAGTTTTAAGTAACCAACACCAATCCTTGCAAGCATAATAGCAATATTTGATCCCAATCCACCAAGCCCTGCTATAGCAACCTTTGCATTCTTTACACGCTTATGAACGCCTGGTGTATGTCTTGATACCAATGCGTCTTCAAAGACTTCCTTTGAAGGTAACTCACCTCTTGTTATAAAAAATAAATGGTCCTCTTCTTTAAGTAATAAATCTTCTTTCACAGGAAATCCATTATAAATCATTATATCTGCATTCTTAAAAAACTTTTCTTTAACCTCAAACAATGTTGATTCATTTACTTCAATTTGTTTTTCATTTAAATATATTTTCATTCTCCACCTCAAAATAAATATACCATACTAATTCGAAACTGTCTTTAAAACAAAGAAAAAATGCGGTTATAAAACCGCATCATTTAAATAAACTCCTCTTATTTCCTCTTCGTGTTCAAAGAGAACTTGAACTAATTTAGGATCAAACATTTTACCACTTTGCTCCCGCATAAAATCCATAACTTTTTCGAATGGCCATGCCTTCTTGTAAACTCGATCGTGACTAAGTGCATCAAATACATCTGCAATAATAGTAATTCTACCATAGATATGAATTTCTTCACCACTTAAGCCGTTTGGATATCCTTTACCATTCCAATACTCATGATGTTCTTTTGCAACTAGTGCACCTGCTTCTAAAAGCTCTAATCCACTACCTTTAAGAATTCTATATCCTATAAGCGCATGATTTTTCATGACTTCAAACTCTTCATTAGTCAACTTTCCTGGTTTATTTAAAATAGACTCAGGTATACCAATTTTTCCAACGTCATGTAGTGGTGCGATTGTCTTAAGTAAATGGGCTTCAGTTTCATTCAAACCAATTTTCTGTGCAATCAAAAATGCAATCTTTGATACGCGTTCCACATGACTTGCAGTTTCTTCAGAACGTGCTTCAATAACCTCAGATAGTCTATTAATTAACTCTGACTGAGTATGAACTAATTTTTCGTTCAAAGATATATTGTCAACAGCAACTGATAGATTAGACAGTAAGACCTTAAACAATTTATTTTGAATAGCATCAAGATGTTTTATCTCATCAAAATATATGTAATTCTCAAAAATATTTAAAGACTTATACAATAATAAATACTCATTCTCTGAGCTATAATTACCATTGCTATTACCAATTTCATTAAACATATAAGCTAATTCATCATAAGCTTCACTGGGTAGTTCCGATCCAATATATGATTCATATTTACCGGTACCAGCAATCACCTGCATATACTTTTGTTTATTCTCATCATACTCTACTCTTAAGTAGAAACTGTCACCACTAATCTCATAGAGTTCTCTAATTCTGATCAGTAGTAGGTTTGCAAATGTGCTCATATCATGTAATTCATATAGTTCGTTTTCAACTCGTAGAATACTTTCAAGACCACGTCGATTCATCTCAAGTTCCATAATGTTAGCATATGATCTTAAAGCTGAAACAACAGTTGTTAATAACTTCTGAAGAGTTAATTCTGTCTTCATTTTATAGTCATTAATATCATAATTAATAACCACTTCCTCTTCTGGAGCTTGACCTGGTTGGCCTGTTCTTAAAATAATCCTGATAAACTTATTCTTTATTTCATCACGAATATATTTTACAAGTTGCAAGCCTGAGTCATCTTTCTCCATAACAACATCTAATAGAACTACTGCAATATCTTCATGTTCTTTTAAAAGAGTTTTTGCTTCCTCAGCATTATAAGCGCAAAGAAAATCCAAACCCTTTTCCTGATAAACAAAATCACTTAAAACCATTTTAGTAGACTCGTGTACAATTTTTTCATCATCAACTATTAAGATTTTCCATGTACCTTTATTTTGTTCTGTTTCTTCATCAAATTCTTCAAAAAATTCTATTTTATCGTCACTAAATAATACCATACATTTCTCCTGTCAGTTCAATACAAATGTATTATACCCGTAAATCACTAAAAAAAACACTCACAAGATAAATTTGTAAGTGTTTTCTTATTATTTTATTCATCAATTTTGACTTCTTCAAACTCAACGTCAACAACAGAATCATGAGATTCAAATTCGTGTTCAAAATGATTTTGATTACTTACTTCAGGTTTTTTTAATCTTCCTTTGATATAACGGTATGCAACATAGCCTAACAATGCAATACCTACTGGTGTACTAAATACAACCCATCCTGCAAATCTAAATATTGAAAAAATTAAAAGTACAAATATGATTAAAAATAACCAACCCATAGTACCATTCGTTCTAAAAACCATATACATTCTCCTTTTCTGTTTTTAATAATACATGATTTTTATCATTTTTTGTTAGAAAACTTGCTTTTTTAATAAAACTATAATCTTAGAGTATGTTAAAATAGTATGTAAGTGAGGAATATATGAAATACTTAATTAAGAAAGATATTCGATTAATCATCAATTATAAACGAATAATAATTATATTATTAGCATCATTATTAATATTTTTTACATTTTCATTAATGTTCAAAGATTATATGCAGGAAAGACGTTTACTTGATCAAGTACACGTTGGTATTGTGGATAAGGAGCAAAGTTTTATAACCGCCATGCTTATAGACAATTTTAAGCAGAACGAAGCCTTTAGTGGCCTTTTTGTTATGGAACTTGGTAGTGAAGAGAAATTAATGAATTTATACAATCGTAATGAATTAAGTGCCATTATCTATTTACCAGAAGCTTTTTCAGATAGTCTTTACACTTTTGAAAATATTCCAATTGAAATGAAACTGAATCCGAATTTTCCCTTACAAAATACAGTACTAGAAAATATAATGGCAAGTTATTCAACGTTCATCAAATCTGTTGATGTTGGAATTTATAGTCATTATAACGCACTTAAAAATGAAGGAATGCCACGCGAAGAACGGTTAGAGATCAATGAAAAATTCTCACTAAATATGGTTATGAATGCTCTGAACAGACAAACAATATTTAACATGAAACCTCTCGAGACATATCCATCAGCACCTGCCACTACTTATTTTGCATATTCTGTAATGATACTAATCATCATTTTTATTGCTTCTTCAGGTAGTAGTGCCTACAACGATGAAATACATGACGGTAGCCTGCTTAGATATTTAAGTACTGGAGAATCTATCTATAAATTTACATTAAGTAAAACCATTGTTATTACATTAAATATCTTAATACTTCTTGTACCATTATTTGCTATTATTTTATTAATTAGATCCATCACTGTACAAAATTATATTCTCATGCTTTTAGTATTTACATTAGGTGTTTTATTCTTTGTTTCCATTGCACTACTTATAGGTATTGCATTCCACAAGTATAAAATCAATACCTTAATGACAACCATGATTACATTAACTCTTGGTGTTTTAGGAGGTCAATTTATTCCTATTCAAATTATGCCAAGCTTCATACAGGATATTTCAAGCTTAACGCCAAACTATTGGATTCTGAAATTCGCCCTGCAACTTGATCAGAATTATGTACCAAATTCACTTTGGATTGTGTTTTCTTTAATGACCGCCGTTGTCATTATCTTAAGTATTTTCCAAGGATATTTGATTAAGAGGAGACATTTATGGGAAAAATAATATTATTGACTAAACATAATATAAAGCTATTTTTTCAAAAAAAAGCATTGGTTGTCTTATCCATTATATTTCCAATAATATTTTTTATGTTCTTTTCAATTTTATTCACTAACTATGATGACATCGATAAAATACCTATCGCAGTTATTGATCAAGATAACACTGATTTATCAAAGAAAATCATGACTTCTTTAGACAGAAATATAGCTTTAAAGGTCATTAGTCATCAGTTAGAGGAATCTGAAAAACTATTAAAGAATAATCGTATTGAGGCAATTTTTATTCTAACAGAAGGATTTGAAGAAGCAATCAAAACAACCAACTACGACAACTCAGTAGATTTAATCTATTTAGATAAAAGTAACATTGGCCCTGCTCTTTCAGATATTGTTGCAAGTGATTTAATGATGCCTATCTCCATTTATAAGGCTGCAAATCAATCCAAAAAATATGAAAAAACTCATGACTACAAAAATATGTACGATAAAACACAATTCATTGGGGAACAACTAGTTGAAGAATCTTTCTTTGAAATGCCAATCATAAGTACTGTACTTGTGCCGTATCAACAAGTGGATCATGAAATCAATATTACAAAAGTTTTAACAGTTAATACAACCATTGGTTATTCTATTGTCGTATTTTCTTTTGTTATTCTGTTTATAAATGGTCATTTGATGGATGGTTGGTCCTCAAAAAAAAGACTATTAGTTGCCAATATATCTCCGATTCAAATGTACATTGCAGACAATTTATCCATACTTTTTACAGGTTTAGTAATCCTAATAGCACAAGTTATTATATTTGTAATAGGACTAGGTATTAGGGACATTCATGCAATAAGTACAATGGTTATCAGTTTGAGTCTTCACATTGTTTTTTTAAGTCAGTTGATTATTATACTTACTAGTTTGCTTCAAAGTAAAACGAAGTATCAAGGGATTATAGCACCCTTACTGTTTATATTAGGAATGCTTGGTGGTGCATTCTGGTCAACGGAACTTCTTTCAAATGACATTATTAAGTTTATTCAGATAACACCCATCTATCAAACACTAACATGGATAAAAAACAGTTTGTTACATATGGGAACTCCAGATTATGCTTATTATTGTATGTTTCTATTTGGTATGATAATCATATCTTGGTCTATTTATTTTATGAAAGTTAGAAAGCTACGACATCCATAAGGGGATATTAATGAATCTTAAAAATTATCGTATTACAGCTAGCGGCTTTACTTTTTTTATGTTTTTCATTTTGACGATTACAATTATAATGTCTATATGTTTCAGATCACTTAATTCGAAAGCACAATATACCTATCAAATCAGTAATGTTATTGATTCTAAATATGATATCTCTATAGATGTTGATATGAGAACAATTGGTGATGCAGTTCTTTATAAACCAAAAGACATTAATAGTTCCAATCTCATTTCATTTCAAAATAGATTTGCAAGCTTTAATGGTAACTACAATGATGTCTCTTACGAAACTATTATTACAGAAGATAAACTTTACTTAAAAAATTTACAAACATCGAAGTGGACATATATTCAGTTAGAACAATTCATGAAATTATTGACAGATGATTCGAATTTCAATCTATCCAAACTTAAGGAAATTCTAACAAGTGATTGGGAGCAAATTGAGGTAAAAAGTCGTCACCTTCCTGAGTTGTTCAAACTTATTTACGACAAAGGACAGATAGTTGATAATCAGCTCATAGTAGATATAGACTTAGATGAAAGTTATCATTTGCTTGATCAAATGCTACTTCATTTGTCAACTGATAGGCAATTTGTCAATTTCATTCAAGAGAAGTACTCAATATTTTATAATGCCTTTGCTCATGAGCCATTACTAAAAAGATACAATTTTAACTCAAGAAAGCAATTTGCAATTATGGTGTCTTTAAACAGTGATTTCTATAAAACACTACACAATTTTTTAGAAGAAAGCAGAAAAAAAATAACACACCTTTATAAGGACGATTCAACTATACAACTTATTTTATCAATACCTTCAGAGAATATTGAACTTGAAGTTTCAGCAAAATTATTCTACAAAACTTGTGATGCCTATGAATACATCAATCTCAAAATTAATTTTGAGAATAAGAATTTTAACAATTTTCCAAAAGGTGAACTAGAGCCTCTAAATATATCATCAAATTAATCCATCTATTATGAATCCTTAACTGCTGAGTTTAGACTTAGCAGTTTTTAATTTTAATCTAATGCATTCACAATATCACTATAAATATTGAATGATATTCTAATAATTGTTTCTTGTCATTTATGTGAAACTTTCACACAAGCATATTGTTTTATATTTAAAGAGGTGTTATGAACAGTTCTAGACATTCCAGTGATATAGTAAAATTTGTTTTTTCTATCATTATCGTCATTGTACATATAGATTATAATCAGGATTTTTATATTATCAGCAACTATCTTGCTCGTGTAGGTGTACCATTTTTCTTTATCTCATCAGGATATGTTTTCTATAAGAAAATACATCAAGGTGTAGATAACAGATATATAAATAATATCTTGCACACATACATGAAATTATTTATTATCTATATTCCAATTGGAGTCATTCAATTAAAAACACTTACATCTTCTAATATAATGATTGGTAACACAGCTACTAACCACATATTCCAACTTATAATGGTAATCTTAGTTTATGGTTCAAGCTATCATTTATGGTATTTACCAGCAGTTATATTCTCACTAAGTGTTATCAAATTTTTCTATATAAAAATACGAATTGAGTATATGATTATACTTTCATTTCTCTTTTATCTAATTGGTGCATTTGAAACTTATTATGGCATTTTACCTTCTCAGATTCAATCTACAATGTCTTTATACTTCCAATACTTTCAAACGACTAGAAATGGCTTGTTCTTCGGGTTGATATTTGTCCTTATTGGTTTTTATTTAGCAAAAAAAAATGTCAGAATAAACAAACTGAAACTAAAAATAACCCTCGGTTCGTTAGCGATGGTTATGGAATGCATTATTGTAAATGCTTTACCAAATGTTAGAGATTATAATTTTTTTCTAAGTCTCATACCTTTAGTAACTTTAATTTTTCTTGGATGTCTTCAGGTAAAAACGTCCTTTAATACAAACTTTTTTGCAATTGCAAGTAAACAGATCTACTTCTACCATGTCGGTGTTATATATATATTGCAGATGCTGTGTCGTTATTTAAATATAGGTATCTATGATGCAAATTCTTTTTTTAGATTAATCTCAGTCCTTTTTATTACGGCTACAATTATACACATCAAAGAAAACAATCATTCATTAAAATATAAAACAAGGAACTCAACTTGAGTTCCTTGTTAATTATTTTAGTAATCTGAATCAGATCTACCACCTGTTACAATTAAAACTGACGAACTTGCACCAATTCTAGTTGCACCAGCTTCGATAACAGCCTTTGCACCAGCTGCATCTCTAACACCACCAGAAGCTTTAACTCCTAACTCAGGACCAACTGTTTTTCTCATTAATGCTACATCTTCAATAGTTGCACCACCTGTAGAAAAACCTGTTGATGTCTTAACAAAGTGTGCACCTGCTTCTTTTGATAGTTCACATGCTTTGATTTTTTCCTCATCTGTTAACAAACAAGTTTCGATAATCACTTTTAGAATTGCTTTGCCTTCTAATGCATCTACAACTGTTTTAATATCATTTAAAACATAGTCATAGTCACCATCTTTTAATGCAGAAACATTAATTACCATATCAATCTCATTTGCGCCATCTACAATAGCTTGCTTAGTTTCTAATGCTTTTAAAGCAGATGTGTTTGCACCTAATGGGAAACCGATAACTGATGTTACCTTTACATCGCTACCTTTTAACTCATCAGCAACTAATTTTACAAAACACGGATTTATACATACAGAAAAGAATCCATGCTCTTTTGCTTCATCACAAACCTTAATAACATCTTGTTTTGACACATTTGGTTTTAAGATCGTATGATCAATATACTTTGCTAAATTCATAATATCACTCCTAGCTATTTTCAATTAAGAGATGATTTCCACCTCATCACCGTTTTTCAAACCAGCAGCATTTCCTTCATCGATGTCTACATGGAACTCAAGTGCAAAAGCTTCGTTAACTCTTGCTAATACGTTTTTGAATACAACGCCTCTATCGCCACCGAATTCAACATCTATAACATCTTTGTCTTTAATTCCAAAAGCCTCACCATCAGATGTGTGCATATGGATATGTCTTGCTGCTGCAATAATACCTTCAGAAATTTCAACTTCACCTTTTGGACCAACAAGTTTAGCACCTGGGCTACCTGCTAAGTCACCTGATTGTCTTACTGGAGGCTTAACACCTAAAGCAAAACCATCTGTTAATGAAACTTCAATTTGACTTTGATTTCTTGCAGGACCTAATACTCTCATTGTTAATGAGCCTTTTGGACCTACAACTGTAATTTTTTCTTCACAAGCGTACTGACCTGGTTGCTTAAGATCTTTAAAGTTAGTTAACTGATGACCTTCACCAAATAATACATCAATGTCAGCTTGGCTTAAGTGACAGTGTCTGTTCGATAAACCTACTGGTACTAATTTTTTACTCATATCTTCCTCCACTTATATCTTGTATACATTGTACAATATAATTATATCTACCATACTATAAAAGTCAATGTAAATCCATAAAAATACAAGCTGGACAGCAATTTATCACTATTGAACATATACCTACTATTGTTACTCTATAAACAAGTAGTTATATTTTTCTCTAACTTATCTAAAACTACTAGATTATTTTACAAAAATAAATTATTTGAATCATATTCTTCATTTATTTTGTAGAGTAATTACAACGAAAAAAATTAAGCGTCTTTATATTTGCTTATGTAATTAAGAATTGTAAAAAGCATACCTAATCAGTATGCTCTACTTTAAACAACTTGAGTATCAATTATAAACATACCTAAGCAACTAACTCTCTGTTTTCGAAAATGACTAGTTAGCTTGCTTGTTTGAAATCTCTACTCACATAAATTCTACTTCTAATTCTGTTAATCACACCTGTTTCTTATGAAATCCAGCTACAACTCTATAATATCTGTTGCAATCTGTTCACCGAAATAGGCATCATGTTCAACAAATATCATCGTTGGTTGGTATTTTATTATGGCTTTTTCAATTTGAGTTCTTATGGTTATGTCTACATAATTAAGTGGTTCATCCCAAACTAAGATATGCTCATTTCCCATAAGTGATCGTGCAATATCAATTTTCTTTTTTTCACCTTCACTAAAAGATTCTATCGGTCTTGTATAATAGCTATCATCAATGTCTAAATAATTTAACACCATTTGAAACCAATGTCTTGGAATCCCTTCCTCTTTCATGCGATCTAATAGATATCCAGACTGCCATCTTGGCACTTGTGATGAATATACTAACTTCACTCCATCAGCAACATCAATATTACCACTTATTAGATTGAGTTCGCCAAGTATAGCCTTTAATAAAGTGGTCTTTCCTGAACCGTTTATCCCTTTCACCCAAATTCTACTTCCTTTATTAATGCGAAAGGAAATATCCTCAATCACAGTATGATTATCATATCCTAAAGTAACATTTTTTACTTCAAGTAATGTTTCTACATCAATGTCCTCTTGTTTTAGGATAATATCTCGAGGAGTTTCCATATTTTTAAGAAGCATTTTCTTTTCCTCTAAATTCTGATTCATTCTTTTTTCGAAAACAATAGCACGCTTCATCATTTTTTTTGCTTTTGCACCAATATATCCTTTGTCGCCATCACAACCTTTTTTTTCAGACTCTTTGTTATCTGACCAAGTTCTTGTTCGCTTAGTTGCTTCTTCTAAATTCTTTATTTCTCGTTTTAATTTTTCTGAAGTCTTATACTCATAATAATCTTGTCTATCTTTGTTTAGTTGCCAAGAACTGTAACCACCTTTTTCTATATAAATGTTGTTCTTATTAATAGAAAGAATATGATCAACAATTGAGTCTACAAACAATCTATCATGTGAAACAACAATAAAACCACTTTTATGATTCAGGTAATTTGATAATGTTTCGCGTCCTTCTAAATCTAAATGGTTGGTTGGTTCATCAAGTAGTAGGAATCTGTTCTTCTTCAAGAATAATGCAATGATCTGCACCTTTGTTTTTTCCCCTCCGCTTAATGCCCTAAAGGGTAATTCAAGTAGCTCTAATCTTAATCCCATCAGATTCATTTCTTTTTCAATAAGCTCGTTTATGATAAAGCCATCTGCATCTGTATAAGCCTCTAAAATATCACCATATACATCCATACACGATTCTGTCATGCGTTCTTCCATCATATGCATTTTATCTTCCCATTTATCATAAGGAGCAATACATCTTCTGATAACATCTAAACAGCTACCACTTGTATCATGGGCATATGGAAACATCTCTGTTTGAATTGGAACTACTACTTTACCTCTTGTTGGTTCTATATTGCCTTTAATAAGATTTAAAAGTGTCGTCTTACCTCGGCCATTTCTTCCTATTAATCCAAGTTTCCAAGTAATATCTAAATTTAGATTTACTGCTTCAAAAATAGGATTAAAATATTCTCCATAATAAAAATCCATATCTAATAATTGAATAGTAGTTTTAATCACCTCCATTAAAGTGCACTGATATACACCTCTTTATTTTTCTTTTTTATACGCAAAAAGCACCTCCGAAGAGATGCTTTCTTTTCGTAGTTAAAGTAAACTATTTAGTTTTATATATTCGAGTTAATCATGTCATCACCTATATAATATATTTCTTCAACTTTTCGCTATCGATCGTAGAAACTTCTACATCAATAACAGTACCTTCTTCAACGTATTCCTGACTAAAAATTTGTGCTTGTTCCATTAAATAACTAAGCACTGCACCATCAGCATAAGGAATCATCATTTTTAATCTCACATAGTCATTAAAGACTTTACCTTTAATGGTATCAACCAATAAATCCATATTTGTACCATGTTTAGCAGAAATCAATAAAGCTTCTGGATAACTCTCTAAAATATTGTTTTCCTCAACTCTATCAATTTTATTGAAAACATAAACAGATGGTGTATTATCAACACCAAGTTCTTTAAGAACTTTTTCTGTTACGCCAATTTGCATTTCATACTTCTCATTTGATGCATCTACTACATGAACCAATAAATCTGCTTCCGTAACCTCTTCTAAAGTTGCTTTAAAAGCCTCTACAAGATTATGAGGTAGTTTACTTACGAAACCAACCGTATCTGTTAAAATTAACGATTTATTGCCTTCGAACTCTACTCGTCTATTGGCTGTCTCTAAAGTAGCAAATAGCATATCCTTTTCAAAAACCGTTTTTTCAGGATCTTCTGCATTGTTTGAAACAAAATAGTTCATCACAGTTGATTTACCAGCATTGGTGTAACCAACTAGAGCAACAATTGGCAGTTCGCTTTTCTTTCTTTGAACACGCTGTACCGCTCGATTTCTTCTAACATCATCTAATTCTCTTCTGATATCAGTGATACGCTCGTTGATACGTCTTTTGTCCAATTCAAGTTTTTGCTCTCCAGGTCCTCTATTACCGATACCAGCACCAGCACCACCACTTGAACCACCTACTCTAGACATCGATTTACCAAAACCAATTAACCTAGGCAATCGATATTTTAGTTGAGCCAACTCAACTTGAAGCTTACCTTCTTTTGATTTAGCACGTTTTGCAAATATGTCAAGAATAACTGCTGTTCTATCAACAACTTCAATTTCTAAAGCTTCAGAAAGGTTTCTCATCTGAGCACCTGAAAGTTCATCATTAAACACAACCAAATTTGCACCTAATTGCTCTGAAGCAAGACGCACCTCTTCAACTTTACCTTTACCGATATAAAATCTTACATCGATGGTCGCTTTGTTTTGGACAATTATGTCTAAAACTTCTGCTCCCGCTGCATATACAAGTTCTCTTAACTCTTCCATAGAGTCTTGTATGTAAATCTCATTTCTGTTGCTATTATGATTAAATCCAACCAAAATAGCACGTTGTTCATTTATCATATCATCTGATTTAAAAATCATCCTATCACCCACTTTCTCCTGGTTACTATGATTCTATCATACTTTAAGCTATTCTAATGTTACAAAATCTTTACGCTACTCATCATAATACGAGTATCTCACTCAAAATCAAACTTCTTAAGAATATTAAAATTATATGATAATCCATATCTATATTACCGAATAAAGAGACTCTATGGTATAATGCTAACTGGTAAAAAGAAAATTAAGGAGGCGACTATGTCGGAAAAATCGAATCCTACTAAGGAGACGGAAAAGAAAACAAGTCCTAATAAAAATAAAACAAGGAAACCTAAAAAGAAGAAGAAAAAACGCAGCCCACTAGGTTCCATTTTACATGGTATAACGGCTACATTTGGCAATATCTTTTTATTGGTTATTTTAGTAGGCATGATAGGTGTTTACTTTGCTTGTGATTATATCTTAGGCTTTGTATATGAAGTTCCAGAAGTAGACCCAACAACAATAGCTGAATCACTTACAGAAAACTCAATCATTGTAGACTCTAATGGTCAACCTTTAGAGACACTTTATGATGGTGACGGTATGCGTTCAGTCATCGAATACAACGAAATTGGTAAAAATATGATTGATGCTATAACTGCTATCGAAGATAAAACATTCTTCGAACATAAGGGCTTCAACTATATACGATTAGTAGGTGCTGCAATTGAAGGTTTCAAAACTGGTGATTTTAGAGGTACTTCTTCTATCACTCAGCAGTTAGCAAAAAATATTTATCTTACTGGCGAAGGTTCAATGGAAAGAAAAATCAAAGAAGCTTATTATGCGATTTTACTTGAAAGAACACTTTCAAAAGAGCAAATTGTTGAGGCATACTTAAACAAAATTGGTCTTGGTATGAATAATAATGGTGTACAAGCTGCAGCTAAGTTTTATTTCTCCAAAGATGCTAAAGATTTATCACTGATTGAATCAGCGATTATTGCAGGTATCCCTAAAGATCCAAATACTTATGCACCTGTAAAGAGATTATACAAAGATCAAATTACAGAAGCTCATGTCATCTTAGATGATTCTGACGAAATATTTACATTGGTATTCAATCCAATCGCTCAAGAGCGTTTTGATAAAGTTATTCAACAAATGTACGACAATGATATGATTACTGAAGAAGAATATGCCATCCATGGTACTGATATCTCAAAGTATCTTAATATTACCGCAGATCAAGCCAATAATATTAGTTCATATTTTGGTGATATGATAAAAGACGATGTCGTTGAAGCTTTAGCGGCACATTACGACATTACAAAAGAGGATGCTGAAAATCAGCTTTATAACAGAGGTTACGTAATTGAATCAACAATTGATTATGATATGCAAAAGCAATTGGAAGATATCTATAATTCCATAGACTTCTCAAATAAATTTGATAATGCTACTTATAATGCTATAAAAACGTTCCAAGCACATAACAGTCTTTCTCAAGATGGTATTGCAGGACAAAATACACTTGCAAATATTGTAGATCAAACAAGTGCAACAGCAGAAGATTTCACAAAAAGTCATTATAAACTAGGCTATGAAAGTGATGAAATTGTAACACTAAAAAAGGCACTTGATGAATTAGGTCTTATGAGTAATGATGGTTTATTCCCTAGAGCAGCTGTTAGATTTGATGATTACAACAATATTTTATACGACGATTCTAGCAGAGTATTATTGTATCATTACGATAATTTAGTGAACGATAACAGTGAGTTAGTTATAAAAAATGAGTATTACTATTATGACAACAATGATAATATGGTCATTTTAAAGAATCATGGTTTGGAATTCTATCAACAAACGGATCGAGTTCAAGTCGTTGTTTCTAAGGTATTTAGATACAATGAATTATCAGTTGGATCAGAGTGGATTGATGGGAAAAAGTATAACAATATTTCCGATTTCTATATTTACCTAGGTAAAGATGTCATGATTCCAGATGGTTATAAATCTAAAGTTGATGGTAATTTAGTTATTGATAAATCATTCTTCAAAGATCATCCTGATTTCTTTAAATTTGATGATAATGGCGATATTTTAATTTCCGAAGATAAATATTTTATCAACTCACGTGGTGAAATACAACCTCAGTCAGCATTTGTAATATTAGATAATACCACAGGTCAAATCAAAGCAATTATTGGTGGTAGAGAGTCTTATGGTAAAAACATATTTAATAGAGCTTTATCACCACAACAACCAGGATCAAGTATTAAGCCAATAGGACCATACTCTGTGGCGATCGATAGTAAGCAATTTACTGCTGCAAGTGTTATTGATGATGTCCCATCATTCTTAAATGATAAATCACCGGATACACGTTGGCCATATAACTGGTATGAAAGCAATCGATTTAAATATAAAGGACGTATGAATTTACGTGCAGGTATTGAATACTCTGTTAATGTATTGGCAGTTAAACTCTCACAAGCTGTTGGTGTAGAAAATGTCATTAATCATCTAGAGAACTTAGGAGTCACTTCTATAGTTAAAGAAGGTCCTACAAATGATATGAACTTATCAGCAGTTTCATTGGGTGGTATGACAAAAGGTATTAGTCCACTTGAACTTGCTGCTGCTTATGCAACATATGCAAATCAAGGAATCTATACAGAACCAATTTCATTTACCAAGGTCACTGACCTATCAGGTAATGTAATCATAGAAAATATTCCAGAACAACATCGTGTTGTTGATGAGCAAGTTGCATATATTGTACAAGACATGATGGTCAGTGCTGTAACAACAGGAGTATCAAGTAAAGCAAACTTTGATGGTATGACTATGGCTGGTAAAACAGGTACAACTTCTGACAAACGTGATGCAGTATTTGTAGGTTACACACCATACTACACGGGTGCTGTTTGGTTTGGTAATGATGTAAGGGTTAAAATGGATGATGGTTCAGGTGCTGCTGCAAGTTTCTGGAGTGTCGTTATGGAAAAACTTCATGAAGGCAAAGAAGATATAGGTTTCGTTGAACCTGAAGGTTTACAAAGAGTTTCAGTTGACCGCGTTTCTGGTAAGAGACCTGGTGAACTTTCAAGCCAAGATCCGGCAGGCTCGCAAGTATACAGAGAGCTATTTATACCTGGTACTGCACCTACTGAAATCGATGACAGTCATGTAACAGTAACCATATGTTTAGACAATGAAAAACATGTTCTGGCTTCTGAGTACTGTGAAAATACAGCTGAAGTTGTATTAAGAACAAGATTAGAGGAATATGATCCAACTGAAGTTCTAAATAGACACGGTAATCCAATATTACCTCAAGATTACTTGTATACAGTACCAACAGAAACGTGTGAGATTCATGATGCAACAACAATTACCAATGATGGGAAAGCAGAAAAAGTTATTCAGACATTCCCTAATCGTCAAATATTGTTTATACGCGATTACAATCTATTATTAGAAAATGGTGAGTTTAAATTTATTCCAGAAGGAACTGAAGTTTTGATTGATCAAACGATTGTATTACCAAATGGTGAGCAAATTATGCCTAGTGAATACAATGTTCAATACATTACAAATCCTGAGAAACAGATAGAAGAGATTTTTAGAAGAACTCAAGATGCACAAGATCAAACAGTTCCTGATGCTGATAATACAGATGTAAATAGTAACTAAAAAAGAGTGCCTATCATAGGCACTCTTTTTTTAATCATCATGTCTTAAAACAATAACTTCTCTTTCTTTTACTGCTCTATAAATTAAATCTTCTACTTCTAACAAACTTTCAGATTCCTCTATGTCTTTTACTTGTGGTTTAATAACAACCCTATCCGGTAAAAATACTGTACAGCAATCTTCGAATGGTAAAATAGATGTCTCAAAGGTATCTATTTCTTTAGCAACTTTAATAATATCCACTTTATCATAAGCAATTAATGGTCTAAATACTGGTAGCTTAACTCTTGAGTTCGTTACTGTTAATCCTTCCATTGTTTGCGATGCAACTTGAGCGATGTTCTCACCTGTAATCAAACACTTATACTTTCTTCTAAAGGCAATTCTTTCTGCTATTGCCATCATAAATCTTCTAGACAAAATTGTCATTTCAGAAGATGGACAATGTTCATTGATAGCCTTTTGAATCTCAAGTAGATTAACACTATGTACTTTTATTTCACCAATATATCTTGTTAATTTACGTGCTAAATCTATAACTTTCTCTTGAGCTCTATCAGATGTAAATGGGTAACTATGAAAATGAACTGCTTCCAGTTGAACACCACGTTTTGCCATTAAATAACCTGCTACCGGACTGTCAATACCACCAGATAATAGAAGCATTCCTTTACCTGCTGTTCTATAAGGCATTCCACCTAAACCAGCTAAACGCTTTGTATAAATATATACTTGTTCACGAACTTCTATATTAATTACAATGTCAGGGTTGTGAACATCTACACTTAGTTCATCTTTGAAGGTTTGATTGATAAAACCGCCAACTCTCTTGCTTATTTCAGGTGATTTTAAATGAAAACCTTTATTTGACCTTCTTGACTCAACTTTAAATGTGAATGAAGGCATCTCCTCCAGAAGTTCTTCGACTTGCTCTTTAGCTGTTTCGAACATCGCTTCAACAGTCAATTCACATTTTGCTACAGGACTAATTGAAACTATTCCAAATGTATGTGTCAAAATATCAGCAACTTCTTCAAAATCATAATCATTATGATCTACATACATTCTTCCATGAAATCTCTTCAACTTAACATCTTCTATGTGTGATAATCGTTCTCTGATATCTCTAATCAACGCATTTTCAAAAGTATCTCTGTTCTTACCTTTTAACGCTATTTCTCCATATCTTACTACAATGGTATCCATACTATCTCCCTTTTATAATTTGATCTAGTTCTTCAATACTATCTTTTAATACTTGAATGGCATAGTCCAGTTCCTCTTTTGTCGTAAATTTTGACAAACTGAATCTAATCGCCCCTTCTTTATGTTTTTCATCTAAGCCAATAGCTTCTAATACATGACTATAGCTTTTGTTTTTTGATGCACATGCTGATCCAGTAGAAACATATATACCATGACTTTCTAGTGTATGTAGCAATACTTCTCCCCTCATATTAGGGAACGAAATGTTTATAATATGTGGAGCATCACTTGCTCCATTTTGTTTAGAGAAAGGTATCTCTAGAACATTTGCTATAAAATAATCTCTGAACTCAATCATTTTAGTTTGATTAACATTTAGTTCTTCAAAAGCTACTTTGCATGCTTCACCGAAACCTACTACTCCTGGTGCGTTTTCAGTCCCAGGACGAATTGTTTTTTGCTGACCGCCACCTATTAACAATGGTCTTATCTTAATCCCCTTCTTAACATAAAGGGCTCCAACTCCCATAGGACCATGAAGTTTATGACTTGACATCGTCATCATATCTATACCATGTTTTTTTACATGACACTCAACTTTTCCTAATGCTTGTACAGCATCCACATGAAAAACTGCTGATGAATGCTTTTTTATTATCTTGCTAATAGCTTGTAAGTCTTGAATTGAGCCAATCTCATTATTAACATACATTACACTAACAAGTGCAGTCTCATCAGTTAAGGAATACCTTAACTGTTCCAAATCTATATGGCCTAATTCATCAACTTTAAGATAAGTCACCTTATAACCTTGTTCTTCAAAGTGTTCAAATACATTTAATACTGAGGGATGCTCTACAGCTGTCGTGATTAAATGCTTCTTTCTAGTAGTCTTTAAATAACCTTGAATTGCCAAGTTATTCGATTCTGTACCACCAGAAGTAAAGATGATTTCATCTGGTGTACATTTTATACCCTTTGCCAATAATCTTTTTACATCTTTTATCAACTTTTCAGCTTGTACACCCATATGATGCATTGAAGATGGATTTCCATATATTTCAGTATAAACTTGATTCATTTTTTCTACGACTTCTTTTGAAACAACTGTCGTTGCCCCGTTATCTAAATATGCTTTCATTCATACCTTCTTTCTAAGTCTTCTACTATTTTAATTGATGCAAGAACATTTGTAAAGACATTGCAATATTTGACGAAAAGTATTTCATAATTCGTGATAATCGGTTATACTGTTAATGATTTTTAATAAAAGAATAAGGTAGGTTAACTATGAATAAGAAAAAAGTAGCAGCAATTTTTACAGGTGGTACTATTTCAATGAAAGTAGACAAACGTCTATCAGCTGCAATTCCAGCGATGAGTAGTGAAGAAATCATGTCACTTGTTACCAATATTGACAAAATAGCCGAAATAGAAATTGTGCCCTTCGCACGTATTCCTGGCCCGCACATGACACCAGAACTTATGATGGAGTTATCGCAAACTGTCAAAGATACAATTGCAAGAGATGATATTTGCGGTGTCATTATAACCCATGGTACAGATTCATTAGAAGAAACAGCTTTCTTCTTGGACTTGAATATCAAATCTGATAAACCAATCATTGTAGTTGGTTCTATGAGAAATGCTTCAGAACTTGGTTACGATGGTCCAAGTAATCTTTCAGCTGCTATCTGTACAGCTGTATCTGAGGAGGCAAAAAATAAGGGTGTATTGGTTGTCTTGAATAATGAAGTAAATTCTGCCCGAGAAGTTACTAAAACACATACTATGAGTTTAGATACATTTAAGTCATTTTCTTTTGGACCTTTAGGAATTGTAGACAATGATGAAGTTATCTTTTATCGTGATATTATGACTCACGGTCATCTTCTAACTGAAACAGTTGAATCAAATGTAGACTTAGTAAAAAGTGTTGCTGGAATGAACTCAAATATTATCAAGTTCTGTATTGATCAAGGTACGAAAGGTATCATCATCGAAGCAATGGGAAGAGGAAACTTACCACCTGGAATGATTGAAGGCATTAAAGACGCTGTCTCTAAGAATATCCCTGTCATAATCGTTTCTAGATGCCCTATGGGCAGAGTTCTTGATAGTTATGGATACGAAGGTGGCGGCAAGATGCTACACGATTTAGGCGCTATTTTTGGCGGAGATTTAAATGGCCAAAAGGCTAGAGTTAAATTAATGCTTGCTTTAACAATTACTCAAGATATGAATGAAATAAAAGAAATCTTTGAAAATGAATACTATAAGAAATAATATACATAAAAAAATGAAGGGCTTGTGCCCTTCATTTTTATAGTACTTCTTTTATTTTCACATCTGTTTTCATTGATAAATCAATAAACGTTTCACCAATCTGAACTAAAGGTTTAGTTAAGCTAAACTTATTTAAGTATATAATTTCACCTTCTTCACCTGTTGAAAGTAAAACTTTATTCCCAACATAGAATTCGGCGATTTTTTTGAGAAATAGATTACTAATTTGAGGATCCAGTTCTTCAAAACTCATACTTTTAATAACATCAGCAGCCAAAAATGGAGAAATCTTACCTCGATATACTTTATCATTTGTAAGTGCATCAAAAACATCAGCGATTGCTATAATTCTAGCATATAGTGGAATTGATTGCCCCTTTAATGCTTGCGGGTACCCTTTTCCATTAAAACGCTCATGGTGATACAATACACCTTCACATATTTCGTCACTAAAAGAACGACTTTCTTTTAAAATTTCATAACCATAAACCGAATGTTGTTTTGCAATACCGAACTCTTGTGGTGTTAATTCTGCTGGTTTGTTTAAAATATATCTAGGAATCTTTGATTTTCCAACATCATGAAGAGTTCCTGCTAAGGCAAGCTCTGATACTTGCTGATCGTCTAATCCATACCATTTACCAATCATCCCAGATAATAATCCAACATTTACAGAATGTTTAAGTGTATAATCATCATCATATTTCATACACCTTAGACTAGATAAGATGTTATTATTGATTATTATGCCATTTAACAACGGATCTAGAGCCCCATCCATCACAGATTTTATATCTGCAACACCAAATTTTAAATCGTTAAAAATATTCTTAATTTTATCCACAGTTTTATTGAAATTATAGTTTAAAGCTTTTTCATCATCCAAATTGTCAAACACAGGCTCGCTTTCACTAAAAGCAACCTCATCGTTTGATACCATTTCAGAATGAACATATACAAACTCAATATCAAGTTTTTCTAATTTGCTGATAATTTCCTGTGTTACAATAGTTGATTCAGTCACTATATTTACAAAAGCATCTGAAACAACATCCTGCGCTAAGACCATACCTTCTCTTAATTCATCAACAGCTATTAACTGCATATATTTTCCCCCCTCATACTCATAGTTATAGTATAACATAACAATACAAAATTTGTTATAGACATTGCTATTATCAAACTTCTCCTTTAAGATGTAAAAAAGGAGTGATTTTATTTACGTATATACTAAAGAATTATCGGCAGTTTTCCCTGATTTTCTTACAGAAAATTATAATAAAGAAAAGTACATGATACTTGATATAGAAACAACAGGACTTAGTCCTAAATACACACAAGTCATTTTAGTTGGAATTATCTACTACAAGTGTAAGAAGTGGTTTCTTACTCAGATTTTTTGCGACCACCGTAATGAGGAAAAACAACTTTTAGAAACATTGATGAACTATATAAAAGATGACCATATGCTTGTAACATATAATGGCTATGCTTTTGATATTCCATACCTTAACAAACGTTATCAAGCACATGAAATTGATTTTCAAATTAATCCAGATATCAATTTCGACTTATATAGAGTTATAAGATCATCAAAGAAAGCATTGAATCTTCCGAGTTACAAGTTAAAAAACATCGAGGAATATTTAGGTATATATAGAGAAGACCAAATTTCAGGTAAAGAAAGCGTAGAACTTTATAACACATATGAACGTGAGCCAAGTGAGTCTTTAAGAGATATCATTTTACTTCATAATTCAGATGATATAGAATATATGATTCCAACCTTTAAAATTCTTGATCATATTCCTAATAGCATTATTGAAAGGTATTATCCATTCACTTATTTTCTTCAAGAATTTGGCCTTATAATATGCAATAAGTACCAAATGAGTGATAATTATTTAGAAGTCGAATTTTCTCATAGAACTAAATATTTTCCTTTACTAGACTATCAGGAGAATTATGACATAGTAATCCAAGACTACGTAATTCAAATGAAAATTCCGTTATTTATGATTGACACTCGAACTTTTATTGACATTGATTTAGTTGATTTCATAGGAAATAAATTTAATTTACTAAGTTATGAAGAGCAAATAAAGTTTGAAATTCTCACAAAAAAAAGAACCCTCAATGAAGTTCTTAATCTTTTAATACAGTATTTAAAAAATAAAGAAATATAAGTTGTTTTCTTTTAAATACTAGATTGTGATAAGATGTTATCTCTATAGAGCTAACATCTTTTTTTAGTGTACATTATATAAATAAAAAACCGCCCATTTTTACAAATGAACGGCCTTTTAAATTTGGTGCCCAAGGGCGGAATCGAACCACCGACACAGGGATTTTCAGTCCCTTGCTCTACCGACTGAGCTACTTGGGCAAATTTCTTGGTCGGGGTGGCAGGATTTGAACCCGCGACCCTCTGGTCCCAAACCAGATGCGCTACCAAACTGCGCTACACCCCGATGAAAAAGAAAATTGGCAGGGGTGAAAGGACTTGAACCCTCGGCACGTGGTTTTGGAGACCACTGCTCTACCAACTGAGCTACACCCCTGTATATAAAATTTATGGTGGACCTTCAGGGACTCGAACCCCGGACCATCCGGTTATGAGCCGGGCGCTCTAACCAACTGAGCTAAAGGTCCAAACTTAAAAATTTGGCGGAGAAGAGAGGATTTGAACCTCCGCGCCGCGTAAACGACCTACACCCTTAGCAGGGGCGCCTCTTCAGCCACTTGAGTACTTCTCCGTACGTTCTAAATAAAATATGGCGGAGAGGGTGGGATTCGAACCCACGTGGGCTTGCACCCTAACGGTTTTCAAGACCGCCCCGTTATGACCACTTCGGTACCTCTCCATTATATTTAATTGGTGGGAGTAACAGGACTTGAACCTGTGACCCTCTGCTTGTAAGGCAGATGCTCTCCCAACTGAGCTATACTCCCATTTTGGTGACCCCTAGGGGAATCGAACCCCTGTTACCGCCGTGAAAGGGCGGTGTCTTAACCGCTTGACCAAGGGGCCATTCTGGTTGCGGAGGCAGGATTCGAACCTACGACCTCCGGGTTATGAGCCCGACGAGCTGCCAACTGCTCCACTCCGCGAAATATGGTGATCCATCCGCGACTCGAACGCGGGACACCCTGATTAAAAGTCAGATGCTCTACCGACTGAGCTAATGGACCATATTGAATGGCTGGGGATACAGGATTCGAACCTGTGCATAGTGGAGTCAAAGTCCAGTGCCTTACCGCTTGGCGAATCCCCAATAATAAATGGCGCGTCCACAGGGATTCGAACCCCGGACCTACGGCTTAGAAGGCCGTTGCTCTATCCAGCTGAGCTATGAACGCGTGTTCTCTGGAGCAGAAGACGAGATTTGAACTCGCGACCCTCGCCTTGGCAAGGCGATGCTCTACCACTGAGCCACTTCTGCAAAATTTGGTGGTGGGAGAAGGATTCGAACCTTCGAAGGCGCTGCCAACGGATTTACAGTCCGTCCCCTTTGGCCACTCGGGAACCCCACCACATATGGAGCTAGTGAAGGGACTTGAACCCCCAACCTGCTGATTACAAGTCAGCTGCTCTACCAATTGAGCCACACTAGCATATTTAAAATAAAAAAATGGCGATCCAGAACGGGCTCGAACCGTCGACCTCCAGCGTGACAGGCTGGCGTTCTAGCCAACTGAACTACTGGACCGCATTTGGTGCCGAGGACCGGAATCGAACCGGTACGATCGCAATGATCGCAGGATTTTAAGTCCTGTGCGTCTGCCAGTTCCGCCACCTCGGCATATTTTATTGGATTTGCATCCTCAACTTTCGACTAGAATAGTTTAACAAAACTTTTTACTAGTGTCAAGTGTTCATTCAGATATTCTCTGAAGATTGCATATATGAAATTCAAGCTTTTTACAATTATTCTGTTCTGAATCCACTTGCGCTTCATCATTTTTGGTCAAGTCCTCGACCTATTAGTATCTATCACCTAAACAT